>WNGG01001746.1_pt1 | contig 31436 bp, 33 predicted proteins | sample 5400661 | NCBI WGS metagenome assembly WNGG01 (sample SAMN13153372, study PRJNA577476) | soil metagenome | isolation source: 100 cm soil or saprolite under Garry oak tree replicate 1 | place: USA:California | collected 2016-06-15
TGGCGCGGCTGAGCCTGACAACCGAGCAGGCGTGGCGGCTGCTGACCAGCAACCTGCCGGCCGCCGGGCAGTCGCGCCTCACGGCATCGGGCGACACTGCGATCACCGGCATTCTCCTTCGGACCCGGGCGATCATCGGCTTGCCCACATGGACCTGACCCAGGGAGGCGGCCCGGAGGGATCGCTAGACGGCGGCCGCCCGGCCGCCTTACTCTCAGGCTGATGATGGCAACGATGTCCGCCATCTCGGCCGGCCAGGATGTGGCCAGGCGGCTGATGGAGGACGGCTACGTGGTCGTGACCGGCATGCTGACGCCAGCCGGAGCGCAGGCGGCCCGCGCTGACCTGGACCGGGTGCTGCGAACCACCCGGACCGGGCGAAATTCCTTCGAGGGCTTCGACACGCAGCGGATCTATGCCCTGTTCGCCAAGACCCGCGTGTTCGACGCGCTCGCCACCGACCCGCTGCTGCTCAGCGTTCTTGATCAGGTACTCGGTCATTACCAGCTCAGCGCCCCGGTCGGCATCTGCATCGGGCCTGGCGAGAAGGCGCAGGTCCTGCACCGGGACGACGCCATCTACCCGGTGCCCGAGCCGCATCCGCCGCTGGTGGTCAACACCATGTGGCCGCTCGATGAGTTCACCGCGGACAATGGCGCCACCCGGTTCATCCCCGGCAGCCACCGGTGGGAACCAGGCCGGCAGCCAGGCCCGGACGACCCGGTGGAGACGGCGGTGATGTCACCCGGGTCGGCCCTGTTCTACCTGGGCAGCCTCTGGCACGGAGGCGGCGCGAACCAGACCACCCGGCCGCGGCTCGGCGTGATCCTGGAGTACGCGGCCGGCTGGCTGCGGCAGCAGGAGAACCACTGCCTGGCCGTGCCCCGTGACATCGCCCGTGAGCTGCCGGAACGGCTGCAGGAACTGCTCGGCTACAACATCTACCCGCCGTTCGTCGGGTACGTTGACGGCAGCCATCCGCGCCGGGTGCTGTCGGCCGGTTCCTAGCCGCCGGGTGCCGACCCGCCCGCTGGCGGCACGCGCCGCCAGGGCGGTTATCCGAAGCTGGTCGCGCCGCCGTCGAGTACCAGCGGATGCGCATTGACGTAGCTGGATTCCCCGGACAGCAGCCACACCGTGGCGTAGGCCACTTCCCAGGCCGTCGCCTGCCGGCCGAATGGCAGGCTCCGCGCGGTGCGGCCCGGGTTGAGCCGCGACGCCTCCCGCCCGAGCGGCGTGTCCACCAGGCTCGGCACTACCAGGTTGGCCCGGATTCCCCGGGCCATTCCCTCCCGCGCGACCTGCCGGCAGACACCGAGCAATGCCGCCTTCGACGCGTCATACGCCGGAATCCCGGTCGCCGCCCGCAGGCTCGCCGCCGAGCTGATGAACACGATCGCCGAACCGGGATCAAGCACCTGCAACGCGGCGCCGGCCACCAGGAAGTGCGCCCTGGTATTGACCGCGAACGTCTCGTCCCACTGGGCGGCGGTCGTCCCGGCCAGCCCTCGCCCGAGCCCGATACCGACGTTCAGCACCAGGCCGTCGATACCATCCAGCGCCGCCGCCGACTCCGCGACCACCGACGCGCAAGCGTCCGCTGACGCCACGTCGGCCAGCACGACCGCGGCGATCCTTCCTTCGTCGCGGACCAGGGCTGCGGTCGCTTCCGCGACGCCCGCGTCGCGGTCCGCGCAGGCCACCGCCGCGCCTTCCCTCGCCGCAAGCACCGATATGGCCCGGCCGTTGCCGATCGGCGGATCCGGTTCCGGCGATGGCCGCGTCCCCGCGCCTACCACCAGGAGCCGCCGCCCGGTCAGCCGGCCGCGTCCGGGCGCGGAGCCCGTGGCTTCCGCCGGCAGCGTCACGGTTCGGCCCACATCGGCGCGGCGTCCGGCGGCAGCGGCACGGCGAACGCGTTCAGCAGGAACGAGACCAGCGTGTAGTACCCGCACAGCGACACCAGCTCCACCATCCCGGCGTCGCCGAGGAAGCGGTGCGCGGCATCGTAGGCCGCCTGGTCCAGGCGGCCGGAGTGACTGAGCTGGCGGGCCACCGTGTAGACGGCCCGCTCGTCGTCCGCCTCGAACGGCGGATCCTCGCCGCGCCCGATCGCGTCCACCACCGCGTCGGCGACGCCGTGCCCGCGCGCCATCGGCGCGTGCGCCCACCACTCGAACTCCGCCTGCCACCGCGCGCCGGTCGTGATGATGGCGATCTCAGACAGCCGCCGCTCGATCGACGTGCCGAACCGCAGCGTCGCACCGAGCGAGAACAGCCGCCGCCCGGCGCCGGGCGCCGTGACGAATGCGTTGAACGGCCCGGCCAGGCCGCCGTCGGCGGTCAGGACCAGGTCGCTCCGGATGCTGTCCCATAGCTGCTGGCCCTCGGGCCCCAGCTCCTCGCGCCGCACATAGGGAATCCTGGTCATAGCCCGAACAATAACCATTGCCAGAAACGGCCGGTGCTTCCTCATCCCCGAAACCCCGGCCGTCCCCGCTGGCGCCGGGCACCGGCACCGGGCCTTAATTCCCGGTGGCGGCCTTGAATTTGACTACGAGTTCAGCCGGTACCCGTCCGCGATCCTTCACCTCGATACCCTGCGCCTTGGCCCACTCGCGAACCTCGGTGGTGTTCAGCCCGCTCGCGGACGCCCGGCGCCCGCTGCCGCGGGCCGGCCGCCGGGCGGCAGCGCTTCCGGCTCGCCGGGCCGCGCTCACGTAGGGCGCCAGTGCGTCCCGCAGTGCCTGCGCATGCTCCGCGCTCAGGTCGATCTCGTACTCGGTGCCATCCAGGCCAAAGCGGACAGTACCCTCAGCCTCACCTCCATCAAGGTCATCGATGAATAGGGTCTGTATCTTCTGAGCCATGGATGCTCCATTCTCCCGTTGATTTTGGTGCACCAGCGTAGACAACCAACGCCTCATAAGCGCGCAACCACACCGATGTACCCGCCGCGGCGCGAAAGCACTGACATCGAGCGCAACGCCGCCGCGTCTGCCCCGGCGGCAAGCCCGGTCAGACACCGAGAGCATAGAAACAGTTTCCAATAGCGGTCATCATCGGCTCAATCGCGCGACCTGGTGGCGAACGTTGGTGCCGGCGAAATTCTGCGGGCCCGCTCCGTTGATAACGAACAGGCAATGCGTACTCGTCTCAGGACGGCCCTTGCCTCCGGATCTATGACGCGCCCGACGTAATGGCATGCAGGCCCGGCCGGGCCCCGCTCAAACGCCGGGACGGCACCCTGACTGTCACCGCCCCGGCCGGCTAGCGGGCAGGATTCGCTGACGTAGAGCACCGGGCCAGCGCGGATCACGCGGGCGGCTCGTCTCGTAACGGGCGACAAGCGCGCGCGGCGGCGGCGCGTTGACCAGCACGTCCGCGACGGCACCGCGGAGAAAGGCACGGATCGAATCCGCGAACAGCTCCTCGGCCGTGCGCGTGTTGAGCGCCAGCGCCTCGGCGAGCATCGGCTCGGTGTCCGCATCGACGTTGGCGAACACCTGCCCCTCCTTCGCGGGGCTCTTGGCCGCCTCGGCCAGGGAGGCGCCGAGGGTCAGGGTGTCCAGCCCGTCGATGACGAGGATCCGCTGACCCGGCGGGAGACCGACCTCGGCGAGGATCTGGACGCCCGCCTCGTAACTCCGGATCAGCAGGTCACGGGGCATGAACTGGAGCAGGATCGGTGCCGCGTTGCGGTGATGGAGCACGGCCCGCCTGAAGGCTGTGCTGATCCCCACGAACCAGTCGATCCAGGTGGCGCAGGCGGCCGGATCGGGCAGCCTGGTCTCCAGCACGATGGCCCGCGCGACCGCGCGCAGGATCTCGGCCCGGTCCTGGAAGTGGTGGTACAGCGACGGCGCCCGGATGTTCATCTCACGGGCCAGCCGGGGCAGGCTGAACGCGTCAAGTCCCTCGCGGTCGATGATGCGAAGCGACGCCTCGACCACGGCGTCGTAGCTGATCAACGGGCTGCTGGGACGCGGCATGGTGCCAATTATCCGCCCGCCCGCACCGGGGCCGCCTGCCGCGCGGGTGTGATGCAGCGCACTGTCCGAACCTTACCTATGGCCGTTAGGATTTATACCTAACGGGTGCGGGTGACAGCCCTGGCCCCCGCCGGAGGGAGAAACCATGCGGGACGCGGTCATCGTCGAGGCGGTCCGGACGCCGGTCGGCAAGCGGAACGGAGGGCTGTCCGGGGTTCATCCGGTGGAGCTGTCCGCGCACGTGCTGAAGTCGCTGGCCGGGCGGAGCGGTATCGATCCGGCGGTCATCGACGACGTGGTCTGGGGCTGCGTATCGCAGGTCGGCGAGCAGACGCTGGATATCGCCCGGAGCGCGCTGCTGGCCGCGGGCTGGCCGGAGTCGGTCACCGGGGTCACCGTGGACCGGCAGTGCGGGTCCAGCCAGCAGGCGGTGCACTTCGCCGCCGCCGGGCTCATCGCCGGGCAGTACGACGTGGTCGTCGCGGGCGGCGTGGAATCGATGAGCCGGGTTCCGATGGGCAGCTCGATCCAGAGCCAGAACCCGCTCGGCTCCTCGTTCCTCGAGCGCTACCACGGGGTCTTCCCCAACCAGGGCGTGGGCGCCGAGATGATCGCCGAGCAGTGGGGGTTCTCCCGCACCCAGCTGGATGAGTACTCCCTGGCCAGCCACGAGCGGGCGGCGGCGGCGCAGGACGAGGGGCGGTTCGGCGGGCAGATCGCCCCGGTCACGCTGGACGACGGCACGGTGGTGGCCCGGGACGAGGGCGTGCGGCGCGGCAGCACGGTGGCGGCCCTCGGCGCGCTCAAGACCGTCTTCAAGCCCGAGGGCGGCGTGATCACCGCCGGCAACTCCTCGCAGATCTCCGACGGCTCGGCCGCGCTGCTGATGACCACCAGCGAGAAGGCCGCCGAGCTCGGCCTGGTGCCGGTCGCCCGGATCCACACCGCGGTGCTGGCCGGCACCGACCCGATCATCATGCTGACCGCGCCCATCCCGGCGACCCGCAAGGCCCTGCAGCGTTCCGGCCTGTCCGTGGACGAGATCGGGGCGTTCGAGGTCAACGAAGCCTTCGCCCCGGTGCCCCTGGCCTGGCTGGCCGACATCGGCGCCGACGGCAAGGCGCTCAACCCGAACGGGGGCGCCATCGCCCTGGGCCACCCGCTGGGCGGTTCCGGCGCCCGCATCATGACCACGCTCGTGCACCACATGCGCGACAACGGCATCCGTTACGGGCTGCAGACGATGTGCGAGGGCGGCGGCCAGGCCAACGCCACCATCCTCGAACTCCTCTAGCACGCTCCAGGGCCGGGACGTCATGCTCCGCTCCGGGCGTCAGCAGCCGCCCGTCACCCCGGGCGCCCGGCCCCCCTTGGCCGCCTCTACCTAAAGCCATAAGGTTTATGCGTCACGCCTGGCGTGCCGGCTGGCGTATGTCCATCGTGCGCAATGGTTCATCCGCACATTTCGCTCATGGCGGGCCGGGACGGAGGCGCCGCGGCCTTGCCGCCCGCGAGTTCGCCCGGCACCGGCGTGAACCGCAGCCCGGGCTGTGAAGAAGTAAGGGTGTGGAATCCACCCGAGCGCGCGGCCTGTAAGGGGTCTGGCATGGACAAACCCGTGATGCTCGGCCGCGACGATACGCCGCGAGCGGATCGCCTGGCCGATGATGCGACGCTGATCGCGCGTTCCCGCACGGAACCGGAAGCGTTCGCGGCGATCTTCGACCGGCATGCGACCGAGATCCACCGCTACGCCGCACGGCGGCTCGGTACCGCGTTCGCCGAGGATGTGGTCGGCGAGACGTTCCTCGTGGCCTTCCGCCGCAGAGACCGCTACGACCTCTCGTACCGGGATGCCAGGCCATGGCTGTTCGGCATCGCCACCAATATGATCGGCCGCCACCGCCAGGCGGAGGTCCGGTTCTACCGGGCGCTCGCCCGGACCGGCGTCGACCCGGTGATCGAGTCGCCGGCGGATGACGTGGTCACCAAGATGACGGCGACCGGTCAACGGCGCACGATCGCGGCTGCTCTCGCCCGGCTGAGCCCGGCGGACCGGGACACGGTGCTGCTCGTGGACTGGGCCGAGTTCAGTTACGACCAGGCGGCCAGTGCGCTGCGGGTGCCCGTCGGCACGGTCAGGTCCCGGCTGAACCGGGCGCGCCGGAAGGTCCGCGAGGCCCTCGGCGGCATCAATCCCATCCTGTCAGCCGAGGAGCACGATCATGAATGACCTGCTGGAACCGGGAGCGCTCAGGGAAATGCGGGCCGAGGTAACCGGCCGCAGTCCCGGAGACCTGCCCAGGGCGCGAGCCATGCTGCTCGTCGAGATTCACAGCGCGGGGCAGACCGCGCGGCCGCCCAGTGACCGGAACCGGCCCCGCCACTCGGTCCGCTCGCCCGCAGCGCGCTGGTTCCGCCCCGCCATCTTCGCCGGGGCAGCCGCCGGGCTGGCAGCCGTCCTCGTAATGATCTTGCTGCCTGGCGTGACGGCCCGTCAGCCGCGCCCCGGCCCGCGCACGTCCGGGACGACGGCGCTCACCGCGGCCTACATCCTGGACCGGGCGGCCTCGGCCGCCGCCTCGGCACCTCAGCCGGTTCCGCGTCCGGATCAGTTCATCTACTACTCATTCGTGTCGACCGATACCGGCTTCGAGGACGGCGAGGCCTGGCTGACGAGGGTCAGCGGGCACGTATGGGTGTCTGTCAGTGGTCAGCGGGCCGGGATAGCGCATGATACGCAGCAAGCGAACGAGAAGCTGCCATGGGGGCCGGTGCCTCCCCCGATCAGCGGCGGCCAGTCCCGCTGGACGATACTGCCGGCTCTCAGCTGCCCGGGGTCGGCCCCGTCTCGAGGCACGTATGCGTTCCTGACCTCGCTCTCGGCCGACCCGGCGCTGCTGCGCACCTGGATCTACCGCCACCTGGACGGTCAGAATCCACCCGATCAGCAGGCGTGGATCGACATCGGCGACATGTTGCGCTACACGCTCGCGCCGCCGACCGTAGCCGCCGCGCTGTTCCGGGTCGCGGCGACGATCCCCGGCGCCATGGTGGTGCCGCACGCGGCCAACGCCATCGGGCGCAGTGGCGTCGCCGTCTCGCGGTCGGGCGCGGAGCTGATCTTCGACCCGCGGACATATCAGCTCATCGGCGAGCGCGCGGTACTCACCAGGCCGGTCGCGGGTGAGGGCCCGGCGGGCACGGTAACCGAGTCCACGGCCCGGCTGCAGGTAACAGTCGTCAGCGGCCTGCCCGACGTTCCGCCATCACAGGTCGGGAAGCCGGAGGGCGGCCCGACCTGCTGACTCCCTGACAAGCGTGACCGGTCCTCGCGGGAGCAGGACCGGTCACGTGCCGCTCCTGATCCTGGCAGGAACCGCAGTCCCTGATGCCCGTTCGGCATGAATGGCGGTCCACCGGGCGCCGCCCGCGCTGCCGCCCGGGCCCGAGTCGGCCGAACTGGCCGCCCGCGACTTACTCACCACCCCGGCTGGCGGGCGAGGCTCGATCGCCCCCCGGGGGGAGTGTCCCTGACCGTCCTGGAACGGCGCTGAAAGAACGCCCGGAGCGGGCGACAGGGTGGATGGCCGGGGGCTCGGCTATGCCCGTTGGCTGAGGCGGCTGGATTCCAGTCTGGCGCGGATCCCGTCCGCGTCCGGGCGGCCGAGCTGGTCGAGGAGGGCAAGTGCTTGCCGTAGCGCGTCGCGGGCTGTGCCATGACTGGCGGTGGCGTGAAGGGCGTCGCCGAGATGGCTGAGGATCTCTGCTTCGGTGCTCTTGTCGCCTGCGGACCTGACGAGCCTGAGGGCCGTCTCGTAGTCGGCGATGGCCTGCCGGTAGTGGCCCAGATGGTGGTGAGCGTAGCCGATGCTGTCCCAGGTGCCTGCCTGGCTCGCGAGGTCACCGGATTGCTGCAGCAGCGGGAGGGCCTGCTGGCAGAACGTGAGGGCCTGTTCGTGGTCGCCCAGGCGAGCGTGGGCCCAGCCGAGGCAGTTGAGCGCCTGCGCCTCGCCCGTGCGGTTGCCGGCCGCCCGGTAGAGGGCGAGGGCATCGTGCGCGTGCCCGATCGCCTCGGCCGGCCGGTCCTGGCGGTCGTATACGGAGCCGAGATGAAGATGGACGAAGGCCTGCATGTTCGAGTCGGCCATGTCGGTGACCAGGCGGAGAGCTTCCTGGCCGCGGGCATGTGCCTCGTCCCAGAGTCCCAGCTCGGCGCAGACCTTGGTAAGCGCACGCAACGTCGTCGCCAGTGCCGCCGGGTCACCCAGCTGCCGGGCGGCGTCCGCGGCGGCGCGCAAGACGCTGGCCTGCTCGTGCCAGCGCCCCCGGCGATTGAGGAAGGTATCCATGGTCCAGGCGAGTTGCCAGGCATGGACGTGGAAGCCGGCCGCGGCCGCCTGGTGGATGGCGGCCAGCACGACGTCCTGCTCCGCGATGAACCAGGCCCAGGCGGCGTCGTGATCGGCGGGAGAGGCCGGGAGGACCCAGCCCTGGTCCCCCGGCGGGGGGAGGACGATCGTGTCGATGTTGGTTGCCAGCTGGATCGTGGCGGCGTGGGCGGCATAGAGATAGTGATCCAGCATCCTGTGCATGGCGGCCCGGCGCTCGCTCTCGGTGTCCAGCGAATGGGCGAGTTCGGCGCCGAAGGCGCGCAGCAGATCATGACAGCCGTAGCGGCCTGGCGTCTGCTCGGTGAGCATGTGCGCCTGGGCTAGTTCTGTCAGCAGGGCGCGTGCCTGTCCGGGAGGGATACCGGCCAGGCACGCCGCGGCGGGCAGGCTGATGTCGGGGCCGGGGTGCAGGCACAGCAGCCGGAAGAGCCTGGCGGCGCCGGCGCTCACGGCGTGGTAGGACCACGAGAGCACCGCCCGGACGTCGGTGGCGTGGTCGCTGTCATGGAACGGATCGAGGGCGGCGGCCGCCTCGCCCAGTTCGCCGGCGAGTGCGGTCAGGGGGAGATATGGCTGGATCGCGGCCCGGGCGGCCGCGACGGCGAGGGCCAGGGGCAGCCGCGCGCACCGGGTGACGATCTCATCGACGGCGCTGGGCTCGGCGGCCACCCGGCCGGTTCCCAGCCGACGGGCCAGCAGGTCGCGGGCCTCCGTCACGGAGAGCAGATCCAGTGTCAGCGGGCAGGCACCTTCCGCGGCGACGAGGCCGGTGAGCTGGTTGCGGCTGGTCACTATGGCCTGGCAGCCGGCTGAGCCGGGCAGCAGCAGGCGGACCTGCCCGGCGTCGCGGGCGTTATCCAGCACGACCAGCACCCGCTGGCCAGCCAGGCGGCTGCGGTAGAGCGCTGCCCGCGCCTCCAGGCCCGCCGGCATCCGATCCGGCGCGACGCCCAGAGCCAGCAGGAACCCGTGCAGCACCTCGACCGGGTCCAGGGCCGGACCGCCGGGGTCGAAGCCGCGCAGGTCGACATACAGCTGCCCGCCGGGAAACCGGCGGGCCACCCGGTGCGCCCAGTACACGGCCAGGGCGGTCTTGCCCACGCCAGCGGTACCGGACAGCACCGCGATGACCATCGAGGCGGCCGACGTGGTGCCGGCCCGGGCATCCGGCGGCACGATGGCGTCGAGACGGGCCAGCTCCGCGCGGCGCCCGCTGAAGGCGGACACCGCAGGCGGCAGTTGCGCCGGAACCGGTACCGCCGGCGAAGCCAGCGCCACCGCCGGCGCGGGTGCCTCCAGGGACAGGTCCCGGCGCGAAATAGCCGTTTCCAGGTCGCGCAGGTCCTGGCCCGGGTCGATCCCCAGCTTCTCAGCCAGGGTTCGCCGGATGCGGTGGTAAACGGCGAGCGCTTCGGCCGGCCGTCCGCTGCGGTAGAGCGCCAGCATGAGCTGTGCATGCAGGCGCTCATCCAGCGGGTGATCGGCCACCATCTGCTCCAGCTCAGGGACAGCCTGCTCATGCTCCCTCGCCGCCAGCATCGCCTCGGACCAGGCCTGCCTGACCCGCATCCACAGCAGGTCCAGCCGCCGCACGTTGCCGTCGAACCAGGCCAGGCTGCTCACCTCCGCCAGCGGCTGCCCGCGCCACAGGCCCAGCGCACAATGGCGTTGCCTTAAGCGCCCACGCAAGCCCCATTATGTGACGTACGTCACTGCGGCGATCGCATTGCGCCTGGTTGCCGCTTTATCGAACGTTGTCGATGTCTCAAAAGCAAGGCCATTGGGCCCAGCGCATCGTGCAGGTGCCGCACAGCCTCGGCTGGGCTGGCCGACTGCTCGCCTTGACGCAGGAGCCGCTCGACGGCCTGCACATCGGTGCCGTCAGCACCAAGATCGAGAACATACCCGGGCGGCCGGGCGAGGATGGCGGCCTTGTCCCCCAGGACGCTGCGCAGGCCGGACACGTGGGATTGCAATGTATTCGCCGCGGTAGGCGGCGCGGCGTCCCCCCAGACGGCGGCGAGCAGATGATCGGCGCTTACGACCTCGCCGGCATGCAGCGCCAAGCCGGCCAGCAGCGCCCCGCGCCGCAGGCCACCCACCCGCCGTGGCTCACCGCCGACCATGATGTCGAGCGGGCCAAGAAGACGCACTTGCATGATGCCCCCGGGCACCGGACCATAGAAAACCCCGAACCATCAACCGATGCGGACGGTCTCCAGTTCGATGGGCCTGCCTGGCGGGTGAAAGGCACCTTACCATGAACCGCTTCGGGGCCGGCGGGGACTTCTTTCCTGGCAGGATGATCCCCTGGGCCGAAGCTGCCGGATCCCTGGTCCGCGCCGCAGTGATCATCGACGGTGTCCGGGTGCGATCAGGTTCCGGACTGCGGCTCGCGACACTGACGGTGCCGCTTGTTCCAGCCAGTCGAGCGGCGTGCGGCCGTGACTGTCGCGGGCGTCTGGGTCTGCTCCGTGGTCGATGAGTACCTCGATGGTCCGCAGGAAGCCTGCCCTGGCGGCGTAGTGCAGCGCTGTCGCGTTGAGAGCCCGGACGCCGGTCGTACCTTCCGGGTCGCCGGTACGACGATCGTTCGCGCTGGCACCGTGGTGCAGGAGGGCGCGGACATACTCCGGATCGTCCTTGCGACCCTGGTTTCCCGTGCAGCTGGCACCGATCCACGAGCCTGAGGAGTCGATCGCCGCGCCCCGGCTGGCCAGCAGCGGAGCAAGCTCGGGATGAAGGACCCAGCGTCCGACGCCGATCCTGGTCGCGTCCGCCCCGTGTGCCAGCAGCAGCTCGGCCATCGCCAGGCTGCCCTGTGCGGCGGCACCGCGCAACGCCCGCACATGGCCTGGAAGCGGATCTGCGACGTGTTCCACGACGAGTCGCAGCGCTGCCGCCTGCCCGCCCGCGACCGCGTGTTCGACGGGCGTGATGTCGAGGACGTCGACCGCCGGATCCGTCGCCTGAGCCAGGCTGGGATCGGCCGTGAGCATCCGCGCGAGCGAGGGGAGGTCACCGAGGAATGCCGAGGTGAAGACGTCCTCGTTGGCGCCTGCCGCCAAGAGCAGCGACTCGACCGCGGAACGACGCTTCATCCGGGCCGCGCACAGCGGCGTCACGAAAACCACCCGCTCGAAGGCTATCCCGGTGACGCTGACCGGAAGGTAGAAAGGATGGTCCGCTCCGACGCCGCCGTCCAGGAGCATCCGTACGATTTCGGCGCGGCCTGCCAGGGCGGCTGCCTGCATGATCGCCGCGACGTACGACGGACGCAGCAGATCCGGTGCCTCCGCCAGCGCCGCGCCGAGCCCGGCGGCATCACCACGGTGAGCGAGATCCCTCGCCCGCGCCACGCTACGGGCGCCGATGCCGCACCAGGCCACTGGCCGTGGGGCATTCTTTGATTCGCTTCCGCGAACGTCCCTCCCGCCAGGGGAGTTCCCTCGCCCGGGGGGTCTTGCCGGGGCCACCTGCCCGCTAACGAGAGCCATGGCGAGGGAGCGGACCTGCGCAAAGATCGTCCTGCGATCGCTGGAGGCCGCGACCGTGGCCTCCAGCGCCCGGCGGAAGTGCCCCAGCCACCGGCTGGCGAGCGCGGGCGTGATCGGCAGGCCGTCGTGGCGGTGTCTCAGGCCTGCGTGGGCCCGCTCGCTGTAACGACGGGGGCCGCCCAGCCACTCGGCAAAGAACAGCTTCTGCATCGACCGGCCGTCAGCTAGGTCGCGCGGGAACAGCGGGCGCAGCTGATCGTCGTCCCCGATCCCCTCGTACAGGAGGTCAACCAGCCTGTCGACCGCCGGCTGACCGCCGATCCGGCCGAACAGGTCAGTACCACGGAAAGGCCGGAAACCCGGCGCATGATCCAGCAGGCTGCGGTGCTCGAGGCAGATCGGATGCGCAGCGCCCGTCTCGGACACGTACGGCACCGCGGCGGGGCCGGTGCCGGGCGGCAGCTGCCTGCGGAGGGCGGTAGTGTACTTTTCCCCTTCGCGAGCCGCGGCGCGTGCCTTCTTCCCCGCGGTGGTCTGCTTCTTCGGCATGGCTGCGTCCATCTCCGGCGAGACCCCGCGCATCCCGCCGACGAAAGGGCATGCCTGCCGGACAGCGGGTAATCGCGGGCCCCGGGAGACCTTGACCGGCGATGCCATCGTGCGGCGCAGGCGCGGACGGCGGCGGCGGACGGCGTACGGATCATGCCGTAGCAGACATGGTAACAGTCACCGTCCAACAGTGGCCCCGGCCCTGGATAAGGCCGGGCAGAGCACGGCGCACCTGCGACCGTCCAGCTGGACGTCGCGGCGGGCGCGGCCGCGGTGACGCGCTTCGGCGCGGACCCGTCGCGCGACCGGTTGAAGCTGTACGTCGAGATCGCGCCGGGGGTGGGGCTGGCGGACGGGCCGGGCTTCGGCGATCTGGCGGCCGAGGCACGGATCGATGCGGTCGAGCCGGCGTCGGGCCGCCGCGAGCGCTACTACCGCGGACGCCGGCCTGGCGCGCGAAGGCGCTCATCGGGTTCCCGGCGGGCATATGTATCCACGACCCGCCGAGATCGACCGGCGAGCCAGCCAGGTCCACTGTGTGCAGCCGGCCGCCGATCCGATCCCTGGCCTCCAGCACAACGCACTCGGCCCCGGCGTGCGTGAGGGCGTTCGCGACCGTCAAACCCGCGATCCCCGCGCCGACCACCACCACGCGCTCGACCGGTCCCGCCACCCCGCCGGGAACATCCGCCCGCCCGTCATCGAAGCTCTCAGCAGTCAATGCCACCACCCCGCACAGGCGAATGATCAACGATCACCGTGCCCCGGCACGGTGGACCTTGCCGCACACGCGCGATACCAGTGCCCGCACCGGATGAGCTGAGGCAGACAGTAACGCTTATCGAGCACGATACCGCCAGGTCCTGGTAGGGATGGGGACATGTCGGAATCGCCCGCGCCACCGCCTTCGGCGGCGGAGCCGCCATGGCCGCCAGGTTCGGCCTCCCGCCCGGGGGCGGGTGCGTGGACGTCGATGGTCACGGGGTAGGTCACGGCGTCCTCCCCGAGGCTTTCTGGGAAGGTGTCTGACGGCTGCCCGGGTGCGGGACGGCCGGGCGCCAGGGGCGGGTGTCGTCGAGCAGGTCGAGGACGAAGCGGGCGATGGCGGCCCGGCCGCGGAAGAGCCGCCGCAGTTGCGGTGTCGGTTCGTCGTCGAGGTGCTCGATAGGGATCGAGGGCAGGGCCGAGAAGACCGTCATGAGGGTGGCGTGGATCCGGCGGATCCGTGCCGGGTCGGCGGTGCCACCCTCGGCGTGGACGCCGGCGACGTAGGCGGGCAGGCATGCCGCCTCGAGGCCGGGCAGGTCGGCGGCGTGACGCTGTCCAGTCTGCACCTCGCCGAGGACGAGCTGCCCGAGGTCGGTGCCGAGGGGTGCTTTGCCGCAGAACCCAAAATCGACCATGACCAGGGCGTCGCGGTCGTCGGCGACAAGGAGGTTTGCGGTGCATGCGTCGCCGTGGGCGGTCGCGGCGGGGGCGTCGCCGAACTCGTCGAGCAGGGCCGGGAGCGCGTCGGCCGCGGTGAGCAGGCGGTGGCGGAGCCGTGCGTCGAACGCGTCGCGGACGAGGGGGTGCGCCCACACGCCGTCCCCGGTCAGGACGGGCAGCACGATGTGCGCGAGCCACGCGTCGGCGTAGCTGCGCGGGGTCCGCGCGCCGTGGACTGCTGTAGCCAGCGGCGCCACGGCGCGGCTGGCGGCGAGCCGGCCCAGCAGGTACGCCGTCCGGGCGTGCCGTTCGCTGTCCCAGACGACCCGGCGGGCCGGCACCTGCTCCAGCCAGAGCGCGGCCGAATCCTCGTCCAGGTCCCGGACTGCGGCGGCGCGCGGGATCGTGAGGCCGACCGGCAGCCGGTCCCGCAGGTCGGAGCGGTACAGGTAGGCTTCGGTGCGCCACGGGATGAGGGCGGCGGCCTGGGCACGCAGGTGCTCGGGCACCGCGAACCGCAGCGGAGAGCGCTGGTAGGCATGGATGACCTTGACGAAGAAGGAGAACGCACGGACCTCGCCGGTGCCGGTCCGGGCGGACCCGGTGACGAGGTAGCGGCCCGCGGTGGTGATCGCGGGCCGGTCGTACGGGAACACCGCGGCCGACGAGGTCAGGACCGTCGCGTGCCGGACGCCGAGATGGGCGGCGACGAAGGCGGCGAGCTCGTCGTCCTCAACGTCGGCCGGGCCGAGGAGCACCTTGCGAGGCGCGGGGAGCGCCGATGACGGCGGTCGCACGGGTCACGCCACCGGTGAGGGCGCGAGGAGCTCGCGCAGATCCGCGGCTCCGGGACCCGACAGCTGCGGCAGTGCGGCCGGACGACCGGTGAGCAGCAGGAGCAGCGCGCCGATCGGCCCGGAGACCTCATGTCCCTGCCCGGCGGCCCACGGGGCGTCGTCGGCTACGAGCCGGTAGCCAGCCAGCTTCTTCCGGGCGTGGAACATCCGGGAGCGGGACCACACCCGGTCCGCGGCGACGATGGCGAGGTCTGGGGGCGTCTCCAGGGTCCGCCCGAGCGGGACGGCGATGTCCTGGCCGTGCACCAGGTAGTCGACGGCACTCTCGCGGAACGTGACGGTCGGCACCGGCCGCCACACGCCGATCCGGTCGCGGATCTCGCCGGTAATGACCTCGACGGGTAGCTCGGCATGGCGGCACGCCATCGCGTGGATCGCGCCGTTCATGCCGCCGTGGCGGACGAGGTCGGGCACCACCCGGGGCATCATCGACCAGGTCGTGTGCTGCAGCGCGAGGTGCGCCGCCACCTGCCGGACCGTCCAGCCGTCGCACAGCGACGGCCGGCGCCACTCCTCCTCCGACAGACCTTCCAGCAGGTGCACCAGGGCACGCCGGCGGTCGTCGATCGCGGTCCACACATCGCTGCGGTCCATCAGTTCCTCCTTCACGAACGGTTGCGTTCACGACCCGGTGCGGGTCACGACCCGGTGCCGGTCATCAGGTGCTGCTCCGCGCCCGCGCAGTCCCCGTGCGGCGAGCGGGGTTTCGCGCGGGTGTGCGTGCGGGCTCGGCCAGGGACTCGAGCAGGGCGGTGATCTTGTCCGCGGGGTCGAACCCGGGGTCGGGGATGGCGAGCTGGTGCAGCATCAGCCCGGTGATGTAGTTGCCGAGCACGTGGACGTCACGGTCGGGGTCGCGGGACCCGATCAGGCGCAGCCAGTTCGCGAACCAGGCATTGACCCGGCTTCCCGTCTCGGCGAGCTGGTGCCGGATCTTGGCGTTGCTCCCGGCCTCGACGAGGATCGCGTACCGCGACAGCGTCAGAGCCCGGTGGACGCCGGTGGCGTCCCGGGCGAACCCGGCGATCGCGCGGCCGAGCTCCGCGGGAGTCGTCGGGCAGACCTTCGCCGCGACCTCGTCGAAGTGGCCGCGCTCCATCGCCGAGACCCGCTCGACGATCGCCTCGAACAGCGCTTCCCGGGTCGAGAAGTAGTTCGCCGTCGACCCGGCCGCGACGCCCGCCTCGGCATCAACCGCCCGATGCGTGAGGGCCCGCATCCCATGCTCGCCGAGCACCCGGATCGCGGCGTCCAGCAACATCTCTCTGCGATTCGACACACACTCAGACTACACCTGTTGTTAAGATAACTACAAATGTTATTCCGACGCAGTCGGCCTCGGGGCCGCGTCCGGCGGGGAGCTGCTCGCAGGTCGGCTGTGCGGCTACGCTGCCGGGTCGTCCGGCACCCGGCTCAGCACGATGCCGAAGTGGTCCCGGTACGCCGCCAGCAGCACGTCGTCCGTGTCCAGCTGCTCCTCGGCCCGGGTCCCGCCCTGTGCCTGGATGAGCGTCCGGCCGCTGATGGACACCCGGCCGCCTGGAGTCAGCCTGGAGCAGATCGTGCTGCGGGTGAAGTGCGACAGGGGCGAGGTCTGCTGCCACCAGCACGTCGGGACGCAGTCGGCGAGCGACCGCTCGCGCGTCTCGATCCGGTACTGGGGCCTGCCGTCCTTCATGACGTCGATGTCTCCTGAGCCGGCGTCGGCGAGCCGGAACCGCCCGGAAGGATCGTCTTGGTCGTCCCTGGCTTCCAGCAGCAGCGGATAGTCGCTGAGACTGCCGAAGCCCACGTCGGCGAGCCATGGCCCGCTGCCGTCGGCCGGGCGCACGATGAGCGCCAGGTGGGCGAACGGCGGGCCCAGGCCGGCCTCCCCGTATACCCGGGCGGCGACCCGGCTCACCTGCGCGCCGAGCGCCTCTAGCAGCAGCGCGAATGCCCCGTTGAGCTCGTAGCAGAAGCCGCCGCGGCGCCGGTGCACGATCTTGTCGATCAGGTCGCGCTCATCCAGCGAGATCGGTTCGGCCAGGTGAATGCTCAGGTTCTCGAATGGCACGGTCAGCTGGTGCGCACGGTGCAGCGTGCGCAGAGCCGCCGCGTCACTGACAACCGGCGCGGTGACGCCGACGCGGTTCAGGTAGGCCACCACGGTCTCGTGATCCATCGGCATCCTCCGGATGGGCGCAAAGCCGCTGCCAGATTGCGGTGATGACGATAACGCTGACGATGAGGCTAGGGCCGGACACCCGACGGCAGCCACGCAGCATGGTCAGCCGCCATCGCCCAGCCGGCAGGTGCGGAATCACAAGGCGCTTCAGGAGAACAATGCGCTGTAGGCGTTGAGCGCGGGCTGGCCGCCGAGGTGGGCGTAGAGCACTGTGGAGGCGGGGTCGATTTCGCGGCGGCTGATCAGGTCCATCAGCCCGGCCATGGACTTGCCCTCGTAGACCGGGTCGGTGATCATGCCTTCGGTGCGGGCGGCGAGCCGCATCGCGTCGAGGGTGGCGTCGTCGGGGATGCCGTAGGTGCCCGCATGGTAGTTCTCGTTCAGCTCGATCTCCCCGTCGTCCAGCTCGCGCCCGACGCCGATGAGCCGGGCGGTGTGCCGTGCGATCCGGGTGACCTGGCCGCGGGTTTCAGCCGGCTTGGCTGAGGCATCGATGCCGATGACACGGCGCGGCCGGCCGCCGGAGGCGGCCAGCGCGGCGAAGCCGGCGACCATGCCGGCCTGAGTGCTGCCGGTCACCGAACAGACCACGATGGTGTCGAAGAACACGCCGAGTTCGCGTTCCTGTTCGGCGACCTCGAACGCCCAGCCAGCGAACCCCAGGCCGCCGAGGGGATGGTCGGAGGCGCCGGCCGGGATGGCATACGGCCGGCCGCCCGATTCCTCGATCTCCCGCAGCGCCTGCTCCCAGCTCTTCTTGAAGCCGATGCCGAACTCGGCGGGTACCAGCCGCACGTCCGCCCCGGCTAGCCGGCTGAGCAGGATGTTGCCGGTCTTGTCGTACACCGGATCGGGCCAGTTCACCCAGCTTTCCTGGATGAGCACGCAGTTCAGGCCGGCCCGGGCCGCGACCGCCGCGACCTGGCGGGTGTGGTTGGATTGCACGCCGCCGATCGACACCAGCGTGTCGCAGCCCTTGGCCAGGGCATCGGCGACCAGGTACTCCAGCTTGCGGGTCTTGTTACCGCCATAGGCGATCCCCGAGTTGCAGTCCTCGCGCTTGGCCCACACCTGCGAGCCGCCCAGATGGGCGGACAGCCGTTCCAACGGATGCACCGGCGACGGGCCGAACAGCAGCGGATACCGCTCAAACGAGCCGATCGACATCGCATCCTCCCGAAATAAGCACGCGGCCGGCCCTGCGCGGTGACGCAGCCCACTCCCCAGCATCGCCGACCGCGCACGCCGCGATCAACCACCGCCTGTACGTCGGGCGAGTTCTACCCGTCGCCGTGCCAGCCCGCCGCTGCCCTGGGCAGAATCACTGGCCACGGTAGAGTCCCGAACGTACGGTCAGTCACGTGACAGATACCAGATCTGGACGTGCCCAGCGCGTGCGGGCAGGCAAGGTACGGCTCGCGTACCGGACCTGGGGACCCGCGCAGGCACCGCCAGTGGTCCTGCTCCACGCGCTCGGCGAACAATCGTCGGACTGGGCACCGGTCGCAGCGGCACTCGCGTCGTCGTGGCGCGTGTACGCGCCCGACCTGCGCGGGCACGGGGCCAGTGACTGGCCCGGCTCGTACACGATCGAGCAGCTCACCACGGACCTGGCAGATTTCCTTGACGCGCTGGACCTGGATCACGTGACGCTCGGCGGGCACTCAATAGGCGGCCCGCCCGCCTACCTGTACGCAGCACGGTACCCCGGCCGCGTAACCCGCATGGTCCTGGAAGATCCCGCGCCGCCATGGCCGCGCGCACCACGGGTCCTCGCCCGTCCCGAAGGCCCGCTGCCATTCGACTGGGACGTGACGGCACTGAGCAACGAGTTCACCGATCCGCAGGTCAGTTGCTGGCGCGACGAGCTGCGGTGGATTCAGGCGCCGGCACTCCTCATCGCCGGCGGCCCGGCCAGCCATGTCGACCAGGGCCAGCTCACGGACATGGCCACGCTGATCCCGGCCTGCGAACTGTTCACGGTCCCGGCCGGGCACCTAGTGCACGACGCCCGGCCAGCCGAGTTCACTGCCGCCGTCACCGCCTTCCTCCGCAGACCCTGAGCTAGCCCAGCGTGGTGGCGGCGGATCGCTCAGGTGGCGATCGGCGGTTCGCGGATGCCGAGTTCGGCCGGGCTCGGCGCCCGTCCCGGCCAGCTGCCTTCCTTGCCGTCGAGCTCGGCGGAGTCCACCCAGGCGGCCCTGTCGAAGTCACCGTTCCAGGCCCGCGCTAGCGCCCGGGGCAGCCCCCACCAGCCGAGCCTGGTCAGCCACCGCTGCTCGCTGACGGCACCGATCGCCTCCCACAACAGCAGCGCTGCCTCGAACCCGCGGCACAATGATTCGTCGTCAACCACGCCACCAGCGAACGGATCGTAGGCCGCGGCCTCGTCGCCGGGTTCCTTCGTGCTCATGATCTCCGGGCATTGCCTGGCGTACCTGACGAGATCCCCGGCCGTGGCGATGGTATTGACGCCGGAACGGACCAGGCCGATCACGGCGCCGGCCCAGTCCGCCGGGCGGAGCAGCGTCACCGGCTCGAGCAACGGCGAGTCAGCATCGATATGGCGCCGCATCGTCGCCATGGCACCGGCGGCGTCCAGCCAGAGGTCCGTGTCGTCGGCCGGTGACCGCTTGCGCGGCCGCTGGCCCCACGCCGCGCGGGCCAGTTGCCTGTAGGGCCGCTTGCGCGCCGCGGACCTGAAACGTGCGGCCTCCGCGGTGAGTTCCTCGACGGGTACCGGCGCGGCCTGTGCCTCCGGAAGGGCTTCCCAGAGCAGCGTGACGGCGTACCTCTCCGCGGCATCCCAGGCCAGGCCGAGGTCATCGGGCCCAGGGGCGCCGCCCCAGGCGTAATAGAGACCTTCCTCGCCACCCATCATCGCTGAGCCTAATCGTGGCCGGCCGGCGACGCCATCACTTCAGTCTGCCCACGCAGCAGTCATGGACCACGACCTGGCCCGCTGCCGACCCGCAGGCACTCAGGCTTGAAAATGGCTCGCCTGGCGTGCCGGGATGCGGAAGCCTTGCCGCATGGACCTGTCCGAGGCCGCGGCTGCCTGGCGCCGTGATGGCTTCGTGGTGATGCCCGGCTAGCTCGCGGGCCCCGACCTCGCGGCTGCCCAGCGGGATCTGCCCGTCGTCTATCCCACCGCTGAGGAATACCACGCGGCTCCCGCCCAGGGACGCAACCGCGCCTATACCGGCGACGAGTACGGCGGGATCATCGCCTTCCCGTTCCCCACGGTCGCGCTGAGCCGCCTCGTAGTGCACGACAAGCTGATCGCCCTCGCCGAGGCCGTCTTCGCGACCAGCGACATCCGCGTCTACGCCGCGGAGCTGTGGGCCAAGTACTCCGGTGCCGCCAGCTACGAGCAGGAGCACCACCGCGACTACCTCAACCACACGCCCCTCGTCCCCTCCACCGGCGACCTGCGCTGGCGCGGCCTTGAGATGTTCATCTGGCTCAGCGACGTGCCCGAGGACCATGGCCCCACGCACCTGGTCCCGCTCCCGGTGACGGCCGGGGTCCCCGCACTGCCGCACGGCTACCTCCGCCCGCAGCGGCCCGAGTTCTACGAGCACGAGCGCTCCGGTGCCGGACCGGCCGGGACCGTCGTGGCCTACAGCACCGACACCTTCCACCGCGGCGCCGAGATCACCGCACCGCGCTCGGCCCGGTTCAGCGCACACGTCAGCTACAAGCATGCCGACAACCACTGGACCGGCCGCCATTCGTGGGGAGACCGCTCCTTTCACCACGACTGGAACCCGTTCGCCGAGCAGGCCACCGTCCGCCAGCTCCAGCTCTTCGGCTTCCCGCCGCCCGGCCACTCCTACTGGACCCCGGTGACCCTCCGCGAGCTTGCCGTCCGCTACCCCCGCCTCGACACCCGCCCATGGCAACCGGAACGCCATATGACGTCAGACACGTGAATGGCGGCGACAACACACATATATATGGTTGTACTCAACCGGCCTGGCTCATCTTAATGGCAGAAACACCCGAATGGCTCGGGTCAACTGGCAGGTCTCTGAGGTCTGCATGAACGAGGTGTGGCATGCCCGCAGTGGCATTGTCGCGCGTGATCCCCGTCATGGCGTGATCGCGATCGCGAAAGGGGTCTTTCCTGTTCTGATGGCGTGTCCTGCCTTGCTGGTCGCGGTGGTGATCGGTGTCACCATGCCTGCGTTCCAGTTCGTCACGTAGTAGCAGTCTGGAGGCCGGTCGCCAACACGCGATTCGCGCAGGCCAGGTCCCTAACCGTGAACCCATGCCGTCCCGAGCCGCCGCTGTGGGTGTTCTGGCAGCCGAGTTAGGTGGTCGTCGCGCTGCGACGGAACCGGACACTCGCGCCGCCGAGGTGTTCGCGGGTGGTGCCTGCGTCGTGCGAAGGCGGCCGGATGAACGATGCTGCCCGGCGCGCGGAAGCCCGTCCCTGTCGGGATCGGCCCGGTTCGGTGGCAGGCTGTCGTCGCAGGCAGCCGGCGCGCCGCTGCCTGATAACATGTCCGGAACCCTGTCCCAGCGAGGTGGCCCCTGCCCAGTCCATTTGCCGCCGCTACAGCGGTCCAGCCCGTGGCGGCCGGCCAGTGGGCAGCCTCCATCCATCCGGGCTGGGACATCGGAGGCAATGCCAACGGCGGCTACCTGCTCGCCATGGCCGCCCGCGCCCTGGCCAGCGCCACCGGATGCCCGGACCCGGTGACAGTCACCGCGCACTACCTGTCCCCCGGCCAGCCGGGCAGCGTCCGCATCACGGCACAGGTCCTCAAGCAGGGAAAGCGCTTCACTACCGGCACCGCGACGATGTTCTCCGGTGCCCGCCCGCTGCTCGCGGTGCTGGGTACGTTCGGTGATCTGTCACAGGCCGATGGACCCGAGCTCATCGAGGGCGCACCCCCCGAGCTGCCCCCGCCCGAGCAGTGCGTCCCCGTGCATCCGGCCGCCACCTTCCCGCCCCCGTTCATGGGCCGGGTCGATCTGCGACTGCACCCCGACGACGCTGCCTTCGCCACCGGGCACCAATCCGGCCAGCCGCTGATGCGGGGCTGGTTCCGGCTCCCCGACGCCGAGCCCGTCGACAGCCTCGCCCTGCTGTGCGCGGTCGACGCCTTCCCGCCCACCGCCTTCAACGCCCGGCTGCCGGTCGCCTGGACGCCGACAGTGGAGCTCACCGCTCATATCCGGGCCAACCCGGCGCCCGGCTGGCTCCGCTGCCGCTTTTCGACCCGGTTCGTCACCGCCGGTTTCCTCGAGGAGGACGGTGAAGTCTGGGATAGCAACGGGCGCCTGGTTGGCCAGTCGCGTCAGCTCGCCCTCGTCCCCCGATCCTGAGATCCGCCCGTCCGCCCCGGCGCTGCTTCCAGGCCGCGCGGGATCTGGGTTTGTTGGGGGAGTACGGCGCGGAGATCGTTCCGCAGGAAAGGGTTCGCCGGCATCGCCCGCGCACGCCGCTACCACGGCCGCGACGACCAGCGCATCCTGACCCTCTATGGATACGCCTGGCGAGCATTACCCTCCGCCGTCGCCGCCGCGCTCAGCAACTTCTTTTCCCGCTGAAGCTTGAACGCCGAAGTTCGAACGCCGATAAATAGGCATCAAGAACACCCGGTCACATAGCACAAACGCGCCGGGGCCGTGCCTGCGGAGGGACGGCGCGGACTGGGGGTGGTTTCCGCGCAGATCGCCGGAGCCGCGCGTCTGGCTGTCATGCTGGGCGCGCGGGTGGCGGCGCACAGCCCCTGCCCGGTTCCAGGCTGGCCGTGGCGGGCCGGGTCGTCAGCTACTCAGGTCGTCGATGAGCGCGGTGATGTCCCGGACCGTCGAGCGCAGCACCGGGATCCGGGTAGCGGCGACCAGCCGCGCGGCTACCGGGGCGGTCACGTCGATCAGGTGGTAAGTCCGGGCGCAGCCTGGCGACTTGTCATGCACCCAGTACAGGATGACCCCCATCGAGTACAGCCAGAGCAGCTCAGGCAGCCGCTCGCGCACGTCGCTGGTCATCCGCGCCGACGACCCGTCCACCACCTCGCGGTAGAGCGCAATCGACGCGTCCCTGGCCGGGCTGGACTGCTTGCTGAACGGGCTCAGCGGGCTATCCGGCTCGGCTGCGTGCTTGTAGAACGTGGCAGCGAACGCATGGTAGGGGGCATGGACGTCGATCAGCGCGCGCACCGTGCCGCAGAGCCGGGCGCCCAGCTCGGTCTGGCTGGCGAGCACGGCGCGGCTGGCGGCCAGGTGCTCAGCTTGCCCGATGGCGTAGAACTCCTGGATCAGCTCCTCCTTGGAGCCGAAGTAGTAGTAGGCGCTGCCCGTGGAGACCCCGGCCCGGCTGGCGATCTCGCGCATCGTGGCGGCCTCGTAGCCACGCTCGCGGAACAGGGCCAGGGCTGCCTCGATGATCGTGCTCCTGGTCTGCTGCGCGCGCGGCGTCAGGTCGGCTGCTGCCACATCGGTCAATGTACGGCACGCCCCGGCCCTGGCCGCCACAGCGCAGGCGATGCCACGCGCGCGCCCGCGCCGGGCGGGTAATCCGCGGGCCCGGCGGGACCGCGCGCGGCCGGCCTGCCGGCGCCGGGACTGCCGGTACCGGAATCAGCCGGGTCGGGATCACCGGAGCCTGCTGTCCCTTGGCTGGATCCGCCGGGACCAGTCTGAGCCGGCCAGGACCGGGCGCGGCGGAGCCGGCCGAAGACCATTGTGCTGAGGACATGCAGCACGCCGAGCACCAGCAGCAGTTCGCCGATCTTGACCGATACCAGCTGCAGCGCCTGGGCCGGACTGTCGACATGCGACCAGACCTGCATGGTCAGCGCGATGAAGCCCAAGCTCAGCAAGTAGAACGCCACGACCAGCAGGCGGCTGACGGCCTCGGCCGCGCCGTCCTGGCCGCCGGGCATCGCCCCCAGGAACGCGCGGCCACTGCGGGACAGGGCCCGGCCGACCATGCCGACCAGGACGAGGCTGATGGTGACGTACAGGAGATTGGTCATGATGACGGCCACAGTAGCTCCTCCTCAACGAGGACTTGAACATGTTCAAGTCTGTCCCGGCGGGCATCCCTGCGTCCAGGCTCGCGGCCTATGATTCTGAACACGTTCAACTTCGGAGGGCGTCGGCCGGGGCCGATCACTCACACGGCTCGGCTGGTTCTTGTGATGCCTGGCTTCGTGTCGGCGAGCTTCGTCGTCGGACGCCGACCTCTCTAGGCAACGTTTGCCCCCGTTAGCCCGTGCGGCTAGGCATCAGAGACGGTGGCGCGGCGGAGGGCAGGACATTGTTTCGGGACTCTGGCTCTGAGGCGGCATTGGCAGTGGCCCTGGCAGCCGGCGCCGATGCGCCGCACGCGGCCATTTCCGATGCGGTCTTGCGGGCCGGGCCCGGTAGTCTCGTGGGTGCGATGTTGACCTGACCCTCGATACCGTGCTCGTGGACCTCCGGGCGGCCTTGTCAGCTATGCAGACAGGACCGTGATGGGAGGATCCATGGAGAACCTTGTCCGCTTTGCGGGCCTTGATGATGTTGACGCGGTTGGGCGGTTGCTCTACGACTTCAACCGGGAGTTCGATGAGCCGACGCCTGCGCCAACTGCATTGGCAGACCGGATGCGGCAGCTCCTCAAGAGCGGCGACACGCTGGTCCTGCTGGCCGGGGACGGGCCAGCCGGGCTGGCCGTGCTCCGCTTCCGGGCCGCCATCTGGAGCACCGGCCTTGAGTGTTACCTGGCGGAACCTCATGGAGGCGGCTCTCCGCGAGGCTCGCAAGCGGGGCGCGGACACCATGGACATCGGCGTCGACGAACCGGACCTTGCGGCCCGTTATCTTTACGAGAGCCTCGGCTTCACCAACCGGGCAGGAGGAGCGGACGGTCCCGTGATGTTTGTCTACGAACGGGAGCTGTGAAGCCGCTGCCAAGGGAATCGAATACCAGCACGGGGCACTCGGTTCGAAGTATGTGCCGGAAGTGGGCAAACGTTAGCTGAGGCGGCACTGGTTACCATCAGCACGACCGCGGCCGGCGCGCCCGCACCCTATTCCCCCCGCGTAGGTGCCCTCGTCATTCGCGTTCCATCACGCGAAGCCCCCGTTGCGGCGTCCACGACTCGATGACCAGCAACGTCGCCTCCGGGTTCAGCCGGGTGGCGACGACCTCGGAAATGTCGGCAACAAACAGATCCCCGGCAGGCCCCTCGCCGATCGGCCCGGCGAGAACCGCCCGCCCGGCGACCTTCGCCTCGCCCGGCCACCCGGCCTCCTTACCCTCCTCCGGGTGAAACGCCGGACCATGCAGGGCGAACCTCGGATCCCGCCTCAGATCAGCACCCTTGCGCGCCCCCGGCATCGACCCGAACCTGAGCTCACCGTCAGCGAACTCGCACTCGATGCCCGAGATCCGTGGCGAGCCGTCGGCCCGCAACGTCGCGATCGTCTTGTGCCTGCCCGCCTCGAACAGTTGCCGCACCCGCGCCGCGAACTCGGGCTCCGCCCGCTCCACGTCCTTCCACGCTGCCACGGCCACAGTATGCACCCGGGCCCCCTCCCGCACACAGGTGGCCTGTCATCATTTTCGGACACCGCTATTGAAGGGCTCACCGCCCAGGGGGTGCGGTACATCTTCGGCATTCCGAGCCCTATCCCGACTGGGAGAACCTCCGCACACTCCGGCACTCCGCCCGATCAGCTATCGCGTGGAAGGCCACCAGTTAGGACGGGAACTGGGTGAATGCCGCGGCGAACAGGGTGTACCGGTTGCCGTAGGCAGGGTACTTCGCGAGCATTACGTCGATCACCTCAAGCGGCGTGCTGGACTTGGCCACCGCCTGGTCGAAGTCCTCAATGTAGCGGCGCGACTGGTCGAGCACGCGGGTCGCATTGTCGTCGGGCGCGTCGGGATCCTTGTGCCCGGTGATAATCGTGGACGGCTTGAGGGCGGCCACCGCGTCCAGGGACGCCAGCCACGCCTCCCGTGAGTCCGGCGTCGAGTTCCATAGCCACATGTGGATGTTGTTGTAGACGATGTCGCCGGAGCAGATGGCCTGCATGTCCGGCACGTGCACGATCGTGGCGAGCGCGCCGTCGGCGCCGCCGATCGTGCGGAACAGGACGGGATGGCCTTCCAGGTCGGACTCCTGCGAACTGGTCAAGGCAGGCACCGCGGGGGACTGCGAGAACTGCCCGGCGAACCAGGAGTTCCAGATCGCCATGACTTCGGGGGTGGTCTGGCCACGGGCCTCGTCGACGACCTGCTGATCGCAGGCCATCAGCTGGGCGCCGGGGAAGGCGTCCAGCACTGGCCCGGCCCCGAAGAAGTGGTCGCCGTGACCGTGGGTTACGAAGATCGCGTGGGGTCGCTTGCCGGTATTGTGCACCCACGCCGCCAGCCGCTCTCCCTCGCTCGTGGTAAGCAGCGCGTCGACGAGGACGGCGTCGCGGTCGCCGGAGATCAGCGTCGAGGTGCTGGCTGGCCAGGTGGCAGGGGTACTGTCATCCCATCCCGGGCCGCCAGGTACCGGCTTGTACCCGCTATTGAAAACATCAATCGACAACGAACTGGCCATGCTGACTCCTTCACTCGATGAAGCATTTCCCCTGACGCGAGATCGCTGACCCGGTACCGGGCGGTTAGCAGCGCTGTTTCCTGCCGGGAGCGGCCCCGATTCGGTATGCGGCACGACGTCCTGGTCGTGAGGCAGCCTGTGTGCGCGCACAGTGCGCTCATCGGGCCAGCGTCTCGATCAAGGTGGCCGCGTCGTAGCTTCCCCGGTTACCACCTGGGCAAGGTCTTCACCAAGCTCGGCATCAGCTCCCGCAGCCAGCTCGACCGCGCCCTGCCGGACGACCCGGCCACCGTCCAGCCGCACTAACTCACCCTTTCCGGGTCGGTGGCCTTTGAGAGAGTGAGGCTGCCGGGGCTCATTTCGCATCCGCCAGTAGCCAGTCTTACCAGCCGGTCGGCCCGGGAGACGCCGCTAGCGCCTGGCCCGGGTCGCTGGGACGCGGGTAGGGTCGGTACAGATCGGCCGGACGCCGAACGACCATGAGGACGGTGGGGCCGCCGTGAGCTTCAACCAGCTTTTCGCTGACGAACCCCAGCCCGAGATAGCCCGCTCCGCGGTAGTGCTGGGTGACGTACACGTAGGCGCGGGCGCGATCCTGGCGCAGGGCTTGGTGGTGCGGGCGCACGGCGCAGCGGTGAGCATCGGCAACCACTCGGCCATCCTGGAGAACGGGGTGGTGATCGGCACGCCCGGGCATCCGGTCCGGGTGGGTCAGCGCACCGTTTTCGGTCACCGCGCCACGATCGTCGGCGCTACCATCGGCGACTTGTGCGAGATCGGCAACGGCGCGATCCTCATGCCGGGCTCCCGTCTGGGCGACGGCTGCATCCTGGGCGAGGGCACGCTGGTCCCGCCGGACACCGTGATCCCGGCCGACTCGGTCCTGGTCGGGCGTCCGCCACACGTCATCCGGTCGGCCACGGACAGCGACCGTGAGCGGCTGGCGGTGCTGCGCCAGCATCAGACCAACCTCACCGACGACCCGGGCACGATCGTGCACGGACCGATGCGAGCGGGAGAAAGCATGGGAACCCTCTACGCTTATCGCGATAAGACCCCGTCGATCGGCGTCGGCACGGTCTTGTTCGACTCGGCGGAGATCACCGGCGACGTGGTCATCGGCGAAAACTCGCTCATCGGCGCCGGCGTGAAGATCATAGGCGACTCCCACGGCCCGGTCCGGGTCGGCTCCCGGGTGCAGATCCTGGAGAACACGGTGCTGCATCTGCTGCCCGACAACGAGCTGATCATCGACGACGACGCGGTGATCGGCCCGGGCGCGATGATCCACGGCTGCCACATCGGCCGCGGCAGTGTCGTCGAGCCGGCCGCGATCGTGTGCGACGGCAGCGTGGTCGGGGCCGGGTCCGTGGTCCGCGCCGGCGCCTGCGTCAAGCAGCGCGACCGTTTCGGTGACCGGTCCATCCTGGACGGCTTCCCAGCCAAACTCGTCGGCACCCTGACCGGCCCGCCGCCGATGCCGGGCTGGGCCCTGCCCCCCGACGCTGTCGCAACTCTGCGCAGGGTGCAACGGTGATCGCAACCGTTACGTGAACAAAGGTGAGCAATGTCTGAGCAGGTGAGCGATTCCGCCGATGTTATCGACAACACGGATGCGTCCCGGTTCGAGCTGCGCGCGGACGGGTGGCTCGCGGAGCTTGTTTACCGTATCCGCGGGGGCCCGCTGGTGCTGATCCACACCGAGGTTCCGTTGGAGCTGGAAGGCCGCGGCATCGGCGGAAGGCTGGTGACCGCGGCTATCGACCGGGCGGCGCGCGAGGGGCTGACCCTGGTGCCGTTGTGCCCGTTCGCACGCGGCTGGCTGGAGCGGCATCCCGAGGCGGCCAGTAGGGCGGTCATCGACTGGGACAGTTGAGCGGCACGCCGCTGGCGCCGAAGGAGGAGGCCTCCGTTCTCGGCATGAGGCGCACGAACACGACGGCGCTGCCGCGGCAGTGGCGACCGCGACCGGTCCGCCAGTGGCTAGTCCCGGCCGCCGGTCGACGGGCGTGTGGCATCGGTGCCGGGCAGATGGCGAGACATTCCCCCGTCCAAGGACGCGCGACAGGGCTGACGGGCCGGCGCAGCGAACGCGACGTGCTGGACCGGCTGATTGATGCTGTCCGCGCAGGTGAGGGCCGGGCGCTGGTCGTGACCGGTGAGCCAGGTGTGGGCAAGTCGGCGCTGCTGGAATATGTGGTGAAGGCGGCGGCGGACATGCGGGTGGCCCGGGCGGCGGGGGTGGAATCGGAGATGGAACTGGCGTTCGCCGGCCTGCATCTGCTGTGCGCGCCGCTGCTGGACCGGCTGGAGGGCCTGCCGGGTCCGCAGCGCGACGCGCTGGGAGTCGCGTTCGGGCTGCGGGAGGGCGGTGCGCCGGACCGGTTTATGGTCGCGCTGGCGGTGCTGACCTTGCTGTCCGAGTTGGCGGAGGAACGGGCACTGCTGTGCGTGGTCGATGACGCGCAGTGGCTGGACCGGGCGTCGGCGCAGGTGCTGGCGTTCGCGGCGCGGCGGCTGCTGGCCGAGCCGGTGGGGCTGGTCTTCGCCGCGCGCGAGCCGGGCGAGCAGTTCCAGGGAGTGACGGACCTGGAGGTGCCGGGCCTGCCGGACCAGGAGGCCCGCGCGCTGCTGCGGTCGGTGGTCGGGTTCGGGCTCGACGAGCGAGCCCGGGACCGGATCCTGGCCGAGGCGAACGGCAACCCGCTGGCGCTGCTGGAGTTGCCGCGCGGGCTTGGCCCGGCGCAGCTAGGGGGCGGGCTCGGGCTCGTCGGGGTACAGGCGGTCCCGGCCCGGATCGAGCAGGCCTTCCGGCGGCGGCTGGAGGCGCTCCCCGCCGACACGCGGTCGCTGATTCTGGTCGCGGCGGCCGAGCCGGCCGGCGACCCGTTGCTGGTCTGGCGGGCGGCCGGGCGGCTCGGGATCCCGGCTTCCGCCGCGGAGGCCGCTCAGGCCGACGGGTTGCTGCAGACCGGGACGCACCTGCGGTTCCGGCATCCGCTGGTGCGGTCGGCGGTCTACTCGGCGGCGCCGTTGCCGGAGCGGCGGGCGGTGCACCGGGCGCTGGCCGAGGTGACCGATCGCGACCGTGATCCGGATCGGCGGGCATGGCATCTGGCGGCGGCAGCGCCGGGACCCGATGAGGCGGTGGCCGCGGAGCTTGAGCGGTCAGCGGGCCGGGCGCGCCGGATTCCGGGGAGCAGAAGCCGAGGCCGTCCCGCTGATCGAGACCGTGAGCACGGCTGCCCGAGCTGCGGGCCAGGGTGTAGCCATCCAATTTTCGCAGTGGACATCGGCCATCCTGTACAACGGGCTCGGCCGCTACGAGACGGCGCTGGCCGAGGCGCGAGCTGCCGCGCAGGCGCCTGAGCTGCAGGTTTCCATGTGGGCGCTTGCTGAGCTGATCGAGGCGGCCAGCAGGACCGGGCAGAGGAGGCTGGCCGCCGACGCGCTCGGGCGGCTGGCCGAGGCGACCAGCATCGGCCAGACCGACTGGGGGCAGGGGATCTACGCGCGTTCCCGGGCGCTGCTCGGCGATGGCGAGGACGCCGAAGGCTCGTACCGCGAAGCGATTGACCGGCTGAGCCGTACCGGTTTTCGTCCCGAACTCGCCCGCGCCCACCTGCTCTACGGTGAGTGGCTGCGCCGCGAGGGCCGACGGGCCGACGCGCGGGCGCAGCTGCGCACCGCGCACGACATGTTCGACTCGATCGGCATGCAGGCGTTCGCCGAACGGGCCCGCGGCGAGCTGCTGGCCACCGGCGTAACCGTCCGCAGGCGCACCGCCGACACGAGCGATCAGCTCACCCCCCAAGAGGCCCAGATCGCGCGGCTGGCCCGGTCGGGCATGTCGAACCCGGAGATCGCCGCCCAGCTGTTCCTCAGCCCGCGCACCGTCGAGTACCACCTGGCCAAGGTGTTCACCAAGCTCGATATCACCTCCCGCCGCCAACTCCGGCGGGCGCTGCCCGACAGCGGCCGCGACGGGCCGATGGCATAACCGGGCGCTCCGGTCCACGCGGTAAGCCGCATACACGGCAGGGCCGCACCGGTCACACGTCTCGTTCATGCCGCCGCCCGTCCCGGACTGCAGCATGGCCGCCGGGCACGCTGGCCTGGGGCCAGACAGCCAGCTGGCGCGCCCAGCACATGCGCGTCGCGGCAGCGTCGGGGTGGTCGCCGAACTCCTGGGCCATCCGGGCGACGCAGCCGCGCACGCCGAGCCGCCGGATGGCGCGGTTGGTGGCCTGGGCCACCGTTTCGGCGGTCGGCGCGTCCGATGGCTGCAGCCCGGAGGCGAACAGCGCAAGGCACCGAGCGTCGTTGGCGTTCAGCCTGGTCGCGGCGAGCTGTGTAGTCGTGGGCATCTCACACCGTCCCGTTTGGTGCTTCCTTTCGTTCACAATCCGCCACTCCGGAGTCGGTCGCATCCGTGTATGGCCCTAGCAAGCGCCCTGGCACCGACTAGGGACGTACACGGATGTGAGGGGCCCGCCCGGAGCGCGACCGTGGATGCCAGTACCAACCTTCGCGCGACGCGGGACGAGCCGGTCGGCCGCCCCGGAAGGAGGAACCCCATGTCCAGCACTGTCAGCGCCCATCCGCCGGGTGGGCTGCATCGGGAACCGGAGCTGTCCTCCCGACAGCTTGCGCCTGGAGCACCGGTCAAGTAGCCGCCTGCGCTGACCGGTGATCCGTTTCGCCCCTTTTGCCAAACTATGTCCGGTTCCTTAGTGGGTGGATTGGGGCTACTGGGTGGCCCGGGGGGTCTATGGTGCACACAATTCACCCCGAAGCCCCGATCCACCCCGGTAAACGGAGGAATGCTCCCGCTGCCCTCCGCTTATCCGGAGCTCCGCGAACCGCGCGACTGCCTGGCGGAAGCGGGTGCCGATCTGCTCGAACACCGCCGGGGAGGCGATCGGCATGCCACGGTGATCATGCAAGAACGTCACCACCTGACCGCCTACCTGCAGCAACGGCACGTACCCG
>WNGG01001794.1_pt1 | contig 31356 bp, 25 predicted proteins | sample 5400661 | NCBI WGS metagenome assembly WNGG01 (sample SAMN13153372, study PRJNA577476) | soil metagenome | isolation source: 100 cm soil or saprolite under Garry oak tree replicate 1 | place: USA:California | collected 2016-06-15
CGGTGAACACAGTCGGGTCGAACGTCACGGGGTTGGCTCGTCCGGAGGAGAGCGCGCCGAGCTCCGGGAAACATTCTGGGTCGTTCAGCACGCTGACGATCCACAGGTGGTCGAAGGGGCCCTCGGCCTCCCGCGCATCCTTGGCCTGGAACTCGAACGGCAGCGCTGCGCAGGCGCGGTTGAGCACCGCCGCCTCATTGGCTCGCAGGTTATACGTGGCGACCGTCCGGTGCAGCTCGACTGTTTCCATCACAAGCGGGGGCAGTTCGGCGACGCCGGCGCCCACATACAGGCTCCGGCCGCCTGGGCGGAGGCGGTCGCGCAGGACGGCGGCCAGCTTGCCCCCGAGTTCCTGGCACAGCCCCCGCCGTTCCTGCCAGAAGGCATCGCCGCCTTCATCACAGTAGATGGGTCCGAGCGCTGCGTAGTCCAGGTTCTCGAAGATACAGGCGATGGAGGCGAGAGTGGTAGGTTGGAGAGGCATAAAAAAGGGGATGTGGTGCCGAAGCCGGGATTTGATTGGAAGGGTTGTTTAGAGGGAATGGGCCTGAGAAAAAACAGGCGACGGCGGGCGGCGTTTTGGGTAGAATCAGCCTTAACAGAATCCCGCGATAGCTGACTGTCGAGGCTAAGGCATGGAACACGGAACGTCGACCAGAGACACAGTCCTCGTGACTGGAGCGGCGGGCTTTATTGGCTATCATGTCGCCCGGAGGCTCGTCGAGCGTGGAGACCGGGTGCTGGGGCTGGACAACCTCAATGATTACTATGATGTGCGTCTCAAGGAAGCGCGGCTGGCGCAACTCTCGCCGTTTGAGCGGTTCACATTTCTGAAAATGGATATCACAAACAGGGAGGGGATATCACAAACAGGGAGGCCATGGCCTCCCTGTTTGCGAACCACGCCGTCGGTCGAGTGGTGCACCTTGCAGCCCAGGCCGGCGTGCGCTACTCGTTGGTGAATCCCTATGCCTACGTGGACAGCAACGTGACTGGATTCCTCAATATTCTCGAAGGCTGCCGACAAGCCAGGGTGGCGCACCTGGTCTTTGCATCATCCAGTTCGGTCTACGGAGGCAACACCCACATGCCTTTTTCGGTCCAGGATAACGTCGATCACCCGGTGTCACTCTACGCGGCCACCAAAAAAGCCAATGAGTTGATGGCCCATTGCTATGCCCACCTGTTTGGAGTGCCCACAACGGGGCTGCGATTCTTCACTGTCTATGGCCCGTGGGGCCGGCCCGATATGGCCCTGTTCATCTTCACCAAGGCGATCTTGGACAATACTCCCATTGAAGTGTTCAATTTCGGGAAGATGCAGCGTGACTTCACCTACATCGACGATATCGTCGAAGGAGTGCTGCGAGTGCTCGACAAGCCGGCGGCGCCCCAGCCTGACTGGTCCAGTGACGCGCCGACTCCCGGCGTCAGTTCCGCTCCCTACCGACTCTACAACATCGGGAACCACCAGCCGGTGGAGCTCCTCCAGTTCATTGAGGTGTTGGAGGCTACGCTGGGGAAGAAGGCTACCAAAACCTTTCTGCCGTTGCAGCCTGGCGATATTCCGGCCACTTATGCGGATGTTGCTGACCTGGCTCATGACTTCGGGTTCAAACCGGCCACGCCGCTGGAAACCGGAGTGCGGCGATTTGTGGAGTGGTACCGGGAATATTACAAGGTGTAAGCGCTGCCTATTTTCTTGGGTGCGCGTTCGGAAACCCTTGATTCTCTCCGGATACGCGTCCCCAGTCGGCAGCTAAGCGATCAAGGTCGCCGACTCTTTTCATCAAGTCGCTCGTCATATCCTTGATCCGGTCGGCAAGCCGGTCGCGTTCCTGTCCATTCTCGACCAGTCTGCTCACCATTGCTCGCTGCCGATCCACATCGAGCTTCAACTCTTCGCAAACCGCCTGCAATTCCTTGACTTGGCCATTCGCCGATTCCAGATCATTGGCCAGTCTCAACAGATGTTCTTCCTTCGCGCTCAGCTCCCTCCGCAGGGTCACGAGGGTCTCCTCGCCCTGCCGGAAACGCTCCTCACGTTTTTGAAGAGTCTGTACCCATTCCAAGGGCTCTCCGGGCTCGAGAGCTGGAGCCGCAGGCAGAGCCTCCCCGGCTTTCAAGGCGTTCCCGGCTGCCTGCAACCAATCTAAAAAGATCGTGACCTCACGCAGTCGGACTCCCAACGAGGATGGGGCTGCTGTCCGTCCGGAAGCAGGTCCATCCTGTATCGGCGCTGGTTCTGTCTCCGTCCCAGGCCGTCTCGGAACTCCATCCTGCGCCGCCATCTTCTGAGAGGAACCCTGAACAGGCTCGGGCGACAGACAGATATATTCCAGTAGGACAGCCACGCAGTGCCTACAAAGGGGTTCTTCGCTGGAAGGGCATGAGCACCTGGCCATAAGCGTTCCGTCGGTCAAGCGGATCGTTTGGTTGAAGAGACCGCGGGAACCCGCCACCTCTGATGTGATTCTTGCCTCATCGGCCTGAAGGATTCGCACACGGCGCTCGGAAAAGTATTGGTGGCCCACGGCGTACGCCGACCTCGGGACCACCACCTGGATCATCTCCGGCCGTAACTGGCTCAGTCGCTGGGCCGTGCAAGGAATCTGATTGCGGGATTGCACGCTCATGGGTCGACTCTCTGTGCGTCCGTCCGGCCCCGTGCGGTGCCTCCAAGGGACGGAGGGGAAACGTTACGACTTTCGGACTGATGCGATACCAAAGGGGCCTCGGCGATCGTATAGCGTGAGGACGCATAGGCCGGGTAGTAGTCGCGTTGCATGTTCACGAGGCCGTTCAAGACCACTCCTTCGATCTCCCTTCCTTCCAGGAAATCCAGAGCCTCAATGACGACTCGTTGCGGAGTCTTCTCGCCTCTCACCACCAGCAAGATACTATCCACGATCTCCGCATACAGGTTCATATCCGCCATCGGGAGGATGGGTGGCCCGTCCACAATTACCAGGAGGTCTCGATGTCTGAGGCGATCGAGCAGTTTCTGCACTTCCCCACGCATGGCAGGCATGCTCAACCGATCTCCATTACTCCTGCCCGCGCACAGGACCCTGAGATTGCGATGCGCATGCTGGAAGAGAGCCGCATCCAGATCGCATTCGCCCGCCAGGACATTGACCAACCCTTTATTGTTGTGACGCCCAAGCCGCGCGCTGACGGACGGGTTCCGCATGTCTCCGTCGATCAGGATCGTATCGACCAAGTAGTCTTTGGCCAGAGTCACCGCCAGCCCCACCGACACCGTAGTCTTACCCTCCCCGACGAGCGAGCTCGTGACGGCCAGGATCCGCACTCCCTTCTTCTCCCGCAATTGAATCACGCGACCGGCCAGCACCCGAAACTGCTCAGCGCCCAGAGCATTCATATTCGCCTGAACGACCAGTTGGGACTCCTTCCTGCGCAAGCCCTTCGAGCCCCCCGGCAAAGCCGGGCGCAACCAACCGAGCAACTTGGCTGGCCAGACCACCCACCGCGCCCAGCGACGTTCCTCGGTGATGGGAGGCCAGGCTTCAGGGGCGTAGTCGCTCTCCCACAAACCGGACATATACGGAATGGTCGCCAGGGAGGGACATTCCAGCGCAGCTTCCACTTCTTCAGGCCGACGAAAAGGCAGGTTCCGGAGATCTTTCCACCAGATCGAGCCGCCGGCCAGTGCCAGTCCGGCCACGATCCCGCCCATGAATATCTTCAGGGGATCGGGTTTCACGGGCTTGACAGGGAGATTGGCCGGGTCCACGATGCGGAACTGTTCCCCCTTCTGCCGCTTTTCGAGGCTCTCGCTGATATTCGCGGTTATTTTCTTGTTCTGAAGGTTTTCGTAATTCCGACGATTGTTCTCATAGTCGCGAAGCAGCATACTGAGCTGTTGTTCATGTGGGGGAGTCGCCTCAAGTCGACGTTCGAATTCTCTAATCTGCTTCTCGATCTGGGTCCTTCGTTGCTTGCGAAGCTTAATCTCTGCAGCAAGAGCGCGTAGTTGAGCTTCCCAATTCCTGTTAGCCACTCTCTGACGCTGACCACTCCTTAGCTCACCTTCGTTCCCGGACGATTCCGTCTCCCTGCTGGGCGCTCCGACCTCTTCTCCTTTTGAGGACTCTCCGTCCTGTTGTGCTTCCAATTCCTGGATCTGCCGTTTGGTTGCTTCGACATCCGGATAGGTTTCTTTATACTCGGACTGTAACTGCGCCAGTTTGGCCTGCAGTTGTTGGATGAGTGCCCCAGCAGAAGAGGCCGGCGCCCCTGGGTTCAGGTTCCCGACCGTCGGATCATTGAGAGCCTCACGAAGAATCTGTCTTTTCTCTTCGGTGTAACGCACGGCTTCGTTGACATTCTGAAGATCCAACTGGAGCCGGTCCAAGGTACGCAGGTTGGCTTCGACCTGTGCCGGCAACTCGCCCATATATTTCATCTTGTACTCGCTGATCTGCTTTTCTTGGAGGTCCAGCGTCTCTTTGACTTTCACCAGTTCATGTTCCAGAAATTCGGTCGTTCCCTCGACCAGTTGTTCCCGCACTCTAAGATTTTCCTCGATGAACAGAGAGGCCAGCTTGTTGGTGACCTTCATGACCGTCAGCGGGTCGTTCCCCTCGTAGGCGATCGTAAAGGCCTGGATGTTCCGACGGAGGCGGTCGTCGACGGTCGTGACCTTGATGTCCTTCCGCATGTCTTCGATGACATCCTCAAAGGGCTTAGAGGTAAGGTCGTCCTGGTAAAGCTTGAATTCATCAATGATTTTCTGAAGAAGTGTACGGCTGAAGATCTGTTGCTGGATGGAGATCAGGCGTTCCTCGATCGTATCAACCGTCACTGGCTTGATGAAATCGGTGGGAACCTTCTGGGACTCCACCAGGATAAGCGCGCTTGAGCGATAGGTCTTGGGCATCACCAGAAAGACCACTCCGGCCCCCAGCAACCCCACCAGCAAGCACGCAAGCACGACCCAGGCACACCGGCGCAAGATCTCCAGATAGTCCGACACGTCGAGCCTGTTTATGACTTGTCTCATCTTCCCCCTCGCGTTACTGCCACGTCACGGTCAGTCCAATCGTCGCCTGTGTGCGATTCACCGAAAACCCCACCTGCCCCGCCACGTCTTGCTTGAAATACGAATACGAGGCGAACAGCGTCGCCCACCGCGTGAGCGTGTAGGTCAATCCCGGAATCACGCTGTAGGACTTCAGGTCCACCGTGCTCGAGCCGATGGTTTTCGTAGTAGCGTAGTTGCCGGCCAGGGTGGCGGTGAACGCGCGCGTCAGCCGGTGGGTCACCAAGAGCTGCGCGACATTCTGCACCGACACGAGCGGGGCCAGGCCTCCGGTGTTGGTGACCGACCGGAGATAGCGCCCGCTCACCTCCGTCGCGGGGAACTTCTTGATCACGCCCACGTTGAAGTTGTACGTCAGCCGATCGAAGGCGGGGAGGTAGGTCCCGCCGACCCGACCGTCCACAGTCAAGTCCTCCCTGTACTGCTGCCGGGCTCCCACATCCGCACTGTGTGTCTCCAGGGTGCCGTCCCCGCGAAAGGAAAACCGCTGATAGAAATAATCGCTCAACAGCGTGGTGATGGGCGTCAACGCGTATTCCGTTCCTCCGGTCCAGGCATCGGTCGTGCTGCTGATAAAGGTCGTCGTCCCCCCGCTGAACTGTAACTGGGAGTGCGTATAGCCGCCAAGCACCTTGGCCCGAGGGGACAGCACATAAGACGCCGTCGCGCCTGCGACGTTCCCGAAGGTCGTGACCCGATTCGTCTGGATACCCCCGGTGGCGATCGGATTCGGGCCGCCAAGCGGGGCGAACACGGGAAAGTCCTTCGTATAATAGTAGTTCTCGGTCACTGTCAGGCCCAAGCCACGGACCGCGCGTCCCATCAGGGTGTCGGCCTTGAGGGCCAGTCCTCCTTGCGAGCTGAAATAGGAGAGCTTTGGGTTCTCCGCGTATTGCGTCCACATACCCCCAAGGTTAGCCGACACATCCACCGCCCGCCCTTCGGACGTGATCAAGACCCTCGGCGCGACGTCGGTCGCAAAGTCCTCGACCTTCGTACGCGACGAGTAAAAGATATTATTGTCGTACCGCTCGGAAACCGTCAGGCTCGGCGTCATGCGGAACACGCCGTACGCCAGTTCAGCCCCACCGCTCGGCGTCACAGGGTACTCGCCGCGCGCCACCTCAGCCGCACCGACCAGCCACAACCAGCCTGCGAGCGGCACTCCGATCCATACTACGAATCGTCCGGTGGCCCGCTTCAACACACGATGGCTGTCCGCTCCTCTTCGCCGCTGTCGGCTGACGATTTACGGCACGACGACCGTGTCGCCAGGAACCAGCAGGATGTTCTTGGAGGAATCCTCGCCTGACACGATATCATCGTAGCTGATATTGATCCGTATCTCGTCACCCTTGTTGGACGATTTCCTCAGCACGAATATCTTGTTTTTCGCCGCATACGTAGTGAACCCGCCGGCCGTGGAAATCGCCTGAAGAACGGTCGTATAGGTCTTCATTTGATAGCGTCCTGGCTTCGCCACCTCCCCCAAAACGTACACGCCATAACTGTTGACCTGCTGAACCACCACTGACACGTTGGGTGTCTCTTTGTATTCCTTGAGTCGTGCCTCAAGCGCTTTCTTCAACTGGGCCACCGTGAGCCTCTCGGCGTCAACGTCACCGATCAATGGGAGCGAGATTTTCCCATCCGGGCGCACCGACACCACTTTGGTCAGGTCCGGGTTCTTCCAAACGATCACTTCGAGGACATCCTCAGAACCGATCTTGTAATCGCCTGTGATATATGCGTCCGCTGCTGCCTTGGCTGAAGCTTGCTTTGCAAGGTCTGTGGAGCCACACGCCGCAAGCACCAATACGCTGATCCCAGCTCCCAGCATGTTCCAGAGCACGACCCGTCTTCCCATCGCTCGCCAGTCCTTGTTGTTATTGGGTCAGGACCATCGTCTCTGACGGAACCACAATGGTATCTCCTGGTTTCAGGACCAGGTTTTGATATGAGCCGTCCCTCAGGACAATATCATCGTAGCTTGCTTTCAGCTTGATTTCTCGGTTCTGCCCCGGATCCCATCGGAACACGACGATTTTGTTCCGCGCCGCGGTCGGCGTGAATCCACCCGCATTCGTAATGGCTTGGAGCACCGTGGTCTTGCTTTTCAGGAATAAGCGCCCCGGCTTGGCAACCTCCCCTAACACATAGATGCCGTAGCTGTTGACTTGCTGAAGGATTACGGAGACAGTCGGCGTTTCTTTGTACTGCTTCAGTTTGTTTACGATGTTCGTGGTGAGTTGTGTTGGTGTTAGCCCTATTGCATCGATATCCCCTAGCAGAGGCAAGGAGATCCGTCCGTCTGGCCGGACTGTCACGACCTTCGATAAGTCAGCATTGCGCCAGACGATGATCTCCAGGACGTCCTCGGGTCCGATGTAGTATTCCGGCGTGACAATGAGCGAATTCTTTTCCAAGGCGACTTGATTGGATCGGGACGATTCAGCGCTCTGCTGCTCGCGAGCAGGTGCAGTGGCGGTTTCCGCCTGAAGGATCCCCAGCGGGAAACCTCCGCCCAGCGTCAAGGCTAAGAAGAAGACCCTGCACAAAAAAGGCGTCATAATTTACGGGTTTCCGCTAATATCATACGATGTGAGATCCGTTTCACAATCCCACGAAAGAGGGGGGTGTCCGACATTATGCGAGTCACGAACTTTTGCAAAGAAGTTCAACGGGTTTGGGTACGCTTCCTGCCTAAGGAGAGCTGACTGCGGTTCGCGTCTCGATCCTGGCGAACCAGAAGAGCCCGGCTAGCCTGCCGGAGAGCCATATCTGGATTCGTTTCCCCTTGCCCGGCTAGTTCCTGGGTCTTCTCCTGACTGGTTATTAAACCCTGGTGGAGGCCTACTATCTGACCACGCGATACATCAGTTGGCGTATGGTGCTTTTCGGAGACCCACTGTATAATCCCTGGCGTAATAAAGGATTGGTCGACTGTGAGCCCTATGGCAAGGAGACACGACATGCACGGTTCACCGAGGTACTTCCCATTCCTTCTTCCCTTCTTCTGGTTCCCGCTTGTGGGGCTGCTTCTCTTCCTGACCGCCTGCACCGCAAGCCCACAAGAGAAGAAAGCCAAGCACATGGAGCGAGGCAATAATTATTTTAATGAGGGGAAGTTCAATGAAGCGGTGATCGAATACAAGAATGTCATCCAGGCCGATCCCAAGGACGCGGCGGCTCACTATAAACTGGCTCAGACCTATCTGGCTCTCGGAGGGCTGACCAATCTTCAGCACGGCTTTGCAGAGATGAGCAAGGCCGTGGAGTTTGATCCGGAGTTGTACGAGGCCCAGATCAAACTCGGCGAACTCTATCTGCTGGCCGGCGATGTCAAGAAGGCCAAGGAGAAGGCTGAACTAGCCCTGGAGTTGGAGCCGAAGAGCGCCGAGGGTCAGGTTCTCCTGGGTAAAACGCACGCAGTGGGAAAGGACTTCGACGAGGGTGTTGCAGCCCTGCAGGAGGCGCTCAAGCTTGATCCCAAGCGGATCCAGACCTATCTCGACCTGGCCACGGTGTACCAGTTCAAAAAAGACTCCACGGCCGCTCAGCAAACACTCCGCAAGGCCTTGGAGGTGGATGCGAAATCCATTCCCGCCCACATGGCCCTTGGCGACTTCTCGGCGATCCAAGGACATCTGCCAGAGGCGGAAGCGGAGTACAAACAGACGATCGCCCTGGACCCACAGAACCTCGCCCTCCACCTGAAATTGGCGAGGTTCTACTTGACGACCAAGAGGATTCCGGAAGCGGAAGCCAAGTTCATCGAAATGACCACGATCAAGCCCGATGAAGAGAACCCTGTCCTGATCCTGGGAGACTTTTACGCCCTGACCGGCCAACCGGAGAAGGCCAGTGAGACCTATCGGAAGGCCGAGACCTTGAAACCCAAGTCGCTTCTCCCGAAGAAAAGACTCGCCGCCCTATACCTGGCAACGCAAAAACTCGACGAGGCTGAAAAGGCAGTGGCGACCATCTTGGCGGACAACCCCAAGGACACGGACGGGCTGTTCTTCACTGCCCGTCTTGACCTCTCCAAGAACAAGCCCAAGGACGCGATCGAGGCGCTCCAACGTGTGATCAAGCAGGAACCGAATGCCCCGCAGGCCCGGTACATCCTCGGACTGGCCTACGCGCAAGCCAACGACGCGCCACAAGCCCGACGGGAACTCGCCGAAGCCGTGCGGCTCGCTCCCAATCACACCGAGGCACGGCTTGCCCTGGGTACCATTCACCTAGTGGAAGGCTCATACGACCTTGCCATCGAACAGGCCGAGTCTGTCCTCAAGGTCCAGCCCAAGAACCTGCCCGCACATGTGATGGTCGGTAACGCCCTAATCGGGAAGAAAGACCTGGAGAAGGCGAAGGCTAAGTTCCAGCAGGTCGTGGAGTTAGCCCCCAAGCAGCCGATTGGCCAGTATAGGCTCGGGGTGATCGCCCGCGCGCAAAAGCACGACAAGGAGGCGCTGGCCCACTTGGAGACAGCTCTCAAACTGGACCCAAACGCGGCCGAGGTGCTGGCCAACGTGATGTCCATTTATGTGTCGCAGAGGGAGCCGAAAAAGGCCATCGATCGGGGGTTGGAACAATTGAAGGCATCACCGAACAACCCACGCATCTACACCCTCCTGGGGCAGGTGGCTGTCATCGCAAAGGACCTGACGCAGGCCGAAGCCTATTTTAACAAGGCCGTCGAGAGCGATCCCAACCAACTCCAAGCGTACGTGAGTCTCGGGGAATTGTATCTACGCCAAGACAATCCCCGCAAAGCCATCGACAAGTTCGAGGCGATGTTACAGATCAATCCCGACTTCGTCCCTGCCTATACGCTGCTCGGCATGATCCACGAGGGACTGAAGGAATACGACAAAGCCAAGACGCGCTACGAGCAGGCGTTGAAGATCAATCCGAAATTCGGACCGGCCGCGAACAATCTGGCTTGGCTCTATGCCGAGCAGGGCGGGAATATCGACACGGCGCTGGGATTGGCCCAGACCGCCCGGGAGCAACTTCCCCAGGACCCGAACGTCGCCGACACGCTGGGATGGGTGTACTACAAGAAGAACGCCTACCTGCGGGCCCTTAGTTTCTTGAAGGAGGCTGCCGAGAAGGTACCAGACAACCCCGTGATCCAATATCACCTCGGCATGGCCTATTACAAGAACGGCGATAAGGAAGCCGCGAAAAAGACCCTCGAAGCCTTGCTTAAATCGGGGAGCAACTTTTCGGGCGCTGAAGAGGCCAAGAAGACTCTTCAGGAGCTATAGCGCAAGGTGAAGAGACCTCACAACGCAAGAGGGCCGGCCGGATTTTTCAACCCGGACCGGCTCTTCGTTGCTCATCTTTCTCCCGGAGAAGCTTAGGTTTGCGCGCCTGACCGCCGCTTCCGCCCCCAGAGGCCCAGCCCCGCCAGGCCGGAGCCAAGTAACAGGAGCGAGGCAGGCTCGGGGACGCTGTCCAGTCTGGTGAAAAAGTCGGCCGGGAGGCCGCCTACTCCATCGCCTTGGACGGTCAAGCTGTGAGCCCCACCAGCCAGAATGATTTCCCCGTGATGGTACGCAGGATTAGCCCAGAGACCATCTGCAACCGGATCGCTAAGAAAGGGCAACGGCGCACCCGCAGAGCCACTCGCTGTCGTGAGAATCAGGCCTCCAAAGTCGGAGACGAAATACTGGTCTCCGACAACGCAGCAATCTGTGATCCTGAAAAAGGCAGGATCCGTCAGAGCAAAAACATACGGAGATCCTACGGAATCGGTAAACGCGGAAATAACGCCATCAACGGCCCAGCCAGCGTCTAGGACCGGCGCGGCAAGGCCAGGTGTAGCAAAGTACATCGGCAGAAATAGCATTAAACATGCCATCAACGTAATGCACAATTTCTGTTTGGTTTTCGCTCTCATCTTACACCCCCACCCTACGATTAAGGATTTAAAGACGACCTTCCCCTGAATTCTTTCTCTTTTTTCTTAACCCCGACAGCCCCAGTCCGGCTAGGCCGGAGCCCAGGAGCAACAGAGTGGCTGGTTCTGGAACGGGAACCTCCACCATACGGCCGAACGCAAAATCACACGTCGAGCAGGATAGCGTCATTCCAATGATCGACGAATCAGTCCAGCCAAAGAACTTGGCCCCAGAGTCTCCAGCCACTGTCTGAGTAAGGGAGCCCCCACCACTCAAGAAGAGAGTCATGGAGAAATCCGCAAACGGATTGGGCTCCATCTCAAGACCGAAGGCCGACTCTGGCCCTGAAAAAGTTCCGGTGACGGCAGATGCAAACGTCTCCAACACCCTGGGCTCATTCCCTCCGGACCAGGTGAGCCAAGTGGTAGGCACCTGGCGGCCCAAAAGGTCAATGCCAAAGCTGACTGTCATCCCGGACGGAAGCAGAACCGGGCTCCCAGCGGTAAGAGTACAACCATCACACACTTGGGAAGCCAGATCCACGTCAGCAAAGGTTATGACTGCCGCCTCCCAGCTCGGCCGATCACCATAAAAGGTAATGGCCTGGACATCAGTTGCGAGATAAGTCCACCCCGCGATCACTATTGCGCAGACTACTGCCAGCTTTGCTTTCTTGAGAAATACCATTGTGGTTCCTCCTTCGCGAAAAGAATTTGTTAACCGTTCGGCCTAATTGCTCTTCAGCCGCTTCCGCCCCCAGGGGCCGAGTCCGGCCAAGCCGGAGCTCAGGAGCAGCAACGACGCCGGCTCTGGGACAGTGGCACCACAGCTGGGATTCGACTTTGCAGACCCACGCAAGGACCTATCCGAAACCCAGCCCGAGCAGTCACTACCATATCTAACCTGCACAGCAAATTGGGCGAGACTTGCCGAAGATCCATCCAAGCTAAAGATTAAGGGACTGGAGATACCTCCCGTATCTCCACTCCCAACACTCCTATGACTATCAAAATCGCCGACAAAACCGTTGGCCTGCGTTCCATCGAAGTTGAAGCTCCAAGAGCGAGAGTTTCCACTGATGCCAGTGACTAGAGGAACTGTTTCACTGGCGAGACTAATATCGTAAAAGAACTGCTGGATCCCAATGGCGGTCAGACCGCTCGTACATGTGACACCAAGTGGGCACCACTGGACACTGATTTGGCTACCAGAAGTAATTACACGTACGATGTCCCCAGTTAATTCTGTGGTGTCCCAGGTAGTCAAATCGTAAGTGGTGGCATAGACTGGGCCACTCAGACCCCCAACCATCCCCACTATGACGAACGCGGCGACCGAAAGCGCCAGTCCTTTCGGCCAACCTCTTTTCTCTTTCTGCTTCATCACGAGCGGATCACCCCATTCTTTGCATTGATGGTTCTCGCATAGTGTATGCCATACCACTAAGCTCTTGATTAGATGTCAGATTTCATGGTCTGGTGGGGGGGAATAGAAGGCGAGTGTCAAATCATTTTTCGGCTTTTAGTTGTAACATGGCCTATAGTTTTCAGAAAATCTATGATTAGTCAAAGACTTTGATGAACGGTGGGGACCATCGGGTTCTCCGAATGTGTCAATTTTTCTGTCACCTGACTAACACTCTCGCATTAAACCATTACCGCGTCTTATCCAGGCTATATTTTTGGATTATCATATGGAGGTTCTGACGGGTGACGCCCAGCTCCTCCGCGGCCCGGCTGATGTTCCAGTTCTGGGCGATCAGAGTCCGATGAATCATGTCCTTCTCCAGTTGGGCCTTTGCCTCCTTGAGCGTGGTGGACGCCTTCATAGGACCCTCCCAGGGAATCTCCAGATCAGCCGGTTGGATGAGGGGGGTTTTTGCCATGATAACCGCTCGCTGGACCTTGTTTTGGAGCTCGCGCACATTGCCCGGCCACGGATGGGCCAGAATGGCTTGACGCGCCTCGTCGGACAGGCCCTTGACCCGCGAACTCAACTCATCTCGGTACTGCGAGACGAACGCCTGGGCCAGCAGGAGCACATCCTCCCCACGCTCTCGTAACGGGGGAACCTGGATTTCAACCACGCTGAGTCGGTAAAACAGGTCTTCGCGAAAGAGTCCCTTCTCCACGGCCCCCTTCAGATCCATGTTCGTGGCGGCCAGCACCCGCGTGTTGACTTCGATCAGTTCACGGCCTCCAATGCGCTCCACCCGGCCATCCTGAAGGAATCGAAGCAGCTTGACCTGCAGGCCCAACGGCAACTCGCCAACCTCATCCAGGACCAACGTGCCCCCGTCTGCGTACTCCACCTTCCCCTTTTGCAGCCGATAGGCCCCGGTAAAGGTGCCCTTCTCATGGCCGAACAGCTCGCTTTCCAAGAGGGTTCCTGGGATAGCGCCGCAATTGATGGCGACAAAAGGACCCGCTTTCCGTGAACCCAGGTGATGAAGCGCCTTGGCCACCAGCTCCTTGCCGGTCCCGCTTTCCCCCGTAATCAACACAGGGACGTCAGACGCTCCCACGCGTCGGATCATGTCGAAGACCGACTGCATGATAGGAGACACCCCGAGGATCTCCTCAAATCCGTTTCTCGCGACCCGTTCAAGCAACAAGCGGTTTTCCCGCTCGAGACTGGATAGATAGACTGCTCGCTGGAGAATGACCTTCAGCACCTCGAGCTGGACTGGCTTCTCGATGTAATCGTACCCCCCTCCTTCGATGGCGGCCAGCGCTTTAGCACGGTCGCTGTTGCCGGTGACGACGATCACTTTCGTCGCGGGATTCGCCTGCAGGACCTCCCGTAGGGCGCTCAACCCTTCGGAGGTGCCATCTTGGTCCGGCGGCAAGCCCAGGTCCAACAGGACGATGCACGGCATCTCCCGGCGCACCGCGGCGATTGCCGACCGACGATCCATCGCCTCCAGGACAACGTACTCCCCCTTCAGCGCCCACTTCATCTGGTCGCGGATGTCAGCATCATCCTCCACTAGAAGGAGCGCCGGCTGGGGTTCGACCGGAGACTCTTTCATTCTGCGCTCAGCATTCATTGTTCTACCTTCATTTTGGTTCTGGTGAGTTCGTTGAACGGTCCTAGTAACTATGTGGCCGGTGCTCCGATCGGTAACTCGATTCGGACACAAGTCCCGCGCCCCGCTTCACTGTTGACGGAGATCTTCCCGCGATGGGCCTCAATGATTTGTTTACACTGGTAAAGCCCAATTCCGAGGCCGCCTGCCTTGGTCGTCCGGAACTTCTGGAAGAGAGTTCGCAGCTCTGCTGATGGTATACCAGGGCCGGTGTCAGTCACCGTGACAACCACTGATTCTCGTATCTGCTCGGTGTCGATCCGAATCTCACCACGATCGGCGACCACCTGCTGAGCGTTGAGGATGACGTTCAGCAGCACTTGTTGGATTTGCTCACGCCTGACACGGACGCGTGGGACGTTCCCGCCAGTCTGTTGCACCGGTACGCGCAACCCGCCGTTGATGGAATCCACCGTCTCAGCGATCAAAGCGCTCATATCTACAAGCTCCCATAAACCTTGATCGGCCATCTCCGTGTGCCCAGAACGGAGCGACAGCTTCGTCATGAGCGCCATCATCTTCTGCACAGTGCTGGCGACCGTCCGCATCGCAGATTGATGGAAAGCGGGATCGTGCCCCTGGACCTGCGCGTTCTTTACGACCAGTGACAACCCGGCTGCAAGGTTTTTGACATCGTGAAGACAGAATGCCGAAAATCGGTGCAAAGCTTCTAATTCAGCCGATGCCCGCCGTTCGTCACTCAAACGGGCGTGAGACAGTAAAACGGCTGCGTGGTGCGAAATTGCCCGAAGCAGGTCGCAGTCGTCTGTCCCGTACTGTTCCCCACGGAGCTCCCGGCTCAGCGCAACGAATGCGGTTAATTCATCGCCGGAGCGGATGGGGACGCAGAGGACCGCCCCAGTTGCCTTCAGGAATGGATCAGCGGCAGAACCATCAGTCGTCAGAGACTCCTCAAGTCGCACCGGTTTGTCCGTCGTCATCATGCGAGCAATGACAGGATGGGAGAGATCGAGCGGTGGGGGAGCCGGCTCGATATTGGCGGACCGGACCTGATGAAACCGCCCATCCGATTCATAGCGCATCCAGATCGAGATTCGCCCTGCCCCGAACGTTCGACCCAGAAGATCGAGGAGCTGGTCGAGGATAGATTCAATGGATCCGCCCCCCTGAAACGCCTCCGTCACCTCCAGCCACTTCGCCCTGTAGTCGTATTTCGACCTGTAGAAGTTCTTGGCAATGAACTTTTTCAGCTCCCCTCGTACCGTCCTGGAGCTCAGAACCACGACCAATCCGATCGTCCCGATGAACACCACCAGCGCGCTGAGACTAATACCGAGCGGACGGCCGGAAAAGCGAACGAGCTCTCCAAGCAGACCGATCCCGAGCAAATACAGGCCAATCACGACGAAAGTCACCGACCCGTACAGCATCTTCGGCGATACACAGATTTTGGCCTTCACTTCTTGCAGGCGATTCCGTTCAAGGCCGAAGGTAATGAGTCCGACCGAGATGAGCGAGGTCAAGCTCCCGACCAGGACAGACTCGGGCTGCCATAGCCTCACCAGCAGGAATTGACTGGCCGCATAAATTTCGTAGCCGGCCAGCGCCCCAAGGCCGATCAGCACGAACTTGAGCTGATACCGAAGAGGCTCGCGCATCAGGCGCAGGATGGATTCAAGTTGCGCGATCCCCAGCGCCAATGACAGAAGAATGAAGACGTAGACGACACGACCGAGGGAGCCGAGGACGATGACCGAAAGATCCGCCTCCAGACTCTTCGTGATGAAGATGATGTCGGACCAGGCAAAGGTCGCGAACACGCTAGCCAGTAGCCCGACGGCCCGAGCGCGCCACCTGGCTCCGCTGTTTTCGCCTGATGCCGTCGGACTCATCAGGGCTAGTCCCACGTAGAGAAGTGAGACCGGTTGGGCCAACTCGCCGAGCAGCGCAAGCCGCCGCCAGAAAAGCACGTGGGCTGCATCAGTGAGACCGAGTCCGTTCCCGATCTGGATCAGGCCAATGGCGGCTAAAGCCGAGGCCACGCTCCGATTGAATGGGTTCCCGAGGGTTTTCCACAACATGAAGGCGGCTAGCCCCAAAGCAGCAGCCCCCGCGACGAACGCTGAGATGACGAACCAGGTAGTCATTGGTCCTTGGCTATGCCTCGGGCATATAGTCTTGGAGGAGTGGCCAGAGATCTTGCAAAAATGCGAGGCCCTGTTCATACGCCTGGTCCGCGGTCGACCTCACGGGCACCGAGATGCGGACCAACGCGCCGTCAGTCCGGTTCTTCGTTATCGCGTCCCAGAGCAGGTAGCCCTTGGCCGCGTATTCGCTCGAGATTACCCTTCCCCGGTCTTGATACCAGTACAGGATCACCTGCTTGTCCAATCCCTTCTGGATTAGGACTTTATTAATGGTGATACTCCCCGATCCCGGGACCGGCACGGGCACGTGATCCGATTCCACGAACTGCCAGCCCGACCCTGGCAGGCAGTTCTTCGGCGAGTGATATGTGCTCCCGGTGCGCTGGCTCTGGTAATACCCCACGTACAGCCAGATCGGAACAGCATCGTGAGGCGTGAGGTGTGAGGCGTCGCGGTCAACATTGCGCGGCACATACACCCGCATCATATAATCGCTGAGCTTGAGGACATCCAGAATGTTCGGCTCAAGGCCAAATTCTTTCCCTTGCCACCGTTCGGCGATGCTGAGCGGAAACTCAGTGAAGGGCTTCTTCGTCAGAACCGGCTCACCATGCGAGAGCACCTGTAATGAACCCCAGGTGCTCATCATCATCACCACGGCGACAATGATCGGCCATCTCTTCATATCATCCACCCGCCCTTCCCGTTTGACTCCTTAGCCCGATCTTGGATAGCACCGCGCCACAAGCCAGCAGTAACGCAAAGGCCACGACGAAGATCAGCCATCCGGAGAACGTGTGGTAGAACCCTTCCGCGGCTTCAATGCCGAAGTAATGCGCCAGAACTCCGGTCCCACTCACACGGAACGCGTTCGCGGCAATGGCGATCGGAATCGAAAGGAGGACCAGCGCCCAACGCTTCCACATCACCGTCTGGGTGAAATAAGCATAGACGGTCCCCAAGGCCAGGAGCGCCTGCAACGAGCGAATCCCGCTACACGCCTCGGCCACCTCAAGCGTCGTGCTAGCCAGCATAATGACATTCCCCTCTCGGAGCACCGGAATCCCAAGATTGAACAAGCAGAAGGCCGCAGTCTTGGCTGCAAACATTTGCAGCGGGAACGACACTGCATTCACCACGATGGCCGGTAAGGGAACCATAAACAGAAGAAAAACGAACGGAAACACAAGGACTCGCAAGAACTCTCGCCCGAGCACCAAGAGCACCAGTCCGGCCAGAACCATAATCAGCGACGTCCGCTGCGTATACAGCTCCACGCCGACCGAGCCGATGAGGAGCATTATCAACCCGAATCCCAGGACACCGATGCCCCAGAGGCTGGGCACAACAGGCAGGGCCAGCAATTTCTCGCGCCGCTCCCAGACGAAGTAGGCCGATATCAGTGGAACAAGAAATCCATGCGAGTAGTCCGGATCGTCGTACCACTGAACGGCCAACGCCTTCAAGACCGGCCAATAGAGCCACACCACCTGTGCGGCCAGCACGAGTCCTATCAGGCCGTACACCCGGTATTCCGAGCGCATGGGAACACGAACCGTTCCCGATAGGGTATTAGCGTGCGACCCGCTCATTCGCTTCTGCTCCCGTCGCGGGCAGGGACGCTCTCCACCAGCGTAGAGATGTCCTCCACCCGCGCCAGCCACGTCTCCTTGCAGACCGCCTCCATCCGCTGCTGGGCCGCGGCTTCGCCGGTGTCCCGCACCGCTGCTTCCAACTGGTACGTAAACTCCTCCGGCGTCTTCCCGACCCGCACCACGCTGGCGTACGGTCTGACTTCAGGCAGTGGAGTCGCCACGACCGGCAAGCCCGCCGCCAGGTATTCTCGGAGCTTGATCGGATTGACACTTTCAGTCAGACGGTTGATCTTGAACGGTAGCATGGCAGCCGTAAAGCCCTTGGCAAAGCCGGGAAGCGACTCATAGGGACGAGCCCCTAGAAAATATACGTTGGGCATCCGCCGCAACGCTGCACAGTCGACACCGACATTGCCGACCAGGACAAGGGACCACTCGGGATGGCGCCGGGCCGCATGCTGAATCACATCCAGATCGATCCATTCATGGATAAGCCCCCAGAATCCGATGATCGGACGCGGGAGGCTGTTGAGCTCCGGGGGGATTTCGGTGGTCTCGCACCGAGCCCGTGCGAAGTGCTCGCTGTCCACTCCGTGCGGGATCAGATACGTCCGGGGGTGCAGCGGCCGCTTGCTGGCATAAAGGGCCTCAGCCGAAACCAGGACCAGGTCGCTCTGCGCAATGAGCTGAACTTCCATCTCCCGCATGAGCTGCTCGTCGAGGAAGCTGAAGGCCGACCATTCGTCCACGCAATAATACACGACCTTCTCCGGGCCCAGATGACGCACAAGGGAGGCCGCAGTGGGAAGAAAGGTCCACAACTGAAATCGGTCCATTCCAAGTTTCTTGGCTTGGGCTCGAACATAGCTGCTCACCATCCACCCATTGACCGATCTCACTCCGGGGAAGCTGTGGAATGGGATGACAAGCGGCGTGAGAACGAAAAGGTTGGAAGCGACGGCGAGCGGTCCTTGACAGAACTGCCGAACTTTGGTCGCAACCCGCGTGGCATCGTGTATGGTAGCTCCAGGCCTGCGCAGGCCTATTGAATTGACCCAGAGCACACGGTTACGCTGGGCCAAAATCTTCATCACCTGATGTTTACTGGTCGGATTAGACCCCCAATCATTGGCGAAACAGACGATGTTCTGTCCCGTGATCATGACGCGACCTTGAACTCCCTGAACCAATATTCCAGCACCAGCAGCGCCCAAAGCTGGAAACTTAAATCAGCAGCCCCTCTCCGGTGCCGCTCCAGCATGTGCTCGATATAGTTCAGGTTGAGAAATGCGCTCAAAGCGCTTTGCGAGTTCAGGATCATTTCCCTCGTCAAGTCATAAAGGCCATCCCTGAACCAATCCGCCAAGGGGAGCGCAAAGCCCATTTTCGAGCGGTATATCACCTCTCTCGGAAGGAGCGGTTCCATGGCTTTCTTGAGCAGATACTTACCCTCATGCCCTCGCAGCTTGTAACCGACCGGCAACCGCGCGGCAAATTCCACCAATCGGTGGTCGAGGAAGGGCACGCGCAACTCCACGGATGCAGCCATCGTCATCTTGTCTGCTTTGATCAAGAGATCATCCGGCAGCCAGACCTTCGTGTCCACGTACAGCATCTGGTTCAGATCGGTCTGGTCTCTGACTCTTTGATAGTACGAATTGTATGTCTCGATCAGAAAATCGTGCGACATCCTGCCGACGAGATCAGCCTTGCAAATACGATCAAGGTAGCCCGGGATGTAATGCCCTGAGACTCCGCGGTAGCGCTGTTGAAGTGATTTTTGAAAAAGATGCAAGTACGCCGATCCTTTCATCGTCCCGGACCATGGCAGGATCGCCTTGGACAGCATCTTGATCAGCGGGAAGACGGGATTCTCTCGAACGCCATTTATTGCAAGCATCTTCTGATAAATCCCGTAGCCTGCAAAGAGCTCATCAGCGCCTTCTCCCGAGTGGAGCACGGTCGCATGCTGCTTGGCAAATCGTGCCACGAAATACAAAGGGACACACGCCGGGTCGCCGATCGGCTCATCGAGATGCCAGACCAACTTCGGGATCCAGTCAGAAAATTCCTTCGCCGGCAGATTCACCTCGCGATGCCAGGTATCTGCATGCTGGCTGACTATGCGGCCATAGGCGAATTCATTCACATGGTCGGCATCGTCATAGCCGATCGTGAAGGTCGCCAAGCGCTCTTCCAGAAGCGACTGGAGGACGGCCACCACAGTGCTGGAATCCAGGCCGCCGCTCAGGAGCACGCCGTAGGGGACCTCAGTCATGAGGTGGCTACGGCACACCTCGACGAGGAGCGCTCTCAGTTCTTCGCTCAGTTCCCCCTCGCTTCGTGGCTCCTCTGAGTATTGCAGATCCCAGTATGAGTGGATCTGCAGTTGCCCATTCCGAACGGTGAGGGTGTGCCCTGGCTGTAATCGGTAAATGTCCTTGAACATGGTCTTTGGGCCCGGGACATATCTGACGGTCAGATAGGACTCCAGGACATCGAGATCCACTCGGCGCTTGACGCCTTCAACCGCCAACAGTGCTTTGATCTCTGAAGCAAACAGCAACCGGCCTTGATGCTCGGTGTAGTAGAGCGGCTTGATGCCTAACCGATCGCGCGACAACACTAACATGCGCCGCCGTTCATCCCAGAGCGCGAATCCGAACATGCCGGTCAACCGGCGTTCAAAATCGTTCCCGTATTCCTCGAACGCATGAATGATGGCCTCGGTGTCCGAGTGTGTCTTGAAAATATGCCCTTTGGCTTCAAGCTCTCGCCGAAGTTCCTCATGGTTGTAGATTTCGCCGTTAAAGATGATGACGACAGAGCCGTCCTCGTTGAACATGGGCTGATGCCCGCCCGTGAGGTCAATGATGCTGAGTCGCCGGTGCGCCAACCCGACCGGCCCGGATGCATAGAAGCCTTCGTCATCCGGCCCACGATGGACCATCGTCCCTGCCATGCGCCTCAACTCAAGCGGATCGACCGGGGCCGCGTTTTTGTAATCGAAGATTCCTGCTATGCCGCACATCGCTAGTTTCTGGGCAGCCTGAGCCGTGCCCAGTTCTTGGTAAGGATAAACAACAGGAAGATTTCTGTTTTCTGAGCGGGCGTGCGCTTTTCTACGTCCCAACGCTCGGCCAATTCCAAAAGCGGCTTCTCTCCGGTGATCTCCCCCAGAATTCGCAGCAACAGATAGTTCAACTTGTGATAGTGAGGGGGGCACAGATAGCCGTGCGTCCCATACCAACTCCACATATCGCGATAATTCCAGGCGTGAAGATGGGACAACAGTCCTTTGATCCCATCTGAGAACAGGCCGAAGATGCGGTGTTCGTTCGTTTCCATAAACAGGTCGTAGAGTCCCAGCAGGCTGAAGAGAAACCCATCCAGCACTCGCGGCAACGGATAGGCCGGGTATTCCTCATACAGGACATGGCCGTCCTGAACCGTTCTGACGCCTCCTTCTTCAACCGTCCGCTCGAAGACACGAATCGCTTTTTCGCAGAGGTCGAGCAACCCCTTGTCCCCTTGAACCCGATAGGCCCTTACCAACGCGCTTATGATCACACCCTGGTACATCGCGGAAATCCAAGGAGACTGTAAGCGGCTGTGGCCTTCTTGCCAGTCGAAATAACACGGCCACACGACCGCGCCATCTTCTCGCTCCACAGCGTTCTTCTTGAGCCATTCCACCTGGATGAAAAACCTTCGAATGCTCTCTTGATCGGTCTGTCTCAAGTAACGCTCCAGATTGACCAAGCCCCACCAGGCAACAAAGACCGGATTGTATTGACGGCCCAGCGCTCGATAGTTTCTCATCGCTACGCCGTTCGCATCGAACTCCAGGTCATCTAGAAACAGACGGTCGCTATAGATGTAATAGTGGAGCGCACGTGGATGCCACGCCTCCGGGACAGTATCCACCGGATAGTCTAGCCGGAATTCTAAGAGCTCCCGACGGAAGGCGCGGGCAACCCATGCCCAGTAGCTATCAGACCCCGATCGTGGCTCGGCGGTACTTCCATGCAGTGTCCTCTCGCCGAGCTGCCTGACCACATCCGTGAAGTTCACCGGACTCGTTCCTTACAATGCAAGACCCTTTCCTCTCGTCGCCCTTTAGCGGAAAGGGACAGTTGGGCCATATCCAAACGCCGAACTTGCGGATGATGACTGTCCGGGAAGTTTTGTTCAATTCACAAGTTACGCTCTTATTGGTGTCAGAATACTTAACAGATTCTTAACGGATCTTTAACAATCTGACCGTGCCCCAACCTGACTATTGAGCCAGATTGACTTATTTGTGTTGAGCACTTCTTTGGGGGGTAAGGCAAAGGCTCTGATGGGATTTGGGGCATGGGATTTGCTTAATTCTCAACTTAAGTCGCATAGACACTTTGTTGCAGTCCTCTTGAATAGTGAAGTAAGATTCGAAGGAGGAAAAAAAATGCGCAAGCTTAAAGTAGATGGGAACCTGTCTCTTAAGATTCTCATAGCATCTGTCTTGGCGCTATCGGTGCTCTTGCCCACAGACGCACTGTGGGCGGCAGGAGAGATAGGCGATCTGGCCATCCGGCCCGCCCCTCCAGCTCCGCCGTTGCCAGCCGCCGGGGGCACGTTCAACGACCCGACGTATGGGACGCTGATTCTCCGTGTGACTGATCGGACTGACGGAGATCAAGCATCTCACCCATACTCCCTGTGGTCTCCCTTCAATTACAACAGCACTCGATTCATCATTAACATCATCCCCACACCAGGCTCTCCTGGTGTATGGACGCTCTATGACTTTGATCCGACAACCTTCACCAGTAGGAAGGTGGGACCGGCCTGTTGCCCTCGTGGGGGAACGGGGCTGGATTTGGAGACAGCCCGGTGGCACCCGACCAACCCTGATGTGTTGTACGCCATGGAGCCCAGCACTCAAAGGCGACAATTATTTGCGTATAACGTGGTGACCCAAGTCTATACCCTGGTCCATGATTTCACGAGTGTGGCTCCGACCGGGGGATACCCCAACAGTTTGTCTATGAGTCAAGACGGCCGTTATTTTGCCTTCTACAGCAGCACCACTGGAGGCCAGGATACGGGTGATCACGTCATCGCCTATGACCTGCAGACCAACACAGTCTATCCGTTGGATTTCAAGGCCCAAACCGGATGGAGTAACATTCACTCTGCGTTTCTCGACAAAAGCGGGACCTACGTCGCGATTCAAGCCGGGGCCCAGTCAGCTGGTCAACCGGATCACTGGGTCTGGAACTTTAAAGCCGGCACGTTGGATGCGCTACTCTGGAAACTCGCGGATAGTCCAGGCGGGCATTGGCTGTTCGGTGTGGGGCAGGCGATCAATCCCTACTACAATGGCGGCCAGCACATCAAGCGTCAACTGGTCACCCCCCACACCTATGTCCCGGCTGTCATCTGGCCGTTGAGGGATGGAAAATTCAATTGGCAGACGGATTCGCATCTGTCGTGGAACAATTCGCAAGCAGGGTTCTTCTATTACAGCAACTACATTGCTTCGAGTCTCTCTGGGTGGGTGCTCCACAGCGGCGCGATTTATAAGCATGTGAGCTTCGCAGCCACCAGTTTGACGCAACGGGCGCCGGAGGGCGTGTACCACAACGGCATGAGTCTCAGCCAATCCACGTCCATGCCTGGCGGTCCCGGTCAATGGTACTACGATGCCCCCAACGATACGCTCTACGTGTGGCTGGTCAATAATGCGGATGCGACCAATGCGGCCAATGTCATTGTCCCATTTGCCTGGTGGCCCTTCTTGGAAGAAATCGTTCAGGTGTGGATCGATGATCCGACGAATCTCACGAAGATCAGACGACTGGCCCACCATCAGTCCCACTGGCCCAATACGGGCGGATACACCGATACGCCGAGAGCGTCGGCGGATCCCAGTGGACAGTTCGTCATGTTCGACAGCAATTGGGGCGGCAGCGGGCACCGCGATGTCTTTATCCTGAATGTCTCTGGCACCCCGACAACGACCACGACTGCGCCGACCACTCCCACGACCCCGACGACGTCGACCACACCCACAACCCCGACGACGTCGACCACACCCACGACCCCGACGACGCCGACCACACCTACGGCCCCTCCTAAAGGGGGTGGGCTGAGGGGCTTCATGCAGCGACTGCTTGATTTTTTCAGTAAATGACCAGCCACCAAACAGGAGAGTTGCACAAGCTCCCGAAACACTACTTAAAATGATATGAGACCCCGGCACTGAAAATATTAGCCGAATACGTTCCATCTATACCGAAACCGGCACCTCCAAAATTCGAGAAACTGAAACTCGCGCGATTGTACTTGTATTCGCCGAACACCGCCAAGTTATTTGTCACGAAATATCGTGCTCCGACAAAAGCGTTCAGACCAACAGCAGTGTCTGAACTGGAAAAGCCAGGAGTACCAAACAAATCAGAAGCCCTAGCAAAGAAAACTCCAGGACCTACTCCCACATAAGGCTGTAAGGGTCGAAGTTTGGCACGTGCGACTACATTAAACGCTAGTGTAGTAACCCGAAAGTGCGTCCCAGGCGCTGTTCCCAGTGATATGCCATTAACACTAACGGTTTGTTCCTTGATATCCGGGTTAGTGTTAAAACCTTCCACCTCGAACCCGAGCCATGAGTCGGGGAGGAAATATCCAATTCTTGCTCCGTACTCTAGGGAGTTTTTCAATTTAAGATCTGAAAAATTACCCCCAGAGAACAGGGCGTTACCAGTTACACCGCTAAAATCATTAGGAATCGTGTAGCCGAATTCAGCGGCAACGTACATCTCGGCCTGAGCGTAAGAAGACAATAAAAAAGCGAATGCGAGTCCACCAGTAATAACAGCTAACCTTTTCATTGCATCCTCCGGTGCCCATGTCCGGATGGCCACCTGGGCATTGAACTTGATTGCCCGCTACCCCGGCGAGCGCTTTCAGCCGTACGCCGGAGTCGGATTCGGAATCTTTTGGGCACGGATTTCCGGCCAAGACATAGGGACTAGCTCCGATGTCAGTCCAGGACTTAATGCCCTGGGCGGAATGCGGTTTTCTTTGACCGAGCGCCTGGCTCTCTTCGGAGAATACAAGTACAATCAAGCCGCGTTCGATTTTGGCAGTAATGTCACTCTTTACACCCTATATCAAGCTCACCACTTCGTCGGGGGCCTCTCCTTCCAGTTCTGGTCACGGTTAGCTCTTACCTTTACTCCGTTCCTGCCGCTAATTCATGGTAGAGTTTCAGGATACGATCTGCGGTATCAGGCATGGCGCCTCTTACGAGGTCTTTCACATCGCCTTTTGTGAACAGGGTCACCCCTTCAGGCCGGTAATCCGTATCACTGGCCACAACCGGTAAGCCGAGAGTAAGCGCCTCCCTCACTGAGATAGCATCCCCATCATAGTAGGTACACCTCGCAAAGATATCGAGCCGGCTCATGACCGCCAGGCATAGCGGATGAGGAAGGTCTTTGATTACGGTCACCCGACCGTTTTGTTGCAGATCCCGTATCACCTTGTGCGCATTGGGTTCATCCCCACTCCCTATGATGATCAGTCCAACATTCGGGTAGTCAATTGCTAACTGGTTCACCGCATCAACCAAGATATCAACTCCATATTCAGGTCTAAAAGCCACCACGGTCCCAATGACGGGATCATGAGCGGCAAGGAAGGCTTGGACTTCAGACGGGATACTCTCAGGACCTGAGGGAGCTGCAGGGATGTATCCGGGAATGATCAACACAGAACTGTCTTGACACCCTAGTTTTAAAAGCACGTGTCGGCCGCGTTTATTTCTACATATCACTTTGCCCGCAAGCTGCAGAGCCAACTTTATTAACATCCTTAGAAACCAGCCTGCTTCTTCAACGCAGTTAGGCATTGCCCCGGAATCCAGAGCGATTATCGTCCTCCGCCGGTTCAAAATGCCCGCCACGCTACACGCGAAGGCGGATAACCAACTTTTGGTATTATGGCCGTTGGTGACGATGTGAATGAGGTGCCCCTGCCGGGCATATCTCCACAGCATCTGACCGAATGTCCAGAGGTTTGGCGTCCCCACGCATCCTGAAATCGCCTCTCGTCGTGATGCGCCTATATTCAAAACAACACAGGACGCTCCTGATTCCTTCTCTATCCAGCGTTGCAACGCCTGGACCTGAACCGAGATGCCCCCATACGGCGGGGGATAGTCTCCCACCAGGAGCACGTTCACACTCCTCCATTCGCTATTTTCTTCAAGCGCCTTCTCTCGAGCACGGCAAAACCCCTTCTGATGCAACAGGTCAAGGTACAGATTTCCAAAGGACTCCTGCATGCGTGACAAGCTGAAGAAATTCTCAACCCTTCGGCGTCCCTCAAGTCCCATTTTCTCTGCCGCCTCAGGATGGTCAAGCAGCCAAAGAATTTTTTCGGCTAACGCCCGAGGATCACGGGGCGGAACGAGGAATCCAGTAACCCCATCCTCCACAACCTCTCGCGTTCCACCCACATCCGTCGCCACGACTGGCTTGCCCACAGCCATCGCCTCAAGCACCACATTGGGCAGACCTTCATTCCCCTTGGAGGAGAGAACGGAAACAGACATGGACTGTACGGCTTCGCGAAGGGCAGAGCCAACGCGCATTCCTCCAAAAACCACCTGTCCACTTAACCCTCGCGCTGCCACATAATCGCGGACTTCTTGCTCATAAGGCCCAGTTCCGATAAGAAGAAAACGCACGCAAGGCATCCGCTGCAGCACAAGAGCGGCACCGTCCAGGAACGTGATATGATCTTTCTGCCGGCGCAAGGTGGCCACCATCCCAACGACCGGCGATGACTCCTGACCATTCCGAGGCCCAGGAAAGAACGAGGAAGTGTCGATTCCGTTATGAATGACGATCGCCTTCCCAGTCGGCACGCCGGCACGTGTTAGATTATCCTTGATCGGTGTTGCGTTTACCGTAATGCAGTCTGCAAACCGCCAGAGCATCTTTTCTAGACGAAGCTGCCTTGGTGTTAGATAGTCGCCCATATCTCTGCGGCTCGCCACAATCGCTGGTACGCGAGCAAGCTTGGCTGCAAGAATCCCAGGAACATTCGAGTAGTAACCATAGGTTTGAACAACAGCGATATCGTGCCGTCTCATGTAGGCGATGAGCTCCGCTATCTTCTTCAGGAACATTAGGCTCCTGAAACTCTGAAATCCAATCTCTTGGTGCTGTACTCCTAAAGAATGAAGGCGTTCGCTCAACGGACCCTTTCCGTTAAAGTAGACTAAAGAGCTATTGAATCGGTCCTGGTCTAACCCTTCCACAATATCAAGGCAGCGGTTCTCAGTACCGCCCATCTTGAGGCTATCAATGATATGAAGGACGTTCACGCGACGCATAAGCTACCTTGGCAACCTTTTCAGGTTATTTCCAGATCACTTCTTCGGAATAGCGGCTGCAAGGATCATGTGATTTGTGATCCACGGCGATATTTTCATGAGAGCCACCGCGAGCTTTTTCCCGCACCAATTGGCCTCCCATGGCTTCCTCCTATTTTTTAGAACTGGTAGGTCAAAGGCCAGACCTCCCTCATGGTACAAGGGATAGAATTCTAGAACAGAAAACCCGGTTGCCCGAAGGAATCCGTTTAACTGATGAGTCGTAAATTTGTATTGCCAGAACCCAGTTCTGAGATTTAGAAGTTGTCTGACACGGGGATGCTTTTTGAGGGGATCAAGAAATGGGATGCGGCGGAAAAGATTCATGTGGGGCACAGAGACCAGTAACTTCCCACCTGGTCTTAACACTCGGTAACACTCGAACAGAGCACCATACGGACCACCTTCGAAGTGCTCGATCACCCCAAAAGAAAGAATGCCTTCTAATGAGTCATCCTTAAATGGTAGCTGGAAAACATCACCAGCAACAAGCGGCAAAGATGACTCTTGGCCCATCGAATCCACAAGGATTGGCGTACAAAAGTCCATCCCCACTACATCATACCCAATAGAGCGGAGGTAATAGACCCAATCGGCCGGTCCACACCCTGCCTCCAGGATTAGTCCTTGAACTGGAAGATACTGTTTAAGAATGGGGGTGACTTCGTCGAAGGCCCGTGACGCAGACCGTTCACTGAGGATTGAGCGATCGCTCCAAATCTGCAGCCAGTCCGAGACCTGGTTGAGATTTGTCTGCCCAACCACCTTCTTCATAGAGTGGCAATCTCCCGCGATGACAAGTCGATTCTTTGTTTAACGACCCTGGCCGGAACCCCAACCGCCACCGAATAGGCAGGGACGTCGCTCTTAACGACCGACCCGGCGCCAATGACAGACCCTTGGCCTATTTTGACTCCATCCAGCACCGTGCAATTCGCACCTATCCAGACGTCATCTTCAATCTTGATACCCCTCACACTCACTCCCTGTTTGTAGATAGGAAGCTCCAACGCGTCAAACCTGTGTTCTTGAGGAATAATTATGGTATGCGCAGCAATTCGAACGCCATTACCTATTTCTAACCCTCCATAACCATAAAGGATCGAGTAGGGGTTCACTGAGCAATGGTCTCCAATAGAGATACTTCCGCCTTGAGTCAGCAACATCACACCACGAAGGAGAATAGTATTTTGACCGATCCTGATAAAAGATCGGCCGCCATCAGAAATAATTTGAGAATCAGCCCCAACATAAGCGCTGTCGCCAATCGAGATTGTCGAAGCGTTTCGAATTTTGACACCTATTCCGATGTAAATCCTGTCACCATACTCCTTGCAGCCTTGTATCCGGAGTCTTATTCGACTCAGAAGATAATTGGACACCAACCACAAGTCTTTACCAATTTTCTGTAAGCGGCTCACCACCTTCTCCATGTATTACTCCGCCAAGGTGCTGTACATTTTGCGAAACGCAGTCTCTAGCTCCTTGGCACATGATATCCAACAAAATCTCTGTGCTCTCTGATGCGCTGCCTCAATCCATCTCTTTGCGCTGTCTTCGCAATCTAATAGCCTCTCGAGCTGATCTAAAATCCCGTGCGCATCGCCCGGCGGCACTACAATCCCCGTCCCGCTCAGAATTTCCCTTACTGCGGGAATGTCATACGCGATGCAGACGTGTCCGCTAGCCATAGCTTCCAATAAGGCATTAGGGCAGCCCTCATGTAATGAGGGGAATAAAAAGTATTTCGTTTGGCCCATAACTTGTCTGATGACTGCAGCGTCAAGATCATTCAGGACTATAATACGGTGATCCTTCTTGGCCAAACTTTTGATCTCGCCCCGATCCGGTCCATCTCCAACCACATAAAAGCCAATGTCCAGTGAGGGCCTTTTGGCGAACGCCCGAACGAGGTTCAAGATCCCTTTTCTAACATGCAGCCGACCGATATACAGGGCTGCGTGAGCGCGACTAAAGTCCTTTGCACGAAAGACTGCTCGAAATGATTCATCAACCCCGTTGTATATCACCGAGACAGACTCAGGTGACAAATTTGCATTCCGACACACTTGTGCCCCTAGCGCCTCAGAGTTGGTCAATACCTTCTTCGCTCGTTTGGTGGAGATGAGCTCTGGGATTCCATAATGGAGAAATCCAGTCGCGACTCTCCACCTTCGGTACCACGGCAAAACCACCATCGAAACTTTGATATCTTCCAGATAGCTCCCTCCAAGAAAACTAATATAAGGTGTCCGTCTGATTAGATATCCTACACATGAGTAACTGAAGGCAAAATCGATCTTTCCATCACGATATAACCTGTCCGTACATCGCGAAAATGCAAGAGCTCGCTGCAAGTGAAATTTGGGATCAGGAAATCCTATTACCTCTTTGAACTTTGCATCGGGGAGACCCTTGCCCGTGGTGATGTAAGTGATTTCAAATTGCTCACATAAGTATGGAAGAACGTGAAACGCTCGCAAGCTTGGCCATTCCTCGAGAAAAGCAATTCGAATCACGAATGATTTCCAATCACATGGTAAGTCTTAATTCATCCCTGGCACCAGTAGGAGAAAGGAGCCGCGAACCCCTGTTTGGGACGATTCAGAATCTTCTCCGGGAGCTTCGGGACGGAAGCAATGCTCTGTTCAAATTTCATAGCCAAGAACCGCGCCCCTCATACGATGCAAATAAGCGGCCAGGATGTCCTTCTCCTCATCATGAACGAGTCCTGAATTCCAAATAAGGCTTAGGTAGGCGCCAGCAAAGACAATGGATGCGCCGACTAAGACGAAAAGCGCAGGCAGTTGGATAAAGTGCTTCATCACGAACACAAGGAAGGCGGCAATCATTGAGTACACTAGAATCTTACCTATGCTCTGCCAGGGCACGATATTATCCATCGTGGTGCCTGCCAGCCGCGCTACCTTAAGGATGGTATACCCCCTGGTAATGGCCAGACCTAAAACCACGGCCAAGGCCGCACCGGAGAGGCCCCAAGCCTTTATGAACAGCAGGAAGAAAATGACGGTGAGGACCAATCTCAGCCCGTACATCTTCAACAGAAACCCTGTTTCAGCGAAGGCCCTGGGGACGTAATCAACCGACAGCGCCCAGAGTGGAAGGGTGAAGATGAACACCATGAAGATCGGGACGCTGGCTTCGAATTTACTCGTGAACAGGCCCACAATAAATTCGCTGGCGACCGTGAGCAGGAAAACGAGGAGAGGAAAACAGACCAAACTTAACTTTCTAATAGAGTCCGAGACGACTTGAACCAGCTCCTTCATGTCGCGGGCTTTCTCCAATTCGGTAATCTTGACGAGCGCCGTGTCCGCCACAGAATCGAACAGCAATGGAACAAGCGGCAGAGTGAAACAGCCCACAGAGAAAATCGCAAAGGTCGCAGGATCGTAAAAGTGCGAGACAAAGAACTGAGGCACGGCACTAGCCAGCATTTCGAGGATGGCAGCGAGCCCAAACGGCATGGCAAAGGTGAGTTGAGACTGGAGGTATTGCCCGCGCAACGGTCCAACAACGAGAAGCCCTTCTTTTCGTAGGTAGAACGCCAGCGCCGCGAGTCGCAGGAGGCCAAGCCCGATCATCCCGCCTAAGAGGATGTACAAGCTGCCGGTTATAGCCGCAGCGCCTATGATGACGCATGCTTTGAGCAACTCCGTGACGACCAAGGTGATGGTGGCCAGCGTAATCTGCTTCGTCGCGATCATGATCGTTTCCAGGATCACGCCAAGCAGCATGACTGCCGTCATTACTCCGATATACGGGGCGTATTCCTTCAACGCGGGACTGTTTAACAGGAGCGCAACGTTTTCTCCGAAGACGATCATGATCCCCACACCGATGGCGCCGACCCCTGACAGAAAAACCAATGTTTGCGAAATATACAGGCCTCGATCTTTTGCCTCCCGAGGCAGAAAATAATAGAGGCTGGCTGGAATGCCCAAGCTGATGATCGAAAGGAGCGTCCCATAGATCAGAAAGATCTGCTTATAGACCCCGAATTCAGTCTGTGAGAAGAGCCTTACCAGAACCAGAGGGATTGCAAACGTAAAAAGAAAGGCTACGCCCCTACCACCGAAGAGCATCATCATCTGGCTTGTTAAGGCTGTGCGCCAGATAGGGGTTCCGCCTGGTTGGTTA
>WNGG01001044.1_pt1 | contig 31349 bp, 25 predicted proteins | sample 5400661 | NCBI WGS metagenome assembly WNGG01 (sample SAMN13153372, study PRJNA577476) | soil metagenome | isolation source: 100 cm soil or saprolite under Garry oak tree replicate 1 | place: USA:California | collected 2016-06-15
GGTGTGCCTGATGAACGTATTGGAGAAACAATGGATGTCATTTTACGAGCTGCCCGACAGGTGATTAAGCCGGAGCTTGTGCTAGACCCTCCTGAGCCTGAAGTCTATGTGTTGGCCGACAAAAAGCTGCTCGTTGTTACCATACCCTCAACAGATGGTCCAGTATATCAAGCCGGAGGCATTTTTTGGATAAGGCAGGGAACCCAAACCAGGGCATTAAGTATGAGTGATGTCGCTTAATGGCAATGGCTAGCCATACATGAAAATATCCACTCCCTATCGGACATCTATCGGACATCTATCGGACATCCCCTATAAGGTGCTGAGCATGTATGCTACAATGAGGGTGCTTCGGATCATGACAGGAATGCAACGAGGACGGTATGGTACAACTGAGTGAGAAGGAACTGAAGAAGCTTATTCAAGGTGGAGAGACGAATACTGTCGAGTTAAAGGTAGCTGCCCCCAGAGCAACAGAGATGGCTGAACGTTTATGTGGCATGGCGAATGCTCAGGGTGGCATGGTGATTATCGGTGTCAAGGATGCTCTTCATGAAATTGTGGGCGGGGCGTGCCTGATCATCGTATTGGTGAGACACTGGATGTCATTTTGAGAGCAGTTCGGCAAATGATCAAGCCTGAGCTGGTGTTAGACCCTCCTGAGCCTGAAATCTATACGGTATCGGGGAAGAAACTCGTGGTTGCTACGGTCAAGCCAAGTCATGGGCCAGTCTATCAGGCTCATGGGATCTATTGGGTGAGACGTGGTACCCATACCGTGTCGTTAAGTTTGTCGGAATTGCTCGAAACGGCCAATGACCGAGGTTTAGTGGATTGGGAACATCAGCCTGCTCATAATGCGATCATGGGGGACATCGACCTGGAAAAAGTCAAAGGGTATTTAACACGATACTCGGCGGATACTCGCCAGGCCAGTCATTTCAAGGATCTAGAACGGGTATTACTTGGGATGGAGTGTGCGATTAGGACGAAGAACGGCAATATGGTACCCACCAATGCGGGATTGTTGTTCTTCGGGTATCATCCTCAAGAGCACATTATACAAAGCGATGTGGCCTGTGTGTTGTTTCGTGAAACCGTTGGCGCGAGTCGATATGCCGATCGCAGAATGATTACCGGAACACTTCAGGAGTTGATCGATGGAACGGAATTGTTCTTGAGTAGGTATATTGCTGTGGGAGCGAAAGTTGAAGGGTTTAAGCGTATTGACATACTAGAGTACTCTCTTGAGGTATTACGCGAGGCCGTCATCAATGCAGTAGTGCATCGCGATTATAGTAAGCGCGGTGAGAGTGTGCGTGTGTTTTGTTATCCTGATCGGGTGGAGGTCCATAATCCTGGCTTACTGCTGCCAGGGATAACGGTTGAACAAATGGAACGGGGAGAAGTGCAATCAAAGTTGCGTAATCCCACACTGGCGAATTTGCTCAAAAATATTCCTGGGTACATGGAACGTCTTGGAAGTGGGATCAGGTTTATGTTGGACGAGACGAAACGCATGGGGCTTCCTGCGCCACAATTTCGAGAAATGAGTGAATTTGTGGTGACCTTTCATAAAGCCCCAGCCCTGTTATCTCCGCCACCGAAACCACAGTATACAGAGTCGCTCTGGGGAGAGGATGAGGATGCTCAGCCTGAACTACTGGCACAGAGTCAGTCTGAACAACGGGAGCGAAGGTTAACAAAAGCACTAGAGTATGTGCAGAAATATGGCTTCATCACGAATAGCATCTACAGGCAATTAACAGGGGTTACAGAGAGAACAGCCCATAGAGATTTAGAGACATTAATAGAGCGTGGGAGGCTAAAAGGCACAGGCCAGAAAGCCGCACGGCGCTATGTGTTAGCGTGATAGTTTTTACGGCGAAATCACCGAGGTCGGGAGAGTCGAATTTCTCAGTCTTCTGTTACCATTTCAAACTTCTTCGATGACTGGGTTGCGTTCGTTTCTGTCAAGACATGCCCGCTGCTACAGAGGGGAAAATAGCAACAAAAGGCCAGTAGCTCAAGCCGCATCCCTGGCCGTTCGAGCCGTTTTGTTTAGATGAGGTGCCGAAGGTATGCCGATGGAGAGATTCGAACCCTCAACCCTTGCGGGACTTGTTTTTGAGACAAGCGCGTATACCGTTCCGCCACATCGGCTCGTCAGGCCCGCTTAGCATATTACCCTGTACTTGTGAATGGACTGAAAACACCAGAACAAGCGCAATGAACACTAAACAAACCGTGTTTATGGACGCAATGATAGCATACAGCATGGTCAGCGTCAAGTACGAACTTGAACGGTTCTTCAGAGTCGAGATGAAAGGCTACCTGGCATCTTCCTGGCATAAGGTAACAATGTGCACACGCTGTTAATTCTTCTGGGTAATGTGAGCATGTAGATCACTGAAGCCTATCTAAGAGCCGTAAAGGCAACCCAGGCGCAAAAGACAAGCAAATCAGTACAGGACAACCTGTAACGACTCATCCGCACAAATGTGACGCCTATTCTTCATCATACCAACCTGTCTGCTTGGTACGCTCATGCTGCTTGAGCTTAGCCTCCTCTTTCACTTTCCACCGATTGGTCCACCCGCGTTTATAGGCCTTGCACATCTTGCAGCAACATTTTTTGTTTTTCAGTCGTTTTCTCATGTTAGTCATCCTTTCTGCATGCCGCCTTCTCTCAGACGGCTAATGCTTCGGGGGATGACTCCAACGAAAATGCTTCATGCTGACCTCTCTACGGTATCTCGTGAGCACCAGATGCACATAGTATACCTGACATACATACCCAATTCCATCATTCGTATTCCGTCATCGTTCAGTAACATTTTCTTTTGACAAAACCTTCATCGTTCGGTATCATTTCATTTGTCTTGACGCGTAGCTTTTTTCGCCCTGAGGACTCCCAGCCTATGCCCAGAAAAACACAACAGCAGCTTGACCCACTCATGACCATCAATGCCTACGCCCAGGGCATTTTCCCCATGGCAGATCATGATGGCACCATACACTGGTACGCGCCAGACCCCCGCGCCATCCTCGAACATCACAACCTGCACATTTCGCGCTCACTCCGTGCCACCATACGCAAGAATATCTACGAAGTACGCATGGATACAGCCTTCGAAGCCGTGATGCGCCACTGTGCTGCCAGGGAAGAGACCTGGATCAACGAAGCCTTCATCGCAACCTACACCCACCTGCATTTCGCCGGTCTGGCACACAGCGTAGAAGCATGGAAAGATGGTATACTCGTCGGAGGACTCTACGGCATATCACTCCGAGCCGCTTTTATGGGCGAAAGCATGTTTTCTCATGCCACCGACGCCTCAAAAGTCTGCCTCGTCTCCCTGGTGGAACACCTAAAGGCCAGGGGCTATGTCCTACACGATACCCAATTTCTCACCCAACACCTGCAATCGCTAGGCGTAACCGAAATACCCCGCCAGCTCTATGAACGCCGTCTGCGCCAGGCATTACAAATACAATGCAGTTGGGAAACATAATGTCAGGGTCTCACACCAATGATTTATCCACCCCATTCCCCGCCATTAGTCTGGAAACCACACAAACCGTTACTCGTGATCTGGCGCAACTCTTAGGCATCTCTCTTCCTGAGAAGTCGAAAGCACAGAAGCACCCTCCCCGCCTTGTACGACCAGTACAGCATATTCGTGACATCCGTGTATGGGACACGCCTGTTGGGGGATATACTTCTAGTCTTAGCCCAGACCTGTGAAATCATTATTTGATGATAATGGTCGCGGCAGGCGAGGAGGTAAAGCAAAGAAGAGAGCAAGAGCGAAACTGGCAATAATCGTCGCGGGTGTACTTACAAAAGCCAGAGCGAAGGCAATCAAGTAGACAAGCGGGCCGAATAAGTACTGCTTGCTGATAGCCTGTATAGCACGAGAGTCTGCATCTTTGCCTACGAGTCGATTGTGATAGGAGGCGTAGCGCCAAAACAGATTAAAGCAGCAAGCCATCAGAAAAAATGTGCCGCTGTAAACGATAGCGGCTGTATGTTGATCGGGACGTTCAAGATACTCAGCCAGCATTGCAGTGGGTACGGGTATAAAGACGATGAACATTAAGAGTAAAAGATTAAGGAGTACCAATACGGTATTGATGTGCTTAATGTGAGTAAACAGCCTGTGGTGATTTAGCCACATAATGCCGATCGTTGCGAAGCTAGTTACATAGGCAGCCAGCATAGGCCACTCCTCACCCAGTGTGCGCCACAAATCTGCATCGCCCGGCAATTTACTCGGAGGCAAATCTAGCCCAGGTATCCTAATATTTAAGACGAGCAAGGTAATCGCCACAGCAAACACACCATCGCTAAATGCTTCCAGGCGACTGGTCTCTTTTTCATCCATGTAGGCCTCATCTCCATTGCTGTACAAGATATCAGTGTACACGGTGGGAGAAGCGATATCAATAGTAGTATGGACAGTGTAAACGCTGAAACACCGTTTGTTCCTGTTCCTGCAGCACTAAGGCGAGTAGAGCACTGATTTGCGTGATCCCGGCCACTCCCGACAACGCGATTCCTGCGCTCCAGAGGACCAATCCCGACATTTGCGGTTTGCTCAGGTGAGAAAAGGTGGTTGACACTTCTTTTGTCCATTGCGATAATCGATCCGAGCAAGCCATGTTCGTTCTCCTGCTTTTGATGCATGCTTGGTGTTTTTCTCATCTTAGCAGATAACGGCTGCTTGCCGCTTCTTTCTCACCCTTCTTTCCCAAAAAATCTATACTTGTAAGGGGCACCCTGGGGCGGCGGGCTGGGGATACGATCACCCACTCGGCGATGCGGTCAACCTTGCTGAGGAGCTTCCATCTGCGCATCCTCTTGTACATCCTCCGCCTCCAGCCTGGCTGCCTCAGCCTCCTGTTCCTCCTGTCGTCTCTGGTCGGCAATCTTCGCCTGTAGCTCGATCTTCGCCAGCCAGCGGAAGAAGAGCGGGGACATCACGACCAGGTCAACCAGCCCCGGTATCAGGAGAAAGGCTCCCCCTACCGCTTGATCCGCCACGGCAGAGTAACCATTTTGTAATAACTGCTGCGGTATAACATACTGTTTGTAAAACACAGTCCCCGTAAAGACCAGCAAAAAAGCGAAGATATCTACTGGTTGCCCGTCAAGAAAGGCATAGAGCATCTGCACCGGATAACTTAAATTGCGTAACTCGCGCAATGGCCCAATCAGCGGCCACCAGTTAAGCAGGGCCATAAACAAGATGCTGAGCATTTCTATCTGATAGAGCGCATTATTCCTTTGCGCGACATTAAAAATTGCAGGCACGTGCCAGGCCAAAAAAGTGAAATTGAAAAGAATGGACGCAACCAGGGCTCGGGTAAGTGCCTGGGCAACAGCCCGCGACACGGGTTGTTCTAAAATAGGCTGCAACAGCCAATCAGGACAGGCCGCCAGCAGCAATGGTGCACACAGCGTGGTCAAAACAACCGCCTGCACCATGTGTGCGGCAAAGAGTTGCGTTCGTGCAATGGTATCAAAAGGCGTCAGCAATACAAGCACACCCAATGCTATGGCAGTAATAAAAGCCGCTAGCCGCCACTTATTGAGAGGTGGATGTGCGCCACCTCTACCTGCCAACCTGATCCCCAAAATGAAGAGCAGGCATATCAATGCCAGGACAAAAAGTGAAATCAAATTCAGCTGCCACGAAAAATCCAGGCCATTCAACATAAAAGGCTCCGCGATAAATACAGATTCATTTTTCTTTCGTCTTGCCTAGTATAAAGCACCTACCCCTTTTGTGCAATTCCCGTAATAACTCCAGGCCTCAGCTGGGGTGTGGCTTCGTATATAGTAGGGTCGACCCTTGCGGTCGACCTCAGGCCTTGTGGTCGATCTCAGCCGGGGTGGGGTGGGTGCGGAAGGACCTACATCTGATATAATGCAAGCAAAAGCAGAGTCCTTCTATCATTCAAGGAGTATGTACTGTATGCGCATCCTCATCGCTCCCCAATCGCTCAAAGGAAGTCTCACGGCAGCCGAGGCCGGACAGGCCATTGCCACCGGAGCAAAGTCGGTCTTTCCAGAGGCTGAGATTACAATAATCCCGGTTGCCGACGGTGGTGAAGGAACGGTACAGGCGCTCGTCGATGCCACAGGCGGCAGCCTTGTGCAGCGAACAGTGACAGGTCCGCTGGGTACTCCCGTCGCGGCCTTCTTCGGACTGCTCGGCGACGGACACACAGCAGCAATCGAAATGGCCGCCTGCGCCGGATTGCCTCTTGTTCCACCCGACCAGCGCGACCCACGCATCACCACCACCTACGGCGTAGGTGAGCTAATCAGAGCAGCCCTGGATGCCGGCTGCCGTCATTTCATCATCGGTATTGGCGGCAGCGCCACCAACGATGGCGGCGCAGGTATGGCACAGGCTCTTGGTGCTGCACTCCTGACAGCCGATGGCAAAGAGATTGCACGCGGCGGCGCAGGGTTGGCAACACTCTCCCATATTTCCATCTCAAACATAGATCCACGCCTGCAAGAATGCACCGTCCAGGTTGCTTGCGATGTCACCAATCCGCTCTATGGCCCTACTGGTGCATCAGCTGTTTACGGCCCTCAAAAAGGGGCCACCCCTGAGATGGTCGTTCAATTAGACGCAGCGCTTGCTCATTACGCACAAATCATCGAGCGGGACCTCGGCTTGACCGTCAGTAATGTTCCAGGAGCAGGCGCCGCAGGAGGACTTGGTGCAGGCCTGTTGACTTTTCTCCATGCCACGTTGCGCCCTGGCGCACAGATCGTGCTCGAGGCAGTTCAGCTTGAAGAGCAAATGCGCACGGCAGACCTGGTAATCACGGCAGAGGGGCAATTGGACTCACAAACCGCGTATGGCAAAAGTGTCGGGGCCGTTGCGTCATTGGCAAAACGTTACGGCCTACCAGTCCTGGCGCTCGCCGGCGGACTGGGCAATGGCTACCAGGTTGTCTATACGCTTGGTGTAGATGCTGTTGCCGTGTTGCCTTCAGGCCCCATGACATTGCCCTACGCCATGGAGCACGCCGCAGAGTTAACCACCGATAGCGCCGAACGCACCCTCAGGCTACTTAAAGTAGGCACAAACTTGAAAGCTCACTGAATATTCACTCACGCGTACACACGTACTTACCTACCTATTTAATAGCCAGCAGTCTCTCCAGGAAACGTGCGCGCCAGGTCCAGCGTACGACAAATACCCATACTATGGCGAGTAGTCCGATCAAAAGGTAATCATAAAAACCAAGGACCGTAAGGTTAAATAAAGTACGCAGCGGCGGTATGAATAACAATATCACGTAGGTGATAAACATGGTTAAAGCTAAGAGAACGATGCGTCTATCTCCACGTAGTGGATTACTCCCCACCCAGAATTTCGAGGGCGGCTCAACAAAGATAATCAGGATAATCCCGCAGAGCACCGTAAATGTCGTGAGCGCCGTTTGAGCCGCCATCCGCGCAACAGCTTCTACATGTTGTGCTTCTTGGGTATTCTGGCTCACTGGTGTCGCGAATCTGATCAGCTCTGTGACGAAATATTCTCCAATATAGACGAAAAGTCCCATTATACCTATGGTGAGCGAAGCTGGCAGCACAAACCTCCACAACGCATGCCACTTACTTGTGCCTTCCGTTGTTCCAGGATATGCCCATAACGCCAGCAAGAGTGCAGGAGTGCCAACGGTCAGGAACGTGAGGACCGACACCTGCTTGGCAGCAAAGGGAAATTCGCCAATTACCAGTATTTCAATGATCAGTATGGCGACCGCGAGAATACGCGCTAAGAATAGCTGAAAGATGTTCTGCATCCCATTGCGTATCCGCTGTCCCTCAAGAAACGCTGGCGGCAACGAGGAGAACGTATCCTTCAGCAGAACAATATCTGCGACGCTGCGTGTCGCTTGACTGCCACTTTGCATCGCAATACCCAGGTTCGCCTTCTTAAGCGAAAGCACATCATTGACCCCGTCCCCAATCATCGCGACATAATGACCTCGTTCTCGTAACACCTGGACCAGTTGCTCTTTTTGCTGTGGCGTTATACGCCCAAAAATCGTCGCTTCCTCGGCTGCCTGCGCGAACTGGGCAGGCTCCATCCCTGCCAGCTCTAGACCAGAGATGATGTTGATATTCCCACTCAATCCCACCTGTTTCGCCAGGGCAGCAACTGTCTGTGGATTATCACCTGAAATGACCTTGAATTGTATACCCGCCTGGGTAAACCGTTCTAACGTCTCTCGCGCTTCTGGGCGCAATTCATCGCGTAGGATTACCAGGCCGAGCGCAACAAGCCCATTGGGCAAGCGGGGCTTGTCGTCGTCATCGCGCAACGGTTCAAGCTCAGGAACAGCTGCTAACAGTAAGACACGTAATCCCTTTGCGGACTCTTCTTGCACCTTTAAATGCAACTGCTCATCTTCTGGGGAGGATAGCGCCGGCTGTAGTATCTCTACAGCGCCGAGAATATAAATACCCCGCATCGCTTCATCATCAAGAGCTACCCCACTCCATTTATGCACTGAGGAAAATGGTATCTCCTCTTTGACGTGGCGCCTTTGTCCCGGACATGCGGCTCCAATCGCCTTGCTGGTGGCATTGCCGGTAGTGCCACTGGCAACAAAGTCACCAAGCAAGCGCCGTAGTTCAGCCTCATCCTTCTCATGTAGAGGAAGCACGGCAGTGAGCTTCAGGGCATTCGTAGTCAACGTCCCGGTTTTATCCATACATAACACGTCGACATTGCTCAGTGATTCAATCGCATTCGCTTGTTGCACCAGCGCCCCTTTCCCCACAATACGTAATGCCCCCAGCGAATAGGCCACCGTAATCGCCAGTAGCAGGCCATTGGGCACAATACCGGTAATCACAACGGACCGTTGTACAAACTCTACAATCGTAATCGTATTGGACAACGTGCTGAGCGCCATTAAAAACTCTAGGAAGATCGCTACGAGTAAAATGATCCGGATGATCAGGCCGATTTCGCGCTGCAGCGGTGTGTAAATGCGACGAAACGCACGCGCTCCCGCGGCTAGACCATATGCGACACTCTGTGTGCCGACCTTTTCAGCCTGGTAGTACGCGCTCCCGTTGACACAAAAACTACCCGAATAGAGGTGATCCCCTGGCCGCTTTTCTATGAGATTGGACTCACCCGTCAACAACGACTCGTCGACGTCAAGCCGATTAGTAGAAAGAACTGGCCCATCAACGACAATTTGATCGCCTGGACGCACCAGGAGTATATCGCCCATGACGATATCACCAGGGTCGACAGACCGCTCCTTCCCCGAGCGGATCACAGTCGTACTCGGCCTGGTAAGCACCGCGATCCGGTCAAGTGTCCGCTTCGCTCGCACTTCCTGGATCACGCTCACTGTGACATTCAACGACACGACGCCGACAGAGATGAGGGCATCGCTGATTTTTCCCAGCAATGCCAGGGCGATCCCAAGCGTATACAACAGATTATTAATCGGGTTAAAGATATTCTCTCGCGCAATCTGAACATAAGAACGGCTGGTCTTCACCGGCATAGTATTGCCAAGACCTTGCGCGCGTCGTGCAGCTACCTCATCCTCGGAAAGACCCTGCGAAGTCAATGCTGGTACCTGTGCCAGCTGCTGGGGCTGCATCTTCATTCCTGGCGTTCTTCCCCTCTTAAGCTCATTCATTACATAATTTTCTTGTCATTCTAGTGTATCATCTACCACTCAGCCATCCAAGTAACTGTGTCCCACTTTACACCTCTGCCAGCGTCCTTATAATAGAAGATATTGCTTAAGACAACATGCGCAACTTTGAAATATTTTGGTATACGTCAACCGGAATATTCTCGTCCAAAAAGAAGTTGTATCCTGTATAGGTTATCATTCGTATATATAGGCATACAGGGCATCGATAATCTCGACGAAGCTCATCTTGTAGTGCGACCTGTTATTCAAAAGGGAGCATTTCTCTTATGACAGAACATGTTTATGCAACTGATAACGCGGATTTTGAACATCTGCAGTCACTAGGTTTTTCTGACATCGAGGCCAGCCGGCTTGTCTATATGAAAAACCATGTCGATGATGAAGTCGAATATCGTGAAATGCTTGAAGAGAAGCGTCGTCTCAATTTTATTCGTTGGCTGATCGAGCATAATCGCTTGAGCAATTAGGCTTCATCATTGTAACCGGTATTCTAACTACTATCAGAGTATAGAAGCACCCTGGCCATTGTATGCCCTCGTTTACTAGATAGGCGACATTGTAGTCGCCCTGCCGGTTTGTTCCTGAGTTTGATAGCCGCGTCTCCTCTCTCCAAGAAATATATAACTCTACGTTATACCCAACTTTATCCGCGCCAATCTTAAACTGGAGAGACCTCATGCAACATCCAATAGCCCGTGCCTGCTGCCTGATCTTCTTTGCTATCAGTTCACTGCTGACCCTCGTCTCAACAACTCCTATCAGCGCCAATAATCCCAAATCATACACCGGCCAACACGCCTTGCAGGATTTCCCAACCGTTGATCCCAATTATATTTATGACCAGCTCTTCTTCATAGCCACCAGCTTTCAACACCGTGAAGCGGGCTACGATAACAACTTACCGGTCAATGAGAATGGGCATGATGAATTTGCCGCCTACTGGTCTCAGGAAATCTCGCAGAATGTAGCAGGCTTTGGCCCCCAGGTGCGGCGCGATGCATTCCCTGTAGCAGGCTGGCAGGGGCGACCCGCCGTCGTTCCCGCCTTCAACGTAGAGGTCACCATTCCGGGCGTGACACACCCTGAACAGGTAGTTGTCATTGGTTGCCATTATGATGGAGAGGCCATCTCCACCCAATCGGCCAACGACGATGCCAGTGGCTGCGCTATCGAGCTAGGCGTTGCCAGGGCTATGGGCATATACTGGCGCAGTCACCATACCTATCCCGCACGCACGCTGCGTTTCGTCATCTTCGACGCCGAGGAACAGGGGCTATACGGCTCGTTCCACTACTTGAACAATACCGTCAATGGCGATGTCAACAACATCGTGGCAATGTTTAATGAAGAGCAGAATGGCATCGCATACCCCCTGCGCTACCTTGGCAAAATGTCCAATCCGCTGTTGCCCTTTTACGTTGATATGTCTCCATTGAGCAATAGTCGATTGTATCCAAACCAGGACAAACTCACACACCAACAACAAGCCAGCATCACCCAATTCCACGCTTTGATGCAGCAAGCCGTCACCCCGGCATTTCAGCAGTTTCAAGCAATGGGATATCAAACCCTTACCTATCACGGCGATAACAACCAGGATGTCACTCAACCCGTTTTCGCCACAAATCAGCTCAACAACCTGCACCTTGAAGATGACACGTTAGGAGGTAGCGACCAGATACCTTTTACCCTCGCAGGACTTCCCTGCGCTACCTTCGCAGGCAACTCGACCTATTACGATAACAACCCGCCGCCCTGGTCGTATCCATTTGATCAAAAAGAGGATACCATCCAACTGATGAATACATTCGCCAGCGGCAGTTCTAAGAAAGCTGAGGCCCTTGTCTTAGCCCTGGCCCTTCCCGGCATGCTAACGACCTGGATGCTCAATCAGCCCGCTATCCTTGGTCTGGCCACCGCCAAGAACCCCATCGCGACGATCAGCGATATCGGGCAAACAGTCGTCAATCAGAACGTCTCCCTGAACGCTGCTGCCTCCTACGATCTCAACAACAGTCCGCTGAGCTACGTCTGGGACTTTGGAGACGGATCTACAGCCGCCGGCATCACCGTCAACCACACATACACGAAGGCTGGCACCTATACCCTCACCTTAACCGCTCGTTCAGCAACGGGCACACGTCGTATCAGCAAAGTGCTCACTGTCGTTCCACAATCAACCGTCTATGACAATCCCTACGCGGGTTCTACGCAGGATGGAATGCCACCTCCCAACCCGACAGTCATCCTTCCCACGCCCAATGACGCCCCAGCGCGCCAGGTAATCCCAATTGCTACCGCAACGACAACTTCTCCCTCAAACGGAACGTATCCGAGTCTGTTGTTTGGTCTTGTAGCCTTAGCAATAGGTATTGTGATAGTATTCTTTGTAGTCCTGCTGATTGTCAGAAGAAGGAAGAGGGTGTAAAGAAAATGGCAAAACCAATCTATGTCATTGGACATAAGAATTCGGACCTGGACTCCGTGGCCTCAGCCTATGCATATGCGCGCCTGCTACAATTACAGGGTGAAGAAGAGGCCATTGCCGCACGCAATGGAGAACTCAAACCAGAGGTGAGCTTTGTGCTCGAGCGCTACCAGGTCGACCCACCAGAAGCTATCGATGATGTCTATCTCCAGGTACGCGATGTCATGCGCCGTGGCGTCACCTGCGCATACCTCGACCAATCTCTTTTAGAGGCCGGCCAACTGTTGCAAGAACAAAATCGGCGTTCAATGCCTGTCGTTGACGCGGAAAACAAAGTACATGGCATTATCGCCACCGAGGATTTCGCCAAACTCTTTTTTAATGACCTTGATCCACGCTCTGTGAACCGGGTACCACTGAAACGAGATAACCTGGTGCGAGTTCTCAGGGGACGCGTCCTGGTAGAAGGGCGCCGCACGCTGGGCAATCGCGTCCTGGTAGCAGCAATGCAGGCCGAAACAATGGTGGATTATGTCGAACCGGGCTGCATCGTCGTTCTGGGTGATCGCGAGGACGCCCAGATCAAAGCAATCGAAAGCGGTGCGGCTGCCCTGGTCGTCACCGGTGATCTACTGGTTTCGGCGCGCACGCTAGCAGCGGCAAAAAAACACGGCGTCATGGTCATTAGCACAGCTCACCACACCTTCACCGCGGTGCGCCTGATTAACCTGAGCGCGAGCGTCCAGGACATCATGAACAGCGAGTTCGATTACTGCCGACCAGAAGATCCGATGAGCGAAGTACAACGCACACTGGCACGTCGCCGCTCCATGCCTGTGCTTGACGGTGATGGCGCACTGGTCGGGTACCTTTCACGAACCGATATCCTCAATGCCCGACCCAAAAGGGTCGTGCTGGTAGATCATAACGAGCAATCACAGGCGGTGGATGGCATCGAAGAGGCCGAGCTCCTCGGCATTATCGACCATCACCGCATCGCCGATGTCCATACAAACAAGCCTATAATGTTTCGTGCTGACCCCGTCGGCTGTACAGGCACCATCATCGCTGGCCTCTACTACGAAGCTGGCATCGCCATTCCCCGCGAGGTAGCGGGCCTGTTGCTGGCAGGTCTGCTCTACGATACGCTCATCCTGCGCTCTCCCACCTGCACTCCCAAAGACGAACGCTTTGCAGCCGAACTGGCACAGATCGCTGGTGAAGAGATCGAGCCGTATGGTCAGGAGATCTTTGCTGCCGCCGCTGCCGATATCAGCGGGCGCTCCGCTGAAGCCTTGATTACAGCGGACTTCAAAGAATTCACAGTTGGTGACACAAAGTTCGCCATTGGGACGGTTGAGACAGCCAGCCCGGCAGCAATCGAGCACAGGACGCCCGAGCTACTTTCGACCATGCAGCGCCTCTCCAACGAGCACGGCTATGCCTCATTGCTCTTTATGCTGGTTGATATCATCAATTTGGAGTGCCGCCTCTTGATCTGGGGTGGAGAACACGCTGTGGCAGAAGTATTGGGCGTTCCACTGGATGCCGATGGACATAGCGTCATCGTGGAGGGGCTTGTCTCGCGCAAGAAACAGCTCGTGCCATTACTTGCCCGCTTCCAGGCCACCATGTCCGGCAAAACAGGAGGGTTGTAAGTTACTTCAATTTATCACACCTGTTCCGTAAAATAGTGCATCCCACACACACCTCACCCTTTACAGAAGTGATTTTTGTTACCTACAATACTTATCAGAGGTGATTTTTGTTACCTACAATACTTGTCAGAGGACAAACACTATGTTAAACTAGAGTTCGACTCGAACACCCCTACCTACAGAGGATAGTGTACTTGTTGTCTCTACTTGGTTTTCTCAAGATACCAGTGTAAGTGGCGGTCAAAGCTGATACGCTTATCTTATTTTGTGCCTAAAAGGAGGGCAATTTCTATCGTGGACAATAGCCTTTATATTTGGGTTCCTATCGTCGTAGGACTCCTCGCGGTGCTATTCGCGGCATATCTCGCGAACTATGTTCTACGCAAAGATACTGGCACGCCAGCCATGCAGAAAGTAGCGGATGCTATTTTTAAAGGAGCAATGGCCTTCCTCAATGTTCAGTATCGCACAATCGCAGCTCTCGCTGTTGTTGCAGCAATCGTCGTTGCCTTAGTATTGTATCTAATTCCATCGTATGGCGAGGTAACTAAGTTTAGCCTGGCCTGGCATACAGCTGTCGCCTTTTTGATCGGTGCGGCCTGCTCTGGAGTTTCCGGCTTCATCGGCATGTACGTCGCCGTGAAATCAAACAGCCGTACCGCAAGCGCCGCTACGCGGAGCCTTGGTGAAGCCCTGATGGTCTCGCTACGTGGCGGAGCCGTCTCAGGGTTCCTGGTGGTTTCACTCTCCCTGCTGGGCGTCACAGGCGTCTTCATCGCCTTTGGCGGTCTGACAAACCCGGCTCTGGCGCCTACCCTCATCGTAGGCTTTGGCTTTGGTGCCAGCTTCGTGGCCCTCTTCGCACAGCTTGGCGGTGGTATCTACACCAAGGCCGCTGACGTAGGCGCTGACCTGGTGGGTAAAGTTGAAGCCGGCATTCCTGAAGATGATCCGCGCAACCCCGCTGTAATTGCCGACCTCGTCGGCGACAACGTCGGCGACTGCGCAGGCCGTGGTGCCGACCTCTTTGAGTCAACCGCCGCTGAAAACATCGGTGCAATGATCCTCGGCGTTGCACTCTACGCGGCTACCAACAACATCGGCTGGATTCTCTTCCCGCTCGTAGTACGTGCTTTCGGCTTGATCGCTTCTATGTTTGGCCTACTCTGGGTTCGCCCCTCCGTCGTCATCGAGCCAGATAAAGCCGCCGGTAAAGATCCAGGCGAAATCGCCATGAAACAGCTCAACATCGGCTACTTCATTACGTGCGGTCTCTCCATTATCGGCGTTTTCATAGTCAGCTACCTCCTGCTGAATGGAAATAACATCACAACAAACAACGGCATAGCTCCATGGGTCTGGTTTGGCCTGGCAGGTACCGTCGGTATTCTCCTGAGCATTGCCTTTGTATTCATCACCCAGTACTACACCGCCGGCACATGGCGCCCGGTACGCGAGATTGCTGCTGCAACCTTGACTGGACCTGCCACGACCATCATCACCGGTGTCGCTGTTGGCTTCGAATGCGTTGCCCTGCCGGTATTGGCAATCAGTGTCGCCTTGTTCCTCTCGTTCTTCCTGGGTAGCCAGGTAACTATTCACGCGTCGAACATTCCGCAGGTCATCAACCCCGGTGGTATCTTTGGTACTGCTGTCGCCACCATGGGTATGCTCATGAGTTGCGCCTACATTCTCGCCATGGACACCTTCGGTCCCATCACCGACAATGCCGGTGGTATCACCGAGATGGGGGGCGGAGCTGAGCAAGTGCGCGATATCACCGATGCACTTGACGGCGTAGGTAACACCACTAAGGCTCTGACAAAGGGTTATGGTATCGGTTCTGCTGCATTGGCCGCCTTCCTGCTCTTCAGTGCTTACCTGGATGTCCTCTACTCCTTCAAGTGCCAACAAATTCCAGGCCTCTGTAACACGGTGGCATCCAGGGCTGCTGCAGAAATAGTCTACCGTGTTGATCTGGCTAACATCCTCGTCTTCATCGCGGCACTGATCGGCCTTACCCTGATCTTCTTCTTTAGCTCTCTGGCAATTCGCGCCGTTGGTGCGGCTGCCAAGCGTATGATCGAAGAGGTACGCCGCCAGTTCAAAGAGAATCCCAAGATTATGGCGGAAAAGGTCGAAGACCGTGTAGAACCCGACTATGCCCGTTGCGTAGACATCAGTACCCGTGGCGCCTTACGCGCTATGGTCCTCCCTGGTATTGTTGCCGTGTTCACCCCAATCGCCGTCGGTGTCATCCTTGGCCCTCAGGCTGAGGCTGGTACGCTGATGGTCGGTACCATGGGCGGTATCGTCATGGCCCTCTTCCTCAACAACGGTGGCGGCGCATGGGACAATGCGAAGAAATACATCGAAGCTGGCTACCTGCGCGTCAACGAAGTCGGTGAGATGGTCGATCGCCTTGACCTGAAAGGTACTGTCCTGGGTAAGAAGAGTGATGCGCACAAGGCTAGCGTCGTTGGCGACACAGTCGGCGATCCCTTCAAGGATACCGCTGGCCCATCGCTGCACGTTCTCATTAAGTTGCTTAGCACGATCACCCTGGTGCTGGCCCCACTGTACGTGTTCCTGCACCCATAGTTCGTCTAGCCTTTCACAGAGTTGAAAAAGGCACGTAGCGCGTCACCTGTGCTGCGTGCCTTTTCCTGCCCCTTGTGCCTCCGTACTTTGCCAAAGCACGCTTATTTTGTACACATGTGCTATTCTTAGGCATGGTTCAAATGCACTTGACAGTTCCTCATCAACAGAAAGGTCCAGCCCTGTCATGCTGAGCACATTCGCTACGCTCAGTGTAAACTCCGCGAAGCATCTCGCTGCCGATCGCGACAGACCCTTCGCTTCGCTCAGAGCTTGCCCTGAACGAAGTGAATGGGGTGACACGGTGTGACTGTTCAAACTGTCAAGGACTCTTCTTCACCATTGAACCTTGCCTTAGCTCGTTAATTCAAAACGTGAATGCTTGTTTATAATCTTTTGAGGATTGAATATGATAGGTTCATTTTCTATACATAGGAGCAGTTTCATATCCTGGAAGTATCTCATCGCTCCCCTGCTCTGTATCCTGCTGGCTGGATGCACTATCAGCCTCCCGCAACCAGGCAATATATCAGGATCATGCCAGGGAAACTGTACAACCGGTCCTGGTGTGCAAGGTGTCCAGGTATATGTTGAGCCGGATGCAGGAGAACATCCGATAACTGATGCCATTAACGCTGCGCAGAAGTCCATCTGGTTAGAAATCTACATTTTAACTGACCGCAATGTTATCCGCGCCTTGGAAGAAGCGGTGAACAGAGGGGTAGACGTGCGTGTCATGCTAGAGCCACATCCCTTTGGTGGTGGAGGCTCGCCAGCGCGCACAATGGATCAATTGAGAGCCGCGGGAGCCAAAGTTCAGGAGAGCAACCCAGGTTTTGCTTTAACACATGAAAAAGGCATGATCATCGATAACTCCACCGCCTATATCATGACATCGAATTTTTCTCGCTCTGCCCTTGGCGGGTACAGCGGCAGTAACGGCTACAACAACCGCGAATATGGTATTGTGGACACCAATCCACAAGATGTTCAGGCGGTCGCCGCTATTTTTCAGGCTGACTGGAATCGCACGACAGCACAATTCAATGATCCTAACCTCGTTGTCAGTCCAATCAATGCGCGCAATACCTTTATCGCCTTGCTCAATAGTGCCCATAGCACGCTGTTTGTCGAGTGCGAAGAGATGAATGATAGCGCTATTGAGCAAGCGCTTATTTACGCAGCGCAGCACAGCGTCCAGGTACAGGTGATTCTGCCCATGCCCAGTGGCTCTTCAGGAGATAGCAACAGCCAGGGAATCAATGCCATCAAACAGGGGAGTGTCCAGGTACGAGAAGATCCGCATCTCTATATGCATGCAAAAATGATGCTGGTAGACGGGCAGAAAGCCTTCGTCGGCTCTGAGAACATCTCTACCCAATCTCTCGACCAGAACCGCGAGCTGGGTATTATCGTCGCCGATCAAGGCGTCCTGCACACACTTCAGCAAACGTTTCAAGAAGACTGGACCAATTCAACCAGTGTGTAACTGCCACCAGGTGTACATCAAACGCTGCGCATGATAACATACAGATAAAAATGGAGGAATTCTTACAGATGGTTACTGAGATCGCAATTTTTACAGCCGTTGCAGGAAAAGATGAGGAATTAGGACAAGCGATTTTGCGCGGCCTCGATGTGATACGCCAGCACCCGGAGTGCATCTCGTCACGAGTAGAACGTTGCATCGAAAAACGCGGGCAGTATATACTCATTAATATATGGACATCGCTGGAAGCCCATACTAAAGATTTCAGAGGAGGCCCACTCTTTCCTCAGTGGCGCAGTCATATCAACGGCCTATTTGAGGCAAACCCGGTTATCTTCCATTTTGAACCATTTTGAAAAGCCGATTTTTTGCATGATTAACGGACCTGAGAAACACACAGGAGTTTGTAAGTGGAAGTAGATCAAAATATCAATCAAGGCGATTTAGAAAGCGAAACGGCAGAATCTCCCTCCCTTGATAAGACAGGACACAGCGAGGCAGAAGAACTCGAAGCCCACGTCGCTCAACTACGTCACCAGATTGAAGAGGCAAACTACCAATATTATGTCCTGGACAATCCTACTCTCACCGATGCAGAGTATGACCAGCTCATGATAGAGCTACTGCGTATTGAGCAAGAACATCCCGAGCTGCAAACGCCCGATTCGCCTACACAGCGTGTTGGTGCAGGGCCAGTACAGGAAGTAGCCCAGCACCGGCACCCCGTCCCAATGCTCAGCCTGGCCAATGCGCGCAACGAAGCAGAGCTGTTGGCCTGGCACAAACGCGCGCTCAATATTTTACCCAATGCTACATTTGAATACGTTTGCGAATTGAAAATCGATGGGCTGGCAATGGCCTTGACCTATGAGCAAGGTAAATTGACCGTGGGAGCCACGCGCGGCGATGGCCTGCTCGGTGAAGACTGGACGCCAAATATACGCACAATTCGCACGATCCCACAGAAGCTGCGCGGAGAAATTATACCGGAGAAAGTCGAGGTACGCGGCGAAATTTACCTGTCTACAAAGGGTTTTGAGCAGCTGAACGCGCAGATGAAAGACGACAAACTCTTCGCCAATCCGCGCAATGCCGCCGCCGGCTCGCTAAGACAGAAAGACGCCCGAATTACGGCCACGCGCCCCCTCGATTTCTTTGGCTACCAGATAGGCTATATGCAAGGAATGGATTTCCACTCGCAGTGGGAAGCATTACAACTGATCCGCGACTGGGGCTTTCCCGTCAACCCATATATTCATCTAGCAACATCTTTAGATGAAGTGATGGATTATTGCAAAAAGTGGGAGAAGGAGCGCTTCAATCTTCCCTACGAGATCGACGGAGTGGTCATTAAAATCAATGACCTTGCCCAGCAGCAAGAACTGGGCACCGTAGCACGAGATCCCCGCTGGGCTATAGCCTTCAAGTATCCTCCCATACAGGTAGCAACAAAACTCCTCGATATTCGCGTCAACATCGGGCGCACCGGTTCAGTCAATCCCTGGGCTGCTCTGGAACCGGTCAATATTCGCGGGGTCACAGTGTCCCGCGCCGCGCTGCATAATGAAGGGGACATCCAGCGCAAAGACCTGCGCATTGGCGACTGGGTTCTCGTGCAGCGGGCAGGCGAGGTCATTCCACAGGTGGTTAAACCCGTGATAGAACGGCGCACCGGTCAAGAGGAAGTGTATCACCTGCCTGAACGCTGCCCATTGTGCGATACCCCTATCTTACGCGTTCCAGATCAGGCGATGGCCTATTGCCCAAACGAAGAGTGTCCAGCACGCAATCTTGAAGGCATCATTCACTTTGTCTCGCGGGGAGCAATGGATATTGACACTATTGGCGAGAAAATGTGTGAACAACTGGTCAGCGCGGGATATGTCAAGAATGTTGCAGACTTTTATACGTTGACCCGCGAACAATTGCTGACTTTGGAGGGTGTCAAAGATAGAAGCGCGGATAAGATGATAGCTGCCATCGAGGCCAGTAAACATCGCTCCTTCTGGCACCTTCTCTTCGGACTGAACATTCGTTATATGGGCGAGAAGACAGCCCAAATTATCGCCAACGCCTTTGGGAATATCGACACTCTGCTGGCCGCCAGCGAAGCTGAAATTGGAGAGGTTCCCGGCATTGGCCCGGTCATAGGGCAAAGCGTCTATAGCTGGCTGCAGGTCGAGAAGAATCGCGTGCTGATAGAACGCCTGCGCCAGGCCGGAGTGAATATGCAAGCAGAGCAGCAGGAGGCAGCTACTGGGCCATTGGCAGGGCAGACTTTTTTGCTCACCGGGCGCCTGCAAAGCATGACACGTCCCGCCGCCGAAGAAGCCATCGTCAAGCTAGGAGGTACCATTGCCTCGGGTGTCAGCAAGTCGCTCAATCACCTCATCGTCGGAGAGGATGCCGGCTCTAAGCTCACAAAAGCCCAGAAGGCCGGCGTACCTATTCACGACGAGCAATGGTTGCTCGATTTATTCAAGGAGCATCAGATCAAAGCGTAAAAGAGCATAAACGATCCAGGTGTGTGGGAACTTTCCTGCGGCTGCGGGTTTTGCATCATCGAAAGTGTGCATGAACCCACAAAACGGAGGCTGAATTGTCAAGGGCGAGGCAGCGACTCCTACTTAAAAGACCCTCGTACCGGACAGACCGTCATCACCTCCATCTGGAAGCGAGAGCGGTGCTAATTCCCCAGCATTTTCTCCATACAAAGTAAAAACCATTGGCAAATCCGCCAAAAAGCACAACGAAGAGCATCAATTTCACGGAAGACACAATGTGCAACGATGCCTGTATGACTTTTGGGACATCAACGAAGATATCCCAAGAATTGAGTCGTTGCACTCTCCCCAGAACTATCCCAAAACCGATGCAAAAATTGACGACGATGAGACAAACAGCCAGCACCACTTGTTTCTTTCGCCAGTGAGAACGGACAAGCAGTTTCTCTAATAGGTACAGCGCAAGCAGAAAACTACTCACACCAAGCATTTCGTATAGGAGATATTGTAAAGCTAAAGCGATTTTGCCAGAGGAATGTACGCTATGCCATTGTTCCGGTAGATACCGCAAATCTGTCAATGTATAGAGGGTGTTTGGTAAAAAGAAGAACCAGAGAAGCGCAAAAGCGAGTTGAAGAAATTTTTGCCGAGTTTTCACCATGAGCCAGCCAAAGAGGAGGGGAGTGAGGGCCAAAAAGCTATTCAACCCTATCATGGACATATTATCAAGAAGCACGTTCATGACGCCAGCCTCCAATGGTTGCCTTGGTATTCTCTCGCTGCCAAACCTTCAGGTATATACGTATTATACTTTTGGGAATAGATGAGTTTATCGGTGGGCTTTACCCACATTCGCCTCTGTGGGACCGAATACCATCAGCAAGGTCAGATAAAGCTCATCGGCCACGACAGCTTACGTAGCGCTACCCCTACATAGCAGAAAAGCCCGCAAGCTATGTCTGGACTGGGTTTAGCGCCTTCTCGCTGCACATCGTTACACTGGCATCACGATAATGATTGTTGACGGGACGACGTTATGTTATTGACGTAGAACATGATTCCTCATCGTTCTATCCGCCCGACCTTTTCAGCTGGGAGTGCTCAACAAGAGTTTTCAGACCCGCATCCACTACGTGCGTCTGATGCAATCTTGCAATGTGCTCTTCCTCGATCTCAGTTTCCAGCACGGACTGATCTTGGCCGCTCAAGGGCACGCACTTAGCTGTACCCATTGGACGTCCGATAGCCAGGATTTCGCCATTTGCGCTGTGCCAAATGTGGATCTTAACCTTCGCCATAGAAACACTGCCTCCCGGGTTTGGGGATCAGAACTCCTCGACAATTTCAAGGATGTCGACTGCACACGAATTGAACGGGGAGTGATTTTGTACGTACACCTTCCTGGCAACCGTGTCATCGACATGGCGGAAGGTCTCACCCTGTGTGATGCTGATGTGTCCTGTCTCTGGTGCCGGAAGAGTAACAAGCCCCGCCCCCAGCACCACAGGTCCCGCATACACGACTGCGCTGTAATTCACTGCTTGGTTGTCGGAATACCCGTGTCTATACACTGAAGCGCTGGCGCTCGGTGCGATGTAGTCAAACCTGTAAGCTAGGCTCGCTGCCATATAGCCTCCATTTACTGCACATGTAGCTGGCCAAATGCCCAGACTGTCTATATAAGTGTCGTATGAGTATTATCATATATTTGCACAAGCTGTCAAGATCAAGAGCGGCCCTGGGTGTATCAAAAAGCTGTAGGCAAACAAGCAAGAAAGGAGTATCCTGGGGTACGATAAGGATTCTCCTGAAAATGGATAAAATCGCAGTAAAGCGCGCAATTGGGCTTCACAAGCCTTCTCTTTCTTAACGTACAGAAAGCAGGTTTAGATACGCTGGCCCCATACAGAGCTTACTCCCAACACAGCACTAACTTATACCCAATGTACGACAAGATATGGCTCATGGCCACATTTGGTGAAGCCGTTTAATTGATGGGCTTTGTGTAGGTTCCAACGGAAGCGCGTATCCGAACTGAGCTTGAAAGAGAGATTTTTGCTGGGAGTAAGCGCGAAATATTCTAATGGAAACGCGAATAAAGTACAAGATTCTAGTGGAAACGCGAATAAAGTCTTTTTCAAGAAGCCTCTTCCTGCCATTTCCCTGTGTATGGAGCAAGGAGTGCATTAATGCGGGGGGAGTGCCTCAATTGTTTTTGCGTTAGCCTTACGATTTGGCGAATCCGCCTCAATGTGACAGGTTCTCCCTGTGACACGAGCACATTGATGGCAGTTTGCACCTGTTGAACTTTTGCTTCCTCATCTAAACGGGGAGAGAGGCCACGCTCAGATCGGTTCTTCTGATACTCCTGGAACAAAGCTCGAATGCGAGGGTACTTCATGACCATATACGAATAGGACAAATCTACCATGTCACAGACGTGTTGCAGAACAATTGGTTCTCCACGAGCTTCTAACTGTTTCAGCGTGCGTTCGACCTGCTTGACGAGTTCCTCTTCCCGCTTTAGGTCCACCTGGAATATTTCCTGTCTCCGTTCCTTCTCACATCTGGTGAGGAGTTTTTTGACACGAGGATACTGTTTTAAACGACTTCCAGTCATACCCAAGAGGTCTCCAATGTTTCCTGGCAGGATTGGTTTGCCCCTGGCTTTCAATTGGCGGATGGCTGCTTTCACCTGATCCAGGAGTTGTTCCTCGCTGGGAGGCGCGACGAGATCTCCTAGAGACTGCTCATCAAAGATCTCACACAGTGAGTATCCCAGAACAGCAGCATACTGCAGGTAGTCGCCCAAGTTGGCTTGTCTGAACCTGCTGACATAATCGATATCGCGGACGACAGAGCGATCTCGAGCCAAAAGATGCGCGACCTCCGGTATCCAGAGATCCCGTCGTTGTCGGAGCAACTGAAACCGTCGGCCGATGAGCTTTGCTTGCTCTTTCTCCAGAGGTCTTGGACTTGGGGTGAGGAGCATTTTCAGGTCGTTCGTGTACCTGTCTGTCGGTTCTACGTCATCATCGCTGAGACGAGAGGGTTCGCAGGTTCTCAGGTCTCCCTGGCAGGTAGGGCACCTGGTGAGTTGAGGGAGACATCTCAAGAGAGGAAGAGGTGATCGGCAGTGTCCACACTGATCGAGGAAGCGTACGCCATGCTCAATGCATCCGGGGAGCACAAGAAAGCGCCAGAGCAAGGAGTAGGAAGCCGGGGCGTGCTCGGCTAAACAGATCGGACAGTAGCGTAAGGAGGGAGCGAGGCTCCCCGCCAGAAAGTTGTGGCAAGAATTTGGATTCATGGCACATCCAAAGTGTTGGACGAGGTGGAAGAAGGTCATGTCAAGCCAGCGCTCTTCTGGATGGCCTGTGATTTGGACAAGACCTGAGTAGAGAGGAGCAGGGTAATCAGGACTCCTTTTCAGGTTGTAAAGGCGCATTCCGCCTGCGAGTGCTCCTAGTTCATTGAGTGACTGGAGTCCATTGGCTTCGGCCAGGCGTGTGATGTAGCTGGTCATGGATTCGAGCGGTTGAGGACGCGGGTGCAGCGGTAACACTTTCCAGATTGCTTGCTTTTGGTCATCCCACGCTTCTGTTTCCATACACAGCTTACCTCTTTTCTCTTTGACGGATGAGATCGAGGAAGTCGGTGACCTGTTCCGTTTGAATATCTTTCCAGGTGGCTTCCAAGATAGATTGTTCCAAACATGGTCGGTTTTCCTCAATGGCTCGACGGCAGCCGTCTCGGATCAGAATCATGATGTCTCGTAAGATACCTCCTGTCCATTGTTCAATCAGTGCAGCAGGCCCAGAACTGCCCTCGATCTCACGCCGACAGAGATGTGAGTCCTGGCTGAACGGGAGAAACACTTCAATCGTGGCAAGCAGGTCATCCAGGCGGGTGCCGGTATATTGCTTGAGCTGGAAAAAGTCATTCCAGCGCCCTTTGATTTCCGCATCTCCTTCCGTCCAGGTAATGGGATGTGTCGCGGCACAGATCATGGGGATGCCACGGGTCATGTTTGACACCTCTAAGACCCGGCGCTTCAACTCAGGACGCTTAATGTGCTGGACCTCATCAATCACAATGAGTTCGACGCCACATTTCTGAAAATACAGCACGAGTTTCATGAGGAGAATTTCTTCGTTGTCGCTCTTGACGTAGGTCTGCCCGCATTCCAGCAGCATGCGCCACAAGAGCGGCCTTGCCGTGTTCTGGCTGACAGGAGCCTGGATGCCAATGATCGGGACACGATTGCGCTCCTCTTCGACGGTCGGCAGGTGGTGGAAGATGAGCCAGTCCAGGTAGGTCGTTTTGCCCATGCCTGACTCTCCCCCGAGCAAAAAATTGCGCGTTTGTCCAAGTGACCGGTAGCCTCTTACCTTCGCAATCTTGTCATCGAGCTTGCGTAGATCAGCCGTCATGAAAAAGAGAAAGGAGTTGAGCCAGAGCAGCCGTTCCTCTTTAGAGAGCCTCGCGAACTGCTGAGCGAACTGGTCACGAATCGCACGTACTCCCAGGTTTTTGAGCACGCTCTTAGGAATGTTCAGTGGTTGTTTGACCAGGGTCATTTCCATGCGTCGTCGTGCATTGGAGATGTGGGCAGATTGCTGTAATTCCAGTAAGTTGTTGCCACTCATCCCTGTCAGTTGTTCTTCCAGCAAACGATCAATACGTTGCCATTCTGCTTGCCATGTTCGCAAATCTGCAAGGCGGTGGCTGACATCGAGTGACTCATCAAGTGGCGGTGTTATCTGTGATCCCTCCTTACCCGTGTAGGAAGCGAAGCACACGTTCGGTCTCTTCATCAAGCGCCGATGAGGGCACATGTGAAGTTGGCTGCACTAGACTTTCCTTGATGAGCTTTTCCGATGGTTTGGGTCTGGTACGCTGTGCTGCTTTCTTTTCTTGTGCCCGAAGGCGTCCTAGCGCTTTGAGATCAGTAACGAGTGCCAGCTCTTCTGGTGTCTTGCCTTCGTTTTCGTGATCTGAAGATCCCACAAGGCGTTTCGCTGTCTTCCATTCAGCCAGGCTGAGGTGGAGGTAGCTCCCATCTGCTTGTTGCAATTCTCGTGCATACCCGTCTCCGATCCACTCGCCATTGCGAAACAGGGCAATGCGACTGATATCAACCGGATCGTAGCGGAAATTGTACGCAACAGCGCGTCCAGTACGGTCAACGCGTTCGATCCCCCCAAGCTCAGCCGACCAGTAGTTCAGGCCAAAAGCAGGGATGCCCGTGCTTCTCACCTGGCGCGTTTGCGGATGCATGCGCATGAACAGGCGGTCCATCGCAGGGGTGAAGGGTGGCGGGACTGGGAAGCCGGAAGATTGGATGCCCTCGCTCCATTTCTGGTGAGGAGTCAGGCCACTCAGTTCTCGATGCGGGGTGTGCTGGTACTTGAGAATGAACTGGTGAAGGAGGCGATTCATATCCGGATAGAGCAGGCAGGCATTGTTTGCCGCCCTACGAATCTCTTTCGGATCGGATGACTGAATGGCTCCGGCTAGCAACTCCTTCATCTGTCCAGAGAAGTTCTTGAAGAGCCGCTCAATGATCGCGCCGTACCTTCCCTTGTACGGCGGGCGAAACACGAGATCGATAGCGTTGTAGGTTCCGTTGCGCGAGAGCACCCGTGCCAGATTCTCCAAGCTGTGAGAATGGTGTGCCCAGGCATTGTCCAGAAACAGTTGCAATGGGATACCATAACAGGCCCATTCCTGCTCTAGTCCGAGGTCAAGATGTGACGTTTTTTCCCAGATCGCCTGCTTGAGGGCCTGTTGGATGGACTCAATGCAGGGATCTTCGTAGAGCAGCGCCATGCCTAAGATACTGCGTGAATACGCATCGATCAAGAGCGTCAGCCACAAACGCGAAGGCTTCTGTCTTGTTGCTTCATCAACGATCCAGGCATCCAGGAGCCAGTGGTCAGCAAACACATACTGAAGGGGGAACTGTGCATGATGCACGAAGGTGTCAAATACCAGGTGAAATTGTTCCCACATCCCCTTCCCAAGCCGTTGTGTGATCATGGTCTCACCCTGATCCGGTTGTGCCTCAATGTACTTGGCATAGGCGTAGAACCAAGCGGGAGAAGGCATCTCAATCTCTGTTAACAAGGCAGCTTTCTCCTGATTGTCCAGAATGGCCTGCATGGGGATTTTGAGATCGAGGAGTTCGGTCACCAGATTTTCTGGGATGCTCGCTCCACACTGCTCCGGATCGACCCAGTACCCATGTGTTCGCTTTTCGAGAATGTCTTGCGCGAGCTTGTAGACGCGTGCCTTGGTACTGCGCGTGTTCCCGTAGTAGAGCAGCAAGCACAGATCGATAAAATGAAATTGCGCTGCTTGCATGCGAGGGAGACGAAAGGTGGCGCGGCGAAAGGAAGCGGCGATTTGGGCTTCGTCTCCATGAGAGGTCTCATACAAGCGCTCATATTTGTAGTAGGTCGTGAGACCTGCGTGAAGCTTGATTTCCTGGCTTGTTCCCCTGATCTGCATACGGATGGTGGTTTTGTTCACGGTTGAGAGCGCGCGACGTATCGCTTGTTGGTGTGAGATGGCTTCGCCACGCGCTTTTGCCCGTCGTTCGTCCGACTCGACGAGCCTGCTCACCGTTTCGACAACGCTGGTGACGATGCGTGCCTTGATGACATAGCTCTCTGGCAAATCATGGGTGGTTGTTGCTTGTGCGAGGCCATATCGCTCTTCTATCTGTTGATGCAGTACTTCAAGTGTGGGCGCAAAGAGGGGCGCAGATGGGTTCGTCCTCTTGATGGCGAGGAGATCGAGGAGGCTGAGGGTGGTCCCTGATCCTTCTGGAAGGGGTTGGACATGCAGGAGCAAAGCGTTATCAGGGTCGAGGGCCATCACCTGATAGGTGCGTTGTTGCCAGAAAATGTAGTGGCCTGGTTGCAAGGTATGTGGTGCCGAGAGAGGACGTGCGCGTTTCATGCGTGTCTCTCCTTCTTGTTCAGCCTGACCTGAACATATGGCGCGAGGGCGGCGTTGACAAAGAGGAGGCGAGACGTGAGATCAGTGTCAAGCACCTGGTGCCAAAGGAGGTGGCAGAGTGCAGAAATGACGGTTGGTGGGGGAAGGGAAAGTGCGTGAGCCAGTTCTGCGATCAGGATGCACGCTGCTTTCTCCTCATCTCCGTTCAACCTCTGGCGCATTGTGGCAGCGACGGCTGCATTCGCGTAGATGCTCGGTCGGTAACGATACAAGGCCAGCAGGTTCGCCTCTTCCGTGGCTTGAGGGAGCGTTGCTTCTGTATGAACGACGTAGCGCCAGCCTCGCTGCTGACAGATCGACCGCGCAGCCTTTTCGCGCTCCTGGATGCTTACTCTGTCCTGGCGCTCGGTGAGCGTCACCTCGTGAATTTCTATCTCGCCGGTCGTCTTCCAGACGATGAAATCTGGTACGTAGGTATGTGAGGTTCCTTGGGAGGAAGTCCAGGTAAAGCGTTCGGGCTGACTTCTGTACTCCTGCACGGTTGAGTCGCGGTCGAACAGCAAGGTCAACTTGCGCTCCTGAAAGGATTCACACTGGACCGTTTCGTCAGCTTTGCTGGTGATGGCATAGCGCAGATTGTTGTCTATGGGCGCAACACGCCTGACGTTGCCTGCCGGTGGTTTGCGTTTGAGAGCCATACTTCCATCCTCCTTGCGCCTCTAGGATGAGACAATGCTTCATGTTGTGTATGACGCAACAGCACCGGAGGATGAGAGACCTGTAGGACTTTTGTATTCGCGCTTACGTTAGAAAGTTTGCCGTATCTTTGTGTACTTATTTCGCGTTTGCATTAGAATCTTTGCGGAATTCGCGCTTACATTAGAATCTACACTTTTCTGACTGCTTTCTGAGCATACTTCTGATAAGCTCATCCTTCACCAAAAGAGGGCAAGAGCCATTTTACCAGTCAGACGCGAAAAGTTTTCTGACAAACAACATCCCTTTTGAGCAAGGAAAAAGGGAACTTTTCCAAAAGCAGCAGCGTCATAGTGAATGTATCCCGATAAGGGAGAAAAGAATTAAGGAGGAACCCACTATGACGAAGATGCGCAGGAAGTTTCTTGTTCCTGCAATCGCTACCCTAATCGCCCTCGGACTGTTTGCTTTCCAGGCCATCCCCGCCCTCGCCTGCGGCGGCCTGATCGCCCCAAACGGTGCCATTCGCCTCTCGCGCGCCGCCACCCTGGTGGCCTGGCACAACGGTATCGAACGCTACATGACCAGCTTCACCTACCAGGGAGACGTGTCTAAGTTGGGTTGGATTGTGCCCCTCCCTGCCGTGCCCCTAAAGATCGAAGAGGGCGGTGGATGGACCCTGCAGCGCCTCGCACTTGAAACTCGTCCCCAACCGGAGTTTAGAGGCCTCGTCAATGCTGCGGCCTCAACCGCAGACGGCGTGCAGGTATTGCAGCAGGTGAAGATTGAAGCACTCGACATCACCGTGATCAAAGGCAGTGGGCAGGCAGTACTGGACTGGGCTGCCAATAATGGCTTCACCCTCGACGAAGACACACATGACCACCTGCTCGCTTACGCCAAGGGAAGCCCCATTTTCATGGCCGCGAAGTTCGATACCAGCAGGGCAAGAGCACGTCACCAACTTCAAGGCGATGGCGCCCCGATATTGATTACCATGCAGGTGCCGCACATCTGGATTCCCATTGAAGTGCTGGCGCTTGACGGCCAGCAAGTGCAGGCGGACATCTACCTGCTGACCGATACGCCCGTTAATACAAGCGAGGTAGGAGCTAAAATAGGTCAGTCCGCCGTCGGTAACAATGTACCTGGCGCTCCAGGAATGCAGCTTTCGTTCCAGGAAAAGTTGACCCCACTTCTCTATCACGACCTATCAACAGATCGCAACATGGGCTGGGTACGCTCGGATAGCTGGTTAACCTACCTGAGCCTTGATACACCCAGTTCGGCCATCAATTATGATATAGGAATCAGTTCCACTGGTGTGATACATCTTGCTCCCTACGGTACAGCGCCAATGGCGGTTGTGGATGGTCAAAGCTCACACGCACTTCCAGCATGGCTGCCAACCCTGCCAATGGGCACCCCCCAGAACGCACAGACATTGGCCTTAGTGCTAGGTATCCTGGTTGTAGTGTTCCTGGCCTTTAAGTCAAGGGCACGTTTAAGGGCAAAAAGATAGCCGAACCTCTAGCCTGAAGCGGGAACCGTCTATAGCTTTCAAGGGTAGGTATTTTGTGAAACGAGCAGGGAAGCGGGTTCGTCTCCTACGGACGGGTTCGTCTCCTACGGACGGGTTCGTCTCCTACGGACGGGTTCGTCTCGTAGGGGCGGGGGTGGCAGGGAGGAAGGGTGGGGACCCTTGGGTCCAATACATCTCACTTAAGGCAAAAGGAGGGAAAAGAAGACAAGAAAGCTCCAATCTGGCATACTGCCAGAAAGTAAAAAGAAACAACAAGGAGCTTTCGATGTACAGATTACGCGAAATGGATATCAATGACAAGGTCTGTGAACAGGTGAGTATGACGATGCTCAGTGAGGTCTACCCCACGGACGTGATCGAGCGGTGTGTGCAGCACAGTGAGCCCTGGTGCAGCAAAGTGCGGCGGGTGCGGCTGAGCACTGCCTTAGCACTGGTGCTGTTTGTGATCGCGCTAGGGCTGTGGAGCCGCCGCAATCACTGCCAGGTGTGGGACAGCCTGGTGGGCAAGCTCAGCGATCTGCATCCAGCGCAGCCCGACAGTTCGATCAGTGATTCAGGACTGAGCGGACGGCGCAAGGAACTGGGCAGCCAATGCATGCAGGCGTTGCTGCAGGAACGCTGTCAGGTGATCGCGACGCCATCGAGCATGCCCAGCGCGTTCTTTGGTCGCTATCGGCTCATGGCCATTGATGGCACGTTGTTCCACACCCCTGATACCGCCGCCAACGCGGCAGCCTTTGGCCGCAGCAGCAACCAATATGGGCCAGGAGCCTATCCGCAGGTCAAATGTGTGCTGTTGGCCGAGTGTGGCAGTCATGCCGTCGTGGGACTGGAGCTGGACCGCTACGATGTCTCCGAAGTGCATGGGGCATACCGCTTGCTCTCACCGGTTGGCCCCGACACGGTGGTGCTGGTGGACGCAGGCCTCATCTCGGGCGCCTTCATTGAGCAGGTGCGTGCGCGCAGAGCCCATGTCTTAGGGGCCTTGGAAGCAGGCGCGTGGGAACACCCGCACAAGCAACGCCGCCTCGCGGATGGCTCGGTGTTGGCTTGGGTGGCTCCCGCTCATTCAGGCCATGCCCGCTATCGTCAGCAGTGCGGGCTCTGGGTACGCATCATCTCCTATCGGGTCACCGATGCGCGCCTGGGAGAACCAGGCAAAGTCTACCGTTTGGTGACCACGCTGCTCAACCCGCGCGTGGCCCCAGCGCGCACGCTGATCGCGTTGTATCACGAGCGTTGGGAAATCGAACTGGTGATTGATGAGATCAAAACGCATGAGCGCGCGCAACGCAAGGTCTTACGCTCCAAGACGCCGGAGGGAGTGCGCCAGGAGCTCTACGGCATCTACCTGGCGCATTATGCCGTGCGGGTGCTGCTGGCCGAAGCGGCGGTGGAGGCAGAGGTAGACCCTGATCGCCTCAGCTTTACTGAAGGACTCTTTGAACTGACGGAGATGCTCTCGCTGGCGCTCACCGTGGAGCCAGCGGACGCCATGGCGTCGCTGCTGAAACGCTTGCGGCACAAGATGGCACGCCATGTGTTGCCCCCGCGTCCTCTGCGGATCAATCGCCGGGAGATCAAGCAGATCTATCACAAGTAGAGCCAACTCTCAGATAACACACATTCTAGGACTTAGTGCAATTTGTTATAGTGAGAGCTATGTTTCCAGAGAAGTATCATGCAACAGCAAAGTTTTGAGGAAATTTCACTCATTTGTTCAACCGACTCAAAACCTTGCCAT
>WNGG01002367.1_pt1 | contig 31341 bp, 33 predicted proteins | sample 5400661 | NCBI WGS metagenome assembly WNGG01 (sample SAMN13153372, study PRJNA577476) | soil metagenome | isolation source: 100 cm soil or saprolite under Garry oak tree replicate 1 | place: USA:California | collected 2016-06-15
CAAGTTGCCCGGGGTTGAGACTTGATGAAAATTATGACAGTCACCGGATTGCATCTACTTTGCAAATGCGCGATGATTGGCGCACTCCTGGCGGGAGTAGCTGGAATGGCGGGCGCTTTGAGTAAAACGATCATCGAATCCGTCAAGGCGATGCAGCGGGAGCTTGGTTTGACGATTGCGCCGCCTTTTGGCGAACTCTTTCGTCGCCCTGCCCCCACTCGACAAATCCCCGACACTTACGTTGGCGGCGGTCCTGGAATCTCGCCAGACGGAATTGCACTTGCGTGGTGGTGGGAACCTTATCCTTATCGCGGCGAGAAGATTCCTTTTCTGACTGTGAAGAGTTTGAAGGACGGCACACAGCCAGTCTGGGTGGAAGGGCGAGTAGCTGCCGGCAGGGTCGGTCTATCTTCCAACGCACAGATCATCGTTGCAATTAGCCGACCGCTTGATCCGCTTCAGACCCGCCATAGGGAACTGCTCGCAATCGACCGGGGGTCTGGCATAGTGGTTCACGATCTCACACAATTCGTTACTCAGTCTAAAGTGTGGAATGAAGGGTGGGATGCTACTCGTTGGCGTGAGTGGTTTAGCAATGATGTGGAGGTTATAAGTGTTTCGGGGCCAGGGACTCTCGCGGCGCTTGGCACACGCGAACAGATGCAGGTTCTCGAAATCCCGAGTGGGAAAACCGTATATGCCGGCCATGGTCGCTTTCCCCGGCTATCGCCAGACGGAAAGCGACTAGCGTTTGTAGACCAGGATAAGTTATGGCTCCATTCGTTTGTGGATGGTTCGACGCTGCAGCTACTCAAAGGAAAACGCGTCAAGGGTGTGGGGGGCTGGAGCCCTGACGGGCGGTTTTTGCTTGCCGGGGCGTGGACAACGTTGCTGGCTTTCGAGAAGCGGCAGATTATCGTTGACACTACGACGGGTGAATACGCGGTCATTGGTAAGCTTGGCGACGGTGATTACGGCAACCAGTTTGCGTGGGTCTCGGTCAAGCTTCTGGCGCGGTAGGACACTTGAAAACTTGCCGTTAGATCGCGCGCAAGTGCCGGGTTTTCGTGCAGCCGGAGCGCGAGAGGATCGCCTTCCTGTAATATGACCGTCCTTATATCCGCGGGAATCCCATCGTCCAATTGATGCCACCGCGCGGTGCCTTCGTGGATTACTTCCGAGAACCGCACACCGCTCTGCGATGCCAGCAGGCCAAGCGCCCCGGTGTGCATCAACGTCAAAGGCGCCGGCTCAGTAACATCTTACATAACAACGACTGCGGAGGATAGCGGATATGTATTGCAACATTTGGATTTTGGCGGTCATAATCTCGGTAGGATCTCCTGCGCTGAGTACAGGCAAGACAGGGCAGAAGAAGATTGTGAGATGCAAACTCCATGGAAAAGATATGAAAGCTCCTGACTATAAACTAGGAGTGACCTATGAAGGCCCATCTAGAGTGCCGTGGAAAGAAGAAGATATCACTCCGATGTCTATTGTACACATCAGCATTGACTCTAAGAATGTCAATAGAGATGACATGATACGCCTCGCGTTAAAATTGAAGAATGACTTTTGTAAGGAGGAACGCCTCTTCGTGGTGCTGTTTGACGATTCTGCCTACATCAATCGCATCTATGTTTCAGTCGATGCCTTCTTCCATAAGGCAGACGAGTCTAAAAGGGGATACTGCTATTTGGACCGCATAACCGGAGAAGAGTATATAACTTACTCTACCGTGCCGAATTATTTCAAGAACCCGGAAAAGAGGGTCAGAATCGAACTGGGACCTCCATCTACGCAAAAACACGAGAGTCAACAGTGAAGAGAGATTTGGCCGTGTCTCCCATTCTGATATTCTCAAAATTTGCGTCAGATAAAGTCACGCGTGCAAATTGCGAAGCGACGCGGAATACCAAAGAACCCTTTTGCAGATCGATAGTACAGATTCAGTCGCGCTCGTTGAAAGCTATGGATACGATACGAACCGGGAGCGGTTGACAAGCGAGACCGGACTGAAGAGTGGGGTCAGGCATGCAAATTGCAATTTACAACCGCCTACTCGACACTTTGTTGCGATTTGCCAATGCGATTAACTCAAACGATTCAAAAATGACAACATCTGCGGTCTCCGCGAGGCTAACTTGCCGCTTCCACACCCTCTTGCTTACACTGAATCGAATGCGCGAGCCTTCTTATCTTGAGCTCCTTAGAACTGGCGAACTCGACGCTCGCGCGGATCGATTGATGGAGATGCTTCGTGTCTGCCGAATCTGTCCGCGCGATTGCGACGTGAACAGGTTGAACAATGAAGTGGCCGCGTGCTACTCGGGGCTGCTACCGATTGTTTCGAGCTATACGCCTCACTTCGGGGAAGAACCCGCGCTGGTCGGGGTCAACGGCGCCGGCAATGTGTTTCTGGGATTGTGTAATTTGCGATGCGTTTACTGCCAGAACTATCAGATCACCCAGACTTTCAAACAGCAGCGGTTGAATGAAGTTTCTTTCGAGCGGCTGGCGGAGATTTTCCTCGAGCTTCAGCATCGAGGCTGCCACAACATCAACTGGGTGTCGCCGACTCATTTTGCGCCGCAGTTGGTGAAGTCGCTGGCGATTGCGGCGCATCGCGGTTTGCGCATACCTGTCGTCTATAACACAAACGCTTATGATTCGGTTGAGGTGTTGAAGCTGCTCGACGGGATCGTCGACGTTTATCTCCCCGATCTGAAATACAGCGATGATCAAGCGGGCCGAGAGTACTCTAAGGTCACCGAATACGTTCGGCATTCGCGCGCAGCCATCAAGGAAATGAATAGACAGATGGGCGATTCGCTCGTTTACGACCAGAGCGGGCTGGTCCGAAGAGGTTTGATAATTCGGTTGCTCGTGTTGCCCAATGACATTGCTGGCATCTATGACTCGCTTCGTTGGATACGAGACGAGCTGTCGCCCAAGGTCGCGGTTAGCCTTATGGCGCAATACTTCCCTACGAATAAGGTTGGCGACGAACGATACCCGCTCATCTCACGGAAGATCCGCTGGAGCGAATGGCTGACGGCAATCGAGCAGATGGAGTCGTTGGGAATAGAAGAGGGCTGGATGCAGGACTTCGACTCGGCCTCTGAGTACTATCGCCCGGACTTTGGCGATGCGAACGTGCCGTTCAAAGACATCGTTGATTTCCAACAACCCATGTCTCCCGAATCGAAGGAGCTTACGGCTTAGGAACTGAGAGGCGCGCCTCTGTGTCATTTCAAGCCCGGCAAATACCAGGCATATTTAGCGCCGGTCCATATCAAAAACCCGGAGTCGCCGCCAATTGTCTCCCGTATTGCGTCACCTCTGAGGAGTGGAAGCGGCTCTTTGCTGTCCCGTAGACTAGCCGCCTTTTGAGCTCTCATGCCAGCACCCGCGCCATTCTTGAGCAGGTAAGTTTGTCTGGCTTCCGGGTTGCGCCATCCCTTCGGGCCATAGCCGTGAATGATTGCCAGAAGGGTGTCTCCCTTCTCGGCTCGGGCTCGCATCTTGTTGGCGGAGGCGCCTTGCGATGGCGGCGTTTTCCCGGGAATTGAAACCTTTTTCGGGTCCTCGAAGATCCAATTGGCCAGCTCGTTGTTGATCTCCATTAGCATTCCTTCATTATTCGGCTTCACGGAAACCGCTAGATCCTCGGAGCCATCGCCGTTAAAGTCGCCAACCACAAAGCTCGGGTTATGGTCGGTGTCTTGAGTTACGACTTGCTGAAAGACGCGGGTTATCGCCTCCTTGACTTCGCTCGGTTTGGGCGGCGGGAGATTGGCAGGTTGCTTCTCCTGCACTCTCGTCTCAGCTTCGACAGGTTGGACGGTTTGCGGCGGTGTAGACGCCGGTGTCGGAGCAGCTTCAACGGGCTGCTCTGGTCGAGTAGCTTGTTCTTTTGGCGGACTTGCACAAGAGCTCAAACACGAACTAGTTGCGAACATAAAGATGCAAAGCAGTATTGTGCACGTTTGCTTGCGTAACATTCCGACAGCCTCCAATTCAGATTTAGACTCGGAGCTTGGCGTTCTACGCAACCCTCGCGTTTCCCGCAAAGCGTCAAAGTCTCACAAACTCGCAAAGCACGGAACACCTAAATTCAGCGAGGTCGAGAAATCTCCCGACCTCGCTGGCTGTGTTAAGCGACACGACTATCGCAAATCACAACGAGTTGAGGAACGTGATTAGCTGATTCTTCTGCGTCGTGCTCAAGGCGATGTAGTTGTTGATCACGCCGGCCGCCTCTCCTGCGTGCCGCAGGATGGCGTCGTTTCTCGTGAGCTCTTCACCATCATGCATCAACCTGTCACGGGTTCGCATACCCCAGAGCGGAGCGGTGCGCATCCTGTTAGCGCTGGCCTGTCCGCCGTTCTGCACGATTCCATCGCCAGTCCCCACATTGTGCAACAAGAAATCTCCAAACGGATGAATGATCTTGTTGCCCAAAGCGGCGGGTACCGTGAATGCGCCGCCGTTGATGATTGTACCGGCGGGCGCGGTGGTGATGCTGCGCACGTGACAGATGTTGCAGCCGATTTGGTCGAACAGAGCTGAGCCGGTTTGAGCGTCGGCCGTCGCCGACAGTCTGGCATCGCGCGAGGGCGCTTTGCTGGCTCTCATGAACCTGGCGAAAGCGTTGATGTCTTCCTCCGGGTCCTCGGCACAATTCACGTTCGGATTGCTCGCGCAGGGCTGGTTGTCCGATACCTCATCGCAGAGCACGCCGGTTGCTGAGGGCGCTCCTGTGTTCGGAATCGTCTCTGCCGTATTGAACCGGTTGGTTATCCCCTGTTCATTGAGATAGGCGTCGCTTGAGAACGACAGCAGGCTAGGCATCTGGTTCTTCCAGCCAAACCGGCCGCCACGGATATGTCCAGGCGCCTCGAGCACCGGCACCTGAATGAACAGGCCTCGCATGTTTGCAGGCTGGCCGTTAGAAATGGCCACCAGCGTGTTGCTGTCAATCGACTCGACAAACCCGTCGCCTAAAAGATTGAGCGACGTGCGGAACGTCCTGATGTTTTCAACTCCGGGCACACGCTCTTGCGCCTGCTCGTTAGGGTGATTGTAGATCACCGCGTGCGTGGTGAGGTCGGTTACCACACCGGGACACGTCGCCCGGTCGTTGATCAGCGACCTGTTGGCGATGGTTACTCCGCCGCTCAGCCCGCCGCCGTCGTTAATCGTTACCGTAGCCCCAACAAAGTTACCGTTGGCATCGTTGTGACCCGCCCTAAGCTCGGTGATCTGGCTTATTCCGCCAGTGACCGGATTCTGGTGGCATTCGCCGCACGACTGAGCGTTAAAGATCGGGCCAAGTCCTCTGGTGACATCGTCCCGCTCCTCGAATGTTGCTCGGTCGCCGTCGTGGGTCGCCTGATCAACGAACCCGTTGGTTAAAGTGTCCATGCCAGTTGGGGCTTCAGTCCCTGCCTGACCTTCGACGGAACTCGTAAATGCGAATGGCATCACGAGAGCCGCCGCGAACAAAAGCAGAGCAGAAATCTTCAGAATTCTCATCTGTAATCTCCTTCCATTTCGGCCTGATGCTCCCGGTCCAGGACATAGCTAACGCCGTTAGGCGCCAGCGCTGTCTGCCGGCATCTGTTAAGCGCTTAACTGAATCCCGAAACCCGATGGGCTCGATCTCTTCGGCCTACAGTTGGGCCAAAGCTACCGCCAGTGGGGAGCTACCTAGAATTCGCGCTTCAGGCAAGAGAAAAGGGGATGCCTCCGAACTAGGTAACTGCACCCACCTCTTTGTTGTGAACCACTTGAGCACCGCGAATGTATGCTAAATCAGTTCGGATGTCAACAAAAAAATACGACGGTGGTCAAAATCACTAGCAACTTGCCAAAGTAGATCGCTGACCACACCGACTTGGCGCATTATTACGGTTCAGGCCTGCTCTGACCGTTCTCTAACCGCGGCCCAATCTTTAATGTATGCCCTAACCATTTATCCAGATTCGTCGAGTCTGTGCGCACCAGACAACAAGCTCTATATTTACGGGTAAATAACGCTTAACCGCGTACCCTCACCGGGAAACTGGCGCAGGCTGAAAAGGGCCAGCAGTCGCTTCTGTTATCGCCAATATTCTCCTCAAAAAAGTCCACACAGAAATGAAAAGTCATGGTACAATCGGGTCTATGAAATGCCCAAAGTGCTTTAACCCCCTCCGGCGGGTAGCGTCTACCGAGGACTCGGTATGGTTCACGTGCCCGCTGGGCCATCGGTTCCATTCGGAGACAGGAAGCGGCATAAGTGATTCAGAAGGTCATCGCTATTCTGTTTCAGAGTGAGTAGAGCGGCTATCCCCGGCAACAACAACCGGGGATAGCTGTTGGGGTTCTTCTAAGACGCGATCCGCCAGGTCGAGCGCTACCGTTTTTTGGCTTGTCATCTGAGTTTCAATAGTGGTGTTATCTTCGTCGCATGCCCTCGAGTTCGTCGCACTCTGTTTCACAAGAAGTCTTAGTCGGTCTTGCCGTTCAGCGTTATTGACCTTTGCTCACAGTATCAAGCACGTCTCCCCGGAATAACGGTTATTTTTCTTGCGCGTTCGACTCGTCGTTGGTAGGCTTTCAACTCCACAAGTTAACTGCTAGAATGCGCTCAACCCGGCGAAGACGATAATTAGGCTTAATCCTCGCGGGTTACGGATTCAGTAGAGAACAAGAACCGGCGTCAAGAGGGGCACGGGCGCTTTATTTGAGGGCGCAGAGGTTGTGTGTACTCTGCATACTTGTATCCTGCAATCCCAGAACCAGTGGCATCTTCCGGTGAAAGGCAGAGAAGGAATGGAAAGGCGGTTATCGCAAGAGAGTCTTGTTGAGTTGATTGATAGCGGCCAGTTCTTGACGGCCGAGGAAATCTTCTCCGAACGAAGGACCAACGACCCAATGGAAATGGTCATCCGCTCGGAGGTCGCGATTTATTTCGATAAACTGGACGACGCAACCGCCTTGCTTGAAGAAGTCGGGCCTCGGATTGACGACATCAACGTAGCCGCGCGCTTCTCCTTGACCAAAGGTAGACTGTTGCTTTGGCAGCGAGACGCCGAAGGAGCGGAGACGCCGCTCCAGACGGCTTACCACTTCTACTTGTTCAGGAATGACTCTTTCGGCATTGGCCGGGCCCTGCTCAACCTCGCTCGTGTTGCCCGCTCAAAGGGTGAATTCGACGACGCTGCGGCTAAGCTTGAAACAGCCCAGAATCTGATCAAAGGACGCACAAGCAGGCGCACAGAGTATCTGCGCGGGATAATTTCAACCGAACAGGCCGCCGTTGCTGTCGACAAAGACCAGATCGAGCAAGCGGTCGAGATGTATTCCGAGGCAACAAGGCTGTTGAAGAATAGCGAACGAGGCCGCTTCTACGCGCGCGCCCTAATCGGCGTTGCCGATCTCAAATGCGCGACGGGAGATTTCCAGGACTCGCTGGAGATCTACAAAGAGGCCGAGAGTGTTCTCGAACGCTATGACCTGAAGAAGGAGATAGCTGCAAATAAGCTTAAGCTTGCGCGCGCGCTCATAAGGTTGAAGCGAATCGAGAGAGCCGAGAAGCTGTCCGAGGAGAGCCGCTCGCTTGCACGTGCGGACGCGGCTCGCGAAAGCGAGGCGCTGGCGACTCTGGCACTGATAGCTTTAGAGCGAAATGAGTTGTCCGACGCCGCCAAGCGCGTGAACGAGGCAGTCGAGCTTAGTGAAAGATTTTCCGAAGTTGAGAGCCGGTCTCGCGTCTCTGCGGCGCTCGGACACGTGAAGTTGGCCGAACGTGAGTTCGACGACGCGGCCCGCGCGTTTCGTGAAGCGGTTGAACTTGTGCGTAGCTCGGTTGGAACATCTATGCGCCGGCTTGAACTCGAAGCCACGGTCTATCTGGCGGAGGCGCTGCACAGCCTGGACACACGCGCGGGCCGAGTAGAGCTTCAGCGAGCAAGCGAACTGCTAAACCAGACCGAAGACGCCTGGCTCGGGGATGAGTTCAATCGCGTCTCCGCAAAGTATGAAGAGCAGATTGTGTTCACCGACGACAATCGTTTGGTGTTTGACGGCAATCAACTGCCTCGATGGCAAGAGGCGAAACGCACGCTCGAAGGTTTCTTGCTGCGAAACGCTCTCAGGCAGACAAACAATAGCCTCACTCGCGCTGCGCGAAAACTCGGCGTTTCAAAGGTTCACGTTCACAACCTCAAAAAGAAGCACGGGTTATGAGGTCGATCGATCAAGAGCCTATCTTAATGATCGCGTCTCGAAGGCGTTTGTGCTTCTGAAGCCGCCGCGCATATAGCGACTCATCCCGGCCCGTCTTTGCGCGAACGATCTGAATCACCGCTCTTTTTTGATCAACGGTCCAGTCCGCAAGATCAGGGATCAGGGCCAGCACCAGCGCGAGATCCTCGAATGCGCATCGTTGCCGTTCGTTCAAGCTGTCCCGTCTCAAGTCCAGCGCCTCGGCCACTTCCTTGCTGGAGGCTTCTCGAATGCGGTCTGCGACCCCGCCGAACTCTCGTGCCATGCGACGCCCTGCAGTCAAGCCGAGTTTGCGAATAGCGAATCGGTCCCACTCGCCGTGAGATGAACCAGGCGCTTCGTAAATGACATTACCCTGCGAAAGCCGTCCAAGCACTCTCGGTGGCGTCCGGTATTTCGAGTCTGCCGCGATCTTCATTTCTTCTGCGGCCATAAGTCTTGCCAGATCCGGTCGCGTCGGCCTGAAGCCAAGCTTTCGATAAAACCAGAACGCGCCAGACTCAATTGCCTCGTCGTTGTTGAATCCAAGCTGATAAGGATCAATCGAGATGCAAGTCACGCCAACTATCTGGTTGAGCAGCCTGAGGACCTTCGCGTAGACCCACGCCGACTCGCCTTCGCGAAACGTGTAAAAGGTGTTGAAGCCGATTTCCATTCGCTCGCAGATGCTAATGCCTTCGATGTAGTTAATAGGCACTCCATTCTTTAGCGTGAACCCGGCGTGGTATGCGCGGAGCGGCAAGCGACGCTCGGGAGGCAGTCCCCACAGATAAACTTCCACGCTGCGCCCGATGTCGGCTCGCTGAACGCTTGCGGGATCTCCGTGCGTAATTCCGTAAAGCTCGCGGTAGCGGACCGTCGTTGTATCCCGGAGCATGTCCTGCATCGCAAGGCCGTCATCGCGAGAAAGCTTCTCGAGCGCGATCGGCGGGGTCTGAAACTCTTCGTCGAGCGAAACTTCCCGGCGGCTTATCAGGGGCTTCGTGTGATAGAACACCCTTCTCGGGCGTCGCATGTTTCTCATGCGCGAGGCCCGCGAGGCGCCAAGTTTCCATCGAATCCGTAGTCCGAGCGAATCAAACAACTCGCCTTTTTCTCTTTCGGGAAGCTCCAATCGCTCGAAGCCGGCGAGCAGCCACTCGGCGAGGCTTTGGTGCTCACCCGCCGCCGCGCGGAGCCAGTTGTGATACGGGATGTTGGCCTCCACGAGCGAGTCTTCAAAGAGGAGCGGCATTAGTCGCGGCAGCGTAGCTCCCAGCCGATCTCGTCTGTCGTAACCATTCCAATCTATTTCGATGCTTCCGGGATGCGTGCGCGCGAGGAAGCGCACGATGTCGTAGCTGAACGTCCCCGAAATCACGGTTCCGGCGATGCCGGAATATTCGATGTAATCGAATGGAGTGAAATCAATCCCCGACGAGCGAAGCTTATCCACTCGCTCCGCGAAAGTGGAAAGCAGATCTTCAGCGACACGCAAGGCATCAGGGCCCTGTGGGTGCGAGCGGATGAATAGCAAAGCCTCGTGAAAACGAATGAGCGACTCGGCATCTTTGAACCGACGTCGCGCGAGCTGCGTGAGTACATTTGCGGTTCGCGCTTCGTTCCCCGGACCGAACTGGCGCTTCGATTCTTCAAGTCGAGTGAGGAGCCGAGCGGTTGAGGGCATGAGTTTAGTGGGTTAGTGTCCGGTTCCGGTTTGGGTTCAGCGCCAAGTCTATCAAGTTTCTCCCGCGTGCTCCGAAGCGCATTTTTGTGAGAGCACTGAACTGGAACCCGAAAACCGGAAGCGACCTCAAAGGAGGTACCGACGCCGGACCATTTCGAGCGCCGCGGTCGAAGCTCTCCAGCGAATGAGGTGGCGATCGCCAGCTTACGGCGCCGTGACGTTCGATCATCTCTTCGGGAACGCCCAGAAGCCGCGTCTTCGATTCATTGCTGTAACTGACAATGCTGCCGACGAAATAATCGCTCGAGCCGGGAATACGAGTCAGCCGTTCCGCAATCAGACCGCCGGTGCAGCTCTCGGCTGTAGCGATCGTGAATTGCTTCAGGCGTAGCTGATGGCCGACGACCTCCTCCAGTGACTCGTCGTGTGTAGAGTAGAGATAATACCCGAGTCTTTCCTCCAGCTTGTCGGTCAGCTCTTCGACAAGTTCCTCCGCGCGCGCGCCGGTTTCGGCGCTCGCCCTCAGATGTATTTCGATCTCCGAATCGGTGAACAGAATAGTAGTGACCGGGTTGGCATATTCTTTGTAAATCGGCGCAATCATATCGTCGAGCGCGGACTCGCCAAGCCCTGTAATCTTCAAAACCTGCGTCGAGATTCGCACGCCCCGCGACATGCGTTCAAGGTCAGTCATCACGAAATCATTGAACATCGGCTGGTTCTCGCGCGGCGGGCCGGGAAGCAGAACGATGAGCTTGCCATCCTGTTCGATCTTGATGCCCGGCGCGGTGCCATTTGGGTTAGGAAGCACCGTGGCGCCGTGCGGAATCAGCGCTTGCCGTTCGTTGTTAGGGGTCATCTGATAGCCGCGGCTGGCGAACCGCTCGCGTATCTGTTCGAGCACGGCGTAATCGAGAGTAAGCTGGCGGCCTAACACGCGCGCGAAAACTTTGCGAGTGATGTCGTCTTCCGTCGGGCCGAGCCCGCCAGTCGAGATGATCACTTCAGAACGACGCATCGCATCGCGGACGCTCTCTTCGAGGATCGCTTCGTCGTCGCCGACAACGGTCTTGAGCTGAACTTGAATGCCGACAGAATTCAGCCGGTCGGTCAGCCACAGGGAGTTGGTGTCCGTGCGGTACGGGGTCAGCAATTCGGACCCAATGGCGATTATTTCGGCTCGCAGCATGATCTAATTGCCGTGCTCGCGGTTACCTCATTCGAGCGAGCTCCCTACAAACGAGGCGACGCCATAACCTAACACGCTGATTCCCTGGTCGCAACGAATGCTCAAGCTGCGCTCAATGGGATTTGGCCCTCGCGGGTTGACGCTGGGTGAATTTTGGAAGGAATTTGTTGAGGATGCGATAAGCCAACAGCGCGGCGACGGCTACGCCGAACAGAATCGGCTCGCGAGTGTCGGCCTTGACGAGCATATAGTAATGAATCACGCCGCCGGCTGCGGCAACGTAGGTGAGCCTGTGCAGCCAGTTCCACCGTTTGCCGCCCAGCCGCTTGATGCTCGCCTGAGTTGAAGTCAGAGCGAGCGGCACAAGCAATACGAAGCTCGCCATGCCTACAGTGATGAACGGCCGTTTGACGATATCTTCGCCGATCTGCTGGAAGCCAAAGAACTTGTCGAACCAGACGTAGGTGAGCAGGTGAAGACATCCGTAGAAGAAACCGTAGAGTCCCAGGGTCCGCCGGAACTTGATCATCCACGGAAGCCCCAGCGATTTGCGCAACGGCGTGACTGCCAGCGACAGAATTAAGAAAAGCAATGTGAGCACGCCCGTTGTTCGAGTGGCGAACTCAGTCGGATTCGCGCCGAGATGATGGTGATACCAGTCCCAACCCAACAGCGAGAGCGGCACGGCACTGTTAATGAAGATTACGAGCTGAACAAACCGGGTGTCCTTCATTCGAGAACGTTGGGCGCGAGGTTCTTGATCCGTGAAGCGTTAACACGATGCGTGATTCGTGAAATCACCGATCACGGATCAGCATCACGTTTTCTACATTACCTTCCTCGATAATGAGAAGGACGAAGCGCGAGTATCAGCCCTGCGCCTCACTCGATCCCATTCGGTCACAACGCGGGCCCGCCGGTTCTCGAGCGCGTCCGCCAACAGGTTCATCAGTTCGTCATCGAAGAGGTCCGGCTTGTTAGCCTGCTCGCGCAACGACTCCATGATGTTAATGTAGTCGAGGACTTCGGCGATCTCGGGTTCCGAGAGAGTATCCGCCTTATATCTGAGCACTTGTCGATTGGTGATCCGGTCTCCCATCGTGCACCTCCTTGGAGCTACGCGGGAGTCGGCCACCATTCAGGTGGGTTCACCCCGCTGGAGGACTAACGCTAGTTGTTCGTGAGACGCCGCTCACGAGTGTTTTCATATTCCTCGCTTGGTCCTGCCTTTTGCTGCTTTTGATGGCGTGATCATAGCCCATGCGGGCTGGCAAAGCAAGCAAATGTGAACTTCGCTTCAAGAGGCCGTTGGCAACCATTCGGTTGACACTCTCTTTAACAACCCCCTACAATTCAATTTTTAGATGGACAAGGAGCTCCCGTTGCAAACGCGAGACACGCTGACCGAAAGCATTCCCGCTCAATTCCCCGACCGAAGAATATCTTTCGACGAGGCCAGGCGCTTCCCGTTGGCCAGACGAGCCGTGGCCGTAATCGCCGCTTGGCTTGTGCCGGGCGCCGGCCATCTGGCACTGGGAAAATACGGACGAGCGCTGCTCTTTTTCGCGACAATTGGCGGAGCGTTCGTTCTTGGTTTGAGCTTAGGCGGACATCTATATTGGCCGACGGTTGCCGAGCCGCCGTCGCGGTTCCATTTCGACTTGATCACGGTGTTGTGGTTTTTTGCGGAGATCGGATCGGGATTGTGCTACCTCGTATCTTACGCGATGGGACTGGGAACCGTGGCGATTCCCCAGGCTGCTTCGTCGCCGACTTTTGAGTACGGCAACACGTTTATGTTTCTGGCGGGGCTGCTCAACTACCTTGTGATCCACGACGCCTTCGACATCGCAGCGGGGAGGAAGCGCTGATGCACCTGTTGATGATGTCGCTATACGCGGCGATGGCTGCTGTCGTGCTTGCCACGGTGGATCCGAAGTCTGAAACGAACCGCCAGCGAGTCCTACACGGCTTGAAAGTGTTTGGCTCGTTTTTGGGAATCGGGCTGTTGCTGTCGTGGGTCCTTTTCCCTATCCCGTGGTGAAATTCTCCAGCGCTCCAATTCACAGGGCCCGGCAACGGTTCTATTTCCCCAGCCGCTGGGAGAAAAGCCAGGGCAGAAGCTCAGGCTCCGTATAAGCTTTGTCCCAACATACATGTCCTACCCCTTCATATTCCGTGTACTTCACCTTGCCACCAACTGCCTTCAGAGCTTCCACTATCTTGCGCGATTCGGTTACTGGATTCACTGGGTCAGCGCTGCCATGAAAAATCCAGGTTGGTGTTTTGCCTAATCCAGAGGCAGTTGCCTGGTATGGGTCCTGAGACTCGATAACACTCACAACTTTCTCAGGGAGCGGGGCGAAAGACTGTAGCTTCGCTAATACCACCCGGCTGGCAATTGGCACTATGGCCGCGAACACTCCCGGATGCTGCGCGGCAATATACAGCACTCCGACGCCTCCCATAGAGATTCCGGTGAGATAACGCCGTTGCGGATCGCCGTTGAATTCCTTAACTGTTTGGTTTAAGGCCTTGAGCACTCGTTCTTGCATTTCATCATTGACCCATCGGAACTTGTCCCGACACTGGGGGAAGACCACTATGCAAGGAAAGCGGTCCGCCTGTTTGCGAATGGCGTCGCCAAGCCCTCCCTGGGTTTGGAGAAGCCCGTCAGATCCGAACGCCTCAGTGCCATGCAAGTAAACGATGACCGGCCACTTCTTTTTTGAAGTGTAATCAGGCGGCAAGTAGACTTGGTACCGGTATGTTTCGGACCCAACAGTGATCGAGCGATTTATGAAGCCTGTATCCGTTAAGCGTGCAGAACTGTCTCCGCCAAAGGCAACAGTAGTCGCTAACAAGAGAAGCAATTTAAAAACTCGATTGGAGAGCAGTTTTGCTCCTTCTCGTGACTTCGGTATAGCCAATTGTGCTTCCGCTAACTTAGTTTAGACTCTGAACAGAGTGGAATCCTCATCGAGGTCAAAAACCAAAGCGAATGCCCAACTTCTATTTGAGCAGCCTGGCCGATACTACGACTACTAGGCCTTTGTCACCCATCGTCGTTGTTCCAACTACCACCTTCTCGCCCTCGTGCAAGCTCACTGGCGTCTGGAACCCCACGTTCTGATATTGAATGTTCGAGGTCCCTGACGCTAAGGGTATCCGCATTCTGAAGTTGAGTTGTTGAACTTGAATTGTCGTTCCACCAGTTGCGCGAGAATCCAAAGAGGGGAATCCTAGAACGTAATCGTAGAAGATTGGATTGCCTGGCGGTATCTCCAAGGAGAATAGCTTACTATCGACGACGCCGTTGCTATCCAAGTTACCCGCACGCTCTTTTGCGCGAAGGATGGAAGAGGTCATGAGACGATAAGTCTTGTACTTCAAGGTGTCTTTCATCTGCTTGATCGCATCGTTGAGTTCGGCTGGTATCTCTTCGCCAGTTGTAGGCGCATCCGACGCTATAAGAATGTGCACATGGAACTCGATGTCGGCTCGAGGAGGTTCCGGGACATCGAGTCGCTTAATCGCCTCCTCCATCGTTGCGATGTTCTCTGGGAAGTCGCGTACCGTTATTGTTCGAAAGTCGTGGTTGGAAGATATTGTCGCGCCTTTGAACCCGCTGCCCAGTGGTGCGATTACTTGTGAAATAGTCTGCGGATCGCGGTATTTGATCTCGAAGATTCTCGCCTTGAAACCTTTCTCTTCGACATACTCGCGTTCTCTTGCTGGCGCCGGTTGAGCAGCAGGTCGAGGCTGCGCCGGGGTATGGGTTTGCGCGGGCGGTTTTGTTTGCGGGGGCTGCGCCGGCTGCTGAGCAAATGACGCAGCCGTCAACGATAACGCCCCGAACAACGCTGTGATTACTCTTGTTTCAAACGAAAACATAAGATCTCCTAGTCTGTTGCTGGTTTGGACTGATGTGAATCGGTTTGGCTCGGAGCGAACCAGATTATGCGAATGTTCGGATCCCTGGTTTGAAATTCAATTCGCAGGATCGGGCGCGAATCAACTTCACTATCGTTTGGCGAACCCGCTCCGCTTGGCGACGAAGTAATCTTTTCGGCCACGATCTGCTGCTCGCGAAGCAAGTGCGGGCTCCGCGAGCGCGCGACTCGCCGCACATGCCGCGTCGCCTTGAAACTGGCTCTGGGAGCCTTTTCCGTGCCAACCGCAGCGTTCGGCTCTCTTAATCTGTCAGTTTCCTCGTTGGGCGTCTGCGCAAGTTCTTGAGAGATTGCCGGGCGGCCGCTCGTCCTGGCCTGGTAGAAATATAAAGCGACTGCGCCGAACACCATTAAGATCGCGGCTGCCAAGGCAAGCACTTGTCTTCGGCTCCAATGCGATGAAAGAGACGCTAACACTGAGCTTCTCGTACCAGCGCCCGCAACTCCCTTCAACACGCCACGCTTCAGCTCGTCGAAGAATGCATCGTCAAACGCGGGCGGCTCGGTTGATCGCAGCCAGTTCTGGCTTTCTTTGTACTCGCCGGCCAACGCGCAACATCGGCCACAATCCTCGAGATGCGTCTCGACGCGACTCGCCAACTCAAAGCTGAGATCGCTTTCGACGTAAAGCGGCATCAATTTCTCAACGCGACTGCAATTCATTTCTTCATCCTCGGCGCGTCCTGTCGAGCGCCCGGTCTCGATATCGTTTTATCTTCGCGCGAGCAGAGCTGATCTGAGAGCGGACCGTGGTTTGACTCGAGCCGAGCATGCGGGCGACTTCTTCAGTGCACAAGCCTTCAAGGTCTCGCAGGACGATTGCCGCTCGCTCCTTTTTCGACAGCGTGTCAAGCGCCGCTGCGATCATCGTTTGCTCCTGTGATCGAATCGCAGCAGCCTCGACGCTATAGCTGCCTGCGAGCGCCTCAAGGTTCCCCAGGTCTTGCTCAGCCTCGAAAGAAACGAACCGATCCGGCGCACCTCGTTTTCGAGCGTGATCGTGGCAAACATTGATGACGATCCGGTACAACCACGGCTCGAATTCCTGATCCGACCGGAAACGATTGAGGTACTTATAAACTCTGAGAAAGATCTCTTGAGCAGCATCTCGAGCGTCTTCGCGGTTGCCGAGCATGCGCCAAGCGGTCGCAATCACCCTGCGCTGGTAACACTCCACAATCTGCTCGAACGCCGCATGGTCTCCCGCTTTTGCGCGCTCGATGACCGGCGAAAGTGACGACCGAGGCCGCGACGAGCTCTCGCGAGCACCAAAGCTGTCGGTCATCAGCGCTATTTCAGCAACCTCACCGGGCATTTGGTGTCATCCTCGCTCCCCTTATATTACTACCGGATACGAAACCAAAGCGTTGAAGAAAAAATTCAGATCAAGTGTCGTTTGGCTTTAACGCGGCACAGCCAGATTGGTTCATGGAAGGCAGGGTGCAATTCCACCGATTCTCCTTGACTCTGATGGACGCTTGCGCTAGTATGCGGCCCGCTTCGCGCAGGTGCTTTGAAGTTTCACCAAGAGTGACTGAAAAAGTCTTGGGCAGGACGCAGTGAAAGCTTGATAAGAAGCCGCACAGGAACGCTCGTAGTGGGGCGAGCGTCGCTGTGCGGCTTTTTGTTTTGCCAGCCGCGCGCCTGATACTCCGTGCGACTGACCTTACTGTAACAAACTGCTCGGCGCGCGAAACTCTTTGGAGATTCGGAGGAGGATGTATGCCGATGTCACAAGGCACGGTCAAGTGGTTCAGTAATGCAAAGGGTTACGGGTTCATCGAGCAACCGGGTGGCGCAGACGTGTTCGTGCACTACTCTGCGATACAAGCTGACGGGTACAAGTCGCTGAAGCAGGGCGAGATCGTCGAGTTTGAAGTAGTTCAAGGGCCGAAAGGTCCACAAGCAGAAGCCGTCAAAAGGCTTTGAGGTCCGAAAGCAAAGACGATATGAGGCCTTGCTTTTCAGAGCAAGGCTTTTTATTTGGTAATGTCCTGGGAGCGCAGGCGTCTCGCCTGCAAAGCGTGGCAACGTCGCCATTTCCGAGCGCGCCCGAGACGCCTGCGCTCCCAGGAACTACGAAAGTCTCTTAAATCTTCGCGACTTGAATTCGTAGCGCGGAAGGCTGCCAGTCAGAGCGTATTCAATGCTGACCCGAATGCTGAATTGGTTGCGGAATGCGTGGGTCAGCGCGCGAGCCGCTTCATCGAACTTGGCGCCGATCACTTCTATTTTGATCAGCAAATCGTCCAGTCCCGCCACGCGGCGGATGTTCACTTCGTACTCGGAGATAGCGGGTACGCCCCGAATCAAGTCATCGATCGCGCTTGGATAGATATTCACTCCGCGTACGATGATCATGTCGTCGGCCCGCCCAAGCACTCCGCCTCTGATTCGTGTGAAGCTGCGGCCGCACGGACAAGTCTCGGTTGTCAGCTCGACCAGGTCGCCCGTGCGGTAGCGCAGAACCGGCATCCCGGCGCGTCCCAAGTTAGTTATCACAAGCTCGCCGGGCTGGCCTTCGCCGATCGGGTTTTCAGTTTCGGGATCGATCACTTCAAAATTGAACTCGGCCTCGTTCAAATGAATAGCGCCGGTCTGAGCTTCGCAGTCAAAAGCCCACGCTCCTGCCTCGGTCGCACCGGCGTGATCGTAACAGGTTGCGCCCCATGCGGTTTCAATCGCGCGCTTGACGTTTGGAAGACTTGCGCCAGGCTCCCCCGCGTGAATGCCTACCCGGACCGGCGACGAGCGCAAATCAATTCCTAACTGAGAGGCTACCTCAGCCAGATGCAATGCGTAAGTTGGCGTACAAACGATCACCGTCACGCGGTTGTCGATTATCGAATGCAGCCGCTGCTCGGAATTCATTCCGCCGCCGGGTATGCACATCGCGCCGACGTGCCACGCACCGGAGGTCGCTGTCCAGTGGCTGATGTAAGGCCCAAACGAAAACGCGCAGAACACCACGTCATCTGACGACACGCCAGCCGCACGGTAGACGTAGCCCCAGCACCGAGTCCACCACTGCCAGCTCTCTTCTGTGTCGAGCCATTTGAGCGGCGGCCCCGTGGTTCCCGACGTCTGATGAAAATACCGATAGCGCGAGACCCGATAAGTGAGCAGCCTTCCAAACGGAGGATGATTCGTCTGATCGTCAACCAATTCTTGTTTAGTCGTGAACGGCAAATTTCGCAGGTCATCTGCGCTCTTAGCGTCCGCGAGGTTGATTCCGGCGACGCGAGACTTCTCTTGATAGAACTGATTCGTGCTTAACTCGCGCACGAGCGTGCGAATGTGGCGGTTTCGAAGCTCATCCAATTGGACTCTTGGGAGGGTCTCAATCCCTCGATCGTAATAGTCAGTCACTCCTCTCCTTTTCTTGAAAGATCGCCCAGCGCATGCTGGATCAACGTAATCGCAACTAGCGCGGCAGTCTCGGTTCTCAATACTCGGGGCCCGAGGGTCAAGCCCCTCGAGTCGTGCTGCTTAAGCAGGTCCAACTCATCATCGGCCCAGCCGCCTTCGGGTCCGACCAGCGCGACGACCGAACGCGGCATCGATATTTCATCGAGCGCTTCTTCCAGCGGCGCGCCGTCTCTCTCGCTGAAAAGCAAGAGTGCCTGCTTCTGCGAGTGCGCTTCATCGCACAGGAACTCGGCGACTTTTCGAGGCGCCGTGATCTCAACAAGCTTTCGGCGGCCACATTGTTTCAGTGCTTCGAGTGATATCCGCTGCCATCTCTGGAGTCGCCTGGCGACTTGTTGCTCATCGAGCCGGACTTCGGAGTAACGAGTAACCAGCGGCGCTATCCGAGTAACGCCCAACTCCGTCGCTTTCTGAACAATGAAGTCGAACTTCTCCCCTTTCGGCAGCGCTTGTGCGAGAGTCAATTGCAATGGGGATTCCACTATGCCGAAAAGGCGCTCCACAATTTCAAGTTGAGCGCGGTTGTCGGTCACCAGGCTAAACTTGCACTCGTACTCGTTGCCGCAACCATCGAAAACGAAGGCCTGATCGCCGGGTACCAACCGAAGCACGCGCGTCAGGTGGTGGGTCTCGTCGATGGAGAGTCGGACCGTGGAGCTAATATCGTCAGGTGACGCATAGAATCTTCGAGCGGGCATCAGATTGGCTCTTTCCGTCGCGCGATGAGCGCGCACCATTCGCTTGCCAGCCTCTTGTCGATAACTTTGAACCCGCCTTCCAGTAGCAAGCGTTCAACGTCCCCAGCGAATTCAATGAGTATCCCCGACAAGATCATCAAGCCGCCACTCGCCAGCAGATTTGCAAGATCACCCATCGAGTCGACGATCGCTTCAGCAGTCAAGTTCGCAACGATCAGGTCAAACTCCGAGCGGTCAAGACCAGCCGGTTGGGCTTCGAGTAATTCTACTAACTCCGAAACACGGTTAATCGCAAGGTTTTCGCGCGCGACTTCAAGCGCTTGCGCATCGACATCGATAGCGACCACCCGAGAGCACGGCGCCAGCCGCGCCGCAGCGATCGCGAGGATGCCCGTTCCGGTCCCAACATCAAGCAGACGACCGCCGCGCCAGTAGCGCTCGACAGCCTCCAAACATAGCCGGGTCGTTTCGTGCGTGCCAGTTCCGAACGCCATCCCCGGATCGATCTGAATTGTCTCGCGGCCTTCGGTTTCAACCGGCAGCTTCCACGAGGGCGCGATCATCAACCGGTCGCCGATGCGAACCGGTTCGAATCCTTCTTTCCATTTCTGCATCCAGTCCTGGTCGGCAACGGCAGAGACCTCGATCCCGGCGACGCCGAGTTTGCTTTCAAGGGCACTCTTAATGACATCCGTATTTGCCGACTCATCGAAGTAAGCGCCGAGATTCACCGTGTTCGGGGTCTCGTCGAGCGTGACGATACCCGTCGAGCCGAGATCGAACAACAACACGCTTGCCGCTTCGACGGCGTCTCGCGCGACCCTTACGGTGACCAGCCACCAATGATTGCGGATCGAGGATCTCATTAGCGAATACCCAACTCATCCAGTATGCGCTGATCGTCACGCCAGTGCTCGCGCACTTTGACGAACAGGTTAAGAAACACTCGCCTTCCCAGAAGCTTCTCGATGTCGGCCCGCGCGGCCGTGCCGATTTCTTTCAAGCGAGCGCCGCCCTTGCCGATTATGATTGATCGATGCGAAGGCCGCTCGACGTAGATCAAACAATGTATTCGGGTGAGGTCTTCAGCTTCTTCCCAACGTTCAGTCATTACTGCGGTAACGTATGGAAGCTCCTCGGCAGTGACTTGCAGGATCTTCTCGCGCACAAGCTCGGCGGCGAGCACGCGTTCGGGCTGATCGGTGATCTCGTCTTCGGGGTAAAACGGCTGGCCCTGGGGAAGATACTCGAAGACCTTCTCGATCAGCAGCAGAACGCCATCGCCGGTAAGCGCTGATATCGGAATGACCTCAGCAAACTCACGCTCGCGTGTGTAGCGTTCAATCAACGGCAGAAGCTTCGTCTTATCGCCAAGCGCGTCAACTTTGTTCGGCAGCAAGAATGCTGGCGTGCTCAGGCGGCGGATCATATCGAGCACGAACTGATCGCCGTGGCCTATTGGCTCGGTCGCGTCGATCATCAACAGGATCAAGTCAACCGTCGAAAGCGCGCCCGCGACTGATGCCATCATCCTGCGATTGAGATTGTAGCCCGGTTTGTGAATGCCGGGCGTGTCGAGAAAGATGATTTGCCCCTCAGGTCTGCTCAACACACCGCTGATGCGGGTGCGAGTGGTCTGCGGTTTGTCGGAGACGATGGCGATCTTTTCGCCGATCAGTCTGTTGAGCAAAGTCGACTTGCCCGAGTTAGGCCGTCCGATCAGCGCAGCGACTCCAGCCTTGCGACACTCTTCATCTCGGCTCTTTGACTTCTCTGGACTCAAGAGGACATTCTCCGCATGTTTGTGCTGTCGGGGCAAGAGTCCCACGGTCGTTCCAATCCCGTACGCTGCTGTATTAAAAGGTGAAGCTCCGACGCAGCCAGCCAAGAGCGGGGTGCAAAAGGGCGCGACGCACTACAAATGTCACAGGAGGGAATAGCGCTTGCTGAAATTGCTATTTCAAAAAGGATTACCATGGAGATAGTGGCAGCATTCGCCGTAGGTGTGATGGTCGCAGGGTTTGCGGCCGCGTTTAGTTGGCTGGCCGTGAGAGGGGTTTTGCTCGGCCTGAGCCGAAGCTTCTCGTCTCTTCAGCAAGCCGACGGTGAAAGGCTGTCGCTCGACGACGATGGTTGAACGGGACGACCGGTGGTCTCGGCAATCTGATAATCACTATGAATCACTATAACCAATTGGGAGGTGCGTGAAGATGAACGTAAGTGATGTTATGACTACTAATCCTACGTGCTGTATCCCGTCCGATACGGCGCAGACCGCGGCGATCATAATGCGGGACGATGACACAGGCATCGTACCGATCGTGGAGAACAAGGAGAATTGCAAGTTGGTCGGAGTCGTTACCGACCGCGACTTGTGCCTGACGTTGATCGCCGAAAAATCGAGGACACCCGAAGCGCGTGATCCCGCTAAAGTTCCAATCGAGCATTGCATGACCAGCGAGCTCGTAGTGTGCGAAGCGGACGACGACGTGGATCATGTGCTCGAGCTAATGAAGGAGAATCAAGTCCGCCGCGTGCTGGTTGTCGACGGCGGAACCCGGATCAAGGGCATCGTGTCGTTGGCGGACCTGATGAATCGCACCAATCTGCCCAAGGGCGAGACGCGCGACACGCTCAAGACTATTTCAACCCCGACTCCTGAAGCCAGTAAGCCGCGGGCTGAATCAGCGAGGGCAGGGGAATAGCCGCCCCCAAGAGTCAGGAGGGAGCATCAGGAGGGAGCATGAGGAAACTAGCGTTCTTAATCGTGATTGCGATTGCTGTAGTTCTGGTGGGCTGCAGCACGCAAGAGGCGAAAGACTCTACGGTGACGGCGAAGGTGAAGAGCAAGCTCGCCGCCGATCCGCAGACAAGCGCCATCAAGATCGGCGTCAAGACCAACGACGGCGTGGTGACGCTCTCGGGAACCGTACCGTCTGAGACTGAGAAGAATAAGGCAGAAGGGATCGCCAAGAATACAGACGGAGTCAACCGCGTCGTGAACGACATCAAGGTCAATCCTGAGTCGCTCGGGGCTACAAACGTCGAAAAGAAAGTCGGTGAAGCTACAAAAAGCGTAGGTGAAGCCGTCAGCGACACCGCGATCCTGGCGAAGCTGAAAGCCAAGCTGCTAGCAGACGGAATAACCGGGACTAACGTCGATGTGACCAACGGCGAAGTTGTGCTTAAGGGCAAGGTCGACGACGCTCAAAAGAAGGCCAAGGCCGAAGAACTCGCCAAGAACACCGATGGCGTCAAGGGCGTGAAGAACGAGCTGATTGTAAAGAAGCTCAAGTCGGCGTAGCTTGTCCGATGACCTTCAGTTTGTCGGCCTGCACAGAAGACCGACTAACTGAAGGTTATCGACTTACACCGCCGTTTTCCTGTGCGCAAACAGTCTGAGGAATCCGTTGATCGCCACATGCAACAGGATATAGACAACCAGCGCGAAGATGTAAGAGAGTCTCAGTTGGTAATGGTCCTTCGTCAGGTCGGCGAGCAACCCTCGGAACGGCGCCAGCAGCGGCGAACTGACTCTCTCGATAAACCTGTTGAAGGCGTTGCTTTCGCGAGCTCCCAACAGATCGAGGATGACCTCCAAACCGATGAATCCGTAGATCAGGTAGAAGAGATAGTCGACGATTTGAGAGACTCTCGCGACGCCCCTGGCGCGTTCGATTTCGGCTTCAGTGTCGGCAACCTCCGCGACGGCCTTGTGTTTGAACTGCTCTCCGACCGCTCCAGCTTCTCGCCGGTCACGATCGTCCAGCCTTTCGGACTGCTGCGCCACTTCTGCGCGAACCTGCTCGCGTGCGTCGTGCTTGAGAGCTTCATGTTCGGCGATGCGCTCCGCCTCGTCGACAGCCAGCTTTTGATCGTCGGGCAACATTTTCAGACCTCCTGAGAAGAAGTTACACCGCAAAGGTAATGCCATCCGGTTGGCTGGTAAGAGCCCAGCGCCGTATTGATCGTGTACAGAAGCGGCCGCGGCATTTCCGCAGTCTGCAAACTGCGTGCTCGGACGCCTGGCACGAATATTGCGCCATTGAAAACCTTCATTTTGTCGAGTCACTCCGGGACGCGATTTGAAATCGACAAACTGAAGCCTATCCAACTCGTCGCGAAAGGTATTCGATGCCCAAAGATAACGAAGATAAGGACACGCTGCTGATCATCGACGATGATGTTGAATGGACAAATGCGTTGAGGATTTTCTTCTCAGAATCCTATGAAGTCTGTGTCGCAAACTCCTCTGATGATGCGATTGAGCTGATCCGCGCGAAGTCCCCGAAGGCCATCATTCTGGATTTAGTCATGCCATCGGTCGACGGTTTTGGGCTTGTATGTCGCATGAACGAGATGTCTCTCAACGGCATGCCGATAGTGTTGATTACCGGTTGGAATAACCCCGAAATCGAAGAGTGCGCCGCGTCCATCGGATGCGCGGCCGTGCTTTCGAAGCCTGTCTCTCTACCTGAATTGGACGCAGTGGTCTCCTCCTTAACGCGACAGGACGCAAGCAAGAAACAAATAGCAAAGCAGCAACAATGATTAATCGGCGAGATATTTGGAGATTGCCGCCGCCAACGTCGAGAACTCCACCGGTTTGGTGATGAAGTCGACACATCCAACGGCCTCTGCGACCGGGCGTGCATCATCCTTGCTGTGAGCCGAAAGTGCGATTATCGGGATGCTCTTTGTCGCATCGTTCTCCTTTATCGCCCTGGTTGCGGTCAATCCGTCCATCACCGGGAGCGTCAGGTCCATCAGAATTATGTCAGGTTTTGATTTGGCCGCGATCTCGATGGCCTGTGCGCCGTCGGCCGCCTCGAGCACTTCGTAGCCCTCGGTCTCCAGCAGCTTCGATAATCCAATCCTGCCGTCTTCAAAGTCCTCCACCAACAGCACGCGCTTGCGAGGTCTCATCTCCTTGACTCTCAACGACAATTCCTCCCTCCCGATTCTAGCAGCCGCCAGCCGGTCGTACTACGTCCGCATACAAATCAGTCGCAGAACGGAATCAAATGCGTCTCGTTTTGGGACATCCGGTATTCTATTAACGATCAAAAACGTAGCAGCTATTCGATGGGCTGAGATGGCACATCCGTTGCCGTAGAATTTGTGAAAACTTGCATATCAAAGCGAGCTAAGTGCTATAGAAAGTTAAGAGAAAGGAGGATGAATCATGTATAGCGATTTCCGCAGAGAGTTCGGAAAAGCGGTGAGCATGCTTACGTTGCTTGCTCTGGTTTTCGCACTGTCTGTCCCCGTGCGGGCGCAGCGCTTGCTGACGGTACCTGCCGGAACCGTGATTCCGCTGCGGATGGATACGTTTCTGAATTCTGAAACCTCACGCGTGGGCGATCGGTTCACTGCGACCGTGTCCAATGACGTGATTGTCGATGGGAGTTTGGCCGTGCCAGCGGGCTCGAAAGTCGAGGGCCACATCACGGGCGCCACTCCCGCAACCAGGTCCAGAGGGAGCATAGCGGTCGCCTTCGACCGGATTAGATTCGCTGCGGGCGGATCTGTCATGGTTGACGGCACGCTGACGACGCTGAGCGAGGATGGACGGCGCCAGCTTGAAGCCAACAATGAAGATGTGATTGGCGGCGGCGGCAGAAGCACTCGCCGCACGATAACCTTTATTGGCGGCGGCGCGGGCGCCGGAGCACTCATTGGCGCACTCGCCGGCGGAGGCAAAGGCGCTGCGGTTGGCGCGGGCGTCGGCGCGCTTCTGGGAACACTGGGCGTACTGTTGACTGGAGGCGAGAAGGCTGAAGTTCGTCCGGGCACTGAATTCGGGATGATGGTAGAGAGCCCCTTTATGGTTGAGACCAACAATGGCTCTGGCTATTACGATCAAGGTTCTCAGCAGAGGAACTTCACTTCCTTCGAGTCCTTACGGTTTGCTCAGATTGTTCTGAGGGATCGCGGGTACTACAACGGTCCTATCAACGGCCAGATGAATGTTGCGACTCGCGACGCGATTCGCCGTTATCAGCGCGACCGTAACCTCGCGATCACAGGCGATCTCGATCTGACGACCGCGCGAGACCTTGGAATCTCGAGCGAATCCGGTTTTGAAACCGCTTCGATGGAGATCTCAAACGTGCGCGCGGAACGTGTGGGCCGAGACACGATTCGAATCAGCGCAGACGTTGAGACTCGCGGCGGCGAATGGCAACTGTTCACCAATCACTTTGTGAGCGGTAACATGTTGCACGTCTACGTGCGCGGCGTGCCTCCGCGAGGCTCGGCCGATTCGCTGATCGACCATCGTCTCGTCACCGAAACCTACAACAACCTGTCGGGCGTCACGCGAGTCGTGTTTCACGGCCCGCAGCGTGACTTTACCGTCGACTTAGTTGGCGGCCCTGTGGGTGGCCCTGTGGGTGGAGGCGGTGGTATAGGCAATCCGCGGCAGATTCTGTTCCTTGCGAACCGCCTGCTGCAGGATTATCAGCGTGAGTTGAACGTCCGCGGCGCCGGCGGACAAGTAATCTTCGATACTCGCCGCAACTTCAGGCAAAACGAAGTGGAACTGCTGTTCCAGCTCAACAGCCTGCGAGCTGCGACGGAACTTTACAATCAGATGGTCTCGAGCGTCAGCGACCCTGATGCGTTGACTGGCGCGGCAGGTTCGCTGGTTAGGGAGATGCGGATGACGAGCCGAATAATGCGGCGCGGCGGACAGTTGTCGTCGATCGTGGCGAATGACTGGAACCAGCTCCGCGACGAGGTGACCCGGATTACTCTCATCGACACCAACCTCGAGGCCGACATAGACGTCATAAGGTGACGTTCTGGTGAATACTCGCGTGCCGCGGTTCGACGCGCGGACCGCGGCGCCGAGTAATCCACCGGATCACGAAGGCGCACGCCCATGAATTCACCGGAGCCAAATGGTCGGGTTCATATCAACAAGGCAATGCTTTTGGTTTGCGACCCGGCTGGCAACGTCCAAGCGGTGACTTCCAATGCGGCCGAGGAGATCTTCCCCGACGGGCTTGGCGAAAGAAAATTTGCGGAGATATTCGGGCGGGGCTCGACGCTTGACCACTGGTTGGCGGAGCGCATCGAAGAAGCGCGGGCTTTGGATCAGTACTCCGCGGAAGCTAATCTGGAAAATGACGGCGATTGCGTGTTCGTCAGGATTGAGAGCTTGAAGCGAGACGGAGAGCTTTATGGATTCGCGCTTCAGCTTTTTCCTCTCATGGTGGCGGGGACGCCTTTCGCCTTGACCGACGGCGATTCAATCGTCCTGCGAAAGCAATGGCATGAGATAAAAAACCACGTGGGAGCGCTTAAACTCTACGCCACCTTTTTGAAGAATAAAATGGCCGACGGCGACGAGCGTCGAATAGTCGAGAAGATATTCAATGGAGTGAACGCGCTGATCGGCTACCTGGACAGAATTCGCAGAGGAGCTATGCAATGAAGAAGCCACGCAATATTCTGGTCATCGACGACGAAGAACAAATGCTGGATTCCTTGCGGCTGAACCTTCAGCAGACGGGATACTCGGTCTCGACCGCGGCGAGCGGCGAAGCGGGATTGGCGCTTTTCGAGGGCGGCGGATTCGATCTTGTTCTTTGCGATCTTCAGCTTCCGGACGTGCCCGGGATGGAAGTGCTGAAGAAGCTGAAGGAAATGCACCCGGCTACCGAGGTAATCATCATCAGCGCTTACGGCTCGATCGAGAACGCAGTCGAAGCTACCAAGGCCGGCGCGTTTCATTTCGTCGAGAAGCCTTTCGAGTTTGACGAGTTGCAGTTGCTGATCGATCGCGCGCTCGAGCGGCAAGAGCTGATTGAAGAGAGCGAAGGGCTGCGCCGAACTCTGCGTGAGCGAACGACCTACGGCAACATCATCGGGCGCTCGAAGAAAATGCAGGACATCTTTGAAATGATCGAGGCGGTTGCCAAAAGCGACGCCAACATCCTGATAGTTGGCGAATCGGGAACCGGAAAAGAGCTGATCGCGAATGCAATTCACTACAATTCACACAGATCGAAGAAGCAGTTCGTCAAGGTCAACTGTTCGGCGCTTCCCAAGGAGTTGATCGAGTCTGAGCTGTTCGGGCATACCAAGGGCGCGTTCACCGGCGCGGCTCGTGATAAGGAAGGACTGATTGCGAGCGCAAACGGCGGCTCGATACTGCTGGACGAAATAGCCGAGATGCCGCTCGAGTTGCAGCCGAAGCTTTTGCGCGCGCTTCAAGAACGAATCTATTATCGGCTCGGCAGCGAGCAGCCAATCGAAGTTGACTTTCGGCTCATTTGCTCGACAAATCGGAATCCGCTGGAGGCGGTACGTGCCGGCCAGCTTCGTGAAGATCTTTACTATCGCGTTTCGACGATCACCATCGAGCTGCCGCCGCTGCGCGAGCGCGCGGAGGACATACAGTTGCTCGCGGATCACTTTCTGAAAGCGTTCTCCGAGAAATACGGCAAGCAGATGCAAGGCTTCTCACAATCAGCGCGCGCGGCGATGTACAACTACAATTGGCCCGGCAACGTGCGAGAGCTCGAGTCCGCGATCGAAAGGGCGGTGCTGCTTTCAAAAGGCGATCAGGTCGATGCCGGCGACTTTCAATTCGCGGCAATCGAATCCCAGGTCAACCACGACAATGGTTTCGTTGCGCCTACCAACATGACGCTTGAGGACATCGAGCGCGAGGTGATCTCGCAGACCCTCAAGCGCACGAAAGGAAACAAACAAGCCGCCGCCAAAGCGCTTGGCATTTATCGCCCGAGGCTCTACAGCAAGATACAGAAGTACAACCTGACCGTGTAAGCGTGAATCGCAAATCGTAATGGAACCAACGCGCGGATCTGTCGCGAGAAGCCCGCGCCCGGTGACAAACGCACACGTCGCGATTACCCAGCCGCATAATTCAAAGGATCACGGGCGCCTGTCTCGGCGAATCCTTTCAATCGAAGCAAGCAGCTATCGCATTTCCCGCACGCGAGACCTTCCGGCGCCGGATCGTAGCAACTGTGCGTCAGCGAATAATCGACGCCCAGTTCCAGGCCAGTTTTGATGATCTGCGCCTTTGTCATCGCTATCAGCGGGGTGTGAATTTTCAGCCTCAGCCGACCTTCAACTCCAGCCTTCGTGGCAAGACTCGCCATTCGCTCGAACGCCTCGATGTATTCAGGGCGGCAATCGGGATAGCCTGAATAATCCAGCGCGTTGACGCCGATGAAGATATCCTCGGCCTCCAGGACCTCCGCCCACGCAAGCGCGAATGACAGAAAAATCGTATTACGTGCGGGCACATACGTAATTGGGATTTCGGCAGTCATTTCATCAGGCGAGCGCTGTTTTGGGACTTCGAGACTGTCGGTCAACGCCGACCCGCCAATCGCGCGGAGGTCAATGTCCAGGACGAGATGTTGTTCAGCGCCAAGGGCTCGGGCTACTCTGGCAGCGCTTTTGAGCTCGATTGCGTGCCGTTGGCCGTAGCGGAATGACATCGCGAACGCGCGAAAGCCTCGACGCCGTGCCATCGCAAGCGTCGTTGTGGAGTCCAGACCTCCGCTTAACAGGACTACCGCCTTTTGGCCATCTGCCATTCAACACACATATCGCGCAGTCTAGGACCCGTTTAACCGGCGCGCGATCTTGCAGAGCCACACCAACTCGAAACCGACTTACGAGCAGCCGTTATTGCTCATGCTTTTGTCAGTGATCTGGCATTTCGTGTTGTTAGGTCCCAGTTGAACAATCGCGGTGCCCGCGCCCTTGCCTCCCTGGCCGGCTGTGTCCCACTCGATGTAAACGCGCCGATCCCCTTTGTTGTGCTCAATGCTCCCGATGCACGCCTTCGCGTTCAGAGTGCCTTTGCCGTTGGCGATAGGAACCCCGTTGCAGAAGAAGCTGTACTCGCCACTCTGCGCATTGACCAGGACGCGGTTGCCGGGATTTGTCTCATCTTGCAAACAGAAACTGAATACGCTGACATTGAAGCTACACATTGACGTGTTGCCGGAAGCGTCAGTCGCCGTGCAGGTAACGGTAGTCGTGCCTAAAGGGAAAGATTGACCAGATGTCACAGTCTGGTTGTTCTGATTCTTGCAGGAGAATGTAACGCCCGAGCAATTATCTGTTGCCATCACGGTGAAGTTCACCGGCGCGTTCGCCGCAATTGGACACGACGCGGGCAGCGTGACGGTGATGTCGGGAGGGCAGTTGATTGCGGGCTTTTGCGTGTCATTGACCGTGACTTTGAACATGCAGCTCGCGGATTCCTCGGTGCAGGTGACGGTTGTCATGCCCACAGGGAAAAACGATCCGGAAGGCGGCGAACAGACTGGCGTGCACGGCCCACTCACCATCGGCGGAGGATAGGTAACCTTTGCCTGGCATTGGTCGGGGTCGTTCGATTGCATAACGTCTGGTGGACAAGTAATGGTGCTGCACACCGTTGCGGGAATGCGGGCGGCGTGCATTTTCCAGGTTGTTGCTGTGGCCGGAAGTTCGCCGTGTACCCAGACTTCGACGCTGCCGCTCGCTACATCGAGCGCAGCGTCCAGATAATCGCCCCAAGCTTCTTCGCTCTGCGGCTGCGGCCCCGGCTTCTCCATGGCATTGAAAGAGGTCGTGCCGGCCGCGGTCACTACAGGCGCTTCGAAATCGCCCATCGCCGCCACAAAGCGCGCGTGGTAAATGGACGGGAAGTGAGTTGCGTCGGACCCGGCAAAAACGACGATGGCGTTGCCAGAAACGTCAGGGACGACAGCCGGCAGATAAAACCAGAGCGAAGGATCGGAGATCGAATCGCTTCCCAAGAGCGTTGGAGTCGCGCCTGACACGTCGAACCTGTAAACCACAACACCGGCTCGTTCATTAGCGTTGCCAGTTGCGGACGGTGATTGGCAAGACCAGATCACGTTATTTCGGATGACCGTCTTGTGCAACGGGGTCCCGGCTTCCTGGCCCAGGGCCGGTGGACCACCGGGCTGGGGGGCATCCCCGGCCTTTGCCCATGTCGGGATCACGACCGCGACGCTGGTGAAGTTGTGCGCTCCCAGTGGATCGGCGAGCTTGTAGACCGCAACTGCGTTGTTTCCCTGCGTGCAAAGAAAATACGCGGGGGAACTGGCCGTGACCGGTTCGCCGGGTTCGGCAGGCTTTATGATTTCCGCGGAACCCCCGCCAGGGAGCTGGAGGTCGTCGATGATTATCGGGCTGAGCGCCTGGCCCGCAAGCGCCTTCGCCTTGTCTAGAATCAAAATACGATTACCGCTGAACTGCGTCATATTGGAGAAGTCGCGCATGCGCGCGGTAAGATAGATCGCCGTTCCGTCGTAACCGAGGCTGTCAAAATCCATCTGTTCCTTCCCGTTGCGGAAAACGTGAAAGGTATATTTGTTCCACGCGCCCCTCGGGTCCGACGTAGCGGACACTGCAACGTCGGCCCAGGAATCACCTGTATCGTTCGGTCCCTTCTGCCCCGGGTAATCAAATCCCAGAACCGACATGATGAATCGGCCTGTTGCCTGGTCATAACTCAAGCGCGGATCGCCGATTGATTTTGTTGGATCGTTCGGGAAGAAGGAGTTGAAACCCATCGAGACGACGTTCCCACCATTCAGGTCCTGAACCTGGAAGGCAAAGTTCACGGCGGTCACAAGATCGGTCGGACCTGCCGCGATGGCGCTGTCGGGACGGTTCAGGTTGGAGTCCGGATTGGTGTCGAACTGCCGATCAGGAGGAGGAGAGGGCGTCATAAGCGTGAACGGCGGCACGCGCTTGGACGCGCGCATGTTCGCGCCCATTTTATGTGCCGGTGAGATAGAATCAAGGATAGAATCTTCTGGTTCCCAGTTTCTCAAGCGCTGGCTTTGGAGCACGAGCGACTGCTGCAACGAACTCTGCTCTTTTGCTCGCCGAAGTACCGCGGCTAAATCCTCAATGACCGGCTGAACGGCCTCGGGGTATTGCGTAGCGGAACGGTAGAGCGATCCGATCGCGGCCGGCTGTGCTTGACCGTCGCCGTTCTGTGTGGCGATGTTCAGTCGCGCACTGCGCTCGCGTGTGCCGGGCGGATCGTGCTGCACCTTGGACGCCCTCACACGAGCGACATTCCAAATGGTTAGGACTGCTACTATTGGCAAGAGAAGA
>WNGG01001927.1_pt1 | contig 31332 bp, 36 predicted proteins | sample 5400661 | NCBI WGS metagenome assembly WNGG01 (sample SAMN13153372, study PRJNA577476) | soil metagenome | isolation source: 100 cm soil or saprolite under Garry oak tree replicate 1 | place: USA:California | collected 2016-06-15
ACACGCCCCGCGGCCTCGTCGGCCAGGCGCTGAAACTCGTCGTCGACATCTTGCACCTCGTCGATGCGGCCAGACTCGATGAGGAGCCGCGCCAGGTTCGTCGCCTCTTCATCGATGAGGTGCGGGGCGGTCGCGACCAGCGCCTCCCGATGTTCGGTGGCGATCGTGGGATTGCTCAAGACCGCCGCCACCTGAGGGTCGGCGAACAGCTCGCGGATTTTGACCAGACGGCGCGACCACTGGTCGACCTCGCCATCTTGCAGCGCCAGCTCGAAGATGGCCCTCGCGTAGCGTCTGGCGGAGCGACTCGCGCCCGTCACCGGATCTTCGTCCCCCAATCTCCCGGTGCCGTCACGAGCCACTCCGCCCGCGGCGGTCGTCGCCACGCGCAACCTCCTCGATAGCTCGGTCGATCAGGCGGCGGTGCTTGGGTTCGTCCAGAGTCTCGCCGATCACCTTCTCCGTGGCCGCGACGACGAGCCCGGCGACCTGGTCGCGCGCTCCCTGCAGGGCGCGCTCGCGCTCGACCTCGATGTCGCGGCTTGCGCTGTCCACGATCCGTTGGTATTCAAGGTCGGCTTTCTGCCGCAGGTCGGCGCGCAGCTGTTCCCCCGAGCGATTCGCGCCTTCGATCACGGCGTCGGCGGTCTTGCGCGCCTCGACGAGCTTGCTGTCGGCCTCCTTCAGCCTGGCCTCAGCCTCCGCCCGAGCTTGCTCCGCTTCCTGGAGCTTGGCGGTGATCTGGCGCTGCCGTGCCTCCGCGATGTCGATGATCCACGGGAACACGGGCTTGGGGATACCGAGGAACGGCAAGGGAACCCTGGCCAGAAACAACAGCATGAGCAGGAAGCCGACCGTCTCGACAATAAAAGTCCCGTTGAAGGTCAAGACCCCGGATTCGAGGTAGACAGAGCTGTGCGTCACTTAGCCCCCAGCGAGAACACGAACAGGGCACCGAAGGCGAGGTTGATGAAGTACATCCCCTCGACCAGTCCGATGATGATGAACATGATGCCCTGCAGCTGACCGCGCGCCTCAGGCTGCCGGGCTACGCCATTGATGGTTGCGTTGCCCACGAGACCGTCGCCGATGGCGGCGCCGATCGCGCCTCCTCCAAGCGCCAGCCCGAAGGCGATCATCGCGGCTCCCAGGTGGTCCATGACTCCCTCCTTAGTGTGAATGCTCTTGTTCGAAGCCCTCGCGGGCGAGACCGAAGTAGACCAGCGTCAGCAACATGAAGATGAATGCCTGGATCAGACCGATGAACAACACGTCGAATAGCTTCCAGATCGCGACCACTGGGGTCGCTAGAAAGGGCGGCAGCAGGAGCCCGATCACGTAGAGCATGAGAAGTCCGGCGAGGAGGTTGCCGAAAAGTCGCAGCGCCAGCGTCACCGGCTTGACGATCTCTTCGATCACATTCAGGGGAGTGAAGATCGCGCGCGCCCAAACCGGCAGCTCGTGCGGTCGCGTGTAGTAGAGCAAGTAGCCCTTGAATCCGCGCAGCCTGATGTTGTACCAGTGCAGGAGCACGAAGACGACGATCGCCATTGCCGCGGTCTGGTTGACGTCGGTGTTCGCGGGATGCAAGTTCGGGATGAGCGTGATCGGCAGGAAGTCGAGGTAGTTGGCGACGAGGATGTAGAAACCGATGGTCGCCGCCAGCGGGACGACGAAGCTCGATGCGTCAGGCGCGTTTTCTTTGCTCGTCGACCTGACGTAGGAAAACGCCCACTCGGCAAGGGCCTGCACGCGGTTGGGACGCTCGCTGTTCATCGATCTGGCGATCAGGACGGCCGCCGCCACCGTGACCACGATCGCCAACACGCTGGAGATGATGCTGTCGTAGTTGATCGTGCACCAGGTTCCGCACCCCAGGTCGACCGTCGGATGCGTGACGGGCGGCTGCTCGTCAAATACGAATCTCATCTGTGCAGCAATGACCTCGCGGCGACGGCCACGAGCACCGCCTGCGCTCCGGCCACGCCGAGGATTACCAACCACGCGTAATCGGCGCCGAGAAGCAGCCCGCCGCCGATGGCCGCCCCCGTCAGCACCGCCAGCCTCGAAAGGCTCGACAACCGCACGCTGACGCCGGCCCCGAGGGCGCGTTCGGCCAGAGCGCCGTTGATGGAACCGAGCAACAGCCCAAGCCCGACCGCAATTCCGGCGCGGGTGTAACCCATGAGGGAGAGAGCCGCAAACACGACGACCGCCGCGACGAGGCAGCCAATCACGACGCGGCCGGTCACCCCTTGCAGTCTCACCAGTAGCGCTTCACGTACCTCACGTACACGACTCCGACTGAGGCGAGGATCCCGACCACCAGGCCCGCGAAGAGGAAGAGTGGCGAGGTGTGAAGGGCTCCGTCGAGGACGATGCCCAGCAAGATCGGCGCAACGACTGCGCCGGCCAGGAGAGCACCGAGTCCCATCAGCTCGGCGCCGGTCGGCCCTGGGCTCCGGCTGGACGCCATACCCGCGGTAAATCCTACCGGGAGCCGGGTGCGTTCAGCAGGCGACGCAGCCACGGTGCGGGCACACGCCAACCGGTGTGCAGAAGAAGGTCCGCCACGACAGTCGACGTGAGCACGGCCGCTGCCACAACAACGACGGCGAGGATCCGGCCGTGGCCGAAGAGGGTGAGCCCGAGGGCGCCCAGCAGGGCGCTCGCCGCGTAGAACACGTAGCACGTTTGTCGAGGGTCGAGCCCAAACGACTGGAGGCGATGATGCAGGTGCAACCGGTCGGGCGTCGCCACCGAAGCTCCAATGCGCCCGCGGCGCAGGATCGCCCAGCCGGTGTCGGCGATCGGCACAGCGAGCGCAATCACGGGCGCGGCCAGGGCGAATCCGACGGCCACCTTCGCCACCCCGAGGATGGAGATCATGCCGAGCGCCACCCCAAGAAAGTGGGCCCCGGAGTCGCCCATGAAGACGCGGGCGGGCGGGAAGTTAAAGAGCAGAAACCCGACGCAGCATCCGGCCAGCGCCCCACTCAGCTGCACGACGTTCAGCTGCTTTTGCTGGCCGGCGGCCAGCAGCAGGACCATCGCCACGATGGCGACCACGCCGGCGGCAAGACCATCCGCGCCGTCCAAGAAGTTGACCGTGTTCTGCAGTCCGACCAGCCAGAACACGCTCACCGCCACCGCGACAGGGAGCGCGAATTCGATGGTATGACCCCCTGGGAGGCCGACGAAGCGGATCTGGTAGTTGAAAACCACAACCGCCAGCAGCGCCAGCGCGACCTGGACCGCAAGCTTCGCGAATGGTCGCATCGACCAGCGGTCATCGATGATCAGCAGCCCGGTCGCGAGACCTGACACAACCAGCAGACCCAACGTCTGGAGGTTGCGCGGTGCGAAGACGGCCATCGTGATCGCAAAGCCGATCCACATCGCGAGCCCGCCCAGCATTGGTGTGGGGTTCGCGTGTGCGTGGCGGCCGCCGGGTTCGGCGACAACGTGGTACCTGCGCGACAGGACGATGCCGAAGGGGACGGCGATCGCGGTCACGATCAAGGCGATCAGAAACGGCCACAGGCCGGGCAGGAGGTGCTCCGTCAGGTTGTTCAGCGCGGTCTCGCTGAAGAAGTCGCCGCTAGTCAAACGCGTAGGGGATCGGGAACTTCCGGCACAACTCCAGCGCCCGCTCGTGGACCGAATCCAGAGTCGCCGGGTCGTCGATGCGCTCGACCACGTCGGCGATGCAGTCCGCGATGATGACCATCTCCGGCTCGCGCATGCCGCGGGTCGTCACCAGGGGCGTGCCGACGCGCACCCCGCTCGGGTTGAACTTTGACGCGTCGTCGAACGGTATCGAGTTGCGGTTGAGCGTGATGCCCACGCTGTCGGCGATGTCCTGCACCTGCTTGCCCGTGCGTTTCTGGGGCCGCAGGTCGACGAGCATGAGGTGGTTGTCGGTTCCGCCGCTGACGAGACGAAGCCCTCGTTCGGTAAGTCGATTCGCCATGGCCTTCGCGTTGACGACGACCTGCTTTGCGTAATCCTTGAACGCCGGCTTCAGGGCCTCACCGAAGCAAACGGCTTTGGCCGCGATCGCGTGCATCAACGGTCCGCCTTGCGTACCCGGAAAAACCGCCGAGTCGATCGGCTTCTGCCAGTCGTTCGTGCACAGGATGATCGCGCCCCAGGCTCCACGCAGAGTCTTCTGTGTCGTTGTCGATGTGATCGCGGCGTGAGGAATCGGCGAGGGGTACACGCCCCCGGCGACAAGGCCCGCGACATGCGCCATGTCGACGAAGAGAACGGCGCCCACCGAGTCTGCGATCTCACGCATGCGCGCCCAGTCGACCACCCGCGAATACGCCGAGAATCCCGCGAGCAGCATCTTCGGCCGCACCTCTTCGGCCAACTTCTGTACGGAGTCGTAGTCGATCCGCTCGGTCTCACGGTCGACCCCGTAGGAGTGGATCTCGTAGAGCTTGCCGCTGAAGTTCGCCGGACTCCCGTGCGTGAGATGCCCGCCGGCGGAAAGGTCCATGCCCATCACTCGATCGCCCGGCTGGCACACCGCCATGTAGACGGCCGCGTTGGCCTGCGACCCGGAATGAGGCTGCACGTTGACGTAGTCGGCGCCGAAAAGCTGCTTGGCGCGCTCCACCGCGAGCGTCTCGATCTTGTCGATCACCTCACCCGTGCCGCCGTAGTAGCGCCGGCCCGGGTAGCCCTCGGCGTACTTGTTGGTCAGCAGCGTCCCGAGCGCTTCGAGGATCGCCGGGCTGGTCAGGTTCTCAGAGGCGATGAGCTCCAGGGTGTCGGACTGGCGCCTGAACTCGTTGCGAATGAGCTGAGCGACGTCTGGATCGACCTGGTCGAGGGCGCGAAACGACATCGTGGTGATGTTCGCCGTCACGAACTGATCCTAAAGCCTCCCCACTTGACGGGGGCCGTCCCGCTCCGCGGGGCGGAGGGAGCGTTGAGGCTAACCCGCGCGGGGCGGAGGGGCCAGCAGCTCGGGCGTCGGGATCGCGCCCTCGCGCAGCACGTGCGGCTCGGGTCCGGTCAGGTCCAGCACTGTCGATGCGGTGCCTCCGGGCGCCGCACCGCCGTCGACCACCGCCATCACCCCCGACAGCGAGCCGGCCTCGTCCGCATCCATCGCGGGTTCGCCGCCGTGCAGGTTTGCGCTCGTCGTCATCAGCGGACCTGCGTGCCGGAGCAGGTCAAGGGCGACTTTGTGTTTGGGAATCCGTACCCCGAGTGTCCCTCCGCGCAGCGAGTGCAGGATCAGGGTGAGTGGGCCCGGCCACCACTTGCGCATCATCGCCTCGGCCCTCGAATCGACGTGGACGAGGCCTTCCAGCTGTGATTCCGCCGCGACCATCAGGATCAGCGGCATGCCCGCAGGCCGGCCTTTGATCTGGTAGATCCGCTTTTGCGCGAGCTCGTCGTCGACGCTCGCCCCCAAGCCGTAGACGGTGTCGGTCGGAAAGGCGATCACGGCGCCGCTGCGCAGGAGCTGGGCGGCCCTCTGCAGTCCCGCTTGCGTCGGCTTCAGGACCATACTTCGAGAACGCGCTCGTGGCCGCCCGCGTCGCGGTGCAGCCGATTGCCGGCGAACCCGCGCGAGGCCGCCTCAACGGCCGCCGCAAGGATGGATGGATCCACCTCGGCAAGGATCCGGCCCCCGGGTTTGAGCCGCGCGGGCGCCTCCTCCAGGAGCCTGTTCACAAGCTCAACGCCGCCCTGCTCGGCGTAGAGAGCGCGCGCAGGCTGGGCAACGACCTCCGCCGCCAGGTTGTGGTCCGCCGCCACATCTATGTATGGAAGGTTGGCGCAGATGAGGTCGAACTGTCCGGGAAGCGGCTCCAGGAGGTCACCGCACTCGAGGTGGACGCGCTCGGCCACGCGATGCCGGGAGACGTTCCGTGCCGTGACCTCGAGCGCCTCGCGGCTCACGTCTGAAGCCCACACCTCGGTGGCAGGAGCATAGTGCGCGATCGAGACCGCGATGCAGCCACTCCCCGTGCCCACGTCGGCGACGCGCAGCGGCACCTGCGAGTCACGCGCCAGCTTCACCGCGCGCTGCACGAGCACCTCTGTATCTGGATTCGGTACCAGCACGTCAGGTGTGACCTCGAAATCCAGGCCCATGAACTCTTTGTGGCCGACGAGGTACGCGACTGGCTCGCCCTTTGCCCTACGGGCGACCAGGCCGCGGTAGGCGGTCAGCTCGCTTTCGTTCAGGGGATGGTCAAACTTGAGATACAGGTCCAGGCGCCGCAGCTGCAGAGCATGGGCGAGCAACAGCTCGGCGTCGAGGCGAGACGAGTCCGACCCATGCTTCTGGAGGTAGTCGGCGGAGAGCTTCAGAACCTCAACGATCGTCACGCCTGCGTATCGGCGCCGCCGTTGAGCTGAGCAGCGCGCTCGGCGGCGATGGCCGCGGAGACCAGCTCATCGAGGTCGCCGGCCATCACCCGGTCGAGCTTGTGCAAGGTGAGGTTGATCCGGTGGTCGGTCACCCGGTTGTCCTTGAAGTTGTAGGTGCGAATCTTCTCGGACCGGTTGCCGCTGCGCACCATTCCGCGCTGCTGCGCCCTGATCGATTCCTGCTGCTCGGCGAGCTTCATCTCGTACAGGCGTGCGCGAAGCACCCGCATCGCCTTCTCCTTGTTCTGGAGCTGCGACTTCTCGTCCTGGATGCTGACCACCAGGCCGGTCGGCTTGTGGGTGATGCGGATCGCGGAGTAAGTCGTGTTCACGCTCTGACCGCCCGGACCTGTCGAGGTCGAAGCCTTGATTTCCAGGTCTTCCGGCTTCAGCTCCACCTCGACGGGATCGGCCTCCGGCAACACGGAGACGGTTGCCGCCGAGGTGTGGATGCGTCCCTGTGCTTCCGTCTTGGGCACGCGCTGCACGCGATGCACCCCGCCTTCGTACTTGAGCTGCGAGTACGCGCCGTGGCCGTGCACCTCGAACTCGATCTTGTCGTAGCCACCCATCCCGGTTGGAGAGGCGTCGACGACCTCGACCTTCCATCCCTTCTTCTCCGCCCAGCGCGTGTACATCCGGAACAGGTCCGAAGCGAAAAGCGCGGCCTCGTCCCCACCCTCGGCTCCCTGGATCTCGACCACGACGTCGCGGTCGTCGTTCGGATCCTTGGGGAGAAGAAGGACCTTGAGCTTCTCCTCCAGCTCGGCCAGCTGCTGGGAAGCCCGATGTTCCTCCGCCCGCATGTACTCCTGCATCTCGGGATCCTTCTCGTGACGCAACATCTCGCGTGCGGAGTCCATCTCCTTGCGCGCCTTGCGGTATGCGTCATAGGCCACGACGATCTCACGCAGGGTGCGCTGCTCACGCGCGAGCTTGGTGAGCTTCTCGTGGTCGGTCGCGACGTCCGGCCGCGCCATCTCATTCTCAATCTCTCGATAACGACGAGCGATCGACTCGAGTCGGTCGATCATCAGGCCGCCGCTCCCGCCGTCTCCTCCTCACCCTCGCGTGCGCTGTTGAACGCGCAGATCGCGACCTCGAGCATATCGTCCGAGGGCTCACGAGTCGTGAACTTCTGCGTGCCGAGCACGGGAAGCAACGCGATCTTGACGATCGGGTTGTAGCGGTGGCGGGCCATGAAGCGGATGAGCTCAAAGCCTGTGCCGGCGATCAGAGGAATCGCGAGCACGCGGCTCCCGACCAGCCAGAAAAGGTTCGGATGGAACAGCGCCACGATGCTGAAGACGATGACGCTGACCACCAGCACCACCAGCAAGAATCCCGTGCCGCACCGCGGATGAAGGGTGCTGGCCCGTCGTACCGACGGCACATCGAGCGCCCAGCCGGATTCGAACGCGTTGATCGTCTTGTGCTCGGCGCCGTGGTACTGGAACACCCGACGCACGTCGCGCAGAAGCGAGATCGCGGCGAGGTAACCGAGGACCAGGCCAACCCGGATCACACCCTCGACCAGGACGAACGCGAAGCTGCCGCTCCGTTGAATCGCCAGCCCAGCCAGGAACAGCGGCAAGGCAATAAATAGGACGAGGGCGAACACGCCCGCCATCGCCACCGACCCGGTGATCTCTTTCTTGCCGATCTCGATGTTGTTGCTGCCGGCGTTCATGTTGGCCGACCAGATCAGCGACTTCATGCCGAGGTGCAGCTGCTCGCCGATCAAGGCCAGGCCGCGCACTTTCCCTTCCCCACTAGCTGCGGAAGGTGACCCTGTTCGCGCAGCGGACACGGTCGGATGGGGGTTTGGGCTCAGCGTCTCCGCCCCGGTCTGCTCCGGGACCGCCATTCCTTCCCCACTCGCTGGGGAATGGAACCCGGGTCGCGGAGCGACCCCGGACGGATGGGGGTTTGGGTTCAGCGATTCCGCCGCGGCCGACTCCGGCTGCGGCATCTATACCCTGGTCTTAGCAGCCCGCTTCCGGAACCGCTCGACCTGGCCGCCCGTGTCCACGATCCGCTGCGTGCCCGTGAAGAACGGATGGCAGACGGAGCAGATCTCGGTCTTCAGCTCCTTACGCGTGGAACCGGTCGTGAAGGTGTTCCCGCACGCGCAGGTGACGACCGCGTCTTCGTAAAAGGTGGGGTGAATCTGTGTCTTCAAGTCTTACTCCGTGGGGTAGTTTACCGAGCGAACGAGACGAACAAACTCTCCGCCTGGAAGCTCATCACGCCTAGGTAGAGAACAAGCCCCAGCCAGGCGGCGCCGATAGCCAGCCGAGCGCTTGGGGGCACGGCCGTGTAATAGGGGTTCTTCGCGTTCCTGAACCCCGCCCGCATGGTCTGGATTCCGAGCAGGGCGATGATGATCAAAAAGAAGCTCGCGAAGTGGAACACCAGGACGCTGATCGCGATCATCCCCAGCCCCGCGACCTGGAACCAGGGCGACACGGGGGCCAGGATCCATGCCCCGTCGAGCTGCCAGACCGGGATCAGGTTGAAGAGGTTGAGAAAGAATCCGATCGAGGCCGCCAGCAAGAACACAGGGTTCTGCGTCGCCCCGTAAAGGATCCAGGCCGCGGTCGCGCCGATCGTCCCGGCGATCGGTCCCGCGATCCCGATTTGCGCCTGCTTGAGGGCCGTGGTTGGATGCTGACGCTGGAAGATCGCGGCGCCAAGGAAGGGGATGAAGATGGGCGCCGTCGCCTGCATGCCTTGCCGCCGGATCTCGAGAACATGGCCCATCTCGTGGACGAGGATCATCACCACGAGCGCAACCGCGAACCAGCCCCCGTAGACAAGGGAGTAGGCCCCGAAGCTGACCACCGCGGAGAAAAGGGTGGCGAGGGCGGGAATCTTGAAGACGAAAACCAGGCCGTACTTCACGACCGCCCAGATGGCGAGCGCGGCTGAACCCAGCCAGCCGAGGGTGCTTGTGTTCGAGCTCCTCGGCGCGGGCGAGTAGTGGTGCGGCGACTGGGGCGGAATGTCCGAGGTGGCCTGGTACGGAGGTGGCGGGGGGATGTACTGGCCGCCCTGGGGCGGGGTGTAAGGGTCGTTCTGGCTCAATGGATTTCCGCTTATTAGATACCCCCTCGAGGCGTGTGCTAATCCCGGCACCCCGTCCCGGCGGCTTCGCCGCCGACCTCCCCGGCAAGGTGGGGAGTGGAAATTGCCTAGCTGCCGCCTCCGGCCAGGTGATGGTGCGTGGTCAGGCGCCGCACGGTCGCGTGCCGGCTGGACATCACCAACGACGATGTCTCGGCGTACCCGCTGCCGAACACAATCCCCGGCAGCAACGAGCCGCCCGTCACGCCAGTGATGGCTACCGCGATGTCCGTCGCTCGGGCGAGTTCCGCCATGCCATAGACATGTGACACGGCGTCGCCGACGAGGGCTCGCTCCTCGTCGTTGCGTGGGAGCAGCCGGGCAAGGAACTCGCCGCCCAGGCAGCGCACGGCGCACGCCGCGATCAGGGTGGCGTGGAGGTCGCCGATGCCGATCGCGGCGTCGATCCCTGTCCCGGCGATCGCGGCCATCACCGCGCTGGCGAAGTCGCCCTCCTCCAGCGTCCGGATGCGCGCCCCGGCGGCCGCCACGTCGGCGATCAGCTCCTGGTGGCGCGGCCTTTCGAGGATCGCCACCGTGAGGTCCTGGACGCGCACATCGCGCGCGAACGCGATCCGGCGCAGGTTGTCCGCCACCGGGTCATCGAGGTCGATCGCCCCGCGCGCGCCCGGGCCTGCGACGAACTTCTCCATCTGGGAAACGGCCGGCAGATGCGCGAAACCGCCGGGCTCGACGGCTACCAGAAGCGACACCGCGTTGATGTGACCACGCGCCACCTGGCTCGCGCCTTCCACGGGGTAAACCCCGAGGTCGACCTTGCGGTCGCCGGCGCCGATGACCGCGCCCGGCGGCACGGCGGCGTTGTGGCGCGGGCTGAGCACGACAGTGCCGGCGATATCCGAGCGGTCCAGCGCCCGCCGCATCGCCTCGCCCGCCGCATCGCTGACGCCTTCCGCGTCGCCTTTGCCCAGAAAACCGGCGCATGCAAGCGCGGCGGCTTCGGTGGCGTGAACGAGCTCGAAGGAAACCTCGCCGCGCGCCTCGAATGAAGGTATCCCGCTCCTCTGCTGTTCCATGTCCGCTAGGAGTTCTCGGAGTCTTCCAGCAGCTCCGCGGGCCGAAGCTCCATCTGATCGCCGCTCTGCAGGAAGGCGGCCTTCACGAAATCACGGAACAACGGGTGCGGCCGGTTCGGCCGAGAGCGAAACTCGGGATGGAACTGGCTGGCGACAAACCACGGGTGATCCTCGAGCTCGATGATCTCCACGAGCCGGCCGTTCGGTGACACGCCGCTGAAGATCATTCCGCCCTCGTTCATGACCTCGCGGTACTCGTTGTTGAACTCGAAACGGTGGCGGTGGCGCTCGTACACGACCTCTTCCCCGTATGCCCTGTGGGCGTGGGAACCCGGTAGCAGCTTGCACGGGTAAAGGCCCAGCCGCATCGAGCCGCCCATCTGGTCCAGGTTTCGCTGCTCAGGCATTAAGTCGATCACCGGGGTCGACGTGAAAGCGGCGAACTCGGTGGAGTTGGCGTCCGGGGCGTCGAGCTTCTCGCGCGCGAAATCGATCACGGCGCACTGCATTCCAAGGCAGAGTCCGAGATAAGGGATCCGATTGTGGCGCGCGTAGCGCGACGCCTGCACCTTGCCTTCGATGCCGCGGTATCCAAATCCTCCGGGCACCACGATCCCCGCGACTCCCATCAACGGCGACGTGTCGCCGGCGTCGATCTTCTCGGACGACACCCAGCGGATGTCGATGCCGAGGTCGTGGTAGATCCCCGCGTGGCGGAGCGACTCGATGACACTGAGGTAGGCGTCTGGCAGCGCGATGTACTTGCCCACAATCGCGATCGGCACCGTGGCCCGCGGGTGCTTGATCCGGTTGACCAGCTCGGTCCACTCCGCATGGTCGGGAACATGGGTCGACTCGTCCAGCTCGAAATGCTTCGCCATCACCTTGCCGAGGCCGGCGGCCTCGAGCATGAGCGGCACCTCGTAGATCGATTCCACGTCCGGCACCGACACGACGGCTTCCCTAGGCACGTCGGTGAACAGGGCGATCTTCTCCTTCAGGTCGTTGTCGATCGGCAGCTCGGAGCGGCAGATGATCGCGTCGGGCTGGATACCGATCGCGCGCAGCGCCTGCACCGAGTGCTGGGTCGGCTTGGTCTTCATCTCCTGCCCGCGGACGACCGGCACTAGCGAGCAGTGCACGTAGAAGACGTTCTGCCGGCCGACATCGTTTTTCATCTGCCGGATCGCTTCCAGGAAGGGGAGGCTCTCGATGTCTCCCACCGTCCCCCCCACCTCCACGACGACCACATCCGCTTGCGGGTCCTTCGACGCGCGGAGGATCTTTTCCTTGATCACGTTGGTGACGTGCGGGATCACCTGCACGGTCGCCCCCAGGTAGTCGCCGCGGCGCTCGCGCGCGATTACCTCCTGGTAGATCTTCCCGGTCGTCACATTGGAAGCCACCGTCAGGTTCTCGTCGACGAAGCGCTCGTAGTGACCGAGGTCGAGGTCGGTCTCCGCGCCGTCGTCGGTGACGAAGACCTCACCGTGCTGGTAGGGGCTCATCGTCCCGGGGTCGACGTTCAGGTACGGGTCGAGCTTCTGCAGGGAGACGGTGAGGTGGCGGGCCTTCAGGATGTTCCCGATCGACGCCGCGGTGATTCCCTTGCCGAGCGAGGAGACGACACCGCCGGTCACGAAAACGTACTTCGACATAGAGGACCCTCCTGGCGGTTTTTCAAATGTTACCGGAGACGGAGGGTTGCTAAACCTTCGGTTCGGCTTTTGGCTCCAAAACCACGACTTTCGTCTCGTACTCGCTGACCGACGATTTCTGCACAGAGAGCTTCGGCTGGGGCTCGGAGGCGGCGACGCCCATCTCCTTCAGGAAACGGTCGATTGGTTCGAGCTGCAACTTCAGTCCCGGAATCGCGTAGTGCATCGGCACGACGTACCGCGGCTCCAGCTGGCGGACGACCTCCGCGGCCTGGGCGGCGTTCATCGCGGTGTTGCCGCCGACCGGAACAAGGAGCACGTCGGGTGACGAGACCGCCTCGGCCTCTGCGTCTTCGAGCTTGTGGCCGAGGTCGCCGAGGTGGCAGATGCGAACGTCGTCGATCTCGATCAGGTACACGGTGTTGCGCCCGTGCTTGGCCCCCTGCTCAGCGTCGTGGTAGGTCGGGACGCCGATCACGCTGACCCCGGCCACCTGGTACTCACCAGGTCCATGGATCTCGTATGCGCCATCGCGCACGATCTGCGTGTAGTTGTGGTTGTCGTGCTCGTGGCTGATGGTCACGACCTCGGCGTCCATCCGGCCCAGCTTCAAGCCAATCGCCGGCGGGTAGGGATCGGTGACCACCGCGGCGCCGCGGCCCCGTAGCCGGAAGCAGCCGTGTCCCAACCAGGTGACGTCCACTGGCTTTTTCTCTCCTTACATCCTTTCTGGTGCGCTGACTCCCATCAGGTCCAGCGCCGTCTTCAAAGTGTGACGCGCGGCCCGGCAGAGCTCCAGCCGCGCCCTTGTTAAGGCGACGTCGTCGACGACCACCCGGTGGTCGGACTGCGCATTGCCCGCGTGGTAGAAGCGATGCACCGCAGTCGCCAGATCGTGCACGTAATAAGGAATGCGGTGCGGCTCCAGCAAGAGGGTCGCGTCCTCGATCACGTCCGGCCAGAAGGCAAGCTGGCGCGCAACGTCCAGCTCCCACGGCTGTGTGAGCAGGCCGACGTTCGCATTTTCTGGGAGCTGCGAGTGCCGCTCCTTCGCAGCGCCTTCCACGTTCGTCAGTCGCGCGTGGGCGTACTGCGCGTAATAGACGGGGTTCTCGTTGCCCTGCGTGACAGCCAGCTCCAGGTCGAACTCGATCGTGGTGTCAGGCGATCGCAACAGATAGAAGTAGCGAACGGCGTCTGATCCCACGCGGTCGATCAGCTCGTCGAGAGTGACGAAGCGCCCTGCGCGCTTGCTCATCTTGCCCTCTTTGAGGTTGACCATCTGGTGGAGGATGACCACCAGCTTCTGCTCGTCGAAGCCGAGCGCAGCGGCCGCGGATTTCATGCGCGGCACATAGCCGTGGTGATCCGCGGCCCAGACCTCGACCACGCGGTTGAAGCCGCGCTGCTCGAAGCGGTTCAGCAGATAACCGAGGTCGGACGCAAAGTAGGTCGGCTGGCCGTTGGCCCGGATCACGACGCGATCTTCTTCTTCATCGTCAGGTTCCCCGAACCAGAGCGCCCCCTCGCGTTCCTTGATATTGCCCGACTCCCGGAGCCTGTCGATGGCCGCCTGCGGGAGGCCTGACTCCCACAGCCTGTTCTCGTAGTACCACTCGTCATAACGGACGTTGACTCGTGCGACAGTGGCCTTGATGCGGTCGACCATCCTGTCGATGGCGTACATGCGGAGCTTCGGCTCCGCCTCCTCCTCGGGAAAATCCCCGATCCCCGGCAGGTCGTGGCGCGCCATCTCGGCGAGCTCCTTGACGTAATCGCCGGTGTAACCGCCCTCGGGCGGCTCGACGCCATGGAGCCGGGCGTAGACCGAAGCCCCAAAGCGCCTGGTCTGGGTGTTGTCCGAGTTGACGTAGTACTCGCGCTGCACCTGGTGGCCGGTGAATGTGAGGAGCCGGCAGATCGAATCGCCTAGCGTCACGCCCCGGCCATGGCCGATATGAAGGGGCCCGGTCGGATTGACGCTGCCGAACTCGACCTGCAGCCGCTCGGCCCGACCAAGGTCGCGCGCGCCGTAGCGGCCGGCACCCGACGCCACGTGGGCGACGAGCCGGCGGAGCCAGCCGTCGGTGAGCCGGAAGTTCACGTAACCGTTGTCGGCTTGGGCGCTGGCAGCGCCCTCCGGAACCGTGACCGTCTCGGCAACACGGACTGCGATCGCTTTGGGGTCCTGGCGAAGCTGCCTGGCCAACTTCAGGCCGGCCGAGCTCGCGTAGTCGCCACGGCCGGCGACCTTCGCCCGCCCCAGCTCGAGGTCCGGGATATCGCCCTCGACGCCAAGCCCTCGGACCGCATCGACCAGCGCCTGCTGGATCTGGTCGCGCACCCCGCCTGCCATCACTGACGTCAAGAGCAGCTGGGGTGCTGGCCGGTCAGGGTGAGCTCGGCCTGGGTCGAGGTCGCCGCGCGCGTGTAAGTGACGGTGACCCGCTGGTTCGGGTGGAACCGCGACCGCAACAGCAAGGACAGCGGATGGGCGGGGTCGATCCGGACGTCGTCGATCTGGGTGATCACGTCGCCGGCTCGCAGCCCGGCAGCCGCCGCGGCGCCGACCCTGTCGACGGAGACGACCTGGCTACCTTCAGGCAGGCTGTTCAGGGCGGCGCTTTCCGGTGTCATGTCGCTCGTGGTCGCGCCCAGCGAGGCGACGACCACCTGGCCGGTCGTGAGGATCTGTTGCACATCGTCCTGGATGTCGGCGACATTGAGGCCAAAACCCGAGACGGTCGAAGGCGACTCGATGGCGATTCCGACGACCTGGCTGCCCACATTCAACAGGGGTCCGCCGGAGGTGCCGCCGTCGATCACAGCGTCGGTCACGATCGTGTCACTCAGCTGCAGGGTGCGCCCCAAGTTGACGGGGTCTCTGACCGATGCCACCCGGTGCATCGCGCTGACGTAACCGGGGCTGATGGCGTTGCCGTCGACCGGACCGCCCACCGCGACGACCACCTGGCCCTGCACCAGGGCGGTCGGGTCCGCGAACGCCAACGTGGGCAGACCGTTGACCTTGTCGATCTTGATCACGGCGACGGCGGTCTGGCAGTCGTAGTCGACCAGGCGTGCTTCGTGTGCCGTCGCGTCGCCCGGGATGAGGACCGTCATGCCGCTCGCGCCGGCGATCACGTTGATGTTGGTCACGATGTAGCCGTCCGTGGTCGCCAGGTAACCAGAGCCGCGGACGACGCCCGGCAGCTGCTGGGTGACTACGCTGACCACCGCGGGCCGCGCCTTGGCGGCGGCCTGGACGATGGCCGAGTCCTCGAGGATGGTGACCCCGGTGCGCAGGTTGACCTGCTGGGTGTTTGTCCGGGACTCAAAGCGAAGGATCGCCAGGGTGACACCTGCGGCGACCAGTGCAGTCACCAGGAGGCCGGCCGTGATGCCCGCAATTCGACCCCAGACCGGGCGCATGAGGTGATGTTAGGTAGCTAGCCCTACTGGGGGTTCGAGGGGTCGACCGGATACCAGGTCATCACGAGCTGGCGGTTAGGCTCGAAACCGGCCGCCCGGTAAAGCCTCACGGCGGCCTCGTTGTCACCTCGCGTCCAGACATAGGCGAGGGTGACCCGGCGTTCTGCAAACAGCCTGGTCGCCTGTCGAACGAGCATCTCCCCGATGCCCCGGCCGCGGTGGCCTTCGGCGACGAAAAGCTCCGCGACTTCGCCTTCCAGTCCTGTACCCGGGTCGTAAAGGACGATCCAGCAGAAACCAACGACCTGACCGACTTCGTCCCGGACCACGAAGATGAGGTTCTCGCCGCGGAACGCGGTGGGGATCTGGGCAAGGTGCCTTTCGATCTCCTCGCGCGGCAGCTGCGGATGGTCGATGTAGTGGACCTGTTCGCTAAGGTGGAGCTCGACAAGAAGGGGCTTGATCAAGGCATAATCGCCGGCCGCGAGTCGTTCCACGTCGAGAGTTCGCATCCCCGGCCCGATGTTAGCCTAGGCCCTCGCGACATCGCTAAATTTCGTCGTCAAAAATGGCGACGTGCTTCCGAAAAATCGCCGACGTAGCTCAGCTGGCAGAGCAGCCGCCTCGTAAGTGGCAGGTCGTGGGTTCGAATCCCACCGTCGGCTCCAGCGTCGCCGCCTCTCAACTCGGATAGTCCGGACTATCCGGGAGTCCCAAGCGCTCGCATGCGGTTCGTCCGGATTAACTGGGGTTTCGCCCTTCGCCGAGCCGGCCGGCCGCGGGCTATCCGCCCGCGTCAAATGCCCGTTTTCGCCACACTCGCGTGATACATGCCATATGACGAGCCCGCCGACCTGATCGCCAGCGCCGAGGCCACCATCGACACCATCGCGCTCCTGCTCGGCGACATAAGCGAGGAGGTCGGCGACACCCCCGGCGCCTGGAGCATCGCCCAGATCCTCAACCACCTCCTCGATACAGAGCGCAGATATTTCGCCCGCGTGAGGCGGCTGCGCACAGAGAGTCAGCCGCAGATGAAGGTCATGCCCGACGCCGAGTCACCAGGCTGACCGCACTGCAGGCCTGGAAGCTCTTCTACAAGCTCAGGCAGCGCCACATCCGGCTTCTGCGCTCGCTGAAGCCGGGCGAATGGAGGCGGTCAGGCACGCTGAGCCCGATCGGCAAGGTCACGATCGCCGGGATCATCCGCCACATGTCCGCGCATGACGCCGCGCACACGGCGCAGATCGCCCGGCGCCTGAGCGGCCGGCCAGGCTAGCGAAACCAGAAGCGCGGCCTCGGCGACGAGGATCGGGACCGCGAGCACGATCAGGGCCAGCTCCAACAATCCATAGCCCACGACCAGAAGCGCGGTCTGGGCGACGGTGGCCCCCGAGCGCAGAACCAGCCAGCCGGCGACGACCAGCAACGCGAAGTCCTGGAATCCGACGTACGGCGTGAAGAGAAGCGAGGCCACAACCCCGGTGGCGATCGGCCGGGCAACATCTTCACCGCGCTGCCGCCACGCGGCGACGAGCGCGACGGCGACCACGAGGGTCTCGACGACGTAGACCTGCGGGCCGAGGCCGAGCGGCCCGGAGATCGCGTACCGCCTTGTCGGCTCCCACTGCGACGCGAGCGCCAGGACGTCGCGGTAACGCTGCAACCCGTCGCCGCCGAGGAGGACCAGCGCCACCGCCACCATGAACGCAGTCGCCGCCAGCCACGCGGCGAACATCCGGCGATGGCCGGAAACCAGGAGGCAGATCGGGATGAGCAGCGCGACCTGCGGTTTGATCGCGGTCAGGCTCATGACCAGTCCCGCAAGCATCGGCTTGTTTCGCTCGGCCAGCCACCATGACCCCGCGACGGCGGCCGCGACGAGGGCCACGGGCTGGCCGACCATGAGTCCGAAGGCGGTTGGAAACAGCCCGAGGAACAGGGCGAGGTGACTCAAGCGGGCCAGCCGGCCGCCAGGAGCCACCACCCACCACGCGAAGAGCGCGGCGCCAACCACGAGCAGTGTCCAGACGAAGATGGCAGCCTCAAACGGCAAAGCGATGAACGGGGTGGCCAGCCAGGCCAGCGGAGGTGGGTTCAAGAACGGCGACCAGTAGGTGCCGGCGCCTAGCTCCTCTACCGCACGCTTCTGCGCGTCGAGGTCGTAGAGGTGGCTGTAGCCCTGCCTCCACGCGGTCAGCGCCGCACCGTAGATCAGCCTGAAATCGTTGCGGACGCGAAACTGCGGGACATATGTGACAGCCGCGGCATAGACGTTGAACCCGGTCAGCAGGAGGCCGGTCCACAGGCCCGCGACCGCCCACAGCCGGGTCCGCGCACGAAAGAAACCAATCACGCAGGCAAAAAATAAGGGCTGCGCCACGAAGCGCAGCCCTCAGGTGGTTTTTAGTTAGTTGACTTCGCGGTAGTCCGCGTCGACGACATCCTCTTCCTTCTTCTGTTCGTCGGCGGGCGCGCCGTCGGAAGGAGCGCCGGTCGGAGCCGACGCGCCGGCCTGCTGGTAGATGTGCTGGCCGATCTTCTGCAACGCCTCGTTGAACTCATCCATCTGTCGCTGCAGCGCCTTGGTGTCCGAACCCTTGGCCGCGGTCTTCAGCGCCTCGAGCTTGGTGTTGACCTCGGTCTTGACGTCCTCGGGGATCTTGGCCTCGTTGTCCTTGATCACCTTCTCGGCCTGGTGGATCATGTGGTCCGCCTGGTTGCGGAGCTCGACCTCTTCGCGCTTGGCGCGGTCCTCGGCCGAGTGCGCCTCCGCCTCCTTGACCATCCGATCGACCTCGTCCTTGTTCAGGGTCGAGGACGCGGTGATCGTGACCGACTGCTCACGACCGGTCCCCTTGTCCTGTGCCTTGACGTTGAGGATGCCGTTGGCGTCAAGGTCGAAGGTGACCTCGATCTGCGGCATGCCACGCGGCGAGGGCGGAATCCCGTCTAGGTGGAAGCGGCCCAGCGTGCGGTTGTCGCGCGCCATGTCTCGCTCGCCCTGCAGGACGTGGACCTCGACCGAGGTCTGGTTGTCCGCCGCGGTGGAGAAGACCTGGGAGCGAGACGTGGGGATGGTGGTGTTGCGGTCGATCAGCTTGGTCATGACCCCGCCGAGCGTTTCGACGCCCAGGGAGAGCGGCGTCACGTCCAGGAGGAGGATGTCCTTGACCTCACCCTTGAGCACTCCGGCCTGGATCGCCGCACCGACGGCGACCACCTCGTCCGGGTTGACTCCCTTGTGCGGCTCCTTGCCACCAAGCAGGTCCTTGACGAGCTGCTGGATGATCGGCATGCGCGTCGAGCCGCCGACCAGCACGACCTCATCGATCTGCGGCGGGGTCAGGTTGGCGTCCTTCAACGCGGCCAGAAACGGCCCGCGCGTCCGCTCGGTCAGGTCGGCCGTCAACGACTCGAACTTCGCCCGGGTAAGGGTCATCTCGAGATGCTTCGGACCGGTCTGGTCAGCCGTGATGAACGGCAGGTTGATCGTCGTCTCGAGCCGGCTCGAGAGCTCGATCTTGGCGCGCTCCGAAGCCTCGGTCAGACGCTGCAAAGCCTGGCGGTCGGTCTTCAGGTCGATGCCGTTCTGCTTCTTGAACTCTTCGGCGAGCCAGTCGACGATGCGGCGGTCGTAGTCGTCGCCGCCCAGGTGGGTGTCGCCGTTGGTCGACTTGACCTCGAAGACTCCGTCGCCCACGTCGAGCACTGACACGTCGAAGGTGCCACCGCCAAGGTCGAAGACCAGGATGGTCTCGTTGGCCTTCTTCTCCAGACCGTAGGCCAGGGAGGCGGCGGTCGGCTCGTTGATGATGCGCAGCACGTTGAGGCCTGCGATCTGGCCGGCGTTCTTGGTCGCCTGGCGCTGCGAGTCGTTGAAGTAGGCGGGCACGGTGATCACGGCGTCGGTCACCTTCTCGCCCAGGTACGCCTCGGCGTCGGCCTTCAGCTTCTGCAGGATCAAAGCCGAAATCTCTTCCGGCGTGAACTCTTTGTTGGCGTTCGGCACGACCACGACGGCCCGATCGTCCTTGCCCGGCTTGACCTGATAGGGCACGATCTTCCGCTCCGAATCCACCTCGGCGAACTTGCGGCCCATGAACCGCTTGATCGAATAGACGGTGTTCTCGGGGTTGACGGCCGCCTGGCGGCGAGCCAACGTGCCCACCAACCGCTCACCGGACTTGGTGAAGGCGACGACGGAGGGCGTGGTGCGCGAACCTTCGGAGTTGGGGATGACGACAGGCTCGCCGCCTTCCATGACGGCGATGACCGAGTTGGTCGTCCCCAGGTCGATTCCTACGGTTTTTGGCATTTGTCAGCTGTCCTCCAGATGGGGTGGATTTGATTCCAAATTGAATACCTTGATCTTCTTCCCCGCATCCGCCGAGGCAAAACCAAGCCGCCCCTTAGTCTTGTACCGATGGCGATCTACGAGCTCGACCCTGTCGACCGCATCGCCATCGCGGCCGTGGGCGAGCCCGGCCAGCGCCGCTTCTTTCTCCAGGCCACCGGTTCCGGGCGCACCTTGACGCTCGGCTGCGAGAAAGGGCAGATCCAGGCTCTCGTGGTGCGCCTCCACCAGATGCTGGAAGCTCAGCAGATCGAAAGCCCCGAAGAGGCCGCCTCGGAAGAGGCACCGACCGGGCCGGCGCCCGGCGAGCCCGAGTGGCAGATCGGCGAGATGGGGCTCGGCTACCACGAGGCCCGCAGGATGTTCGTCCTGGTCGCGAGCCAGGTCGCAGCAGGCGAGGCGACCGAAGCCCCGCCGGCCGACGACGCGCCGAGCATTCGCTTCTGGCTCAGCCACGACCAGGTGATCGCTTTCTCGAAACAGGCGGAGTCGGTGCTTTCCGCGGGGCGGCCGCTCTGCCCTCGTTGTGGGCTGCCCATGGACGCTGCCGGTCACCCGTGCCCGGTCATGAATGGTGCCAGGCCCATCTTCTGAGGAGACCGAGCAGCTCCTCCGGGATCTTCCCGACTTCAAGATCCTGGGCCTGCTTCACGGCGCCTCGAACTACACCTTCCTGGCCGAGCTCGGCCCTCATCGGCCTTCAGGGCTGCGCGTCGTCTACAAACCGGCCAAGGGGGAGTCGCCGCTGTGGGACTTCGACGCCGGGACCCTGTACCAGCGTGAAGTCGCGGCGTACGAGCTGAGCAAGGTCCTGGGCTGGCCGCGGATCCCGCCCACGGTGGCCCGCCGCAAAGCTCCCCACGGGGTCGGCGCGGTCCAGCTGTTCATCGAAGCTGACGGACGCCACTTCCTGGGCGCGAATCAGGCCCCGATGGAAACCTGGATGCAGGTCGCGCTCTTCGACGTGATCACCAACAACGCCGACCGCAAGTCGGGGCACTGTCTGTTCGACAAGGACGACAACGTGTGGGTGATCGACCATGGCCTCACGTTTCACGTGGATCAGAAGCTGCGGACCGTGATCTGGGACTTTGCCGGTCGCGAACTGCCCCAGGAACTCTGCGGTGACGTCGAACGAACGTTGATCGAGGCGGAGCGCGGAACGCTCGGTCGGTGGCTTGGAACATTGCTCAGCCCAGGCGAGAACCGTGTCTTGAAACGGCGCCTGCGCGGCGTCCTCGATCCGAAATGGCGCTTTCCCGAGCCCACCTCTGCCTGGTCGATCCCTTGGCCCCCGGTGTAACCAACCAGCGTCTGGTATCGTTGCCCGCCTTCATGCGGTTTCTCCGGCTCCTGGTGTTTCTCCCTGTCTGGCTGTTGGTGGTAGCGGCCCAAAGCGATACCAGTCCGAGTCCAACCACGAATCCCAGCGCCGCCAGCACCCCGTCGGCGGCCGGCTCTCCTTCACCCTCGCCTTCCCCCAGCCCTAGCCCAATCCCGGTCAACGCCTTCCTGTCGCTTGATGTGACAGCAGGCAGCGTGACGACCGTGATCAATGTGATCGGTGGCCAGTTCCTGCCGAATGAGCAGATGACGCTCTTCTGGGATCAGCCGAGCAAAGTCGCGGGCACGGCGACGGCCGACGCCAACGGCAACTTCAACGCGCGCGTGAAGCCGGGCGCGAACGACGCTCCGGGAGTCCACAAGCTATGCGCCAACGTTCAGCCGAACCCGTGCGCCAACTTCACCGTCCAGGCGGCTGTCGCGTCGCCGCCACCCTCGCCGACGCCCAGTGAATTGCCGTCTCCATCGCCGACAGATCAGCCGACTCCGACCCCACAGGCCGCCACACCAGCGCGCGTCAACACGACGCTCAGTGGGTTCGACGTGATCTCGAAGCCGCCCTTCGTGTTCCTGCCGATCTTCGGCGTCGGCGCGCTCCTCCTGGCGTTGGCGTACTGGGCGTTCAGCGTCCTCAGGCGACCTCGCCGGCTGGCGCCGCTCCCGTCCGCCGCGGTGGTCCACCGGGCGACGCGACCGGACTACTCTGCCGCCTTCGGCACTGCTCCTGTCCGTCCGGCGGACGTGGCACCGTCCTCGGCGTGGGCGGAGACGATGCCGCCACCCGGAGCGCAGGCACCACCGCCTGCGGCTCCTCAAACGCCACCGCCCGCGGTTCAGCAGCCCGAGCCGCCGGTCGTCGAGTGGGGGCTGGGCACGCCGGACAGCGGCTACCCGACGCCACCCACCGCCAAGCGGCCGGACGACGACTGGCCGGAGATGCCCCAGCCAGGGGATTAGTAGAAAGGCGCGCCAGCCGAACTTAGACTTCGGCGGAGTGGCTGCACTACTCGAGGTCAGAGACCTCAGCGTGCGCTTCGGGGGAGTCGTCGCGCTGGATCGCGTGTCGTTCGGTGTCGACGCCGGGCAGGTCGTCGGCCTCATCGGCCCCAACGGCGCCGGCAAGACAACGCTGTTCAACGTCATCACACGGGTGTACCGACCAAGCACGGGGACGGTCCTCATCGACGGGCGTTCGGTGCTTTCGATCCGCGCCCATCACGTCATCCGTAACGGACTGGCCCGCACCTTTCAGAACGTCGCTCTGTTCCGCTCGATGACCGTCCTCGACAACGTGATCGTCGGTGATCACACGCGGACAAAGAGCGGTTGGCTGCAAGCCTCCGTGCCCTTGCCTGGTGCGCTCGCGGCGGAATCGGAGTCGCGGAAACGGGCGCTCGAGATGCTCGACTTCGTCGGTCTCGTCGCACGGGCCGACCATCCAGTCGCGGCTCTGCCTTTCGGCCTGCAGAAGCGAGTCGAACTCGCCCGCGCGCTCGTGTCGCGCCCGCGCCTCCTCCTGCTGGATGAGCCCGCGGGCGGAATCAGCCATGAAGAGGTGGACGCCATGGCGCGCCTGCTTCGCCGCGTGCACACCGACCTCGGCGTGACGATGTTGCTCGTGGAGCACCACATGGCCTTCGTGATGGGGATCTCGGACCACGTCGTGGTGCTCGACTTCGGCAGGAAGATCGGCGAGGGCACACCGGCCGAGGTCCAGCGCAACCCAGCCGTGATCGAAGCCTACCTCGGCGCCGCGTAGGTGCCCAACCTCCTCGAGCTGAAGGAAGTTCACGCGGGCTACGGCCCGCGATCCGTCCTGCATGGCGTCTCGCTTTCCGTCCCCGAGGGAGGCATCGTCTCCCTGCTCGGCGCCAATGGCGCGGGCAAGACGACGACCTTGCGAGCGATCACGGCCGGCGTGCGCTGGAGCGGCGACATCACATTCGGCGGCCGGTCCCTGCGGCGACTGGCGACCGAGGAAATCGTCCGCGCCGGAATCGCGCACGTCCCCGAAGGCCGCGGCATCTGCACCGAGCTCACCGTCGACGAGAACCTGAAGCTCGGCTCGCACCTGAGGCGCGACGGCTCAGAGGTGCGCAAGGACTACGACCGCGTCTTCGAATACTTTCCTGTGCTCAAGGAACGACGCAAGCTTTCCGCCAGCACGCTGTCGGGGGGCGAGCAGCAGATGCTCGCGCTCGCGCGCGCGCTGCTCATGAAGCCGAAGCTCATGCTGCTCGATGAACCCTCACTTGGGCTGGCACCGCTGGTCGTGCGGGCGATCTTCCAGATCGTCAAGTCGATCAACGAGGCGAGTCGGGTGGCGGTGCTGCTGGTCGAGCAGAACGCGCGCATCGCGCTCGAACTTTCCAGCAGCGCTTACGTCCTCGAGGTGGGTCGAGTCGCTGTTTCCGGGGCGAGCGCGGACCTCAAGGACAACGAGTCGGTGCGTCGCTCCTACCTGGGCTACTAGTGATGCAAGAGTTTTTCCAGCAGGTCGTGAGCGGGATAGCGATAGGCGGCATTTTCGCGAGCCTCGCCCTCGCACTCGTCCTGATCTACAACGCGATGGGCCTCGTCAACTTCGCGCAGGGCGAGATGGCCATGTTCGCCACGTTCGTCGCGTACGCGCTGATCAACCGAGGGATGAGCTACTGGATCGCTTTTCCGATCACGCTCGTCCTCGCGTTCGGCGGGGGCATCCTCATCCAGCGCCTGGTCATCAAGCCCGTCGAGCGAGCCCCCGTCCTGACCCTGGTCATCATCACGCTCGGCCTGGCGACGCTGGTCAACGGTTTCGCCGGTTTCATCTTCGGCTACGTGCCGCGGTCTTTTCCGAGTCCTTTCTCGGCGGACAGCGCAGACCTGTTCGGCGTCTTCATCAGCTATCGAGACATGGGTGTGATCGCAGTCTCCGGCCTCGTGCTGCTCGGCGTCTATTTGCTGCTGCAGCGGACGACGGTTGGGCTGACGATGCGCGCGGCGGCCCACCATCCGGAGGCCAGTCGGCTCCTTGGCGTGCAGGTCAGCTGGATGCTCGCTCTTGGTTGGGGCCTGGCTTCGGCGGTCGGCGCAGTGTCGGGAATCATGGTCGCGCCGATCCTCTTGCTGGAGCCGAACATGATGCAGTCGATCATCATCTACGCCTTCGCTGCGGCCGTCCTGGGCGGCATCGAGAGCCCGCTCGGCGCGGTCATCGGCGGATTGATCGTCGGCGTCACGGTCAACCTCGCGGGGGCATACCTACCCGGCGTCGGTGGTGACCTTCAGCTGGCGGTCGGACTCGCGATCATCATCGCCGTGCTCATCGCCAGGCCCAATGGATTGTTCGGGCGCGCCGCGATCCGTCGCGTTTAATGATGCCGCGTCTGCGCAATGCCCCGCCGCGCTACTGGCTGGTCGTGATCGCGGTCGTCTTCTTTCTCGGCTTTCCGACCGTGATCTCGAGCTTTCAGTCCAGCCTGTGGGCGCAGGCCTTGATCCTGGCAATCGCGGTCATGGGCCTCAACATCCTGGTCGGCTACAGCGGCCAGCTCTCACTCGGCCACGGCGCGTTCATGGCACTCGGCGCTTATACGTCTGCCATCCTGGCTCACCGCTACAAGATGGACTACCTCCTCACGATCCCCATCGCCACGTTGTTCACGGGACTGGTTGGATTTCTTTTCGGCTTTCCCGCCCTGCGTCTCTCGCCTCTTTACCTCGCCTTGGCCACATTCGCGCTGGCCGTGGTCACCCCAAGCCTGATCAAACGACCGGAGGGGCTGACCGGCGGCGTGCAGGGGATCATCCTCATCCAGCCCGACCCACCCCCGTTCGCAAGCGACCTGTTTGCGGCGGTCACCGGGACCGCGATGACCAGCGACCAATGGATCTACTACGTCTCCCTCTTCTGCGCGTTGCTCCTCTTCTGGGTGGCCTGGAACCTTGTCCGGCACCGGCCTGGGCGCGCCATGCGCGCGTTGCGCGACGGCGAAGTCGCGGCCGCTGCGTACGGCGTTAACATCGCAGGCTTCAAGACGCTCGCGTTTGGGATCTCGGCCTTCTACGCGGGCATCGCCGGATCGCTTTTTGGTCTGGCCACCGGTTTCGTCAGCCCGGACACGTTCCCGGTATCGCTTTCCATCCAGCTCCTGGTGGGTGCGGTCGTCGGAGGGCTGGCTTCCATCCCCGGCCCATTGCTCGGGGCGATCTTTGCCTACTTTCTCCCGATCGAGGCCAACCAGTGGGTGCCGAGCCAGAGTTGGATCCCCGACCAGGTGGCTTCGACCGTCAAGAACGCCGGGCCTGCGGTTTCCTACGGCGTGCTGCTGATCCTGATCATGATCTTCGCCCCGAACGGCATCGTCGGCCTGATCCGGGCCGGCTATGACTGGCTCTACCGGCGTTTGCGCGGCGCAACGGATCGGGAGACTGGACAATTGCCTCCCGACCCCCAGACTGTTTAATACATGTTCATCAAAGCGGAGGGAGTTTCTATGGGACGAATCGCACCACGACTAGCCGCGGTCGCGGTATTCATGGTCACTCTTGCCGCCTGTGGCGGCGGCACAGGCACGACGTCACAAACCGACGTCGGCATCACCAGCAACTCGATCCTGCTCGGCAACACGATCGCCCAGTCCGGGCCCGCCGCGGCCTACGGCACCATCGCGAACGCCGAGCTCGCCTACTTCACGTACATCAATAGCCAGGGCGGCGTGAACGGGCGGAAGATCAATTTCAAGATCCTCGACGACGCGTACAACCCGGCTCAGACCGTGCCGCTGACCAAGCAGCTGGTCGAGCAGGACCAGGTATTCGCGATGTTCAGCGGCCTGGGTACCCAAGCTCAAACCTCGGTCCGCGACTATCTCAACTCGAAGAAAGTGCCACAGCTCTTCGTCGCCACCGGCGCGACCACATGGGGCAAGGACTTCGCCTCCAACCAGTGGACGATGAGCTGGCAGCCGCCCTACCAGGGGGAATCCCACATCTACGCCAAGGACGTGCTGGCCAACCACTCGAGCGCGAAGATCGGCGTCCTCTATCAGAACGACGACTACGGCCAGGACTATCTGAAGGGCCTGACCGACGGCCTTGGCGCTAAGGCTTCGATGATTGTCGCCAAGGAGAGCTATGACGTCACGGCCGCCAATACTGCGGCTCAGCTCACGAAGCTCAAGGCGGCGGGTGTGGACACGCTTTTCCTGTTCTCGACCCCTGGTTTCACGATCAAATCGCTCGTCATCGTGACGCTCCTGCACTGGCAGCCGACCATCTATCTCAACTCAGTGTCCAACCCCCAGGTCTACATGGGCCTGGCGGCCAAGGCCGGTGCCGCGAACCAGAATGTGACCAGCGTCAGCTACCTCAAAGACCCGACGGACTCTCAGTGGGCCGGCGACGACGGTATGAAGCTGTACAAGACCGTGATCGCGAATTGTTCGAAGTGCGATCCGAATGACGGCTTCAACATCTATGGTGTCGCCGTCGCCTACACGATGGTGGACGTCCTCAAGCAGGCCGGCTCCACTCTGACGCGAGCAAACGTCATGAAGATCGCCAGCAGCCAGCTGAACGAAACGAACCCCTTCCTACTGCCCGGGGTCAAGCTCACCACCACCTCGAGTGACCACTTCCCGATCATGCAGGAGCAGGTCATCACCTGGACCGGCACCGGCTGGAAGCTCCAGGGCACCCTCATCGACGAGAGAGGCACCATCAAGTAGTCAGGGTCATGGCTAAAGGCCTGCAACCCTACTGGTTGCAGGCCTACCTTCTCCTCTATATCCCGGTCGGCCTCTTCGCCGACAGCCGCATCACGGCGGTGTGGCAGCAGTACCTGCTTGGCGCGCTCACCTTCCTCGCTCTTTACCTCGCGGCGCTGAAGGCGCCTAAAGAGCAGCGGATGCAGGTATGGGTCTGCGTTGCGGTCGCGACCGGCTTTGAAATCTTCAGCTCCCTCATCTGGGGCATCTACGCGTACCGGCTGCACAACGTGCCGCTGTTCGTCCCGCCCGGCCACGGACTTGTGTATCTCTTCGGCTTGCTGGCTGCGCAGACGCCGATCGTGACCCGGTACCGTCGCCGGCTCGCGTACGCCATCCTCGCGGTCGCCGGCGCATGGGCGGTGCTCGGACTCACCGTCCTGCCCGTCGTGACCGGTCGCATTGACGTTCAGGGAGCGATGTGCTTTCCCGTGTTCGCCTACTTCCTGCTGCGCTCACCGCGGTGGCCGCTGTTCGCCGCGATCTTCATCATCGTGAGCGAGCTCGAGATCGTCGGCACGTCTCTCGGCAACTGGTACTGGCTGCCCACAGCCCCCTGGACCGGCATCCCGTCAGGCAACCCGCCCTCGGTGATCGCGGCCGGCTACTGCATCATCGACGGGACGGTGCTTTTGCTGTTCTCGATCTACAGGTGGGGCTTGAACACCATCAGGACGAGGATCACGACCACGATCACGCCCAGGCCAGGACCGAAGCGCCGGCCGATCGCGGACAACCTTGCATACTCGGGTGAAGCAGTCGCCCCTTCCTCGACCAGCTTGATCTGATTCTTGAGCAGAGGCGAGTAAAACGCCACGCCAAGCACCACCACGGCAGCAAAGAGAACCAGCGCGAGGATGATCCAGAGGTCGGTGATCCTCCACTGCATGAAGACCATGATCAAGCCGGTCAGAAGGAGCACCCCGTAAGCCGGGTTGGCGATGCGATCGTCCAGGAACTTGATGCCTTTGAGCGCAAACCCCAGGTGCGCGGGATCGCCGGCGCCGCGGACGTTCCAGACGCCGTAGGTGATGTTCGCGCCTACGGCAACGATCGCCGACAGAATGTGGATGAACTTCAGCACGAGATACAGCGAGAACATCAGCGGATCTCGACAGTAGCCGTTCCGACTGTGGTGCGCTGACCCTCGTCGTTCTCGCCCCAGATCTCGAGCTCCACCTCCGGACCGTCAACCCGCTTGACCCGACCTCGGCACCGGTACGGTTGAGCTGGCACGTCGATGCCGCGATAACTGACCTCGAAAGTCTTCAGCGTGCCGCGATCGCCGAGCCAGTCGGTCACGAGCTGGCCGAGAAACGCCGCCTTGAGCAGCCCGTGCAGGATCACGCCTGGTAAGCCGACGCTCTGCGCGTACGCCTGGTCGTAGTGGATCTCGTAGAAGTCGCCCTGCGCACCCGCGTACTGGACCAGCTGTCGCGTTGTGGGGTGCTTGACCAGCGCCGGAATCTCGTGGCCGACCTCAACCTTCATCGGCGGATCATCGTCCCGCGCAGCTTCGCGACCACGACCCCGTCCTGGTTGACGTAACGAGTCTCGAAGATGATGAACAGCAGGTTCCCGGTCGATCCACTCTTCTCATAGACGTCGGCGACCTGGCCGGTCGCGGTGATGTGGTCCCCGATCAACACGGGCGTGAAATATTCGAAGCGGTTGCCTCCGTTCAGCCAGCCTTTGCCGTACTCCTCTGCCTCGGCGAGGTGCAGAGCGACTGGCGCCAACGCAACAAGAAAGGTCGGCGGCGCCTCTTTTGTCCAGCGCGGATTGGGATCGCCGATCGCAGCCGCGAATCGGCTCACGTGTCCGGCCTCGACCGCCGCCGTGACGGGTGCTCCGTCGACGCCGATTCGGGCTCGCAGTCGGTCGATCACCGGTGTGGTCGTGCTCAACGGCCGCGCGGCAGACCCAGCACGCGCTCGGCAATGATGTTGCGCTGGATCTCCGAGGAACCGGCGTAGATCGTCTCCGCCTGCGCCCACATCCATGCGTACTGCCAGCGGCCGCCTTCGATCGCGAGCGCCGATTCCGGCGCCAGCGCACCGTACATGCCTTCGATGCCAAGCGCGGTTTCCTGGAGCCTTTTGTCCATCTCGCTCCAGTAGAGCTTGACCACGCTAGCCTCCGGGCCCGGCGCGTGGCCGTGCTGCGCCTGGGTGAGATTGCGCATGCCGATCAGGCGGAATACGTGCGCCTCGATCTGCGCCTGGGCGACCTTCTGTCGTGTGGTGGCGTCGGCGCCGGCGCCGCGGTCACGGGCGAGCGAGGCGAGCTCGGCTACCGCGCGTTCGAACCGTGCCGCCTGCGCCAGTCCGCCGCGTTCGAACCCAAACACGGTCATCGCGATCTTCCAGCCATCCCCGGGCTCGCCGACCAGGTCGCGGTCTTCGACTTGCGCTCCAGAGAGGAAGATCTCGCCGAACTCGCCGCCACCCGTCATCTGCGTGATCCGCCGCACCTCGACGCCGGGCTGCTTCATATCGACCAGGAAGAAGCCGATGCTGCGGTGTGGCTCGGCCGCGGTGTCGGTGCGAGCGAGCAGGAAGCTGCGGTCCGAGTAATGAGCCCCGCTCGACCATGTCTTCTGACCGTTCAGAACCCACTGCCCGTCGCGCCGCTCCGCGCGCGTGCGCAGGCCCGCGAGATCGCTGCCGGCGTCCGGCTCGCTGAAGCCCTGGCAGAAAATCAGCTCGCCGCTCAGGATCTTCTCGACGTAGGTCTCCTTCTGCCAGGGAGTGCCGTGCGCGACCAGGGTCGGGGCGAGAAGCGTGACACCGAGCCGTCCCAGGATTCCTGGCGCGCCGGCCTGGGCAAGCTCCTCCTGGTAGATCGCCTGCATGACCGGCGTCGCACCGCCGCCTCCGGCTTCCCGGGGCCACCCGAGTTTGAGCCAGCCGCCCTCGTAGAGCCGCCGCTGCCACTGCCGCTGAAGGTCAGCGTCCTCCTCGTCCCGATAGCCCCCTTTGCCGCCCTGGCGCCACTCGCTCGGAAGGTTCGCTTCGAGCCAGCTTCGGACCTCGTGCCTGAAGGTTTCCTCCTCGGCCGTGAATCCGAGATCCATGGTTCGGAACGTAGCAAAAACGGGCAAACTGAGAGTAGGGATGGCATCAGAGGTCCTGTGCGGGCGCTGCGGGGCGCTCCTCACGAATCCGTCCGCTCCATGTCCGCGATGCGGTTCTCCGGCGTCAGGCGGCGGTTACTACGCGGCTGCTGTCCGGCCACGCAAGAATCCCGCGCTCGCGGCGGCCCTGGCCATCATCCCCGGGCTGGGACACTTCTATCTCGGGCACAACATGAAAGGCTTCGCGTACCTGCTGGGTATCGGCGGCCTTCAGTTCTTCGGGTTCGACCTCGACCTGACGGTCATCGGTGCCGCGGTTGGAGTGCCGATGGAGCTTGGCGGCGGAACGCTGTGGGTCTTCAGCATCGTGGACGCGTATCGCACCGCCAAGCAGATGGAACAGCGCGGGTTTTAGTCCGCTAGGACGAAGCTCGCCGTCTCCGGGTGGTCGCCTTGCGACGGCGTCCGTTGGCCGGAGCCGCGGTGGTGCGGCGGCGGCGGGTTGTCTTGCCGCCGAGGGCTTGCTCGACGCGCTTCGAGATCGTGCGTAGGCCTCGCTCCACTGTCTTGGACGCGGTGCCCGTGCCCTTGGTGGCCAATTTCGCGACCTGGCGGCGAAGCGTTCGGTTCTCGCTGATCAGCTTGGCGACCATCGTATTGAGTCGCGTGACAAGCTCCCCACCTTCAGCGCGCTTGCGACGCGTGCGATTTTTCGATCCCGGCGGACGTCCCCGTCTCCGTGGTGCATTTTGCTGTGCTTCCTCGGGTGCCATTTTGTCTCCTGCAATAAAAGGAAATTGGGCGCAGCAATTCTAACTGCGCCCAATAAATGCGATATGAGGAGACTACGCCGCGACTAGAAGTTGCTGTTTGGAAAGACTCTTCAATCCCTCTCGCGCGAGCTCGTGCGCGGGATTTGCCTTCCGGCTCACGTAACGAACGACTCGCCAGCCGCGACGGCATCGTTCCCTAACTTCGTGCACAGCGACGCGAAAACTGTCGCTCGACGGCATCCGACTGCGCACCACTGGAGCGCAATCCGTGCGCACGATCACACGGTGATAAGGCCAGCGCGCGGCGGCAAGATCGAGCGCGCCCGCGCACACGTGCGCTTCCAGCTGGGCGGAGCCACCCATATGCGAAAAGCCGAACGACT
>WNGG01001510.1_pt1 | contig 31304 bp, 30 predicted proteins | sample 5400661 | NCBI WGS metagenome assembly WNGG01 (sample SAMN13153372, study PRJNA577476) | soil metagenome | isolation source: 100 cm soil or saprolite under Garry oak tree replicate 1 | place: USA:California | collected 2016-06-15
CTTTCGCCGAGCGTGCGGGTTGAGACGTCTCAAATCGACGAACTCTCCGGTCTGGCTCACGAGCTGTCGATCGGCGTCCAGAGACTGACTGCGATGGCGGAGAATTCTTTGGAAGCGTCCAACCTCGGCGCGCGCGAACGGTTTGATCTGCGATTCGGCGCGCGACAGATTCAACGCGAATTCCTCGAACTGGAAGAGCGGCTGGTGGAGCTTCGGATGGTGTCCCTGGCGCAGATCTTCACCCGGGCAGCCAGGCTCGCGGGGCGGCTCGCTCGGGAGCTTGGCAAATCGGTGACAGTTGAGGTAGCAGGCCGGGAAACACAGTTGGACAAGGTGATAGTCGACCGGATTGCGGATTCCATATATCACATCCTGCGCAACGCGGTGGATCACGGACTTGAGACCCCAGACGAGCGGAGATTGGCGGGCAAACCTCCCCGTGGAAAGATTAAGCTCGAAGCAAGATTGGAAGGAACTCGCGCAGTGATCGTGATTACTGATGATGGACGGGGAATAGATCGAGACGAGGTGCGGCGTCAGGCCATCGAGGCCGGCGTGCTCGTCCCTGAAGAAGAGCTGAGCGAAGAGGAAACGCTGCGATTGATCTTGCGACCCGGCTTATCGACCGCCGGCCAGATTTCACGTCTGTCGGGACGCGGCGTGGGGCTGGACGCAGTCGAGCGAACTATCTACGAGCTTGGCGGAGATGTTCGAATCTCCTCCGAGAAAGGAAAGTGGACCACATTCGACTTGGCGCTGCCGACGACTCTGGTGATGATATCGGCACTCATAGTTCGCTCGAGCGGCTGGCGTTACGCAATTAACGTCGCGCAGATCATCGAGCTGGTCTACGTCTCTCCCGAGAAGATATTGGGCCAAGACGGGAAGCGAAGTGTTGAATGGCGCGGCTCGATGATTCCGCTGGTCGAGCTTGGATACGTGCTGGGCCTGGGAGGAGCGAGGCGGCTCGATCAACAACGACGCGCGGTCGCGGGGAACGGATCGATGAAGGTTCCCCTGTTGATCACTTATGCGGCAGATCGAAATGTAGCGCTTGCAGTAGAACAGTTCGATGAACAGCGCGAGATCGTTGTGAAGTCGCTGGGCTCGCTCGGGCGCAAGGTGAAGGGCGTCGCAGGGGCGGTCGACCTGGAGGGCGGAGATGTCGCTTTGGTGCTCGACATTCCAAGCCTTTTGGTGTTGAGAAGCACTCGGTTGTGATGGCAGGGACCAACAAAAAAACCAAAACGAACTCGCGCCTTGGAATGGTGCTTCCGTTGGAATTGGCCAGCGCCGATTCGGAAAAGGATAAGGCGGAAGTGATCTCCGTGTTGATGTTTGAAGTGGGAGGGGCGGCTTATGCGATCGGCGTCGAACAGACTGAAGGCGTCGTCGATTGTCCTCGAATAACTCCGCTGCCGAGCCCGCCGGAAGCAGTTGCGGGACTTACGAGCGTGCGGGGGCGGATGACTGTGGTGATGGAGCTTGGCTCGAACTCGGTAGAGCAGACCGTGAAGCGCCGCTTGATCTTGGTGAAGGGCGATGCTCAATTGGGGTTGCTGGCGGATCGAATCGAAGGGGTGGTCGGCTTGGAACCCAAGAAGCTGCGCCCGCTCGAGAAAAGTAAGGAGGGCGTCACCGCTCAACGCGCTCCGCTAGGCTGGCCCGCGAAAAGCTACTTTAAGCGTGGAAAGCGGAGCGTGCCGCTGATCGATGTCGAGCGGCTGGCTGAAACGTGAGTTCAGAATGCTGACGGCGCGCAGTCAGGTGACTATTTCGAGGCAGCGGCTGGCGCCTTGTCGCCAATCTCCCTTTCGAGCTGCTCGACCGCAGTCTTAACTTCCTCTTTCCAAGGTGGCGGTCCTTCCCGACTCATCAATTTACGCAAGGCCATTAACTGCGCAACCTTCAGCGCGTCATCCGCGGACACTGCGACATCCGGCGTCACCCCGACGCCCTCCCAATTCGTCTTCGTGATCGGGTTATAAGCGCTGCCTAAGGGTATGAACACGCCAAATGTGTCTACAAGCGGGACGCCCCCTCCGGGATTCGCGCCTCCGCCGGTGACTTCTCCGACGATCGTGCCGCGCTTCTGTGTTTGGATGTCATATGTGAATTCTTCAGCCGCCGAAAACGTGCGCTTCGACGTCAGCACATACACGTCCTTGCCCGCCAGCGTCTTGCCCGGCACCCAGGGCAGAGTCCAATATTGGTCGCGCTCTTCACTGTTGCGTTGGCGAAAATCATTGAGGTGAACGCGCTCACCGCGGGGATAGAGATAACTAATTAGCAGGTCGATCATGCCGGGAGACCCGCCGCCATTGCGCCGCAGGTCGAAGATTACGGCTTCGCAATTAGACAGGAACGTCATGGCTGCAACTGCCGTGTCGCCCCCCTCGCGAACGTCGAGGAAACCACGCAGGTCAACATAGCCGACGTTGCCCGAAAGACGTTGAACAGACTCGAACCCAAAATTGCGCGACTGATCTATTGCCAGGCGCTGGCGGCGCATTCGTTCCTGCTCTTCTGGAGAAGGTGGGCCAGGTGGACCGGCCATTCCATACATCAGCCGCAGATGCCTGTCATTGGCGACCGTCTGCATGTCCGAGGTGACGCGGTGGGCGAACTCTTGCGCTGAAGTGATGCCGTCGTAGTCCTTTTTGGCGGCATGATCTTTGAGCGCCGCCACGACTTTCGCGGCTACTTCTGGAAACACGTAACGCTCGGAGAGTCTCCTCTCGAGCAAATCCAGAACTTGTGCGCGCAGCGCGGCGTCGATCGTAGCGTCGGGCGGAGAGCCTGTTGGCGCTTGCCGGATCTGTTGAGCAAATGAAGCCGCGGCTAAGGCGACAGTTAAGAGATAAACAGCTACACAATGACGCCAGATCATAATTTACGCACCTCTCTCGTGGGCGGAAGGACTCATCATATGCCATTCGGCAATTCCGTTGCAAAGGTTCCAAGTTCTGAGCAGCTTGTCCGCCGCTCGACGAGTCGGCTATCATTTCGGATTCTCGAATTTGGGAACAAGGAGAGCATATGGAGAGGACCTTAGTCTTGATCAAGCCGGACGCTATTCAGAGGGGACTGATAGGTAAGATAGTCTCGCGGTTTGAGGAAAAAGGATTGAAGCTGATTGGTATAAAACTCTTGAAGCTCACAGACAAGACTTTAAATGAGCACTACAGTCATTTGGCAGATAAGCCTTTCTTCGGTGGAACGAAACGATTCATGCAACAGACGCCTGTGATTGCAATCTGCCTTGAGGGGTTGGATTGCGTTGAGACGACGCGGCTGCTTTGCGGCATAACCAAGTCGCGGGCGGCTGCGCCGGGAACCATTCGAGGCGATTGGGCGATGAGCATTCAGGCGAATCTTGTACACGCGTCGGACTCAATCCAAACGGCAAACGCGGAAGTCGCTCGATTCTTCGACACGTCAGAATTGTTCGAGTACGATTCCGCGGTCACCTCGCTGATCTACTCAGAGGATGAGCTTGCGTCGACAAAATAAGCTGAATGACTGCCCACGATTTCGATATCATCACCTTTGATTGTTACGGCACTCTCATCGATTGGGAGGGCGGCATTGTGAAGGCGTTTCAAACAGAAGCCGCAAACGATGGCGTTGAGCTGGACCCAAATCGGATCGTCGCCGCCTACTCTGCGGAAGAGCGTTCGGTGGAATCGGAAGGCTATCGGCTTTATCGAGAGGTGCTCGCTGAAACGGCGAGGCGCGCGGCTGGACGGCTCGGATGGAAGTTATCCTCCGAGCGAGCGGGCTTTCTCGCCGACAGTCTCGTGACTTGGAAACCGTTTCGCGACACCAATACAGGGCTTGAGCGACTCGCGAACGAATACCGGCTTGGGATTTTATCTAACGTTGATGATGATCTTCTGGCTGCTACTCGACAACACTTCACGGTTGATTTCGATCTGGTCGTGACCGCCCAACAGGTTCGCTCTTACAAGCCCGGCTTGGCCCATTTCAAAGAAGCAATCGCCAGGGCCGACAAGAGGCGCTTGCTTCATGCAGCCCAGAGCTACTTTCACGATGTCGTTCCGGCAAGCAAGCTCGAAATTCCAGTGGTTTGGGTAAATCGAAAAGACGAGCACATCGAGCAAGGCGGTCCGACTCCAACCCACGAGGTTCGGGATCTTGCGGAACTGGCGGACCTTTTAGGAGATTGAAAAACATGGCTGCTGAGCAAAAGACTCAGACCAATTCGTCGGCGACGCAGACTGCGGGCCCCGCGAAGCGACGTTCAAGACGCGGCCTTAGGATTGTGCTGCTCATCGCTCTCGCGCTTATTGCGTACGCAGCGTACGATCTCTTTGCCCCGCGCGCTTCGCGGATGCGCAGTTTCGATCCCGATGAAGTCGCGCGGCTAGAAACCGCGATGTGGCGATCTTATTACGCCAGACAGCGGCTGCAGCTTTACAATCAACTTTCCGAGCTTCTTCGCACGCAATACAATCTTCCCTTCATCAGATCCAACGCGGTCGCGTATCAGGCTGCCAGAGCCGCTTTCGTGTTTAAGGATGGACGAAATCGCCAAGACTACGAGCAAGCACTTCCATATCTGGTCAGCTTCTACTCCGCGATCAGAAAGGTCAGCGATATACCTTTTGACGTCGATCGCGCGGCTCGGCTCGAAGTCGAGTGGTGGATCATTCACCGCGAGCGCGCATTGCACGCGCCAGGCGATTTGGCGCGCGCGCTGGCTGAGCTTTCTTCGGAACTCTATCAAATGCCAACGGAGCGATTCGCCGAACACGCGCGCCTGCGAGCCGAGGCGATGACTATCCGAGACACAAAAGCTGACGCGGGGGCCGTGACCGAACAGGATTGGGCTGAGATTGATGAGTTGTTGCACCGTTCGTGGAAGTCGCTCAAGGATGCAGTTAACAACCCTCGGAGCGCAGGAGTTCAGAGTTCAGGCTTCAGCTTGCGTTCTGAGTTCAACCTTTAGGTTGCGTTGAACCTGGCAAGCTAAAGCTTGGACTCAGAACGCAAGCTAAAGCTTGAACTCTGAACGCCCGCGCTCCCAGCACGGACGTCTCTCTGAAGATCCACACGCACGTGCGGGAAGACGCGCTTCAGCTCTTCGGATTTTGGACCGCGCGCGAGAAGGAAATTTTTCTCAAGCTCACAAGCGTCAGCGGCGTCGGACCCAAGCTTGCCATCACGATGCTCTCGGGTCTCCCCGCGTCGGAGTTGATTGCCGCAATAACCAACAACGATCTCGCCAGATTGACTTCGATACCGGGCGTCGGCCGCAAGACCGCAGAGCGAGTGGTCGTCGAGTTGCGAGACAAGCTGGCTGCTATTTCGCTCGAAGCTCGAGAGGCGGAGCGCGGGGCTTCGCGCGAGTTGGCTGCAGGCGAAGCGGCGGTCCGAGACGACACGATCGCCGCGCTGATCGCGCTAGGCTATCCCAAAGCCATCGCAGAGCGCGCGGTTTCATTCGCGATGCGGGAAGAAGGAGAGCGGACTATCGAAGCGGTGTTGAAGCGCGCGCTCAGGCGGCTCTCGGGTTGAGCAACGCGCGAGCGCGCAACTGGTGTTTAAGAAATTCTTTTGGAAAAACTTTTTCAGTTTGATGCAGATTCGAGATTGCTTTTTTCATGTAGCTTCAATATAATGCGCGGCGTCCCGGACCAGAGAGCCCCTACTCTCAGAGTTGGTCGCGAGCAACAGCAGGACGCAATGATATCCGAGTCGGCAGACATAAAACTCGCTCCGTGCCCGCATTGCGGCGGCACCGGTTGGGAATCGATCGACGGCAAGGGCGTTCGACCCTGCCGTTGTAAGGCTGCCGCTCGCAGCGACATACTTCTATCCCAGGCCCGCATCCCAAGACGCTTCGAGCACTGCGATCTCAATAACTTCGAGCCGGTCTGCATTTCAGTCGGCCGCGCACTGATGAACACCAAAAGATTTGTTGAAGAGTTTCCGCTGGTGGATGTTGGGCTGTTGTATCTAGGACGTTGCGGGGTGGGTAAGACGCATCTGGGGGTCGCGGCTCTGAAGGAGCTGATTAACAAGGGCATCGGCGGATTGTTCTACGACTTCCGCGATTTACTGAAAGAGATTCAAGACAGCTACAACCCGAATACGCACACGTCAGAGCTGAAAATTCTCTCGCCGGTTTTCGAAGCTGATGTTCTGGTGCTCGATGAGTTGGGCGCGAGCAAGCCCACGGAATGGGTCCAGGAAACCATCACCCATATTATCAACAAGCGATACAACGACAAGAAAGTCACCATCTTCACTTCAAACTATCTCGACCTGCCCATCGGCTCGGCTTACGATGAAAGCTTGACGGAGCGCGTGGGAGTTCGGCTTCGTTCGCGCTTGCACGAGATGTGCAGGCTGGTGCCGATGGAAGGCGAGGATTATCGCGAGATGCTTCGGACCCGCCGCGGCAGCCGCTTCTCAACTTAGGCCAAGCCTTCTCAAACACAAAGTCACAAAGCCACTAAGAGTCCTTCCGGCTCCAGACTTTCAAGCGCTTTCCACGCTCTTTTGTGCCTTTGTGGTTGCATTTTCCCTTTACTTGCGAACCTCAACATTCGACGAGGTCAAAGTCGTTCCCATCACCCGCTGAAGCTCCGACAAGGCTTTACTGTAATCAGTCATCGCCTTCAGTTCCCTTCCCTGAGCCTCCGACAAAGCGTTCTGTCGCTCGAGCACGAAATAAGTCGTCGAGAGCCCGGCCTGAAACCGCCGCTGCTCGCTCTCGCTCTGCTTCTGCGCCGCCTCGCTAGAAGCTCGCGCGGTATCAACTCTTAGTCGCGCGATTTCCACCGCTTGGACCGCGTTGCGAACCTCGACTTCGATCGTTTGCTCGAGGGTCTTGCGTTGCGCGTCGATCTTGCGACCTTCCGCAAGGGAGCGGCCAAGTTGGCCCTCTGCCGTTCGGTTCCTCAACGGAAAGCTAAATGCGACGCCGAAGCGAAACGTGCGGAAGTCGTTGCTGAACAGATTGCGCAAACTCTGCCCGTAACCCCCGAACAAGAAATCGGGCAGCGGGGAGCTTGTCGGCGCGACCACCGGTGGAATCCCTGCCAGCCCCGACAACACGTTCACTCGATCGAGAAGCAGACCGGTAGTCGACGCGAATGGGTTGCCGGTCGCCACGCGCGTGCCGCTCAACCCTGTCGTCGTGTAGGAGGCGATCAGATCAACTTGGGGCTTAGTCTGATTGGCAAAGAATCTGGATTCAACGTTGTTGATCTCTTGCTGCAAATTGTTCTGCGCGAGCTCGGGCCTGTTCGCCAGCGCCGACGCGACCGCGTCATTCAACGCGAGGCTGGCAGCGCGCAAGTCCGGCGCGTCGGTCGGAGTCAGCGGCTGATTCCACACGCTCGACTGTCTGTCGCCGAGCATCAATTGCTTGAGCGCGTTCTCGGCGCGTGTCACTGTTTCTGTGGCGCTCAAAACGGTCTCTTGGCGTCTCTCCAGCTCGACTTCCACCGACACGAGCTCGATCGGCGCAAGCGTTCCTTCGTTGACCATTCGCCGATTGCGCTCGAGCTGGGCCTTCGCCAGGTCGACCGACTCGCGACGAATCTGAGCGTCCCTCAGCGCGAACACCAGCTCCCAATATGAGCGTTGAACTCGCGAGACAATTTCGATCGCTCTCTGCCGGAATTGGCTGTCGGAAAGATCGAGCCTGCGCTTGGCGATTTGAATCCGCCGACGGGCGTCGTCGATCGAGAAGTTGCGCAGAATCGGCTGTCGAATCTGAACGTTCAGCGCGGTGCTGTACTGCGGATTCAAGGAGGCAAACTGGCTGTTTCCATCCGCCCTCGAATTCGTGAACGCAGCCAGCCACTGCGCGCCCGTCGGCAACAATTGCTGTGCGCTGAAGTCATAGTTCAAAGTCTTTGTGGTCAGCGTTCCGTTCGGACCGCCTGCGAGAAGCGATCCAACCGGGATCGTCTTGTGCTCGTAAAAGGTCGAATTCCCAAGCGTGATGTCTCTAAACCCGCGGGCAGCAAACAAGTCGTATTCCGTCTGGCGCACGTTGATTCGCTCGACTTCGATCTCGCGATTCTGCTCTAACGCCATTCTAACGGAATCGAACAGCGTTAGCGCGAGCGGACGGCTTTCATCCACGCCGACACGGGGCGCGGCTTGAGTTTGCTGCGCTGATGAGTCGCGCTGTTTTGGCGGTTGGGTGGCCGGAGGGTTAACGGTCTGGCCGAGGCCAAATAGTGGCGTCGCAAGCAACAACGAAAGCGCAGCGGCCGCAACTCGAAGCGTACTGATTCGCGTAGATTGCAAACACGTAGTGGTTGAATGTTTGTAGAGGCCGTATGAGATACCAGGTCGTAATCCAGCCGGGAGCAATGCGTAAGTCGTACCCGGTTTTGTGAAAGCACGTAACAAACATTGCACCCCCCTGGGGTGCGACCGCGCTACAGATCCTTTTCTACAAACATCGCACTCCGCTGAGGTGCCTTCCGCCGGCTGACTCGTGCTAACAATGCTTGCGCCGGCGACATCTCCAAGCGCCAAGCAACGAAGGGGAGTACCGGGCGCCACTCTGTCTTGTGAAATCATTTGAACCTCTCCAATCAATGCTCAACGAAACAACCCGAGAAAGATCGTCGTCGCTTCCGCGGCCTTGCGACGCGCCCAAGCAAACGGCAAACGAGCGGTTCTTCCGATCCGCCTCCAAAGAGTCGAAGCCGCAGCGTCGTCGAACAGCGAATACGCGACCGGCGTCACAATCAAAGTCAACACCAGACAAAGCGTCTGCCCGCCGATCACAACGACTGAAGTCGAGCGGTTGACGCCCGAACCCGGGCCATTGCTCAACGCGAGCGGCGTCATGCCGGCGACGAACGCGATCGTGGTCATCAGGATCGGGCGCAGCCGGTCGCGGCTCGCTTGAATCAAAGCGTCGTGCCGCTCCAGCCCCTTCTTTCGCAGGCCGTTGGTGTGATCGATCTGCAAGATCGAGTTCTTCTTCACCATTCCGAACAGAACCAACAGCCCCAGCAGCGTGAACATATTCATCGCCTGCCCGGTAACGAGCAGCGACACCAAAGCAAATGGCAAGCTCAGGGGCAATGCCAGCAACACGGTCACCGGATGAATGAACGATTCGAACTGCGCCGCCAGCACGATGTACATGAAAATGAACGACAGCAGAAAAGCGACCAGGAAGCCACGTATCGTCCGGCCGATCTCTTTGCTCGAACCTGCAACGCCAGCGTTATAACCCGGAAGCATGTTCATGGCTCGCGCTTCATTGGCGAGTTGTCCCAGCACCACGCTCTGCGAGAAGCCTTGTTTCAGATTTGCCGTCAGCATAACTTGTCTCTGACGCGAGACGCGTTCGATCTGAGTCGGTCCGGTCGCCTCTTGCAACTTCGCGACGCTGTCCAGGCCGATGCTCCCCAATCGAGTCGACGGCACATTCAACCGGCTGATGCTTCCGGCATCCGTGCGGAAATTCTCATTCGCCCGGACGTGGACTTCGTATTGCTCGCCGTTCTCGTTGTAGGTTGAAATTTGATCGCCGCCGACCAGCAGCCGCAACGATCCGGCGATGTCGGCGATATTCACGCCGAGGTCCGCAGCCTTCTTTCGGTCGATCACCGTTCGCAGTTCGGGCTTGCCGACTATCAGCGAAGTGTCGGCGTCGACCACTCCGGGCATCTGCTTGAGCTTATCGAGTAAATGCTGCGAATAATCATTAAGCTGTTCGAGATTGGGCCCGGTCAGCATAAACGAAACGTCGGCATTGGCTCGACCGCCTCCGCTCACAGCCGCAACTGGTGTGACAACCGTCCGCAAATTCTCGGACTTGAAATGTGGAAGGACCTTCTCGCGAACCTGTCCCATCATCGCGAACTGAGACAGCGGCCGCTCCTGGATATCGCTGATCTTGACGTAGATCTTGGCCTGGTTCTGCGTGCGTTGTTGATCGTCGCCGATGGTCAGCAGCGCGTAGCGAACGTGATCGAGCTTGCGAATGTCGGTCGAGACCCGCTCGCCGATGTCCAGAGTTTTCTTGAGCGAAGTTCCTTCCGGCGCGCGCATGGTGACTTCGAACTCGCTCTGATCGTCGAGCGGGAAGAAGTTGAACCCGACGCGCGGGCCAAGCACGAACGCAGACGCAAAAGTCAGCAGCGCGATTACGCAGACAGCCAAGCGATGGCGCAATGACAACGTCAACAGCGACGTGTATCCGCGATCCAGCACCCGCATGATCCACGAACTCTTTTCTACCTTTTGCTTCACGTGCTCGACTGCTGGGACCTCTTCCGACTTGGGCTTCAACCGCTTGAGCATTCGCGCGCTAAGCATCGGCGTCAACGTGAAGCTCACAAGCAGCGAGACCATAATGGCGAAGGACATCGTGAGCGCCATCGACTTGAAGAAGCGACCTGGGATGCTCTGCATAAACGCGACCGGAAGAAAGATCACAACGAGCGACAAGGTGGTCGCCATCACCGCCATCCCGATTTCCTTCGTCGCTTCGATCGCCGCAGCAAACGGCTCGAAGCCCTTCTCTTCGATGTAACGAAAGATGTTTTCGAGAACGACGATCGCGTCATCGATCACGATGCCCACTGAAAGCGTCAGGCCCAGCATCGACGGGCCGTTTAGCGTGATGTTGAAGTAGTCCATCACCGCAAACGTCGAGATGATCGAAGTGGGGATCGCAATGGCCGAGATTATCGTCGCGCGCAGGTTCCCCATAAACAACAGCACTACCAGCGAGGCCAGCAGCGACCCCAGCATCAGGTGCTCGCGAACCGTGTGGAACGAGGCAAGTATGAAGATCGATTGATCGCGCACAACGTCGACCGAATAACCCGCCGGCAATGATTTCTTAATTGCTGCGAGCCGGGCCTTCACCGCGTCGACTACTTCGATTACGTTCGTGCCCGATTGGCGGCGCACCTGAAGTAGCAGCGCCGGCCTGTCGTCCAGGCGGCCCGCGCTCAATTCGTCTTCCTCGCCGTCTTCCGTGTGTCCGATGTCGGAGATTTTGATCGGATAGCCGTTGCGGTTGGCGACGACGATGTCGTTGAAATCCGCGGGCGATTGCAAACGTCCAAGAGTGCGAAGGGTGAGCGCGCGATCGGTCTGCTCGACTCGGCCGCCGGGCACCTCGAGGTTTTGCGCCTGCAGCGCTTGCGAAACTTGCGCGACCGTCAGGTTGTAACCGCGCATTTTGTCGCCGTCGAGAAAGACATTCACTTGTCGCTTGCGCCCGCCGATGATCTGCACCTGGCCGACGCCGTTCACGGATTCGATCTGGCGGCGCAACACCTTGTCGGCAAATTCGGTCATCTCGCGGATGTTGCGACTCGAAGCAACCGAGATTGTCATGATCGGCGAAGCATCAGGGTCCAGCTTTTCAATCGTCGGCTGGTCAATGGTGCGCGGGAGATTGGGCAGAATGCGGTTGATCTTATCGCGAACGTCCTGGGCTGCGTCGTCGAGATTTCGCTCCAGCTCGAACATTACGAATACGAGCGAGACACCTTCGGCAGAGGTCGAACGCAACTCGTCGATGCCGCTGATAGTGTTGACGGCCTCTTCGATCTTGTCGGTGATCTCGGTCTCGACTTCTTCCGGGGCGGCGCCCGGCAATCGAGTGGTGATCGTGACGGTCGGGAACTCGACTCGCGGGAACCGCTCGACAACCAGCCGGTTGTACGAGAAGACGCCGAGCACGATCAGTGTCATGATCAACATCGTCGCGAACACTGGACGACGAACACAAATCTCAGCCAGCTTCTGCATTATTTCTCCAAAACCGTACGGGCGGCCCTCCGTGGCCGCCCCTTCTTCGGATTGGTAGCGACACGCAAAGAGGGGCGGCCACGGAGGGCCGCCCGTACAGGTATTTCACTTGCCGCTGTTGACGATGCTGCCTTCTTGCAACTTGTCCAGATTGCTAAGCGCGACGGTCTCACCGGATTTCACGCCGTCCACGACTTCGATCAAGTCGCCATCGGTTGCGCCGGTTTTGACGATGCGCTCCGACACGCGACCGTTCTCGATTACGAAAACCTTATTCAATCCGGCGACGACTTGAATTGCGCGCTGCGGCACCATCACAGCCGGCGCGTCTTTAGCGGTTATCAAACTTGATTTAGCGAACATTCCCGGTCGCAGCAAATTGTTAGCGTTCGCAACCTCCGCCTCCACCGTCAGCGCGCGAGTCTGTTCATTGAGCGACGCGCCGATGCGAACAACACGCCCGGTGAAAGTGCGATCGGAAAAGGCTTCAGTTTTCAATGTCATCGTCTGCCCGGTGCGAACCGAGGCCGCGGCATACTCCGGAATGTCGGCGCGCAAGCGAAGCGGATTGATCTTCACCAGCGTTACGATTTTTCCGTTAACCGGGAGGTACGTTCCTCGCGATGAATGCTTTTCTTTCACTGCGCCGCTAATCGGCGCGCGCACGACCGTGTCCGTGAGCGCCTTCTTCGCCAGATCCAAAGCGGCGCGCTGCTGTTCGACGACCGCAAGCTGTTGATTCACCGCGTCGAGCGCGGCTTGATAACGAGCTTGCGCCAGGTTGTAAGTCGTGAGCGCTTGATCGTAGACCGCGCGAGACACGTCGCCGTTTTCGACCAGTTGAGTCTGTCGATCGAGAGTCATCTTCTCCCAATCGAGTTGCGCCTTTGCGACTCTAACGTCGGGGTTTTGATTACGGTCGAACTTCTCTCCCTCTTTCATGCCCAGTCGCGCCATCGTTTGTTTGAGAGTTGCTTCCGCTTGATCTACTTTGAGCTTCGCGTCGCGTTGATCGATCTGAGCGATGACCTGCCCTTTCGCAACGTAGCTGCCAAAATCGACGTTGAGCTGTGACAGTTCGCCCGCAGCTTGAGCCGAGACGATTACCTCCTCATCGGCGGCGAGCGATCCGACGACCTCGACGCCGCGCTGCAAATTGCGAGTGATCGCGGCGGCAGTCAAAACGTCGATTGGCGCCGGGGTCGCCACTCCTGCTTTCGCCTCGGCCTTCGCTTCCGGCGGCGGTTGATTGCGGCTGCACGCCGATGCGAGGAGAACCGCCGCGATAATTGCGAAGGTTAGCAGAGCGCTAAGCGCTGGATTTCTGCGCCGTTGAGAGTGTTTCATATCAGTCACCATATACTTCGACCGTTGTTCATTTGTTCCGAGTGCCTGGCCCAGTTAACCGTTATGAGTGGGTTTGCGAATGCCGGCAAGAAAAATATCGACGAACCGATCAGCCATTTGCCGGTTCGAGAATCTCAGATCGTCATCGCGAAAGATGTTACGCACCTGAGCTTGATTCAAAACCATCCCCACGAACGCGCGCGCCGCCACCGCCGGATCAACCTTCCGAAACGCACCGTCAGTGATCCGCTGCTTAATGTACCGGCGAATTTGATTCTTAATTTCGCGAGCAGTGGAGTGGAAAAAGATTTCCGACAGGTCGTGACCTTCCAGCGCGCTGAATAGCAGTAATCTCATGAAAGTGTGGTCCTTCGTGTGGAACTGCAGCATCTCGTAAGCGAGCGAGCCGAAGTATGCGTTGTCATCCTTTCGGCGCGCAGCATCTTCGAGATTTGCCTTCATTCGCTCGGTGGCTTGTTTGACCTTATGGTCGAGAATCGCGTTATAAAGATCATCCTTAGTCGCGAAGTGGCGGAAAATGATCGCCTCGCTCACGCCGGCTTGATCGGCGATCTCTTTAGTCGTCGTGCCTCGAAATCCTTTCTGTGAAAAGAGTCCGGCCGCAACCGCGACGATCTGGCTTCGCCTGCCTTCGGCATGCATGCGAATCGGATGTGATCTTTGCGCCAACGGAACCGCTGTCATATTCGATACTCCTCCAGAGCTAAGTAAGTAAGGACTAACATACTTATTTGATCGTGGTAAGTCAAGCAGTAGGCGACCACCGCTGTCGCGCTTGAGCGCGCGTTGACATGCCCTGTTTTTATCCCGTAGCATCTGCTTCGAATAGAATTCCTTAATAATTCTCGATGACTGCCAGAGGAGAATCATGAGCGCATTGCCCATTATGATTGGCGCGTTGTGTGTGTTGGCGATCGGTTATCGCTACTACAGCGCATTCATCGCCGCTCGCGTGATGGTCCTTGACGACTCGCGACAAACGCCTGCGCACACGATGAACGACGGTCAGAACTACTTCCCGACAAACAAGTGGGTGTTGTTCGGACATCATTTCGCCGCAATCTCGGGAGCCGGGCCGCTGGTGGGGCCAGTGCTCGCCGCGCAATTCGGATTCTTGCCTGGACTTCTCTGGCTCGTAATAGGCGTCGTGCTCGGAGGCGCAGTGCACGACTTCATAATCCTTGCGTCCTCGGTGCGCAGACGGGGCAAGTCGCTGGCAGAAATCGCGCGCACTGAAATCAGTCCCGTATCCGGCCTAGTGACCGGCATCGCGATTCTGTTCATCGTCATCATCGCACTCGCAGGTCTGGGGTTGGTAGTCGTCAACTCCCTCGGCGAAAGCCCCTGGGGCACATTCACGGTTGGCTTCACAATACCGCTCGCGCTTTTTATGGGGCTTTACATGTATCGCTTCCGCAAAGGCAAGATCGCCGAGGCGACAATTCTCGGGGTGATCGGTCTGTTCGCGGCTGTAATAATTGGCGGAAAAATCTCCCAGTCCTCTCTCGCTCCAAGCTTTACATTTTCAGAAAGCACCGTCACGTACCTGATGGCAACATATGGTTTCATTGCCTCTGTCTTGCCGGTGTGGATGCTTCTTTGCCCGCGCGATTATCTCAGCTCATTCCTCAAGGTCGGCACCGTCGCGTTCCTGATTATCGGAGTTCTGTTTGTGGCGCCGCATCTTCACATGCCGGCTACGACGCCGTTCGTCGCTGGAGGCGGGCCGATCATTCCCGGCAAGCTCTACCCGTTCGTGTTCATAACGATTGCATGTGGCGCCATCTCGGGATTTCATTCGCTGATAAGCTCAGGCACTACGCCTAAGATGTTGAATCGCGAAACCGACGCGCGAATGATCGGCTACGGTAGCATGTTGATGGAAGGGATTGTGGGAGTAGTCGCTTTGGTTGCCGCGACGTCATTGCTTCCCGGAGACTATTTTTCCATAAACATCAAACAGACTACCGCGGAGAACAAGGCAGCATACACTCAATTCGTTGAGACTAAGAGCACGGAAGGCTTCGACCTGCACGAACAGAAGCTTGAAGAGTTGACGCAGGAAACCGGCGAGAAAAACTTGCGCGGGCGAACCGGCGGCGCTGTGACGCTGGCGGTTGGGATCGCGCAGATTTTTTCGGGGCTGCCGGGAATGAAGGGGCTAATGAAGTATTGGTATCACTTCGCGATCATGTTCGAAGCGCTCTTCATTCTGACGACGATTGATACAGGGACACGTGTCGCTCGGTTTATGCTCGGAGAGTTCCTCGGAAGGTTCTATAAACCAATCGAGCGGCCCGACTGGATGCCGGGCGCGATCATAACATCGGCGCTGATTGTGGGAGGGTGGGCCTATTTCATACGCACGGGGTCCATCTCGACTATCTGGCCGATGTTCGGAATAGCTAATCAATTGCTCGCCTCTATTGCCCTTTGCGTCGGGACGACGGTCATAATAAACTCCGGCCGTGCCAAGTATGCATGGGTGACGATTACGCCGTTGGCGTTTGTCGCGACTACCACGCTGACCGCCGGATGGCGCTCGATCTTCGACAACTTCCTCAAAGAAGCCAGGAATCCCGAGACGATGTTTCGAGGATACCTGAACACCGCACTGACGGCGATCATGATGATCTGTGTCACGATAGTCATTGTGGATTCGATCTTGCACTGGCGGCGAGTTTTGCGCGGCGTACCAATTAAGGAGCCCGTCATCCAGCCCGGCGACTGACGTATCGGCCTATTCTCACGGATGCGTTTGACTGCGAGTCTTTGTCCACCACGTGGACGTAATTGAAGTCTTCTTTTTTGATCGTTCGCTGGGTCCTTTCCAACAACTCGTACTGACTCATCAACGCTTCTTGAGGAACCTTGCGCTTTCTTGCGGCATTGCGCGCGAGACAAGTCTCGATCGTCACGTCGAACACGATGGCAGCAGTGTTGAATCCATGACCTTGAGCGATTCGAATCAACGTCCTTCTATGCTCACGTCTGAGGTTGGTGGCGTCGGCTACTGTTAATCGACCGAGCGTCAATCGCTTGTCGGTGATGAAGTGCATCAGATCGAATGCGTGTGCAGACACGCTCTGATTGGCGGGATCGTCGGACACTAGTGCCCGGCATTCGTCGGATGAGACGATCTGAGTCGGCAGGAAATGCTTGGCGGCCCAGGTCGATTTGCCGCTCCCGGCCGGGCCGCAGAGAACGACCAGTGTGTTGCGAGGGATGACGATTTCGTTCAAAGCGATTTGGCTTACGGCACTTTGAAGGGATTGATGAGCGACAGTCCTTTTATGTTTGAGTAGCTGTCGAAATCCTCTGAGTACAAGCAGGCGACTCCCGCCTCGATGCAAGCTGCGATAATCATAGCATCCCAAAAGGAAAGGCTGTATTTACCCAACAGGTCCTCTGCCTTTTTCAATACGGTCCACTTGGGCAGCTTTGTCGTCCACAACTGCCGTAATCTACGAATCTCTTGCCACGCTTTGGCGCGATCGAAGCCAAAAGGCTCAAGCTTCGTGCTAGCGGAGATGAACTCGCACGCTACTTGCCAAAGCAAAATTCCGTTTAGGAGGGATTGAACAAGTGAGTCAGCGGCCGCCTGCTTGACCGGATCACGCGGATCGTGCACGTAGATCAAGACGTTAGTATCAACGGCGTTCATGTAGCTCGTCGCGCGTGAAACGAGGCGCGGTTGCTGGGATTGGGTTTTCCCTCATTCTCTTTACCAGATCTTTGAGCAGCGCTTGACGCTCTGCGGGATCGGTCACTTCTGGCGGAATCGTGTAGGGATCGTCACCAGTAGGTTGCGGATCTTCAGGCAACTTAGCGCTACGTTCAGGCTCTACAGTCAGCTCCACCTCGGAGCCCTCTGGCAGTTCAAAGGATTCCTGAGGTATGAACGCGCCGTTTTGGAAAACTGCTTTGATTTTTTGACTCATAACTAATTCCTTTAACTGCCTACTAGATTCGTTGTTCGACTCTAACCGTGCAAAGCAGCAAACAGCCTAACTTGTTAGCTTATCCGGTAGCAACCATTATACCGCAGCACGCGGCCTTCTTCTTCCAACTTTAGCAGATGCGCAACGGTTGAGCGTTCAGCCAAGCCCCACATCGCGGGATTCACATCGGTGTAGGCAGCCTCCACGATTTCACTCGGACGCGATGCGCCGGCCTGAACCGCCGCGAGAATCTTGTTCTCACGCATCGTTCGATGCTCGATGTATTCCTCGATCTTCTCGCGAGCCGAACCGATCGCCGGGCCGTGCGCGGGAAACAGCACGGACAGTTTCGGCAACGCCAGCAGCCGATGCAGTGAGTCGAAGTACTGTTTCATGTTTCCTTCAGGTGGATCGATGACCACCGTTCCGATGCCAACCACCAGGTCGCCCGTTATGATGTCGCCAGTTCGCTCCTGGTAGAAACACAAATGCCCGTGCGCGTGACCAGGCGTGTGAAGCGCTCGAAGCCGCCAGCCCGGCTCACCTTCAATCTCGATCAATTCGTTGTCTTCAATAAACCGATCCACTTGCACGGCGTACTTGACTCTGTTCGCCGTCAATCGATGAGTGGCTACTGGGACACCGAGTCGCGAGCGTAGATGCGCCGCGCCTCCGATGTGATCCGAGTGAAGATGGGTCAGAATTATTTCTCTGACGCGGCGACCTTCCTTCATCAAGCCATCAATAAATGCATCGAGTTCTCGCTGTTCCTCTTCGTATGGCGAGGCTGGGTCGATGACGATCAACTCATCGCCGCCGATGATGTAACAGTTGGTGTGTGTGGCTGGAGGAAGTGTTGGCGTTCGAACTGGAAACAAAAAAATGCCCGGGCGAAACTCGATGCGTCGCACCATTCCGCGATTCGCTTCCGGGATTACGTTGAGCGCCGATGGCAGCTCATCCAATCGATTGCAGTATTGCGCCAGCGTTCGAATTATGTGAAGCGTGGGCGGCGCCATAATTATCTCGCCGCGTTTCCATCGAGCGTAGGCTTCTTGTGGCCTGATCCATTCACCAGTTTCAAGCTCACCGGTGTCGATCAATGCCTCTTGCCCGTCGGGCATCCACCCCAGAAAGAACGAAGTATCGAATCGGCGCGGCGCGAAATGGGGCGTCACCCATCTGCCAGCCGTTTCGAAATCCGAGCCTCGAATCTCCAGGCCGTCTTCCTCGAGAATCTGCTTGAAGGTCGCCTGACCACTCTTTGTCGATTCTCGCTTCGCACCGATTCGTTGGAGCGACAATCGTTCAGCCCCTCGCGCGAGCAACACGCCGGTCTCCTCGAAAAACTCGCGCACCGCGCATGCACGCATCAGCGCTTCTTCGCCGTCGCAACCGACAACATCGATGCTTCGATCGTCCTTGTCGATCTGTCCGCCCGGGAAGGCATGAAAGCCTCCCATGAACTGGAGCTTCGGGCTTCGCTTGACCCAAAATACTTTGGGGTCGTCTCGATCTTTCAGCAATATTATTGATCCCGCGTTTTTCGGTGTGGCTGCCATGCGCGTCAATATATCACGAGCCTGGCCCAGCGCTCGACACGAAGAATGGAGCAGCGCTGTTGCCCGACCTTTCTTGAATCTATAATGGACCTGGTGGCTGCTAAGAAATTCGATCCCCGCCGAGATTACTATCGCGTGCTTGGCGTGCGCGAAGACGCGAGCAAAGAAGACGTCGATCGAGCGTATCGCAGACAGGCTCGAAAGCTTCACCCGGACGGTGGAGGCACAGACGAGGCAATGAAGTCTCTCAACGAGGCGCACGACGTGCTGAGTGACCCGGCGACCCGAAAAGTCTACGACGCCGAGCGACGACCAAAACGCGTCGTTCCCTCCCCTTCGATCTCCTTCGATCCATACGCTGCATCAAGAGCGGGAACGTTGAAGATCCCGGTTGCCGATCCCGATCTGGCGGGACTGCTGATGGGCGCAGCGGCTTGCTTTGGGCTAGGTATACCGTTGTTGTTGCTGGTAGAGATGCAGTGGGTTTTCTTTCTGTGGCCGCTGAGAATTATGTCGCTCGGCGTTTTGGGGCTTGGGGTGCTGTTGGCACACTCGGCTCTCAGGGTCAAACGCCGCAAGTTGAAGCGTGTCCGGCCCGATTATCCGCGGGCAATTCTCGTGCTGCACGAAGTGGTCTTCTGGATGGTCGCGGTCGGACTGATCGGAGGCATCGTTCTGCTCTTATATTTCCCGTAGTCCGGTGAGAATAGGCTGAACTTTATACTACTGCCGCACGACCTTAGACCCTGCTGGGCATCCCCCCTTGAACTTATCGCCGGATAACTTGCCGTTCTTGATCATGCCGCTCAACGTGAAAGTGGTCGGATTATTGTTGCTCTCCACAACCTGATACTTGATTGGAAGCCACGAGGATTGCTCGACCCACAGGGTGAGTCCTTTCATGGACGACTTCCCCCTCGGGGTCAACTCGAGCTTTGCCGTTGAGCTCGCGCCGATCTGCTCCTCGCCGACGTAAGCGATGTTGTATTGGCGCTTAAGCTCTGGGACTGACTTATAAGGCGTTGCAATGAATGAGAACTCCTGATTCTTTGAAGCCTGCGCTTGCCTCGTTGTCACGATGCACTGATTGATCTTCGCTTGATAGAGATAGATCTTGTCGCAGAGTACCGTGACGAACTGTCCTTCGGGGATCGAATATTCGATTCGAACTCGATCGCAGACCTTTCCGTGCTCGAAGTAGATCCTGCCCTTGTAAACTTCTCTGCCTCCGATCTGCATATCACGCTTCTCCTGTGCCATGTCGGCTTCGATGGTCTTAATTGAGCGCGCGGCTTTTTCCATATTGGCGAGCACTTCATCGAGCTTCCCGTTGGCGCTCGTTCGTAACACGAACACAGTTGGCGAAAAGATCGCGGCGATTGCGATTATGAATGCACTTCGTTTCATCGTTGATTCCCTGCTTGGTGTACTAAGAACTTCCGGATCACTTCAGGTAGACCACATAACTGGTCTCGCCCGAACTCTCTTCAACCCTTTCGATGCGCGAAACCTTAACCGGGTGTCCATACTTCCGTTCAAGTCGGTCTGTTATCTCTCGTTCGAGGTTGCCGGGATCGACCTGTCCGATCTCGCTGCTTCGCACGATTACCGGCGCCGGTCGTACAGTGTGAAATGCGCTGCCCGGAGCAAACATAACAAACGCGAGAATCAGCACACACATTACATCATACTGCCAGGTCCCTCGGTCGTAAGACCAAAACAGAATCTTCTTCAGCGTGCTTAAGATAAGCTTCAAGAGCGTCCTCGCACCGCATCTGCCGAGCCGCTCGAAGCAATAACGTGTCCGTCTCGCATCTCGATTATTCGATCTGCGCGCGCGGCGGCTTCGGCGTTGTGCGTGATTATTATGATCGTCTGGCCGAATTCCTTGTTGAGCTGGCGCATCATCTTTAGAACGATATCGGAGTTCTCGCTGTCGAGGTTGCCGGTCGGCTCGTCCGCAAGAATAATAGCGGGGCGGTTTATGACCGCGCGAGCGATTGCCACGCGCTGTTGCTCGCCGCCCGAAAGCTCGAGCGGTTTGTGATGCATCTTGTCCTCGAGTCCCAACAGCCTGAGCACCTCGTGCCGGCGGCCTGACTCCTTGTTGTTCTTGCCCCCGTAGATTCGCTCGGCCAGCTTCAGGTTTCCCTCGGCGGTCAGAGTGGGAAACAGATTGAAGCGCTGAAAGACGAATCCAACTTTGCGGCGGCGCAAATCGGTGCGTTCCGCGTCGTTCATCGCGGTCAGGTCCTGGCCGTCGATGATCACCCGACCCGAAGTCGGTTTGAGCATACCGCCGACGATGTGCAAGAAAGTCGACTTGCCGCAACCAGACGGTCCCATGATCGCGACGTACTCGCCGGGCTGCACTTGTAAGGTCGCGCCTCGCAAGGCGGGCACTTCGACCTTGCCTACGTGGTAGACCATCCTCAAATCGATTGTTTCTAAGATGGGAGTCATTGGTCACTTGTCATTTGTCATTGGTCATTTGAACGAATGACCAATGACAAATGACTAACGACTAATCATAACTTATCGCTTCGACCGGATCGAGGTTGGCCGCGCGCATCGCCGGATAGATCGCACCCAAAACTCCGCCGAACACCCCGATCAGCGCGGCGATCAGTAGCCATTTCGGTTGTAGATCGATCAGCAGTCTCGTGTTTGCTTCAAGCCACAACTTTCCAACCACAGCCGCAAGAAATCCAAGCAAAACGCCGAATGCGCTGATTAGCGCGGCCTCTTTTTCGATCGTGATCACTATGAATCCTTTCGATGCGCCAAGGCTCTTGAGAATTCCGATCTCTCGCGTTCGCTCGATGATTGTTGTGTACATAGCAAGTAGTATTACGAGTGTGCTGATGACCACGGCCAGCCCGATCACCACTTTCAGAAAAACCTCGACGGGCCCGAGACCCTGCGAATAAAGTGCTGGGATCTCACTCGTCGAGATGACGTGGTGACCGGGATAATACGTTCGCAACTGCTCGATTACCTGATCCGCAAGCTCGGGGCGTTGGCATTTGACCATCACAAACGTGCAATTCTCGACGCCGCCCAACAACTGCTGCATCGTATGCAGCGGTATCTTGACTCGCGCAAGAACGGAAGGCTCGTAGATTCCCACGACGGTGAACTGGTGGCCGAGCACTGTTATTCTGCTGCCGATATCAACAGGCCTTCCATCGAGATCCTTGCCGGTGTCGGCATAGTAGCGATCGACTATCACTTCATATTCGGAGCCAGAGGTTCGGCCATCGCCAAGCCCTCGTCCCTTTGCCAGGTTCAGCCGGGTAGACTTTATGAAGCTCTCGTAGTCCAGGCCGTCGACCATTTCGAACCCGAACCCGGCAACACCGCCTTGCATGTACACACCCACCGGCGACGCTGCAGCAACGCCTTCGATCGGCGGCTTTGGCTCTATGTCCGGGTCTTCGGCGGTGGGCTGGACACCGGAAAGGATCGCATCGGCGTAACGCGCAGGCATCATCAGCGGGTTGCCGGCCAGCGACATGTTTTCGGCAGAGAGAAAGCGGATCTCGGCGTCGGTGTTAGACTGGCGCTGGGCGGCGTCGCGCGCCACGCCGCGAGCGAGGCCGGCAAACAGCGTGACCAGTATCACTCCGAGCGCGACTCCGATTACGCTGATTGCGGTACGCAGCGGTCGCTGGCTGATGTTTGCTGCGATGAGGCTGTTCATTTACCTGTGAGCAGGCAGAGGAACGTTGGGCTTGCGAGGCGGTTCGGTGGAGACCTTGCGCGGTTCGTCCAGGTTTATCTCGTCGAGCTTTTCGGGATTATCGAGCTCAAACGTTGTTGGCGGCAACTCAGCGTTTACCTCGACCGATTCCGACACGAGCATCAGATCCAGGCGATAGCCGTCGTTGCGGCGATCGATGATCACGTGTTTGGGCAATTCCGCCTTGCTGTTAGGCACCGCGAACCAATCGGAATAAATAACATCGCTTGCGAGTCTACCAACGCCATTCTCGAACGTTTGTTGACGAACCAGGTTAGTGCCCGATTGGCTTCGGTCGAACCAGAACTTCCGGCGCAGTTTGAACTGGCCTTTCTCATCCCGATCGCCCACGTAAACAACATAGTAGCTCCGCTCGACCAACCGATTCTTCTTGCCCGGCCGCTTGTCCTCCTCGACCTGCCGCACCTCTTCGCGAAAAGTATTAAGCCGATCGGTCTCGGTGATGGGCTTGATGAGAAACGAATCGGTGATGTGCTGCGGACGCATGTTCACCAGGCCGCCTGCCTTGGCGAGGTGCGGGTCTTTGGTCTCTCTTATTTCCTCGATGTCCATCCGGTCGATATCGGCTAGATTACTGCCGAAGATAAAGCGGCGCTTATCCTGCGGTCGATAGATGGCAAGCTTGAATTTCTGGCCGTCGCTTACCATATCGGCAACCCTTGCGCCGATGAACGTCACGTTCATGCGAGTCTTTTCGGGCCGCTTGAACCGAATCAGACCGGTCGCCGACGGAAACTCATCCGCCTGCGTCCCGTCGCCAGTGAAGTAGTTCCAGACGGTGAGATCCGACTGCGCAGAGAAAGTTTGAATCTGACTGAAGGCGTTTATTCGCTCGACGAGCTGATCAACCGAAAGTGGCCCATTTATTGGCAGCAGCTCGTTGACCTTGACCCGGTGCACGCACGATGAGCCGAGGAGCCCCACAACTGCTAGTATCAACAAGATTCTGAGTCTCACGATGAATTGCGCCTTTTATGATTGATATATACGGTCACCCTCAGTTGCCAGTTACGTAAGCCTACAACGTAACAAAGCGCTCCAACGGTTGTCAACGACGGCAATCGCCGTTCCCGTCTCGTTGCTGTATGAATCTCAGCCGCCTAGTATTCTATCTCAGGAGCGATTATGCCAAGACTAAAGAAGCCGATGATCAGAGCCGCTCAGCCGGAGAGCTTGTTCGAAGAGCCCGCTGATCAGAGGCCGCAGTTTTTTGCCGACGAAAGGAGTGATCGGCCTCTTGCCGACCGGATGCGGCCTCGCACGCTGAACGAATTCGTCGGCCAGCAAAAGATCGTTGGGCCGGGCCGCGCGCTTCGAAAGATGATCGAAGAGGACCGGCTGCAATCGCTCATCTTTTGGGGGCCGCCCGGCACAGGTAAGACGACGCTTGCCCGCATCATCGCCGATCAAACCGCTGCCCGATTCGTGCCCTTTAGCGCCGTGTCGTCCGGCATACGCGAAGTCCGCGAGGTCATGTCCGAAGCCAACGAGTACCGCCGACGGTTGGGTAAACGCACCGTGGTGTTCATTGACGAGATTCATCGCTTCAACAAGGCTCAGCAAGACGCGTTTCTGCACTACGTCGAAAGCGGCGCGATAATCTTGATCGGCGCGACGACCGAGAATCCTTCGTTTGAAGTAAACTCGGCCCTGCTCTCCCGGTCGAAGGTTTTCGTTCTGGAGATGCTCACGACCGATGAGATCGTGACGATACTTGAGAACGCGCTTGCCGATACCAAACGTGGACTCGGCGACGAGCAGATTGAGATAACCGACGAAATACTTCGAGCGATCGCCGTCTATGCATCCGGCGATGCGCGTGTCGCGTTGAACACGCTCGAACTTGCGGTCTCGATTGCCGAATCTGATTCAACGGGCGCGAAGGCCATTACCGACGAGGTGCTTCGCGAAGCAATGCAGCGCGCGGCGATCCGTTACGACAAAGCCGGCGAAGAACACTTCAATCTGATCTCGGCGTTCATTAAGTCTATACGAAACTCCGATCCCGATGCGGCGGTCTACTGGTTGGCGCGAATGATCGAGGGCGGCGAGGACCCGCTTTATATCGCCCGGCGATTAGTCGTTCACGCGTCGGAAGACATTGGGCTCGCGGATCCGATTGCCCTTGTCGAAGCTGTTGCGGCAATGCAGGCAACTCACTTCGTCGGCTTCCCCGAAGCGAAGCTCGCGTTAACGCAAGCGACTCTGTATCTTGCGACCGCGCCGAAGTCTAACACGGTGCTTGAGACTTACGGGGCGGCGATGAAAGACGCGCTCGAGACGGAACGCGAGCCTGTGCCCCTGCATTTGCGAAATGCAGCGACCGGTTTGATGAAGCGTTTCGGTTACGGCGAGGGCTATCAGTACGCGCACGATTTCGAGTCGGGCAAGGCTGAAGATATGGAGTGCTTGCCGGAAGCTCTGAGAGGGCGCAAGTATTACAAGCCGACAAAGCGAGACCGCAATTAGACCACGGATTATGCTGATCCGACCGATTCACACGGATTGGGAGCCGCGCCCGCCAGTCGAATCCGTCTAATCCCCGGTCTATCCTTTACGCTCCCGCCGCGGCGGCTCGCTCAGTCTCTGGTTCCGCCTTTCGCGGCGCCACTTTCTTTGTTACGAATAGGATCAGCGATCCGATGATCCAACCAACAAGAGGGGCCACAACAAAGCCGGCTATCAAGTGTGCCCCGACGTGGAGCCACGTCTTCCCATCCGCATTGCCGCTGTACTCTGGAGCCGTGAAGATGTTGTCTTTGTGGGTTGCGATGCCCAACACTATTGATCCGGCGACAATTAGATGTGCCAGCACGTTCTGGATCCACAGAAGCGGCAGGAGTTGTTTATAGCTGCCGAAACCGCTGGTATGGACTCTTATTGACGCATACACGAGTCCGATCAATACCGCCCCGGTTATGCTGACCCATTTTGCGGCGGAGTTTGGCACGCCGGCAAGCGAAAGCGCCAATCTGCCGAGTCCTACAATCGCGATCAGCCAAAGAATGATCTTGTTGAACCTAACATATTCAGAAAAGCTCTTCCCGAATATTCTCATCACGTCCTCCTGAGTTGGGGTTTTGATGGGTCGCAATAGTATCACCTCAGCCTCGTAAGTCAAAGCCATACGCGCGACTTGATCTTGCCCGCGACCGTCTTTCCCTGATACTCATTAGTCATGCCGTCGTCAACAACTAAGATCTCAACGCGGCGACATAAGCAAGTCCTTGACATAACAGACCGCGTTCAGCAAGCAGTGTCCGAGTCAGGAGTACAAGCGGGTCTTTGCAACATCTTTGTCACGCACACGACTGCGGGGATCACGACAGGCGAATCAATCGAAGGAACCGACGAGGACCTGATGGAAGTCCTCGAGCGCCTCATCCCCGAGATCAAGTTCCGACACGAGCACGATCCGTCACACGCGCCCGATCACATGATCAGCTCGATTCTCGGGCCGAGCGTGACAGTTCCAATCCGCAACGGCAAGCTACAACTCGGCACGTGGCAAAGCGTTTTGTTCGTCGAATGCAACGGCCCTCGCGAGAGGAACGTTGTGGTGACCATCGTGCCCGCGTAAATGATGAGGTGGCGTCATGTTCTGCCCGACGTGTGGAAGAGACAATGCGAATGAACGGAAGTTCTGCTCGTCTTGCGGGACTAATCTCGAGGCAGTCTCGCAAGTCTTGTCTGGGCGTACGACTAACTTCTTCACTAAACTCGATGCAGGATTCGATCAACTGTTCGCGCGTTATTCCGAGCACCTTTTCAAGGACGCCCTCTCGGATGCAACCGATCGAAAAGTGAAGAACTCCTGGAAGCTTCTTGGCAAAAGCGTTGTGACCTCGCTCTTCGATCTCTTCATGGCCGTCTTGATATGGAATGTCATCTCGCTCAGGTTTGAGATTCTCGTGATCACAACTCCCTTCCGGCTTCTCTCAGAGAAATTCGCCCGTCAGAAGAAACTCGCAGCACCGCTCGAGCGAGAGACGTTACCGAAACTACCAGAACCGCCAGAGCAAAGATGGCTGGCAGGCGCAGCAGCGAGTATCAGCGAACATACAACTGAGAGGCTGCAGGAATATTCGCAGGCTCCGGAGAATCCACACCCACCAAATGCCTAAGGTTGATTCAAAGTCAGCCAGCATCGGTCTCCGGGCCAAGACGGGCCGAGCCATTGCGGTTGTGCTGAGTGGTCCGCCGGACTCGCCTCGTGTGCTGAAGCGCGGCGAGCTGACGCTTACTGACGCGGCCGTTCCGGCGACGTTCCAGCCGTACCACGAAGTGATGGATCTGCCGTGGGAGCAAGCGCTAATCGCCGTGCGCAAAACGACCGCGCTGATCGAGAAGGCAGCATCCAAGAGTCTCAGACACCTCATTCGAGAAGTGCAGGCCGAAGGCTTCAAAGTGGCGGGCGTCGGAATAGTTGGGGCCGGCAATCGCAATCTCGAAAAGATCGGCAGCACTCACATACGGGCACACGCTGCCGAGGGAGTGCTGTTCCGTCAGGTCCTCCAAACTGCTGCGGAGTTGAATGGATTAAAGAGTCGAGCGTTGGATGAGAGAACACTTGATGAAACCGCTGCGGCAGAACTTGGGCTAAAGCCTCAGAGGCTAAAGGGCCAACTGGCGGAGATGGGTCGCGAAGCAGGGCCGCCGTGGCGAGCTGACGAGAAGGCTGCCGCAACTGCCGCGCGGCTAGTGCTCGCGGCACGGAAGTAGTAGCAGCTAGGCGGACAATTAGAATTGACGGCAATCCAATCTGCTTGCGCCGCCGGCAGCCGAACAAACATATATCTCCGGAGTGTGGCCGGTCTTTCGATTGTAGCCTGGAGCGACCGCTCGCTTGAACTCTTCGACTCGGTCGGCCGCAACTAGATTAACCGTGCAACCGCCGAAGCCTCCGCCTGTCATTCGCGCTCCGTAAACGCCTTCAACTTGGTTCGCCAAATCAACCATAGTGTCAAGCTCCGGGGAACTCACCTCGTAATCATCGCGTAAGCTGCGATGCGATTGGGCCATCAGCGCACCGAACCGACGCAGATCACCGCGCTCAAGCGCGCCCGCTGCTTCCCGCACCCGAGCATTCTCAGTGATGACGTGACGGCAGCGTTTGTAGATCACTTCAGGCAGCTTGTCGCGTTCCTGTTCCAGATCACGTACCGTAACGTCGCGAAGCGCTCGGACGTCGGGCCGCACGTTCGCGAAGTGACGGACGCCGGCTTCGCATTCGGCGCGTCGCGTGTTGTACTCGCTCGCGCCAAGTTCATGTTTGACCATTGTGTTACAGATAACTAACCGAACGTCTTCCGGCAGTGGCAGCAGTCGATATTCGAGCGAGCGGCAATCTAGCATCAACGCGTTCCCTGCGCGCGCGAGGCAAGAAACGAATTGGTCCATTATCCCGCAACGCATGCCGACGAATTCGTTTTCGGCTCGCTGACAGAGCTTGGCGATCTGAACTCGATCGAGCTCGAGGTCGGAATTCTCAAGCATCGCCAGTGCGGTCGCGACTTCAATCGCCGCGGAAGAGCTCAAGCCTGCGCCTATCGGGACGTTGCTTTGAATCGTAAGGTCGGCTCCGCGCAGTGCATAACCTGCTTGCCCCAGGACAACAGCGACGCCCAGAACGTAGTCGCTCCAATGTCCTCTTTCGCGCGGCTTCTGCTGGTCAAGATTAAATTCAATGCCTTCGGAAAAATTCTGGGAGTGAATGCAAAGCTTGCGGTCGTCCCGAGGTTTGATGGCTACCTGTGTGTAACGATCAATTGCCACAGGCATCACGAAGCCATCGTTGTAGTCGGTGTGCTCGCCGATAAGATTCACGCGGCCGGGAGCGCGATAGACTTTCGCGCCTGCGTTTCGCAAGTCATCGAAGGTTCGGGTCATTACAATCAGTGCGTGTCTTCAGCGTCGCGCTCCTTGAGCTCTTCCATCATCCTTTGACCTTCGAGGCTGATCTCCGCAGGCTTGGCCGTAGCTGTTCCTCGCCTGCCGAGCACAAGCATCACGACTCCGAAGATCAACAGCACCGCGCCCCATCCGAGGTTCACATTCAAACCAAGCGAACGTTGATAGATCGACTTGTCGCCAAAAACCCCGTACGCAACCAACAACAATCCGAACAGCGTGAACATCGCGCCGATCGGCAATCGAATGTCGATTCCCATCGCTCCTCCTTCACTCACCAGAAAATAATGTTCAGCACTAATGTCATCAGCAACACGATAACCCCGAGCACCGCAGGCCGCTGATACCACGGCAGATGCTCTTCTTTCGGGCGCGGAGTGAGCGAATAGACTAAACCGACAAGCTCCTTCTCATCGCGCGCTCTGGTTATCAGGCTCACCACGATTGTGACAACAAAGCAGGCAGTCCACGCGAATATGGCCGTCCAGAAATTCTGTGCCATCTCGCTGGGATAGATATGGGTTGCGCCGAACCAGCCGCCCTTGATGCCCGCAGTCGCGTTCATCGGCAACGTTAGGCCATGATGAAGGGCCGCTGCGATTGTGCCCGACAATAAACCGAGAAACGCGCCGTGCCCCGTGGTTCGCTTCCAGAACATGCCCAGAAGGAAAGTCGCAAACAGCGGCGCGTTGACGAACGCGAACACCAACTGAAGCATGTCCATGATGTTGTTGAAGCGAGTCGCGACAAACGCCGCCGCCACCGAGATCGCTATGCCGAAGATGGTCGACATCCTCCCCATCCATAGGTAATGGGTATCGCTGGCGCCGCGACGTATGTAGGACCCATAAATGTCATACGTCCACACGGTATTGAAGGCAGTGACGTTTCCAGCCATGCCCGACATGAAGCTGGCCATCAGGGCCGTTAGTCCAACCCCCAGCAAGCCCGAGGGGAAATAATGCGCCAGCATCATTGGTATCGCCATATCGTAGTTGAACGAGCCGTCTGGTTTCGTCGGCAGCGCGAACCCGCTCGCGCCCGATCCGTACGTCAACGCGATAGCGATCATTCCGGGAAGGATTACCAGAAATGGAAAAAACATCTTCGGTATCGCGGCGATCAAAGGCGTGCGGCGCGCGGCTGACATAGACTTAGCGGCCATCGCCCTTTGAACGACGAGAAAATCCGTGCACCAATAACCGAAAGACAACACGAACCCGAGCCCCATCACCATTCCGAACCATTCGACTCCCATCGGGTTTGCGGAAGGAGAGTTCATGAACTTCCACGAATCGCTCCAAGCACCGGAGGCGAATCCGTGTTGAGTCGCTACGACGCCGAGTCGCGACTGCAAGCCTACCCAGCCGCCCGCGTCCTTAAGCCCCAAAAACACCAGCGGCAGGAATCCGAGCACGATCAGAAAGAATTGGAGCACCTCGTTGTAGATCGCAGATGTCAGTCCGCCCAGAAAGATGTAGAGCAGAACGATGACCGCCGACATCAAGACGCTGAAAGTGAAATCCCAACCCAGAAGCGTTTGAAGCAGCAAGCCCATCGCGTACATCGAGATGCCTGATGAAAAAACCGTCATCGTAGCAAATGAGATCGCATTCAGCCCGCGCGTCTTTTCGTCGAAGCGCAGCTTCAGGTATTCCGGCACCGATCTCGCACGCGACCCGTAATAGAACGGCATCATGAAGACTCCAACGAACACCATCGCGGGAATCGCGCCGACCCAGTAGAAGTGGCTTGTAGCGATACCGTACTTGGCGCCCGAAGCTCCCATTCCAATCACTTCTTGCGCGCCGAGGTTCGCCGAGATGAAGGCGAGTCCCGTGATCCACGCTGGAATCGAACGCCCGGACAGGAAGAAGTCAGTGCTGGTTTTCATGTAGCGCTTGAGCGTAAACCCGATGCCAAGCACGAACACGAAGTATACAAGCATGATGATCCAGTCGATTGTGGTCAGTGTCATCTTCTAGAGCCCTCTTGTGATCTCTGAATTTCGATTTGGAGTCTTTGATCTCAGCACCACCGTTCGCAATCGCCGAAATTCAAGGTCCACCCAGAGAGTGCACAGAGTAATTGGAAGTCGCACTATACACTGTAGAGACGCGATTGTCAGCGTCGGATCAGAACTCTGGCTGAATGTGACAGGGAATCAGCCTCAAGCCTGGGCGGTGTTGCGGTTTCAGACTCAGAAGAATCGCCGAAGGACGTTCCAGGCCGGGGGGCTCGTCGCCAATTGACCTTAGTTTCGTGTGAACTCTACCGCGACGGCGTCGCCGGCGAACTTTGACTGACCGCGCATCGGCTTGTAATAGATATATGCAATCTTATTGACAGGACCGCAGTTCACGCTTCCTTCGAAGCTCGGATCCTGACTGTAAAATTCCAGCTTTTCTTTATCGCCGACCGCAAAGCGTAAAATGTCATTCGACTTTTGCACTACCAACACCCACTTCCCGCGTTCGCACTCGATGGAAACCAGCACGCCTCGAATCGTCTCCGCACCTTCGACTTTGAGCGTTGGCCGCCTCATCAAGCGTGGAACGGCCTTCTCGGCGGGCGGACTCGAAGGAGGGGGTTCTGGCTCGGCGACCCGGTCGGCTTCTTTGGGCGCACGGGTGTAGTATTCGATCATCTTGATCATCGATTCGGCTGAGGTTCTCAGGGCTGGGTCGGAATCTAACGCCAGCAGCGGCTCGAGAGTTTTCTTCGCCGCCTCGTAATCCTGCATCCGCACTTGAAGCTGAGCGAGACTCAGCGCGAAGTGTCTATTCTGCGGTTCGAGTCTCATCGCCGTCCTCATGAGCTCCGTGCCTTCTTTCAGGTTCTCGCCGGTGGCCAGGTGCAAGAACGCGAGAGCGTAATAGGCGTGCGCGAAGCCGGGCATGAGCTTGATTGACGTCTTCAGCTCTTCGGAGATCTTGTGGGACAAATCAGGCGTGAGATTACCCATGGCTTGTCGCTGAAGCGCTT
>WNGG01006524.1_pt1 | contig 31303 bp, 14 predicted proteins | sample 5400661 | NCBI WGS metagenome assembly WNGG01 (sample SAMN13153372, study PRJNA577476) | soil metagenome | isolation source: 100 cm soil or saprolite under Garry oak tree replicate 1 | place: USA:California | collected 2016-06-15
TCTTGAGCTTGGCTTGTGTCACTTTGCCCACACCAAAGAACTTGTGGATGGAAATGGCTTCGAGGAAGGAGGCGGCTTGCTCTGGTGGAATGACCGTCAGCCCATCGGGCTTCTGGTGGTCGGAGGCCAGCTTGGCCAGGAATTTGTTGAAGGAGACCCCGGCTGAGGCGGTGAGCTGCGTCTGCGCCAGGATCTGCCGCTTGATGTCCTGGGCAAGGAAGGTGGCCGGGGGTTGGCCCCGCGTGTTCTCGGTCACGTCCAGGTAGGCTTCATCGAGTGACAGTGGCTCGACAAGGTCGGTATACGTGTGGAGGACCTGCATGATCTGGGCAGAGACAGTGCGGTAGACCTCGAAACGGGCGGGAAGAAAAATCCCCTGCGGGCAGAGCCGGTAGGCGGTCCGGGACGGCATGGCGGAGTGAATACCGTATTCTCTGTAATCGGCGAGTGTTAACAAACAGACCCTCTTACTCACGTTATGAAAAACGATCGCTCCTCTATGTTATGAATACGAACCCTAAAACTCACCCGTTCCTGCGTCTATTACATAGGACAATTCGAGCCAATGAGGTTTGATGAGTAAATATGTGCAGGGAATATCATCTAGCGCATGTTTTAGAACGTAATAGATCTTTTTGCTTGCCGTACTGAGTAAGACGACTACGTAGAGATACTTCATTATGAGCGATTGAGTGCAGAAGAATCCCGATGACAGCCAAGTATGAGAAACCACAGCGAGTTCATTCTAGGCCCTCGATATCGCCTCTTTCACCACCTGCTGCCATCGTTGGCAGACAGCGGGAGTTGACACTGGTCATGAACCAGTATGAAGCCGCTAGGCACGGACAGGTTCAAGTGGTGCTTTTGGCAGGAGACCCTGGAATAGGCAAGACGCGTCTCCTGGACGAAATTGCCAGGCAGACCGCTCAGGATGGGGCGACGATCCTACGCGGTGGCGCATCTGAAGCAGAGGGTATGCCACCGTATCTGCCATTCGTTGAGGCTCTTGGCCGCTACATTCAGGTGACCCCTGTGGACCAACTGCGTACACACGTTGCTGCAGCACCGCAGGTGCTTGCCACGCTCTTGCCAGAGCTGCTCACCCGTCTCGGTGAGCTTCCCGTATCTGCTCCCTTGCCCCCTGAACAGGCCCGCTTCCGGCTGTATGAAGCGATTGGGATGTTCCTCCAAGCCATTGGTGCACCACATGCGCTGGTGCTTACCCTTGACGATCTGCAGTGGGCAGACACGGCAAGCCTCGATCTGCTCTGTCACGTTGCACGTCATCAGTCCAACGCCCATCTCCTCGTGGTGGGTGCCTACAGAGAGAGCCAGGTGCTCCACCATTCCGCGCTTGCCCGTACCCTCACCGAACTCTCTCGTCAGCGCGTGCTCACGACCGTGACCATTGGTCCACTTTCGGCCGTAGAGACCGGCACGCTGGGTGAGAGCAAACTGAGCGGAGCCCTCCAGCCAGCAGCGAAAGCCCTGCTGCATACCCACAGCGAAGGCAATCCGTTCTTTGCCGAGGAACTCTTAGAGGGGTGGGTTGAGGCGGGTGCTCTGGTCCACGAGCACAATCAGTGGATGGCCGTTACCCCATTCGATCACGCCCTGCCCCAAGCATTGTGGATGCCTTGTGGCAACGCTTTGAACGCCTCTCTGCACAGAGCATTGATCACCTGCGGGTAGCGGCCATCATTGGACGCACCTTTGATCTCTCACTGCTTGCCGCGGTGCAGGAGCAAGAGGTGGAAGCAATTGAGGCGGGTTTGCTTGAGGCTGTAGGTGCTCGGCTCGTCCGAACCGAGCAGACAGGAACCTTCACGTTTACCCACGACAAAATTCGTGAGTGCCTCTATGCGGAGGTCAGCACCTCTCGGCGTAGACGCCTGCACGGGCTGATTGGTGGCCTCCTTGAGGCCCAGTATAGGCAAGAGCAGACCATGAATGTGCACCAACTCGCTGCGCTGGCCTTCCATTTTGTACACGGTAGCGACCAACCGCGAGGCGTCGATTACTCGCTCCGTGCTGCAACACAGGCACTGCAAACGGCAGCGGCTGAAGAGGCCATCTCCCATTATCGAACGGCCCTGGACCTGCTGAGTGCTCAGGACAAGCGGCGTGGTGATCTCTTGCTCAATCTCGGTGAAGTGGCACTGATGGCTGGGGAGGATGCAGAAGCAGAGCGTGCGTACGAGGATGCGTGCCGCTGGTTTGCGCAGGGGGAACACCGCGAGACGCTTGCGCTGGCGGCTCATGGGCGAGGACTGGCACAATGGCGACAGGATAGGCGAGCAGAGGCACGCGCTACACTCGAGCATGCATTAGCGATCCTGGGCGAACGACACTGCGCGGAGATGGTGAAGGTCCTGGCTGATCTCTCTGTGTTGCTGACGGTCTACCTGGGAGAGCAAGCAGAAGGGATTGCCTACGCACAGCAGGCGCTGGCTATGGCGTGCGAACTCAGAGACACAGACCTGGAAACGCGTACACGTCGCATGGTCGCCAGCAACCTTGCCTCAATGCGCGGGGAGGATCTCAGCGCCGCTGTACAGTTCGTCGAGCAGGCGCTCGCACAGACAGAAGCCAGCGGCGACCTCAACGAGGCAGCAGAGTGTTGTCTCAACCTGGCGGTGGGGTCCTACTGGGTGGGCGAGATCAGGCGTTCTCACGAAGCGAGTGCGCATCGCCTTGCTCTCGTGGAGCGGTGTCAGCAGGCGCACCATCTGCGGACAGCGTACGCCTGGCAGGTGCTGCTGTTCGCCTCACAGGGACTGTGGACGGAGGCCGAGCGAGTGATAGCACTGGCCAAACCCATCGTGGACGTCCTCTCTGACCCTGTGCCCGCTGCCTTCCTCCGTCAATTTCGCGGCTTTCTGGCCTATCAGCGGGAAGACTATCTGGTCGCTGAGTGCGAGTTGCAGGACGCCCAACTGGACCAGAGCCTCCAGAGCGGGCTAGGCGATCTCATGTTCTACGTGGGGCTGCTGGGTCTGGTGCAAGCAACGATGGGCAAAGAGGAGGAGGCACGGGCGTACATAGCGCGGGTAGAGGCTCAGCTGGCTCTCCTACCTGCTGGTATCCTCCCAACGGCTCCGCTTTTGATCTGCTTGGCGCTTACAGCTATAACCCTTGGTGACCACGAGCGTGCGACGCGGCTCTATCCAGCGCTGCTCGCCTTTAGAGGACAGCACTACTGGTTCCTGGTGGATCGCGTGCTGGGCATGTTGGCACTGCAGGATGGACAGTGGGAAGCGGCCGCCAGGCACCTGGCTGCTGCTGAGACCACCGCCCGGCGTGAGGGACTGCAACCTGAACTAGCGCGGACGCTCTCTGAGCAAGCCAATCTCGACGTGGCACGAGGAGGTCAAGGGAGTACCACACGTGCCCGGCAACGGCTTGAGCAGGCACTTGCCCTCTTCGAGGCATTGGGCATGTCCGATTCAATATGCCGCGTTCGCAGACGCTTACGCATCCTTGCGCATCAGTCTCGTGAGCCGCTCTCCCCGGCACTCCCAGCCAACCTGACCCAGCGCGAGGTCGAGGTGCTCAAGCTCGTTGCCGAGGGGAGGAGCAATGGCCAGATCGCCCAGGTATTAGGGCTGAGTGAGAAGACCGTGACCAATCACCTCACCCATATCTTCAACAAGACAACGTGTGACAACCGGGCCGCCGCAACTGCCTTCGCCATCCGTCATGGCCTGGCGTAATCTCCTCACCGCTGCACAAGCCCTCGCGGCATATAGGAGATTCCTCCCATATCGGGGATACCTTTTGCCATCAAACAAGGCTCTGCAAAAATGGGAGGTTCCTCCGATGTCAGGGCGACTGAGAGCAGGTATACTTCCGTCATCGAAGGAAGGACGATGGAGGGCTCAGGTGTCCTCTCTAGCCAGTGGCAAGAAGCTTGCGTTTCTGATAGAGCAAAGGAAAGCGAACATGTTTGTCACCGTTTCCATTTACAGAGCGAAGGCTGGTGAAGAGGATGCCGTTATTGCCTTACACGAGGATTGGCAGCGCCATCAGCAAGCGAAGGCGCAAGGCTATCTTTCGGGAGAATTGCTCAGAAATATCCAGGCTCCTCGCGAGTTCGTTGCGATTATGCGTTTCGAGAACAGTGCCTTTGCCCAGGAGCTAGCGAACGATCCTGAGCAGAATGCATGGTATAGACGGTTAGTCAGCCTGGTTGAGAACGTGCCAGTGCTTACAGAGTATACCCGTGAGTGGTCCTGATAAGTGGCAGCGATGCAGATGTTGAATACGCAAAAAGTACAAAGTGAGAATAAAGAAACTTCCCCCGAGAAAAGTAGCATAGCAGTGCCCTCTCTCTCGCTGCCCAAAGGTGGAGGAGCTATCAAAGGCATCGGCGAGAAATTCGCTGCCAACCCGGTCACCGGCACCGGCTCCATGAGTGTGCCCATTGCCACCAGCCCTGCCCGCTCTGGCTTCGGCCCGCAGCTTTCGCTCTCGTATGACTCTGGTGCAGGCAATGGACCCTTTGGCTTCGGTTGGAACCTTATGCTTCCCGCTATCACCCGCAAAACGGACAAAGGCCTCCCTCAGTATCGGGACGCTGAGGAGTCAGACGTGTACATCCTCTCCGGTGCCGAAGACCTGGTGCCCGTCCTGAATCAGGATAACCAGGGCAAGTGGGTGCGGGATGAGTTCGAGCGCGATGGCTACAAGGTCAAACGATATCGCCCGCGAGTCGAGGGCCTGTTCGCCCGCATCGAACGCTGGGTGAATCTCTCGGACCCGCAGGACACCTTCTGGCGCTCCATCTCCAAGGACAACATCACCACCTGGTACGGCAAGACAGCGGAGAGCCGGATCGGCGATCCGGCCAATCCCGACCGCGTCTTCACCTGGCTTATCTGTGAGAGCTATGACGACAAGGGCAACGCCATCGTCTACGAGTACGCGGCGGAGAACGACGACAACGTTGACCGCGCACAGGCCAACGAGCGCAACCGCGTGCGCACAGCCAACCGCTATCTGAAGCGCATCAAGTACGGCAATCGCACACCGAATCGCGACGCCTCTACCTGGCAAGCCACCGACCCGGCTCAGCTTCCTAACGAAACCTGGATGTTTGAGGTGGTGTTCGACTACGGTGAAGGGTACTATGCGGAAGATGCGCCGGATGCCCAAGGGCGCATCTTCGCCCGAGCCCAGATTGATCCTCCAGCGGGATCACACTGGCCCGTTCGGCAGGACCGCTTCTCCACCTACCGCGTCGGCTTTGAGGTGCGCACCTACCGCCTTTGCCGTCGCGTGCTCATGTTCCATCATTTCCCGCAGGAACTGGGCATCAACGATTGTCTGGTGCGCTCCACCGAGTTTTCTTACGCTGAAAGCCCCATCGCGTCTTTCATCAGCAGTATCGCTCAGTCCGGATACGTTCGCCAGCCGATCCAGAACCAACCCAATCGGTATCTGAAAAAATCGCTCCCGCCACTCGAATTCGAGTACAGCCAGGTTCCCAGCCCCGAAGAACTCGCCCAGCAGCCAATCCGGGAGGTTGACGCAGAGAGCCTGGAGAACCTGCCCTACGGACTCGATGGCACTCATTACCAGTGGGTAGATCTGGATGGCGAAGGGTTGTCTGGCATTCTGACGGAACAGGCCGGAAGCTGGTTCTACAAACCGAACCTGAGTCCGGTCAACCTGCACAGCGAAAACGGCGCGCAGTCTACCCTTGCGCAGTTTGGACCGGTGAAGCTCGTCGCTCGCCAGCCCTCGCTTGCTGCCCTACAGAGCGGTCGGCAGCAACTGCTGGACCTCGCGGGGGATGGCCAGCTTGACCTGGTGGAGTTCGATGGCCCCACGCCCGGCTTCTTCGAGCGGACTGAGGAGGAGAACTGGGAGCCTTTCACCCCCTTCGCGTCGCTGCCCGTGCTTGACTGGCGAAACCCCAACCTCAAATTCGTCGACCTGACCGGCGATGGCCACGCGGACCTGCTGATCAGCGAAGACGACGCCTTCTGGTGGCACACCTCGCTCGCGGCGGCGGGCTTCGGCCCCGCGCAACGTGTACCGCAAGCCCTGGACGAGGAGAAAGGGCCGAAGCTCATCTTTGCCGATGGTACCGATTCGATCTTTCTCGCCGACGTGTCCGGTGACGGCCTGACCGACCTGGTGCGGATTCGCAACGGCGAAGTGTGCTACTGGCCGAACCTGGGTTACGGGCGTTTCGGCGCCAGGGTCACGATGGACCAGGCACCCTGGTTTGAAAGTCCCGATCTCTTCGATGGCCGCCGCATCCGGCTCGCCGATATCGACGGCTCCGGCACCACGGACATCGTCTATTTCGCGAGCAGTGGCGTACACCTCTACTTCAACCAGTCGGGCAATGCCTGGGGTGAGAGGCGAGTCTTGAGCCAGTTCCCGCCCGTGGAGAGCGTGTCGTCGGCCACTGCCCTCGACCTGCTCGGAAACGGCACCGCCTGCCTGGTCTGGTCTTCCCCCTTACCGGGCAATGCGCGTCGGCCCATGCGCTACATCGACCTGATGGGCGGCCAGAAGCCCCACCTGCTGGTACAGGTGACCAATAATCTGGGCGCCGAAACGCGTGTCCAGTATGCGCCCTCCACCAGGTTCTATGTCGCCGACAAACTTGCCGGTACTCCCTGGCTGACTCGCATCCCTTTCCCCGTGCATGTCGTTGAGCGAGTGGAGACGTACGACTACGTAAGCCGCAATCGCTTCGTCACCCGCTACGCCTACCATCATGGCTTCTACGATGGGGTCGAGCGCGAGTTCCGGGGTTTTGGCAGGGTGGACCAGTGGGACACAGAAGAATTCGCAGCGCTGACGGGTTCTGGCGCCTTCCCGCAAGCCACCAACGTTGACGCAGCCTCCCATGTCCCGCCCCTGTGGACCAGGACGTGGTTTCACACTGGTGCCTATTTCGGCGAGGCACGCGTCTCGAAGCACCTCGAGCAGGAGTACTACCGCGAAGGAGATCCAAGCGATGCAATAGCCGCGTTGACCGTCGCTCAACTCGAGGTGATGCTGCTCGACGATACCGTTCTGCCGACCAACATCATGCTTCCGGATGGTAGCCGCCTGCCGTACAATCTGTCCACTGAGGAGGTGCGTGAAGCCTGCCGCGCCTTGCGGGGCTCGATTCTACGACAGGAAATCTATGCCCTCGACAAGAATCTCGATGGAACACCTACTGAGGAATCAGACAGGCCTTATAGCGTCTCTGAGCGCAACTACACCATCGAGGTCCTTCAGCCCCAGGGCCCGAACAAATACGCCGTCTTCTTCACCCATGCGCGCGAGACCATCGACTTCCACTATGAACGCAAGCTCTTCCAGGTCGCAGATAACACACTGGCTGACCCGAATGCGCTACCGCACCACACCAAGGAAGTGGCCGACCCGCGCGTGACCCATGCGATCACGCTGGCTGTTGACCCGTTCGGCAACGTGCTGCAATCCGTAGCCGTTGGCTACGGGCGTCGCTACCCAGATACCTCCCTGACGCCAGCCGATCAAACCAGGCAAGGCACTACGCTGAGTACCTACACGGAGAATAACTATACCAACGCCGTACTCCAAGACGACGCATATCGCGCGCCCCTGCCAGCCGAAGCAAGCACCTTCGAGCTGACCGGCTATGCTCCTACAGGTCCGGCAGGTCGCTTCCAGGCCTCCGACTTCGTTAAGCCCGATCCTAATGATGCCAAACGCCTGATCCACGTCTTCGATAGCGAAATCCAATATGAGCAGCAACCGACCAGTGGCAAACAACGTCGTCTGATCCAGCAAGTGCGCACGCTCTACCGCAAGGATGACCTGACGGCGTTTCTCGACCTGACGGAACTAGAGTCGCAGGCCATCCCAGGTGAGAGCTATAAGCTCGCTTTCACACCAGGACTGCTGGCGCAGGTCTTCCAGCGCAACAATCAGGCGTTGTTGCCTGACCCCGCCGATGTACTTGGCAGCGTTGGAGTGGATGGAGGTGGCTATGTCGATCTCGATGGCGACGGCCACTGGTGGATCCCTTCCGGGCGGATGTTTTACCTCCCTGCGGCCGCCGCGCCGCAGCAGGAAAAGAACCAGGCCCTCCAGCACTTCTTCCTGCCGCGCCGCTTCGAGGATCCGTTCGGCAACAGTACCTCCGTAAACTATGACGACCCCCACGATCTCCTTGTCGTGAGAACAGTGGATGCCGTGGCCAATACGGTGGCCGCCGCCAACGATTACCGGGTGCTGCAGCCAACGCTGCTGACCGACCCGAATGGCAACCGCGCGGCGGTCAGCTTTGATGTCCTCGGCATGGTGGTGGGCACTGCGGTGAGAGGCAAGACCACCGAAAAGCTGGGTGATTGCCTGACCAGCTTTGAGGATTGCTCAGCCAGCTTCACTGTAGACCTCACTGAGCAGCAGATCAACGATTTCTACAGTGCTGACGATCCTCATGCGCTGGCGGGTACATTGCTCGGCACCGCCACCGCGCGGATTCTCTATGACGTCAACCGCTTCTGGCGCACCCGGACCACTATGCCGAACGACCCATCGAAGTGGGAACCAGCGTTCGCCGCAACGGTGGCCCGCGAAACGCATGTGAGCGATCTGCCTCTCAATCAGTCAGGCCAGTTACAGATCAGCTTCAGTTACTCCGACGGCTTTGGCCGCGAAATTCAGAAGAAAATCCAAGCTGAGCCGGGGCCGATCATTGATGGCGGCCAGATCGTCAATCCCCGTTGGGTAGGCAGCGGCTGGACCATCTTCAATAACAAGGGCAAGCCGGTTCGCCAGTACGAGCCGTTCTTCAGCCAGCTCCCGGCGAAGGGCCACCAGTTCGAATTCGGCGTTCAGATTGGCGTGAGCCCAATCCTGTGTTACGATCCTGTTGAACGCGTCGTCGCCACCATCCATCCCAATCACACCTATGAAAAAGTCGTGTTCGACCCGTGGCGGCAGGACACGTGGGATGTGAACGACACGGTCCTCCAGGCGGACCCGCAAACGGACGCGGATACAGGTGACTTCTTCCAGCGGCTGCCCACCACTGATTACGTGCCGACCTGGTACACACAGCGCACCAGCGGCGGGCTGGGCGCTCAAGAACAGGATGCCGCCACCAGGACAGCGGCGCACGCAAATACCCCGACGATTGCCTACTTCGATACCCTCGGACGCACCTTCTTGACGATTGCGGACAATGCCGCCGATGGCAAATACCCGACGCGCATCGAACTCGACATCGAGGGCAACCAGCGGTCTGTGACCGACGCGCTCGGGCGCAAGGTGATGGTGTACGACTACGACATGCTCAGCAATCGCATCCACCAGGCGAGTATGGAAGCGGGCGAGCGTTGGATGCTGAACGACGTTGCGGGTAAGTCTATCCGTGCCTGGGACAGTCGCGGCCACAATTTCCGCACGACCTACGATGCGCTGCGACGTCCAACAGGGATCTTTGTGCAAGGCAGCGATCCCAATAACTCCGACCCGCGCGCTCTGAACGGCGAGGTACAGTACGAGAAAACCGACTACGGTGAAGGCCAGCCCAACGATCAGGCGCTCAACCTGCGCACGCGAGTCTTCAAGCAGTATGACGCTGCTGGCGTCGTGACGAGCATGGGACGTAATGTCGTCACCAACCGGGACGAGTCCTACGACTTCAAAGGCAATCTGCTGCGCAGCAGCCGACAATTCGTCGAAGATTACAAGGCCCTGCCCGACTGGTCTGGAGTCCTGCCAACCTTGCAGCCAAAAGCCTTTACGAGCAGTACCCAGTTCGATGCGCTCAATCGGCCAGTCGCCGCCACGACGCCCGACGGAAGTGTGTTCCGCCCTACCTACAACGAGGCGAACTTCCTCGAACGAGTCGATATCAACCTGCGCGGCGCACAGGCCGCGACGCCGTTCGTCACCAACATCGACTACAATGCCAGAGGCCAGCGAGTGCTTATCGAGTACGGCAACAACGCGGCGACGAGCTACACCTACGATCCAGCCACCTTCCGTCTGGTCCACCTCACCACGACCCGGCAAGGCTTCTCGCCGAACGAACGCGTGGTGCAAGACCTGTCCTATACCTATGATCCCGTCGGCAACATCACACATATCCAGGATGATGCTGACATCCAGAACGTCGTCTTCTTCCGCAACAGGCGCGTCGAACCCAGCAACGACTATACCTACGATGCCATCTACCGGCTGATTCAAGCAAGCGGTCGCGAACACCTGGGGCAAACCGGAGCCGGACAGACCTTACCGTCGGCACCGACTTCCTACAACGACTTCCCTCGCTTCGGCCTCCTGCCTGCGACGGGCGACGGCAAGGCGATGGGAACTTACAGCGAGCAATACCAGTACGATGCCGTTGGCAATTTCCTACAGTTCATCCATCGCGGCACCGACCCCGCCAACCCAGGCTGGGCGAGAGCCTATACCTACAACGAAGCGAGCCTAATCGAGCCTGGCCAGACAAGCAACCGCCTCACTCGCACTATGGTGAACCCGGGCGGCATGCAGCCCCAGAACGAGAATTACATGCACGACCTCCACGGGAATATCACTCGTATGCCGCAGCTACAGGTCATGGGCTGGGACTTCAAAGACCAGTTGCAACTGACGCAGCGCCAGGCGGTAAATACAGACGATTCAGATGGGGTCCAGCATCAAGGCGAGCGCACCTACTACGTCTACGACGCGACAGGCCAGCGCGTGCGCAAGGTCACAGAACGCCAGAACGGCACGCGCATGAAGGAGCGCCTCCATCTCGGGAGCTTCGAAGTTTACCGGGAATACAGTGGGAATGGAGACACAGTCGTGTTGGAGCGTGAAACGCTGCATGCCATGGACGACAAGCAGCGCATCGCTCTTGTCGAGACACGTACGCAGGGCAGAGACGGCTCTGCGGCGCAGTTGCTTCGCTACCAGTTCTCCAACCATCTCGGCTCGGCCTGCCTGGAGTTGGACGATCGGGCACAGGTCATTTCCTATGAAGAGTATTATCCCTACGGCAGTACGTCGTATCAGGCTGTGAGGAGTCAGGTTGAGACGCTGAAACGATACCGATATACGGGGAAGGAGCGCGATGAGGAGAGTGGGTTGTATTATCATGGTGCGCGGTATTATGCGGCGTGGTTGGGAAGATGGGTGAGTTGTGATCCGAAAGGAATGGTGGATGGGGTTAATTTATACTTTTATGTGAAAGATATCCCTGTCGTCTTAGTCGACCCAAACGGAAAAGCAGCAGCGGATGTTCCGAAACAGATTGAGAGTTTTGTTGCTGCTGTGTACAAAGATTATTCAGCATATGTGAACATTCTTGAAAAAACGACAAGTCTAAATGCTTCAGAAATTGGGACTAAGGCAGGTGAGTTTCTGCAAGAAAGAGTTGTCACAGCACTAAAGAGTGAGTTCGGAAAACTGGCAGAAAAGAGTTACTCCCCAACGCTTCTAGAAAGCGGTCATAGGATTGACCTTTTAATAAACCAAGTAGCCATAGAATTAAAGAGGTCATTCTCATCAACAAGGTCGTTACAAAAGAGAGTTTTCATAGAAAAAGCAGTAGAAAAAGGGCACTTATTGGCATATGTTACTAAAGAAGGTTATGAAATAGTCAACTTAGGAGCTAAATTTTCAAGAGCTGAACTAAATGTTTTTGCATCTTTTACAAAGGCACTGGAAAGCACCTCAAAAAAAGCTATTGCAAGAGCCTCTGCGAAAATACTACGTGAAGAGGCTCTGAAACTTGGAACTAAAACAACTGAAAAAACACTGGCCAAAGAAGGATTAGAAGGAGGGGAGAAAGTTGGAGCTAAGCTACTGGCTAAAGGAGCATTAGAAGAAGGGGGGAAAGTTGGAGCTAAATTGACCGCTAAAACCGTAGGACGTTATGCTCTAAAATTTGTACCTTATGTTGGTATTGCTATTGGCATCTATTTTGTACAAAAGGACTTACGTGAACATAAATTTGGAATGGCGGTTTTAGATGCTGTTGAAGCGATACCAGTTGTAGGAGATATTGTGGGCATTGGTCATCTGGCAGTAGTAGCTGGAGTAGGGGAAGAGATACAGGACACCGCCAAGGCTTTCCAACACGCCGGCAAGTTCTTGAGTGACCCAAACCGTGTCTCGGCCCTGCCTTATTCTTTCTGGTATCCCTAACAAAGACCACAACTTGGCTTCGTTGGTAGATAGTGGAATTCAAATAATCAAGAAGCACTCGATCCATCTCAATGAGAATACTGTTTGTAACTCGAAAAGTTGAGGCATGTAGTTCACGTAGCATCGTCACTAAATAGTTATAATCAATCAAGTCACACAAGTAGAGTCAGAGCCTACAATAGCCCTGACAAAAAAGGAGGCATCACATGAAATACGGACGAGCCAATCTGGACTGGAGTACGAGCACCTGGGATAGCGTTGACCAGGCCGTTCATGACGAAGTAGTGCGCGTCGAGATTGCTAGGCGATTCTTGCCGATCTATCTGACGACATCGGATGCAAAGACGGTCCCGGCTGATACGGTTGACACCGACGATCCGACAACATTGACCGTCGATGAAGGAGCGAAAATAACGATCTTCGAGATCTGGGTCGGGTTTGCCTTGACGCAACAGCAGGTCAGCATGGACGAAGATATGTCCACGGCAACGACCCTGGCAATGCGTGCCGCGAACATTGTGGGAGGAGCAAAAGATACCTTGATCTTTAAGGGTCACAGAGCACTGGATGAATTGTTGTTCACCAGCGGGCGAGTGGGCCATCGAAACGGCTCTTTCGGCGATGGACTGCTGGATCTTGCTGACGAGACCATTGAAGTTCCATTGGCTGATGGATCTCCGGATAGCTATGGAGAGAATACCTTTGCAAAGGTTGCCGAAGGATATGCCAAACTACAGGACAAGGGCCAGTATGGTCCCTATGCGATTGTGTTTCACACTATTCCGTTCGCCAAGGCCTATGAGCCCTTGAAAACGACGTTGATTACTCCAGCAGATGCTATCAAAGGGCTCGTCACAGAATGGTTCTATGGGTCAGGCACCTTAGATCCATTCACGGGACTCCTCATCTCTTTGGGCGGAAATACGGTGGACCTGGCTATCGGGCAGGATGCTATTACAGCAAATATGCAAGTGGACATCAGGGGCCTGTCTCAATTCAGGGTGTACACACGCTTTGCTCTGAGGCCAAAGGACCCGAGGGCATTTATCAAGTTTCAATTCGAGGAGCCAAAGAGACATTAATAGTAATCGTTGAGAGACGTGTAGAGCACTTCGTGCTTTGAGAAATGACCCGGCTGGCGTTGTCAGGTTCGGTCAAGCTTCCCTTGGCCTGATTGGAGAAGCAGAGGAGGCACACAATGCGTTTTGAACATGAGGGCATGTCTTTATGGTATGGTATGCCTGACACACCTTCCCCGGAGGGAGCCGTTCACGTTGGCACCGATATAACCACTACGATCGTCGTCAAACCGGCGGATGCCAGCAACAAAGTCGAGCTGCTCTACCGCAGAGATCAGGGAATAGTGGAGACCGTTCCAGCGAAGTGGCTGCGGCACGATCTCTCGAATAAGACACAGTACTTCAAAGCGCGTTTTCCTGCCTTTCGCGTTGGCGATACGGTAGAGTACACTGCCGTCTGTTACTGTGCCGGGCGCCAGGTGCCGTCTCGCTCAGAAGCACAGCAGCTCAGGTCATCCTTCCACATTGTAGCTGCTCAGCCTGAACCAATTTCCAGTTCCACAGTAAAAGAGGCACTCATGCACAGGGCCGCTGACACTAGTGGCTCTGGCATGAGTGCTTCTTCACCTGGGTATGTCGTCCCGCAGCCCATGCCTGCCTCAGCAGAAGCATTGCATGTTCCGGTATCTCAGACACCCCCAGCAACTATGCCACGGACAGTCATTGGCAATGGGCACAAGGCGGCTCTTGGTGCTCTCCTTGCCACGTCACCTGCGCTTGCCCATACTGAGCTAGCAGATAAACTCCTCAATCTCTACGCTGAACACCAGGGGCATATGGATGAGTTTTGGCAGAAGCTCCCCGAGCATCCAGATTTTAAGGAGCCAGGAAAGGTCGAGCAATTGCAACTCACTCTGCAACTGGACGCCGTGACCCAACACCATCTTCCACTGGTCAATGCGTTGCAAGGGCTGCACCAGCAGGGAACGCTGCAATCTGCACATGACTTGACGAAACTGGATGCCAATGGCTGGACGAAACTGATCAACAGTGCGGCTGGTGGTAGTGTTCCCACACATATCCCAGGAGCAACACAAGAGGAGAAGATGGCAAACTACGTCAGCAGCATTACGGACACCTTGCAGCGGGCCTTCCCGACATCCTATGTTGCTCAGAATATCGCGAAGAGTCCAGAGATAGATCTCAACCTTGTGAGGAAGCTGCTTGCACGAAACCCACAAATCAATCCTGCTCAACCGCTTCCTGAAAAACTCGACTGGAGAGGGATCAGTGAGGCGGATCAAGTGAAGGCGAAAGCCTCCATGGAGGTGTTACGTCAAGAGATCAAGATGTTCCCCGCGTTTGACTATACCACTGTGCTAGCCAATCCCGTTTTCCACAATCCCGTACGGCAAGCCGTTTCCCAGTTCTTTGACAACGCGCCAGATTTTGAGTTCCGCTCTACCCACGTCGATACCTACCTCGCCGAGCACGGAGAGACAGCCCTCAGCGGAATTGACCCACAGCACAAAGCGGCTCTGTCGGCCCAACTGAAGACGATGCAGCGCGTCTTTCGGGTCACGCCTAAACCAGAGGCGATGAACGTTTTGTTGGGAGCCGGCCTACACTCTGCTCACGCTATCGCCAGCATCCCTCAGTCCACCTTTATCAAGCAATTTCAAGATGGATTGGGCGGTGAGACCCAGGCCCAGATGGTCTACGCCCAGGCAAAGCACATCAATGCATTGGCGATGAAGTTGACCTGCTTCAGTTCTTGAACCCGAAAGTTCCACCTGCAGTTGGCAGGAAACCCATCGATGCACTGTGCGACCGCAGACCTGATCTCCAGTATATTAAGCTTACTTGTGAGAACACCAATACCACTCTCCCCTATGTCGACCTGGTAAACGAGATTTTAGAGACCTACGTTGCAGCCGATTACACAAAGAAAACGGTGGATGGTCAAACGCTCGTCAAAAATACGTTGCCTGACGATACGTCGGAGGGATTGAGTGCAAATCCGGCATATACCAACAACGACGCTTACGAGCCACTGAGGAAACAGGCCATCTATCCCTTCACCCTCCCCTACAACCATCCGCTAGATGTTGTCCGAACTTACCTGGGGCATTTAGGTAGCAGCCGCTATGAGGTGATGAGGACATTCCAGAAGGATACTACTCCGCCCGAGATAGCGATTGCCTGTGAGTATCTCGCCATTGCTCCTGAGGAGTATGGGATTCTGATCGGCAAGGATTTCAACGGTAATGCGGTTCATCCAGACAAACAACTCTACGAGTTTTATGGCTATGCCGAGCAAGACTTCTACCCCACACTTCAACCAGGCTCAAGTGGTCTGGCCGTTACAGTGCTCCAAATGAAGCTCAACACAGCAGGAGCGAATCCTGTTCTACAGGTGAATGGGCAGTTCGATACGCCTACCCAGACAGCGGTCACAGCCTTCCAGCAAAGTCACGGAATCATTTTTTCCCAACCCCCACCAACCGTTACCGTAGACTCCGCTACCTGGACGGTGCTTAAGACAATCAAACCGGACAGTTGGACGGCCTTCCTTGCCTCAGTGCCAGAGTTGTTGAAACAGGCAGGCATCCAGTACACTGACCTGCTTGAATTGTTGAAGACACGTTTCCTCAACCCTACCCAGGCACTATCCCTTGATACTCTTGCAGGGGCTGATCCCTGCGACTTGAATAACGTCTCTATCAAAAACCTCGACGATGTTGCGCTCAACAAACTACACCGCTTCATCCGTTTGTGGCACAAGACGGGCTGGACTATTCGTGATCTAGATAGAGTACTCTTTGCGCTGGGTGTCACAGATATCGACAATCCCCTGTTACAGAAACTGGCCCTGGTCAAACAGTTGCAAGCGGACTTGAACGTCCCACTGATCCCGTTACTCAGCCTGTGGGCCAACATCGATGCTGATGGTGGAGTACTTTACGACGAACTCTACCAGGTGCCAGCTCGTAGTGAAAACTCCCTTTACAACAGACTATTCCAGAACAAAGCCGTGCGCAATCCTATGGATACAGACTTTGCGCTCGTCCCAACGCAGGGCAAATGGGAACTAGGAATTGTCACCGCGAATCCAGGGAATGCGTTGATTTCCACGCATGTCTCCACAATCCTGGCAGCACTGCGCATTACTGCTGCTGACCTTGCCATCCTGACCAATACGGAAGTGACGGATGATACACTCAACTTGAGCAACTTGTCGATGCTCTATCGCTTCACGGTACTAGCGCGAGCACTGAAAGCCTTCATCAAAGATTTCACGCTCAAGGACCTGTTCGCTCTCATGACCTTGACGGGCAAAAGCCCATTTGCGCCCAGCGATCCCTCCTCCACATGCATATTCGTAGATATCGTCAACAAGATGAGCAAGTCTGGATTCTCTATTGCCCAACTGAACTACATCTATCAGAACCTCTCCGAGCCGAATAGTGGCCTCGCCCCCTCGCAGAAGGAGGTAGATCTGCTTTTCACTTCACTACGGGATGGTCTAAAGAAGATCGCCAACGATACCACTGTCGCGCCGGATCCAACGGGCGATCTGCTCCGGCGCAAGCTTTCCGTCATCCTGGATAGCAAGCTTGTCGATATCGCCATGAAGATAATTGACGGAAGCTTCCCCACGAGCCAGGCAGATCAGGCGGCTACATTCATTGATACCCACTTTGCCTCGTTCCTCAACGCAACAGAGGCCAAAACCAAGCTGCTGGCAGGATCAACACTGAGCCAGGAGGAGCGTTTCGCCTATGTATTGACACCGCTCATGGCCTACCTGCGCGTCTCGCCCAGCAAGAGCTTTGTGAAACAAAGTCTCAGCGATGCACTGAAGCTGGACATTGAGATGGTGAGGTTTCTGTTTAACACAGTGATACAGGGACAAGACGCTGCAGACGTGATACTCTCCATCCTTGCACTGATAGATGGGGGGCTTTCTGCCACTTACTTCAACAACAAGGACCTGCAATCCACCGGCACTCCAATCCATCGCATTGATCCCAGCATCAACTTTACCTGGCCCTCTGGCTCGCCCGATCCTACTATTCCCGGCAACACCTTCAGCGTAGAATGGACAGGCAAGGTGTTAGCACAATACAACGAAACCTACACGTTTTATGCCCGTACTAATAACGGCGTGCGCCTCTTGATAAACAATCAGTTACTCATCGATGATTGGAAAGACCAGCCTGTTACCGAGCGCAGTGCATCTCTGGCCCTCAATGCTGGGCAATACTATGATCTACGAATGGATTACTACAGCGTCAACGCTCCTGCCGTCGCAGAGCTCAGGTGGAGCAGCCCCTCCATTACGAAGTCGATTATCCCGCAGGACCAACTCAGTTCCGGTGGTGTGGATCTATCTGAATTGTTCCATCTTGGTTTCACAATACTCCACAAAGGGGCCATGCTGGTTAATACTTTCGGCATGACGCTACAGGAGGCCATGTACCTTTCATCCCATAGTCAGGACGCCACGGGATTCGATTTCCAATCCCTGCTGATGAAGGGTTTTACTCCCTCTCTCTTCGAGCAGTGGGAGCGAATTGCTGATCTCTTCTTGCTCAGAAATAGTCTCCCTCAAGGTGAGGTTCGGCTGATCGATGTCTTCGAAACGACCACACTCGCTGATCTCAAGGAGAAGCTGCATGCAACTACGAACTGGGACTCTACGATGATCGATGACCTGAGCAGTACGAATGGTTTCGATCTCGCCACTATCGATACGTTTAAGTCCTTTGCAACGCTTTTGCAATTGCAACGTTGCGTGAACCTCAGCAAGCGCCTTGGCGCGCCGGTTCTAAAGCTCTTCGCCTGGGCTGTAAATGAACCTGATCCTCCACAGGCACAAGAGATCAAGAACATCGTCAAGGCCAAGTATGATAATGAGCAGTGGCTCACCGTCGCCAAATCGCTGAATGATAGGCTACGCGAAAACCAGAGGACGGCCCTTATCGCCTATCTACTGCAAATACAGCAGATAAAGGATGCAGAGATTAGCGACTCAAGCCAGCTCTATGAGTACTTCTTGATCGATGTGGACATGGATGCCTGCATGCTGACCTCGCGCATCGTGCAGGCCAACGCCACGGTACAACTCTTCGTGCAGCGCTGCCTGATGAATCTGGAACGAAGAGAAGATAATCCTGCACTAGGAGTCAACCCTGATTCAATAGATGCCGACGAATGGCAGTGGATGAAACGCTACCGCATGTGGGAGGCCAATCGCAAAGTTTTCCTCTATCCCGAAAACTGGATCGAGCCAGGACTACGCGATAACAAAACGCCCTTCTTCAAGGAATTGGAGACCGAACTACTTCAGAACGAGATCACACTCGACACAGCAGAGCAGGCTTTCCTCAACTACCTGGAGAAGCTCGATCAGGTTGCACGCCTGGAAATCTGTGGTATGTACTGGCAACAGGATCCAGTGGTCGATATGGACTGGCGCAATGTGGCAACTGCGGAAACCAACGTTCTACATGTCTTTGGCCGTACCTTCGCCGTCCCGCACATCTACTACTACCGTCAACTTATCGTTAAAACAATGACCTGGACACCGTGGGAGAAAGTGAATGTAGATATCGAAGGCGATCACCTTATTCCAGTTGTCTTTAACCGGCGCCTCTACATCTTTTGGCCTATCTTTACAGACAAACAGAACACTTCCACCACTACTGGCACATCTCCTCAGTTACCTCCCAAATTTTTGGAGATCAAACTCGCCTGGAGTGAATACAAACAGAACAAGTGGTCGACAAAACAGGTGTCGTTGGACTCCGAGGCCCTTCACGATTATAACAACGATCCACCAGTAGATCGGTCCCTTTATACGTTCAAAGCTCTGGTTGAAGACCAACAGTTGAAAATATCGGTCTATGAAGACATTTTTGGTAACCCAAGACTAGGGTTATTAAGTTGTATGATCGGAAGCTTCGTATTCAAAGATTGTCGAGGCAGAATTGCTATCGATAACATTTTCAATCCAAATTTATGTTTGATGGATCTTGACGAAGGGGACTACTACTTCATGACCCTTCGGGAACCTGATACTTCTACACAGTTTACCCTTACCTATGGCGAATTTGTTGACAAGCAGAATCCCACAGCCGATGAAATACAGCACTTGCCAATCTTTGGGAGTATGCCCAGTCGCTATGACCTGCTTTATCCACATCAATACCCTCAGTTCGCTTTACAAGCACCATTTTTTTATCAGGACGACCAGCGAACCTACTTTGTTTCGCCTGAGGATCTAAGATTCGGCACACACTCATTGCAGCCTAACAGCATTATGCCACCTCTCAACTGTGCTACTGGGGCAAGTGCAAATACGAACAATAGGTCTAATGCAGGTAATCTGCCTACTTTCGATCACGTGGCCTTGACCACAGCTAAAGAACGGGCTGTTGCTGTTAGCACTTCAGCAGCACAGGCTGTACCGAGAGCACCGGTAGGAATGACTGCGGTCGCGCGGCCTATAACGAATGAGCCGAGCAGAATGATAACTCAGCTCCCAGTTGTATCTGGATCTGCTGTCTCAGCAAGTGGGGCAGGTACTGCGCTCCCTGGTACTGCCAGGAAAGACTTCCTAATCCGTCCATTCGGCGGCGACTTTCCGCTACCAAGTACCCGTTTTTACTCGTTTTATCACCCTCACGTCTGTAATTTCATCAAATTGCTCAACCAGGGAGGGATTCCTAGCCTGTTGACACTGTGTACTCAAGGGCTCACAAACGATGTACAAGGAAAAGGAATTATTACAAGGTTTGAGCTTGAGTATAATCCTAATTCAACGATCGTGTTGGGTCAGAACTCACAGTACGTAGATACGCCATATCCACTGGAGGATGTGGATTTCGAATACAGTGGAGCCTATTCGCTCTATAACTGGGAGCTATTCTTCCACATTCCGATGCTCATCGCAACGAGACTGAGCAAGAACCAGCGCTTCGCGGAGGCCCAGCAGTGGTTCCACGACATCTTCAACCCTACCGATAGCTCAACGTACAGTGTCCCGCAGCGCTATTGGAAGGTATTGCCTTTCCAGAGCACAGTCAGTGAGAGGCTCCAGGACTTGCTGAAACAGGTGGACGACCCATCATCAAGCATTCATGCTCAAATTCTAGAATGGAGAGAAAACCCTTTCAACCCGCACGTCATTGCCCGTATGCGTCTCATAGCCTACCAGAAAAACGTGGTGATGAAGTACATCGATAATTTGATCGCCTGGGGAGACCAATTGTTCCAGCAAGACACGATGGAGTCAATCAACGAAGCGATCCAGCTGTACATTCTGGCCTCCGAGATACTTGGGCCGCGCCCTGAGCAGATTCCAGAGCAGAGAACGATTGAGCCACTAGCCTATGGAGATGTTCAATGGGATAGTTTCGCCAATATATTGGTGAGTTTAGAGAACCATATACAAGCCAGCGGCAATCTACCTCCTTTAGGAGTCAATGAAAGTGGGAATGGCTCGTCCAGTGGCTCGAGCCTTGGCAGCGCATTCTACTTTTGTATCCCCAACAACGACCAGCTTTTGGGCTACTGGGACACCGTGGCCGATCGTCTCTTCAAGATCCGCCATTGTATGAATATCGAAGGTGTAGTACGTCAATTGCCACTCTTTGCGCCGCCCATCGATGTCTCTCTGCTGGTGCAAGCCGCTGCGATGGGAGTAGATTTGAGCAGCGTCCTGAACGATATCAATGCCGCAACACCGCACTATCGCTTCACCTACATGCTACAAAAAGCCATGGAACTCTGTAACGACGTCAAAGCTTTGGGGGCGTCCCTTCTTGCAGCACTTGAAAAGAAAGATGCCGAAGTCCTCGCCCTGCTCCGAGCAAGCCAGGAGACAAGTTTGCTCAGGGCTGTTCGAGACGTGAAGAAACAGCAGCTTGACGAGGCCAATGCAAACGTGGACGCATTAAAGAAAGCCCTTGAAGCCCCTAATTGGCGTAAACAGCACTACCTGGATTTGATCAAAAATGATCTTATCCAGTATGAACAAGTGCAATTGGATAAACTAAAGTCTGCAAATGATCAGCAGGGGACCGTTGCTGGCAAAGAAATAGAAGCCCAGGTTAGCAATATATTGCCCAATTTTTCATTCGGAGCTAACATCGGAGCTCCGACTGCGACTGCTTCAACCTTTTCTGTATCATTCGGTGGCCCTAACGTGGGCGCAGCAGCTTCTGCCTACAGCAGATATCTTGGCGTTCAGGTTACACAGGATACCTACGAGTCAAATAGTAATGGTATCATGGCAAGCTTTGCTCGTAGAGAGGAAGAATGGATTTTCCAACTGGGCCTCGCGTTCAGGGAAATTAATCAGATCAACAAGCAGATTGATGCTGCAACCATCAGGGCCAGCATCGCACAAACGGAGTTGGATAACCATGACAAGCAAATCGAGAATGCCCAGGCCGTCGAAGACTTTCTGCGCGATAAATACACCAACCAGGACCTCTATGACTGGATGGTCGGACAGATCTCGGCAGTCTACTTCCAGTGCTATCAGATGGCCTACGACATTGCAAAGCGAGCAGAACAGGCCTTCCGCTTTGAGCGCGGCCTAACCACATCAAACTATATTACATTTGGTTATTGGGACAGCCTCAAGAAGGGTTTGTTGTCTGGCGAGCGGCTGTACCTTGACCTCAAGCGTCTGGAGATGGCCTACATCGACCAGAATAAGCGCGAGTACGAGATCACCAAACAGATTTCGTTGGTGTTGCATGATCCCATGGCCTTAATTGCGCTCAAGGAGACGGGAACATGCCTTGTGAATCTACCCGAAGCTCTCTTTGACATGGACTATCCTGGCCACTACTTGCGTCGCATAAAGAGCGTAGCTCTGACCATTCCCTGTGTTGCTGGACCATATACAAGCATAAATTGTACATTAACACTGCAGAGCAGCCAGATTCGTAAGAATGCCAATCTAGCGAGTGATCCGACGGACCTAGCGGCATGTTTGAGGTAAACTTCCGCGATGAACGCTACCTGCCCTTTGAGGGTGCTGGGGTTATATCAAGGTGGCGTATCGATATGCCTAAGGACTGCAATGCCTTTGACTTTGAGACGATATCGGATGTCATCGTCAAACTGAACTACACAGCGCGTGAAGGTGGAACTCGCTTGCGTGATGCGGCAAAGAAGGCTCGTGACGCCGTATTGAGTGATGCCGAGAAGACGCCTCGATCCCGTCTCTTCAGTGCCAAGCACGAATTTTCTAGTGATTGGTATCGTTTACTGCATCCAGCTGATCCGACAAAAAGTCAGCAGATGACGCTCGACTTAACATTGGGGCGGTTCGCATTCCAATATAGGGGCAAGGATATCACGATCTATAAACTCACTCTATTCTTGGAGTTGAAGGATGGCGCAACGTACGATGAAGGTAAGCAATTCGCCTTTGATCTGAATCACAAAGACAAACCGATCGCTTCAGGACAATCTTTCACGGGGCAAGGAAGCCCGGTAGGGAATTTACCGTTCGTGTCTATACCATCATCTGATCAACAGACATTGAGTGAACTGGTCACCCAAGATACATGGTCACTAGCAAATGTCGTTAACGCGAATCCAGATATTATTAATGACCTCTGGATTGTCTGTCAGTATTCAGTTAGTGACAAAAAGAAAACTCAATGAACTGTGTTGGAGATAATACTTTAGGACTCGCCATAAAATAAGTATCTCAGGTTGGACAGTAAGACCAACGAATGAGAGGAGGCGCACCTTCTGCTGAAGCGCCTTGTTTTGCTCTCGCGGCACATGCCGATAGGCGAATTGCATATCCGGGTTGATGTGATTGAGATCATATTGTCGTGTTGCCGGTGATACGGTTGGATCACGAGCAATGAGGGCAGGAAGTAATTCCTACCAGCAAAAGGGTGCCCCCATAGTATGAGCGAACGTCAGCTACGTATGCACCTTTTTACAAACCAGGTGCGTGTACACAAAAGTACCGGGGTAAGAGATGATGAGTACTGATCCTGAAGGCAAGCACGAAAAGTCTTGCTGAGCAATAGAAGTTTTGCTTAGAAACGGAGGTCAGGAGACAAACTGTAGGGGCGCAACGCATTGCGCCCCTACAGTTTGTCTCCTGAGGGTGATTCTCCTCTCAGAAGAGCTCATCGTTATACCGCTTCCTCCTGGAGGGCTCGCCCTGTGAACTGGCTGTTGTACAGGTCGGCATAGAAACCGTTCTTTGCAAGCAACTCCTCGTGGGTACCCTTTTCGACGATCGTCCCGTGGTTCATGACCAGGATCAGCTCCGCGTCTCGGATCGTAGAGAGCCGGTGGGCAATCACAAAGCTGGTTCTGCCCTTCATCAGCTCGCCCATGGCCTTTTGGATCTGCATTTCCGTTCGGGTATCGACGCTACTGGTCGCTTCATCCAGGATCAGTATCTCTGGATCGGCCAGGAACGCACGGGCGATGGTCAGCAGCTGCTTTTGGCCCTGCGAGATGTTGGAGGCGTCTTCATTCAGAACAGTGTTATAGCCCTCCGGCAATGTTCTGATAAAGTGGTCGGCGTATGCCGCTTTTGCCGCCTGGATAATCTGTTCTTCTGTAGCTCCTTCGCGACCATAGGCGATATTATCACGGATGGTTCCGTTGAAGAGCCAGGTATCCTGAAGCACCATACCGAACATGCGGCGCAGGTTCCCGCGCTTGATCTCCGTGATGTTCAGGCCGTCAACCAGGATTTCCCCGCTGTTGACTTCATAGAAACGCATCAGCAGATTGACCAGGGTCGTCTTGCCCGCGCCGGTTGGACCGACAATAGCAATCATTTGTCCCGGCTGGACATCAATATTCATATCTTCCATCAAGATGGTATCTTCTTTATAGCCAAACCTGACATGCTCGAACTGGACCGCACCTTCTGGATGTTCAATGACTTTCGCAGAAGCCGCCTCCGGGATCTCCTCCTGCTCATCGAGCAGTTCAAAGATACGCTCAGCCGACGCCATCGCCGATTGAATCACATTGGCAAAATTGGCCAGTTGGGTGATCGGCTGGGTAAACTGCTGGGCGTACTGAATAAACGCCTGCACATCTCCTATGGCAATCGCCCTTTGTGTTACCATGATGCCCCCGACCACAGCCACAAAGACATAGCCAATATTACCAATAAACCTCATAAGCGGCATGATAATGCCGGAAACGAACTGCGCTCTCCAACCAGCGTTATACAGTTTCTCATTGCGCTCGGCAAATTCGGCGATGGATTGTCCTTCGCGCCCAAATGCTTTCACGATCTTGTGGCCAGTATACATTTCCTCGACATGGCCATTGAGTTCTCCAAGCGCTCTTTGCTGCCTCCTGAAGTATTCTTGCGAGCGTTTTGCAATCCCCATGGTGACGACCAGGCTCAGCGGGAGGGTCAGTACGACAATCAAACTGAGCAGCGGGCTGATCGTCAGCATTATCACAATCACGCCCAGCAGCGTCACCGCCGAGGTGATCAACTGTGTGACGCTCTGCTGGAGTGTGGTGCTGAGGTTATCCATATCGTTGACCGCACGGCTCATAATTTCTCCGTGCGTGCGCGAGTCAAAGTACTTCAACGGTAGACGTGAAAGCTTTTCATCCACCTCCTTGCGCAGGCGGTACATCGTTCTTTGCGCCACACCTGCCATGATATACTGTTGAACGTACATAAAGATGGCACTGATCAGGTACAACCCAAGCAGAATCAGCAAGACCGTCGCGATATAGCCGAAATCAACCCCGGGCGCAGGCTGGTGCCTGAGAAACGCCTGGTACTTCGCGATGAGATCTTCGAACAGTTTAGTGGTCGCTAATCCCAGGATCTTCGGACCGACAATGTTGAACGCGGTGCCAAGGATGGCCGTGCCAAGCACGATCAGCAAGAGAAATTTCTGCGGCAGGAAGTAGCCAAGTAAGCGCCTGGCCGTCCCTTGAAAATCCTTGGCTTTTTGCACCGGCATGCCCAGTGCGCCCCATCCGCCTCTGCCCATCGGGCCGCCCTGCATGCCGCCAGATCTCTGTTCTCTGCGCTCTACACTCATGCGATTTCCTCCGCGATTTCTTCTACTGAAAGCTGTGAGGACACGATTTCACGATAGACCTCACTGGTCCTCATCAATGCTCGATGGGTGCCGATCCCGGCAATATGCCCTTCGTCCAGCACGATAATCTGGTCCGCATCCATGACTGTGCTGACGCGCTGGGACACGATCAGCACCGTTGACTCACGTATTTCCTTTTTGAGCGCAGCTCGCAACCAGGCATCGGTTTTAAAGTCCAGCGCCGAGAAGCTATCGTCAAACACATAGATCTCTGGTTTTCTTACTAGGGCGCGTGCAATGGAAAGGCGCTGCTTCTGGCCTCCTGAAACGTTGGTCCCTCCCTGGGCAATCACCGAATTAAATCCGTCTTTCATTTCGGAGATGAATTCCGTTGCCTGTGCAACCTCAGCTGCGTGATACACTTCTTCGTCTGACGCATCATCTTTGCCATAGCGGATATTCTCGTCAATCGTGCCGGAAAACAGGACGGCCTTTTGCGGCACAAAACCAATTTTCGAGCGTAAATGCTCCTGTGGCATCTCGCGGATATCCACGCCATCAACCAGGATGTGGCCGCTATCGATATCGTAAAAGCGTGGGATCAGGCTCACGAGCGTCGATTTGCCTGCGCCGGTGCCGCCGATGATCGCCGTCACCTCGCCAGGGACGGCGCTGAAGGAAATGTGGGAGAGCGCCGGTTCTTCCGCGCCGGGATAACTGAAGGTCACGTCCTGGAACTCCACATACCCCTTTTTCTCGTCGGCCAGCTTCACCTGGTCGGCATCCTTGATTTCAGGCTCGATCGCCAGCACTTCGTTAATTCTGTCTGCGGAGGCCGCGGCGCGCGGAAGCATGATGAACATCATCGAGACCATCAGCAGCGCGAACAGAATCAGCATGGCATATTGCAGGAAGGCGAAGAGCGCTCCCACCTGCATGTCTCCATTATTGATACGGATAGCGCCGAACCAGAGAATAGCAACGCTGGAAAGGTTCAGGACCAGCATCATAATCGGCATGAGTGATGCCACGAGCCTGTTCACCCTGATGGCGATATCCGTCAATTCCAGGTTGGCCTCGTCAAAGCGCTGCTCCTCGTACTTCTGACGATCAAATGCCCGGACCACGCGCACACCGGTCAGGCCCTCATCCAGAATGAGATTGAGCTTATCCAGCTTCTTCTGCATGCTGCGGAACAGCGGGATGGCCTTGCTCATCAGAATTATGATGGAGAGTACAAGAATGGGAATGACCACCACGAGAATCCAGGAGAGTCCGACATCCTGGTTGACCGCCAGGATAATGCCTGCAATCAACGTGAACGGGGCGGTGATCATAATATTCAGCATAACGACCAGCACCTGCTGCACCTGCGTGGTATCATTCGTGGTCCTGGTAATCAGCGAAGACGTGCTCACGGTATCGAACTCGTGCAGCGAAAATTGTGCCACGCGGTTAAAAATCTGGGCCCGGATAATTTTACCAAAGCCGGTCGCCACCCGGGAAGAAAAGAAAATGCCGACGACAGCGGCAAGGGTACCTCCGATGGTCACCAGCAGCATGATGCCGCCGATTCGCCAGATGTAGTCGGTATCGCCCTTGACAATCCCGTTATCTACGATATCCGCCATCAGATTGGGCAGGTACAGGTTTGCCATGGCTTGCGCAAAGGCCAATATCACGACCCAAACGAGGACAATACGGTACGGTTTTAAAAACCGCAGCAATTTGATCATGCTCCATCTCTCCATTTTTAGTTACCGATATATCGTATTCTCTTTCTAATTATAACGATATATCGTAATCTGTCAAGGGAAAACGGGTATTATTTTAAGAGTCCAGCAAGAGCTTTTCGGATTCCCGTTCCCGCTCGATCATTGCCTCCTGCACATCCTGCCCCACCTGCGTAAACTCCTCTAATCCGGTAAGCAGGGAAGCCCGCCCCTCCGCACTCATAGCGTGAAATATGGTGCGAATGCGTGAGGTGAATTGCTGGTGCACTTCTGCACGGGCGGTGCGGCCAGCGTCGGTAAAGACGACAAAGACCTGGCGCCGGTCATGCTTATCGCGGCGGCGCTCCACCAGGCCGCGTTTTTCGAGGCTATCCACTGTGCGCACAACCGTCGCGGGGTCAATCCCCAGTTTCCCCGCAATTGAACTGATCGTGGCGGGTTCAGTCTCCTGGGCACTCTCGACCAGTCCCAGTATCATGAACTGCGTCGTGCTGAAGCCCTGCTGGTGGGCATGCTTAAACCCCGCTCCCAGCACTTTCCGCAGGTTCAGGAACGTGGCAATAAAGCGTTCTGCCTGTTCATTGAGCAGTGATTGCTTCTGCTCGTAACCATTCATTTCTGACATAGACCTCTGGCGTTCTCTCGAAAATGATTGATGCTAACAGTAATTGCTATAAACAATAATATGTTGTAACAAGAGAATACACCAGAGCTAAGCAATTGTCAAGGGCAATCTTTCCCTATGAGTTTTATGCCGTTGGCGCAATCCATAAAACGGCTAGATTCGCGGATGACGTATACGTTGCATTAACCGTGCTAAAGTCGGTCTTGTTGGCCTTCGTCAACTTGAAGGAGCAGGTTCGAGTCATCACTAACGTTCCCGGTCCATTCAAGGAGCTAACATCGCCACCTATGTAAATTCCGCTCCCATCTTCCAACACCCTGGGGCCTTTGATGGGTTGAGGGCCATTGTCCTGGCTTGCATCTACTTCGACCGGGCAGGCCTTTTCTGGTGTGTCCGAGGTGTAATGGACCATGAAGTGCTTACTTTCGACTGGCACTACTAATTCAGGGGTGAGTCGTGTCCTTGCCAGGATATCTACAATCTTCACAGATGGGAGAGTTGTCTGATTGAATCCCACATAACTACACTCATACCGCTTTTTCACAAGCACATGCACCGAATAAGTGAGTGAATCACCTAACTTCATGGGTGGGGCTTCATTACAGGTGACCGTTTCCCCGTGCGTAAATTTCACGTAGTTGTCATCCTCGACGGTGGTGGTACGGAAGCGTAGAGTGATGGTGACCTTCCCATCCGAGGCGTTCTGGTTGTCATCAATGGTTACCGTCGCTATGAGCTTTGGCGCTGATGTATCTACCGCCGATATTGCCAGTGGCGTAGGTGTGGGGGTTGGGAGCTGGTCTGTCAAATCGCACGAACTGAGAATGATGCAACTGAGTAGCACCAGCAAGGTGAAGATACAGTATCGAATAAGCGATGTTCGCATGATCCACCTCTTCCTCCTATGGGTTCAGATTAGTTAAAGCGATGGAGAAGAAGAGAACAGGGAAGATACCTGCCAGGGGTATCCCTCCAGCCTACGATTCCACTTCCGAAGAACAGCAAAAGTGAGGGAAGTACTCCGCGATTCGGACGGGCCTCCCCCGAAAGCGTCTTACATGAGTCTCACTTCCAGGGTGAACAAACGTACATCGGACCTTATTGAGGATAGAGGGCACTACCATGCCTCAGAAACTGCGAACCAAGCAGTCGTATTAAGAGAAATACGAGTCTCGTTAAGTTATACGATAAAAGGAGACAGATTTATCGCACGAAGTCATGATGGAGAATCTCACAAAGGGCCCAACTGCGGGTTAAGCGACTTCAGACGAGGTATCTGAAGCCGTAAAGTGAATCTCCAACGCCTTATTCACAAACCGGGCCATCGTCGCCTCCTGGTTTGCCAGAACCGCGGGCAACGTAATTTCGCGCTTGAAGTTGCCAATCTCGATAATCATCTCGTCACCCTTCTTGGTCATAAGCACCTTGTCCATCTCGACATGTGGCAGGGGTAGACGCAGCACATATCTGTCGCCCTGCTGGGTCACTTCCTGGATGGGGCCACGGTAGAAGACCTGGGTGGGGTCTTGTTCGCCATAGATGGTCTGGGCCAGTTTCCCAAGCTGGTCAATGCCCAGAATGTCATGGGAATAGTAGGGAACTTCCCAGATAGGGAGTGGTGCGAAGGTCTGGTGAATCTGGAGACGCAGCTTCTCCTGGTTGCGATACAGCTCTTGCATAAAGGCATCTTGATAATTGCCGGGTGGGAGGATACGATTGCAGACAACAGCATCAATCGGGTAGCCGAAGAGGGCAAGATAAGTTTCAGCGCGCAGAGCCTCTTTAATGACCATGCGTTCGGGATTGACCACTGGACGGTACGAACTGATATCGGGATTGCTCAGCACTTCGCGCAGTAGTTTAACTCGCTCACTCAGGCGTTGGACGTTCTCCAATACTTCGCCAGAAGGAAGGAAGACTTTGATGAGCGGTTGTGCAAGGCGCAATGCCGCGTTCTTGAGACTGAGGCTGGAGATACGGTCAACATACCATTGGAAGGTGTCGGGCATACTGAGGAGCCGTACAGTTTCACCGGTTGGGGCGGCATCAATGATAACGATCTCAAAGCTGCCTTCTTTTGCATTGCGATAGATATTAGAGAGGCTGACAATCTCGTCCATACCTGGAATGAGGGCGAGCTCTTCTGCCATTACTGAGTCCAGGCCCTGTTTACGTAACGTCTGGCTCATCTTCTCCTGGTATTTGCCCCAACTCCGCCGCATCTCGTCCAGCACATTGACCTCCTGTGCCCAGAGGTTTGTTGCCAGTTCCTTGGGTTCTGAGGTAAGTGGTGTTTTCAGGCAATCAGCCAGACTATGGGCAGGGTCGGTGCTGACCACGAGGGTACGTTTGCCTAGCATAGAAGAGCGAACGGCGGTGGCGGCAGCGATGGTGGTTTTGCCCACGCCGCCTTTTCCAAGGTAGAGTATGATGCGCATAGGTGTCCTTCTCAAGGTGTTTTAGGATGTGGATGTGTCCCACGGCACCCCTTGTGGGTGCCGCTACATATCTCTATCTACATCTACGCAGATCAGCGTGTTCTGGTTGTACACACCTCCTGGCACCCACAAGGGGTGCCACTACTCTGCTACGGCTTCGCAGGCTCGTCCATAGTAGTGGCACCCCTTGTGGGTGCCAGGCTGCTCCCGATGTTCGTTCGGTCCCTTTTTGAATCTTGAATTATGGTTCCAATTTGCCATTGACAACGAGGAGTTTGAGAAACTCCAGGTGGCGGATAACCTCAACGCGGTCGCTCCCACCGTTCTGATACCATTGGCGGAGCCAGAGCAGTGAAGCAATCTCTTCGGAGGTGAAGCCGGTCTGGACAAGCGTCTCCATTTCGGTAGGAGCAGCTTCTACATTTGTTTGCATTTCAAGATGTTCTAAAGGAGAAGTTTGTGGGTTCATCATAGTAGTTTCCTTCTTTAAATGGGCATCCTGCCGTTGTTTTTCCCGCTTTTTTGAGAGTCTTTCGTAGCCGCCCGGCTTTAAGTTATTAGATCATTTACTTCGATAGACGTTCGGCTCTATACATTTTCAAATACGAACTACTAACTACTGTGTACAACATTTTCCTCTCCTCTACTTATTTCCTTCTGTGCACAGTATAAGCGGAAATGATTGCTACGGCTATCTCCTGGAAGACATTTCCCCTGTGAAATATGTCACTACATTACATAGGTTGCTCTATAAGTACCGACCTACGAAATACTTCAATATGCCACTTATACGTCTATAGACGATGGTAGGTTCCATTTCTGGGCCACCAATTTCCATAGGTAAATACACGCAAATGGATGAACTGGATTACAAACAGCCAGGTGGAGAAACCCCTATCTATATCAACGTGGAAAAGTTACAAAAAAGGGGATGGGATAGAGGGGTGATATGAAGGAAGCCAGATTTTTGCAGGCGGTCGCCCGCAAAAATTTGGCCTGCTTCATAGAATAATCAGACAATGGTCACTACAATGGTCCCTACGAATTTCGCACTACAACATTGACCAGGCGACCAGGCACATAGATCACCTTCTGCACAGTAGACTCACCGATGAACGAAGCAACCCGGGGATTGCTCAGCGCCAGCTTACGCACCTCAGCCTCGCTGATATCCCTGGCAACCTCGATGCGCTCACGCACTTTGCCGTTCACCTGCACGACCAGGGTGAAGGTCTCATCATGGGTCAGCGCTTCATCATAGACGGGC
>WNGG01001853.1_pt1 | contig 31292 bp, 21 predicted proteins | sample 5400661 | NCBI WGS metagenome assembly WNGG01 (sample SAMN13153372, study PRJNA577476) | soil metagenome | isolation source: 100 cm soil or saprolite under Garry oak tree replicate 1 | place: USA:California | collected 2016-06-15
CGACGACAACGGTCTTCGTTAGGGTCTGTGTAGCCGTGTTAGCGTCCTTCACCGTTAGTACGACGCTGAACGAGCCCTTTGCAGCGTACGTGTGAGATACGCTGGCGCCTGTGCCTGTGCCGGTATCACCGAAGGTCCAGGTGAACGTGTAAGGCGACGTGTCTCCGGTCGCGGACCCACTGAAGCTCACAGGCTTACCAGCAGTAGGCGAAGACGGGGTGAAAGTGAAACTTGGAACCAGCGGCGAACCACTGACCGAGACAACATGGCTGGCAGTGGCAGTGACAGTGTTAGCATCCTTCGTGGTAAGAGTAACAGTGAACATTCCTTTGGTTGCGTAGCTGTGAGCCACTGGACTACCTGTGCCTGTTGATGAGTCACCGAAAGTCCAGGTGAACGTGAACGGACCAGTACCTCCCGAAGTCGTGGCCGTGAAAGTTACCGACAGACCCACGACCGGGTTAGTTGGACTGAAACTGAAATCAGTCGTCAAGGGTTGACCGGCGACGGTCAGAGATACCGTATTGCTCGTTGCGGATATAGTGTTAGCATCTTTCACAGTTGCGACAATAGAGTGAGTACCCTTAGTTGCAAACGTTGTAGTGAAAGTAGAAGTTGTTGCACCAGCCTGAACCACACCATCAACAGACCAGGTGAACGAGTAAGGCGATGTCCCACCTGTGGGTGTAGCGGTGCAAGTGACAGGCTTACCCGCAGTCGCGGTACCACAGCTGATACTGACCGATAACGGTTGTCCCGCGACAGTGAGAGTTACAGTGTTGCTAGTGGCAGATATGGTGTTAGCATCTTTGACGGTCGCGACGATAGTGTGCGATCCCTTCACCGCAAATGTGGTTGTGAACGTGGAGGTCGTAGCGCCAGCCTGGACCACACTGTCAACAGACCATGTGAACGAGTACGGTGAAGTTCCGCCCGAAGGTGTAGCGGTGCAAGTGACAGGCTTACCCGCAGTCGCAGTTCCGCAGGTGATGCTCACAGCCAAGGGCTGAGCGGCGACGGTGACGGACACGGTGTTGCTCGTGGCGGTGGCGGTGTTCGCATCCTTCACAGTTGCGACAATAGAGTGAGTGCCCTTAGTCGCAAACGTAGTAGTAAAAGTGGACGTTGTAGCACCAGCCTGAACCACACCATCAACAGACCAGGTGAACGAATAGGGCGATGTTCCACCGGTTGGTGTAGCAGTGCAAGTAACAGGTTTGCCCGCTGTAGCGGTACCGCAACTGATGCTGAGAGATAGTGGTTGTCCAGCGACAGTCAACGACACAGTATTGCTAGTGGCTGAAACAAGGTTAGCGTCCTTCACAGTCGCAACAATAGAGTGAGTACCCTTGGTCGCGAAGGTTGTGGTGAACGTGGACGTTGTAGCACCAGTCTGAACCACACCATCAACAGACCAGGTGAACGAATAGGGCGATGTTCCACCGGAAGGAGTAGCTGTACAGGTGACTGGTTTGCCTGCTGTAGCTGTTCCACAACTAATGGACACGGACAAGGGTTGACCGGCGACGGTCAGAGATACCGTATTGCTCGTTGCGGATATAGTGTTAGCATCTTTCACAGTTGCGACAATAGAGTGAGTGCCCTTGGTCGCGAAAGTAGTCGTGAACGTGGACGTTGTAGCACCAGCCTGAACCACACCATCAACAGACCAGGTGAACGAGTAAGGCGATGTCCCACCTGTGGGTGTAGCGGTGCAAGTGACAGGCTTACCCGCAGTCGCGGTACCACAGCTGATACTGACAGCTAGAGGCTGAGCAGCAACAGTCAACGACACAGTATTGCTAGTGGCTGAAACAAGGTTAGCGTCCTTCACAGTCGCAACAATAGAGTGAGAACCCTTAGTTGCAAACGTTGTCGTGAACGTGGACGTTGTAGCACCAGCCTGAACCACACCATCAACAGACCAGGTGAACGAGTAAGGCGATGTCCCACCTGTTGGAGTAGCAGTGCACGTTACTGGCTTGCCAGCGGTTGCTGTGCCACAGCTGATGCTGACGGATAGAGGTTGACCAGCGACAGTCAACGACACAGTATTGCTAGTGGCTGAAACAAGGTTAGCATCCTTCACAGTCGCGACGATAGAGTGAGTACCCTTCACAGGGAATGTTGTTGTGAAGGTCGCAGTGGTAGCGCCAGCCTGGACGACACCGTCAACAGACCAGGTGAACGAGTACGGAGAGGTCCCGCCAGTTGGCGTAGCCGTACAAGTTACCGGCTTGCCAGCGGTTGCTGTGCCACAGCTGATGCTGACGGCTAGAGGCTGTGCTACAACAGTTACGGTTACCGAGTTTGTTGCAGTAACCATGTTAGCATCTTTAACACTGACCGAGACAGTATCACTGCCCTTCGTCGCGAAGGTCGTGGTGAAGCTCGTTCCGGTGCCTGTGGATGGGCTGCCGGCCGTCGCGGTCCAAGTTGTAGTGTACGGCTGAGTGCCACCGGTAATGGTTGCGGTGCATGTGACCGGCTTGCCAGCAGTGGCGGTGCCACATGATATAGTGACGACTAGAGTCGTGCCAATTACTGTGATCGTATGGGTTACAGTGAATGTTGCATGTGTAGGTGTTGCAGAGTCGGTGATCACGTCGGTGACAGTGAAGGTGCCCTTGGCAGAATAGGTGTGAGTCGGGTTCTGCCCAGTACCCGATACTCCATCGCCGAAGGTCCAGGCGAAAGTGTAGGGACTGGTTCCGCCGTTGACTGTCTCCGAGAACTGGACAGGCTGGCCTACGGTCGGCGAGGTGGGTGTGAAGGTGAAGTCGCAGCCTGCAGAGCAGAGCGCGGTGCCTCCGCCGTTGACGGTGATGCCAGCGCGTCCGACCTCCTGGATCCCGGATGGAGAGCTGAAGAGGGAGGTCTCCTTGCCCACGACTACGATTGTCGTTGGGCCTGTGGCAATCGAGTAGGTGTGGGAAGCAGTATTCGTTGTCCCACCAGCGACGGATGTTGTCTGTCCATCGCCCCAGTTGATTACGAATGAGAATCCAAGTGAGCGGTACGGGTAGGAGTAGAAGGGCTGGCTGAACACGCCATCGGCCACGGAATCTACGAACTTGATCTTGTTGTCGATAGTGAGTGTTTGCGTACCGACGGGACCGCCGGTGCAAGTAGTTGAGCCGGATCCCGATAAGAGCGGCTCAGTGCAATTATAGATGTTGTTGTTGTTAATGTCGAAGACCACAACTCGGGCCGGAATCCACGGAGCAACGCCTATCATTCTGATATGGGTGTCGAAGAGGAGCGAAGCGCCGTACGCGGGAGCAGTGCCCCCGATGACAAGCTCCTGGTTGAGAAGCGTACCTATCAGAATGTCGCCTGCGGTGACCGTGCCACTCGCATCATTATCGTAAACAACGGGCTCGCCTACATCCCAGACGCCGTTACCGTTGAAGTCAAAGAACTTGATCTTTGCATCAGTAGATAGGGCTGCACCGTTGGCAGGGGTCGTGCCGAAAATGACCAGTTCCCCGGTGTTGTAGACATTGTTATTGTTGTTGTCGTAGACGACCGGGTCGGGTGAAACCCAAGGGACGGCACCCACGAACTTCAGCTTCGGGTCAGTCTTTAGAATCGCGCCCGTGGCTGGGAGTGTTGACGCGATTGACGTGTCGCCGTTCGAGTTGTCGAACAATCCGTTGCTGTTAATGTCATAGGCAATCGCTTCGCCAGCGTCCCAATGCCCATCGCCACTCAAGTCGTTGAACTTTAGTTTCGGATCAGTTGCCAGCTTCGTCCCTGGCGATGGCGCTGTGCCGCTCAGCACGGGCTCCCCGCTGTCGTACAATCCGTTACCATTAGTATCGAACACCACTGGTTCTCCGGAGTTCCAGGAGCCGTTGAGGCTTGTATCCACGAACTTGATTGAGACTATTGCTATTACCGGCTCGCCAGCATCATAGATGTTATTGTTGGCGCCGACGACTGGTGTGCCTACTCCTGAGTCGTAGGTTACGGTCTCGCCAGGGTCCCAGAGATTATTGCTGTTGGCGTCTACAAACTTGATCAAGGGATCAGAACTTATGGTGCTTCCCACTACGGGAGCTTGTCCCGCGATTACAGGTTCACCCGCATCGTACAAACCATTGGCGTTGCTATCATAGACTACAGCCTCTCCGAGGTCCCAGTGGCCGTTCGAGTTCAGATCGAGGAACTTGATCTTGGCGTCGGTCTTTAGAGTGGTCCCAGCTGCAGGGGCAACGTCCGATATCAGAAGACTCGGATCGTATTTGGAATCGTTATTGTTATCATATATGACCACTGAGTCGCCAGGATAGGCCGCACTAATAGCTAGGTTCAGAGGCACACCAGTGTTGATCGTCGAAGCTGATGGAGTGACTATAACTGAGTAGGCGAAGGGCGTACCGGTTACGTTGATTGGACGGAGGACGAGCGCTGTGGAAAGCGCGGGCACTAGCCCGCTGTCCTTTATCGACAAAGACTCATTGAACACGCCTCCCCAGGAATACGTGACGCTGCCTGGAGAGTTGGTCTGCAAGGCTGTCGAGGCAATGATAAACTGGGGTTTGTTGCAGACGGATATCGCACCAGTGGTCCCACCGGTTCCAGGACAGAACCTCCATCCGGCCGGACTTGTTACGCCTGTGGCTATCGTCAAACTCGCACCCAAGTAGGGCGGTATGCCGCCGATCCAAGCTCCGGTTAGTGTAAGAGGCGAATTCACGGCGACGGTGCTGGCGCCGTCTATGAGAGCGGAGAGCGGCACCTCTCTGACTATAGAAGCTGTATTCACACCGTCAGTCGCTGTGAGCGTGACGACGTTAACCGGGGCGGGATAGGGAGGCGAAATCGTGGCAGGATTAGTTGCAGCGTCGGTTACTCCGTTACTGTCAAAGTCCCACGAGAAACTCAGAGCACTACAAGTCGCGCAGTTCGCCGTCGCGGTGAAGGTTATTGTCGAATTGGGATTCGGATTAGTAGGCGATAGCACGAAGGATATAGTGCCCGGGAAAGCGGTGAAAGTGCCCGTATCGTCAAAAGATCCGTCGGTGACGAGGGTAGCAACAGGAGAGGGGTTCGTCAGCTGCGCACTGACAAAATGAATCGGGCTGACACCTACACCAACAACGTCAAAATCAATTCTGAACAGAGGCCCGGAAGATGAGACGGAGCCTCCCAGCAAGACCTCAGCGAGTCTGAAATTACCCCCAACATTATCAACAGTCTTTGCAAGGACAAGAGCAGTGGTCCAACCAGTCCCAGACTGGTCCACCGCAACGATACTCATCACGGTCGGATCAAAAGTGAAAGTGATATCAAAACCGTTAACCTGAGGGGGAGTAGTTACCGTGTCGCCAGCATTGATGTCAAGAACACCACCGCCCCCCTCCCCGACAAGGGCCTGAGTAGGAGGAGTCAGGGCTGTTGGGGCCCAGGCACAGGAGGACTGGGGGGTTAGAGAAGGACCTCCGGTAAAGGTATCACAGCTCACATAGACAGGAACGCTTGCTCCGAAAACTGGATGAATGGAGGGCAGGCTTATTCCGAGCAATTGCCCAAGGTATACCATCCCCGGAGAGGCAGTCATTAGCACGATGGCTATGGTTAGGACGAGTCGAATGGTCTGTTTACTACTCATGCAAATACCTGGTTAGACGGGGCTGGCCGCGACTGGAAATATAAGAGTTTGCTATCACGAATCGACCAGATATATCTGGAGACGGTTACAGCAAGCGTGGTATTGCCCGGAATTCCACGAACAAGACGTATCCAACAACAACCTAGCCAAGTCCCGGATCAGACCCGCAGAGACAACGATGCAAATGTGGAGCGAGAACAGCTCTTTATAAAGTGTCCAGGTTCCGCCCGCCCTCGTCTATACACAACCATGTGAAAAACGGCAGTCTGAGAATAGTTACGAACACGTTTCAACTGAGCGATTACATCTTGGGACCCCACACCTCCACCATCTGAACTTCGTCCACAAGATCAATTTCTAGAACCAGAGGCTATGACGCTGATTCCCAGAGGAGATCAAAATCTCAACATTTCCAAACAGCTCAACAAGAAAAACCTGGAAAAATCTCGGACGCCTAGGACTCAACAGTAGGGAACGGCGAGGTGTTCAAACCTGCACAGCACCAGCCTCGCCCTCCTCCGCGGGTTCCAGGAACTATCAAAGCCCGGTCCAACATTTCCAGAACACTCAACCCAACAACGCCAAGTCACGGCATCTGAACATGACGAAACCTCGCATCTCCAAACTAGAGAAGACTCTAGCACATACACTGGCCAAAATCCAGGTGATGGTCACGGAGGGTTGAGTTGGGTCTCTAAAATGAAAACGAGATAGACCACCCCGAGAAGCATTATCGCAATCATCAACAACGCGTAGAATTTCTTGTTCAAAATTTCCAGTCTTCCATGTCGAAATAGAATCCGCCAGGCACCGACACCGAGTCATAAAGCCCACAAATTTCGAGATACGACAAGGACTCTACACAGCCCACGTGCACGAAACGGTGAGGACCAGCAAGTTCTCGGATCACTTGACAATCCTCGTACTGGCATAAGTAGTATTTGCCGGGTTGGAATCAAAAGATGATTTTCGTCTGGACTCCCGAAAAAAAACCGGAGGGAAATTTTCATTCTAGCCCGCGGCAGTGAAAGACAACTCTGGGGTGGGTGTCAACAATCCCGCAGGACATTTTATCGACGAGGGTCGTTGCGAAGATCCCTTAACGTTGATGACCTGATCTGCGAGAACATTGTGGGTCCACCCGGGGACTTTTTGAAAACTAACTTTCCGGTACTGATGTCAGCGTTGACCTCGCCAACCTATCCCACACTAGAGCCTGCACTCACGCCCACGATCCTTGTAATTCTTGAGATGTAGCTTTGAGTCTGGCTCACGAAAACCCGGTACCCAGCGAACTCGCCTTCCCCCAAAATCTCGCAGGTGGCAAGAGTCGCATTTGATTTTCGGAGCCACCGTTTGGCAGCTTCTAACCATCGTATTTCTAAGAAGAAAAGCTAGCTCGTTTGATAAGCAAGCAACCAAGGGACCAGAAGGGAAAAGCTCTTATCCTGATAGGAAGTAGAAGCGAGGATGCTTTGAGACTAACAATTCTCCTAATCGCAATCTTGGTAGCGGGAACAATTACCGCCAATTTCGGCCTGCAAAAAGTCAAGGCCACTGTCACACCCTCAGTTATGAGTAACCCTCAGAACTTTACCATCATAGCCAACCTTGAAGGGTGGAACGCCACTGTATCCGGTTGCACTAGCGGAACACCGACATGCCAGCCGACCATCATCGAGTTCCGAGGTGTTGCATTCACAGCGCAGGTAAAATGGGGAGACTGCTGCACCCACGACTTCGCGATATACACCGGCGGCTTTCCAGCAGGGAGCGTAAGCACTCTGAACACTTGCAGCCTTTCCAATACCAACGGCTGCTTGGCAAAATCATCGAACGTGTTCCAGTCCACGACCTCCTTCTCCTTCACCCCGACCACTCCGAAGGACGACTTCTCCGGCCCCGGGACATACGAATACTACTGCCAGTTCCATCCCACAAGCATGCACGGAAAGTTCACCGTATACAAGAGCGTAGACCTCGACAATAACGGGGTGGTCAACATCGTCGATGTGGCAACAGTAGCATTCTCCTTCGACGCCACGCCTACCAGTTCGACCTGGAACCTGGCAGCAGACATTGACAACAACGGAGTCGTAAATATCATCGACGTAGCCATAGCCGCGTTCTATTTCGGAGACACCATCTAATCCCAAAGGCCCGGAACCCCCGAAAGATCTCACACTAGCCATAGTCTAGGATCATCCTAGTGCGTCTAGACCAGTGGAACTAGAAACGTCCAACTCCGAGAAAGACACGGAACCGAAATGCTAACCTAACCCAACAAAACGTTGTAGGTCTTCGTCTTCCAGCACACGTCACCCTCCAAGGTCCATCTTCCCGTGAAAGAAGAACTTTCAAACCAGCGTCCGTCTGATAATCGAAGCTCCTAGAAGTGGAACTTCGAAACAAAGATCAGGAAAAATAGGATTCCTAGAAAAACCAGGAAAGCTAAGAACTGGGCGAGAATGCGACGGGTAAGGTTTACCTCCGCAAACTGCATTGACTTGCCCACCGTCCTATGCGCGTAAAAAGCGACCCCACCGATTATACCGCCCATCACAGCCAGAAAACCGAAGACCCCGAGCGTAGCTGAGAGCACAACAGCAAGAACCATTCCGAACAAGATCGGCAATCCCAAGAGTGCAAGGAAGAAGCCTTGAACAGAATCCAAATAGCTAGCCACTCTACGGAATAACTTCACAACACGCCAAGCAGGCCGGCCCTGAGTCTGCTCGAAGATCTTCCGAAACTTTTCGACATCAAAATATTCCGGCTTCTTCTTCTCCTCCGAGTTAGTCATCTTAAGACCTCCAACGTAGGCGGCCAGCCTTCGAAACTAGATCCCGCCGCGCCTTTAATGCCTATCCGTTGCCTCTAAACTGATTGTCAAAATTGGAATCCGAACCAATAATGATGAAGAGCGCACCGCGCCCATTAACCTACCAAAGGCGCTCTGCTGAGGTGGGCTTGGAAGGCTTTGTCAATAGAAAGAACGCGCAAGCGATACTTCCAATTAGACCCATGAGGAAATTTACCCGCTAGCTGAAGGTTTAGGTCGACCATAAGAACCAAGAATGTTCATATGAGTTGGGGGATAAGAATTAGCGAAGAACATTCACCAGTGATACTCCAACGATCTTCAGAATCAGATTTGCAATACCCTTACTACTAGGCATCGCGCTTCTAGTAACCCCGGGTCTGCACCCGGCGATAGCCCAGGCGCAACCACCGGCCCCGCCGAGCCACGCACCAATAGCCATCAAGGGTGACCAAGGGTTTACGATGTGTGGGTGCGCAACTGGGAGTGGGACGGGTCCGGACCCGTATGTGATCCAAGGATGGGACATCAACGCCTCCACTTCTCCGGGAATAGAAATCAAGAACACTCAAAGCAACTTCATAATTACAAACGTAACGATCCACGATGGCCTCCTCAACTCGACCCTTAACCCGGGAATACTCCTAGAAAACGTGTCAAACGGCATCGTCCGGAACACTAACACTTGGAACAACAACTATGGCATATCTCTCTCAGACACCACTCGAACCATAGTTGAAAAAAACACAGCTCACGACAACACGCAGGGAATTTACATGTCGGGAGGCACTGACAACCAGATCATCAACAATTCAGCCGTTAACAACGCCCAGTATGGAATATGGATCACGGCCCAAGCGGCCGCCAGCACTATCAGCAACAACAACGCTACTGCAAACAGCTCCGGCATAGAAGTAACTGGAAACTCCAACAATAATCTCTTCGAACGAAACATAGCACTCAACAACAAGTACTACGGCTTCCAAATATTCGGCGTCTCACACGACATGTTTCGATACAACAACGCCACCGGCGACGCCTACGGAATAGTCTTCTACGTAAGCACGCACAACAGCGCAATAGGCAACTGGGTCACAGGAACAATAGACGGACTCGGAATGGAGAATCCCGGTAACTCTTACAACAACCTTACCCAGAACATAGTCACGAACAACCAAGTAGGAATATACCTGTTCGATGCAACGAACAACACCGTGTACGACAATTATATGAAAAATGACGGAGCCGGCAACATCAACGCGTACGACAACACTCTCAACAACACATGGAACGTCCCGAAAAGATTGGCGACAAACATTCTCGGAGGACCCTTCCAAGGAGGAAACTATTACAGCGACTACAGTTCAAGAGACGATGACGGGGACGGAATCGGAGATACCCCATACTCTCTGTCGGGAGGACAAGCCCTCGACAACTTCCCCCTAGTACAACCCGCACCCACGACAGTCCACGACGTAGCTGTCACAAGCGTCACGGCAACACCATCATCGGAAAAAATCGGCGGCAACATCAGCGTAACAGTTGCAGTCTCCAACAGGGGAACAGGCGCAGAAAACTTCGTCGTAAGCATATTCCATAACGCAACCCTCGCCGGTTCCCAAGCCCTCACCATGCCCGCGTGGTCGAACACTACCCTTGATTTTTCATGGAACACAAACAGTGTTCCACCCGGCACCTATGCGATAACCGCGAACGCAACAAGAGTGCCAGGAGAAACATACACACTGAACAACATCTCCCCCCCAACGTTCGTAAGGATAGAGGCCGACGTACCACCCTCCGCCCGCTTCACCTACAACCCCACAACCAACCTGCTAGCTGGCCAAACGGTCACGTTCGACGCGTCACAAAGCTACGATCCGGACGGATCGATTACCAAGTACCAGTGGAACTTTGGAGACGGCCACCCAGGAACAGATGCAAAGGTTCCGTACTCTTATGCAGTTGCTGGCACTTACAACGTTAGTCTAATGGTCGTAGACGACCAACGCCTCAGCAACACCACCTGGCAACAGATAACCATAGGAGCCAACCCTCCAAGTCAGCCCACAAACCTAGTCGTACACGCGACCGATGCCCAAGCTACCCTAACATGGACAATACCAGCAGACAACGGCGGCGCCCAGATAACCGGCTACAAGATCTACAGAGGCAGCTCAGCGGAGAACCTAACACCACTAGCAACCATTGGAGACGTAGCCACGTACACGGACAAGACAGTGACGGCCGGAGAAACATACTACTATGCGATAGCGGCAATCAATCAAGAAGGAAGAGAAGGACAATTGTCAGCCGAGGCCAATGTCCTCGTACCACAGGGGACAAGCCCCGAAAAAGGAGGAGTGATCGATAACCCAACATTCTGGATCGTTTCCTCAGCCGCAGCCGTAGCAACGATAGCTTTGGGCGCGACCGTGTTACGGAGACGTTCGAAAAGATCTCGTTCAACCGATACAAATCGAGGCTAACGTGTCAATACGGAATCCAGCCGATTACAAAGCGTGAGAATCCGCCTGTTTGAAACATTAATTGCTCAGGTAACCCACAAACAGGTACGTCGAAAGAATGCACAAGCTCGCCAAAATAACACCCAGAAGAACTCTCGGGGCCATAATGGTTGCAATGACCATAGCCCTAGCCGTCATCGCGACTGTTGCCAGCGTCAACTACTATCAGCTCTACCCGGCCTTGGATCAACTCCAATTGAAAGTTTCAACATTCTCATGGACTCCAGTAAATAGCTTCGGGGGAGGGACCATAATAGAACTGCAGAAAATAGTCTTCACAATCGCCAACCCGACGGGCTATAGAGGGCTCTCCCTTGAGCACTTCGGAGCAACTCTCTTCATCTTCGACAACTACAACAACACGTTTCCTCAAGGATCATTACCCTACGCCACGGGGTCTGGGCCTCTCGATCCGGGAGGAACGATAACAATCACTGTACCGCCCTTCAACTCCACGGCGTTCACTGGAAACGCGGCCTCGGAGACAAGCAACCTCCACTACGACTTCGACGTTCAACTCGCCCTAGCGAGCTTCCTCGACAAGGTCGGAACAATCACAGGCTCATACTTGTGCGACAGCGCTGGCGGGCCCATAAGCTGTCAAGAAATCGCCGTAACCATATCCGGGACCCCTGGAGGAACGACAGGCGGCGCAGGCGACCCAGCGCCATGACCGGGAAGATTCTGGCGCTGGTTACGATAGAAAACATACGCGATCCGCTCGTGGTCTTAGTCTGGGGTATCGCGATCTCTTCCGCATACGCCCAAGCCCTCTACCAGCGGGGCTATCTCACCCTCTTCGACTACGCGCTGGTCGTTGCAATCTGCATGATAAGCGGGGCTGTGATAAACGATTTCGCAAGGGCGCTCATCGGGTACTTTGCCGCTGCAGCCATCGCCCTGGCCATCCTCTTCATAACGACAACGCTCCCAGCGTTGACCGGAGCTGTAGCATCCTCCACGAGCGATGTTGTCTTTACAGTATGGACAATCATCCTCTTCACCTCAGTCTTCCCATTCCCCTTCATTGGCTTCCTCATCGCGTCAATCGTCGGTTCAGCTCTCGGCGAACGATTCCTAAGTTAGACCCTCAAGAATACTCGGTGGATCTAGGACCGCCCCGGACCGGGGCCGGGCGGGCAGTGGCACAAATGTCTCCTGACCAGCACTCAAGTACGTACATTCTATAAACGAATAAATATACCCGGACGCCTTTTCAACAAGCAATACCCTAGACAGGTGCGAACACCTGGCTCTCCAGGGATTTGAACAGTGACACATCGAGCGCCTGCCTAAATGACCAAATTCTCTTACATTCCAAGAATCCCAAGACCGAGCGGAATACTTACCCTCGCACTGTTGATAATGATTGCAACTTCATCGCTCGCCGTTCCAGTCCGAGCCGGCAGCTACAGCAATAATGCGCTAGTAAATCCTAGCTTCGAGCAGGCGTTGACCGGCTGGGGCACCACCGGCCAGGACGCCCACACGCTCGACTGGACAATCAGCGCTAACAGCACCCGCGATACGGATGGCGGCTACGCCGCGAGGATGGATATGGGAAACGTGTCGATCGGTTTCATCGTACTGTACCAAGTCATGCCGGGTAACACTTTCTTCAGCAACCTCACGAACACTGCGGACACGTTTGACGTATGGTTCTACTTCGAGCCAAAGTACTCGGGGCTTGGGGATTTCCAGATAAAGTTCCTAGCCACTAACGCGCAAGAGATGGACTATGTCTTCGACGCCGACCCCAGCTTGAGCTATCCAAACCAGACCTTTCTGGACGGCAGGCCCCTAGCCAAGTCAATTCTTCTCAACGGATACCCCGCGAACCAGTGGCACCATTTTGCGGCCAACGTTGCAAGTGACTGGCAGGCCCCGATGAAATTTACCAACTCATCAGGCACCTACCTACTACCAGGATTCGGCCTCAACCAGTCATTCTACAGAGTAGAATTTGACAACTTGGCGTTCCAGGTCGGGAGCCAATACTACTCTCAGATTGTCTGGGTCGACAACGTGAAACTCTACTTTAACACCAGCTATCCGCCGCCGCCCCCACAGTTCCACTCGGCCTCGTTCAACTTCACAGACCTAGGCGGAAACATAGTGGACCAAACTCTTCAGTGGAAGCTCTTCAACTCCACCGGACAAGAAGTCCAATACATCCCCGGCCAGATTACGTTGCCACCAGGGACTTACACGCTAGACACATACTTTCCCTTTTACTCTCAATACCCTGACCATAATCTAATCCACCAACAAACCATTCCACTAGATACAAGCACGACGGTTCAGGTCTCGATGATCTCTCACGCGCTAGCCCCAGGAGGCTATATAGCCGTGGATAGTTCAGCGACTGTCAAGATCCTCCGGCAAGACGCGGAGAACTTGACCTTCACGGCCACGGGTGCCGGATCTACATTCAACGTCATCATAACAGTACCCTCAACTCCCTCAATAGTTGCCCAGAACGGCATAGTCCTGCAGCCAACACAATGGACATATGACAGTACGACTTCAAAGCAGATCGTACGAATAGCCACCAACCAACTGGGCCGGTTCTCCCTATTCTTCGGATACGCCATCACCCTTCCTCAAGCCGTCACCCTGGTCGACCGGCAAGGAACCAATCTGGGAACCAGGGTCGCATGGAAAATACTCGACTCTCAGAATGGAATCGTTTGCAATAACGGCAGCTGCCTGGGAGAGAAGGTTCCAATTGGAAACTACTACTTGGAGGCATATTTTGAAGGGTTCAGAATCTATAGGCAAACGCTCGCGTTCGACTCCAACAATGTCGTGCTGCAGATGACCCCTGCTGGCAGCGGCTACCTCGCCTTCAATACTACTATCACCTCTATATCGATAAGTGGTAACAATGCGCAGAGAATCTCCTTCACAGCCGTTGGAAGAGGGCCAGCTCTGGTCGTAGTCCAAGTCTCTGAGAAACCGCTCTATGTAGAGCTGAACGGAACAAGAGTCTTCAACTGGACCTACGATTCCACATCGAAAGTCGCCGCGATTGAGACCACAGGCCTTGGAACATACACCATAGTACTTCAAGCGCCATCACTGCTGGACAGCCTGGAAAACACCCCTCTCACTACAATTCTACTGATCGCGGGGACGGTCGGGGGAATATTGGTTGCAATCGTAGTTGCCGCGAAATGGTCGAGCAGGGGCCCTCTAACCGAAAAGAAAAAGCTGAAAGCGAACAAGCCAGAACTCCGGTGAGCCAGGATTGAAGTCGAGCCTCGTCAACGAATTATTCCTGATAATAACTGTCATCTCACTCCTGACTCCACCCATCATAACCCCGGTGCAAGCCCAACCCCCGCCAATATGCCCTCCATCAATCACGGAAATACCAAGCTGCGACTTCACCTGGACACCCTACATCTTGGTCACGGGGTCCACCATCAACTTCACAGCGTCCGCATCAGGCGGAACAGCACCCTACACGTTCGCCTGGAACTTTAGCGATGGAACCACCGGCACTGGAATATCCATCGGACACGTCTACCCCACCGCGGGCAACCACACCGTTACACTAATAATAACAGACTCATCGGCACCCAGTCAAACATTCACGATCGTCCATTCCGTCCCCTTGTTCTACCAGTGGCCCATCGCTAGAGACAACTGGGTCGTCCGGTGGAACTTTACATCCAATGATGGGATAAAAATCTGGGACGTCACGTATCGGGGAGCACTAGTCATAAGAGACGCTAGACTCCCTGGAGTCTTAGTAAAATACGTCGCGCCACCTTGCATATTCTACGATGAACATGTTTTCACGAGGGCGTCCGATGAAGACTTAGCATACCAGAACTCAACGGACCCGTCCAACCCATGGTTCCAGATCAACGCAGTCTATGAAGTAGGAGGCTACGACTATACACAGTTCTGGCGCTTCTACCCTAGCGGACGATGGGATCTGGGCATAACCATTGGCCACAGCGGTTGTGCGACAGACCATGTCTACAATGTAGACTTCCGAATAGACCTGTCAATCATCACAGACCAGAACAACTATGCGAGCATGCTAACTCCAGATAGATACTGGCAGGACCTCATGTGGGAGGGAAACTATACGGACAACGGCTTCAGAGACTCTGCTCACAATAGTACAGTCTGGCGTATCGGGGGATACGGGAAGTACTACTATATCGCGCCTTCAATCTCCCAGACAGCCAAAGACATGGCCTTCATACCCTCGGATATTATCCTCGTCCGCTCCAGGCCGAACGAGATCGAAGTAACCCACAACCCCAACACGGAAACACCCCTAGAATGGGCGAACGGAGAACTAGCCTTTAGACGAAACATAGCCATCTGGTGGGTACCCAGAGTGAGCACTCACGGACCCTTCGAAACAGGCCCTCCGGACGTAGCGACACTATCCTTCTACCCGGTAGGACTATGACAACCAAAAAACACCGTATCGCAATAGTGGAACGCGTCGCGCCCGGATTAGGACAACAAGCCAACGTGACGGGCTAGATATGACGACCCGCCACGCAATACCAAGAATCTTAGTTCCGATCATAGTTCTGATCCCCGTCCTCCTATCCGCAGCCATACCAAGCCATGCTCATCCAGCAACAATGATCCCGAACCCCGGATATAACGACCCCTTTGGAAGCTTCCAAGCCCCAGGACCCTCGGCCCCCCTCTACTGGACGGGCGACGGCCAGCGGTTGAACAATACATCGTTTGAAACGGGCAACCTTCAACCATGGATAGAACTGGGGACAAATAATGCAACAGGGTCAGGCGCAAACATAGCCGCAGTAGGCTACGCCGCGACTCACAGCGCCAAGCTGACAGTGTTCTCTGGAAACTTCACGCCGACATCAAGCGTTTCTCTTCTCAACGACCTTTCCGGTCTGCAGACAGGATTCGGGCCCGGAACAAGACTCCGAGCCGCTGCCTACGTTGTCGGCTTGAACGGAAACAGCTCGGCGGACAGGGTCGAGGTGAGCATAACCCTGACCACCTCTACAGGAGACCGTTTGATGATGCGGTATGTTTTCGGTGACGGAGCATCCTTACCTGTAAACGGAACCGCTAATGCCTATTTCAAGATCCAAGGGGTCAACACTCTGGGACAATGGATCACCCTGGACAGGAACATCCCAGCCGACTCCCAGACTGTATTTCCATCATTGTACAACAGCATCAATTCTGTCGTGGATGTCCGGCTAACCGTCGACGCCCAGACCCTCTCGTCCCAGAACCGAGATCCACACATAAAATATGTTGACGCCAATAACGACGGCGTCTGGGAAGCTGGCGAGGCCCTGGTCTATGACAGCAACCTCGACAGCGTCGCCAATTCAGGCGACGCAGTGTTGACGGGGACTGCCACCCTGGGAGCAGCACTCAAGATGGATCCCAACATAAAATTTGCAGATGCAAACAACAACGGAATCTGGGATAGTGGCGAGCCAATCGTTTACGACCTCTACAACAATGGAATGTACAACTCCGGGGACCCTGTGATCTACGGGATGACCCCGACCATAGGAACGCTCCTAGAGACCCCGATTCAGAGGATGACCAGTTCATATTTCGACCAGATAGAATTGTACACGGCCTCAGGAAATTACGACTGGGTTCGCAACGGCGGTTTCGACACAGGAACTCTGACAGGATGGGCCGCAAACTCGACAGCCTTCTCCGCGACCACCTCAACCTACTACACTCCCACCTACAGCGCCACCGGCACGATAACTAACGGTGCCGCGGAGACGGCTCAGAGCATCGACGGAAGACCCCAGATAGGAACACTGACAAGGTTCAAGGCCGCAACCGACATTACCACACTTATAGGAACCACAAACTCGGATAGAATCGACATATGGCTCGGACTGGTCGACAAAAACGCAAACCCTGTCTCCATCTACTACTACTTCAAAACAGGCGACGGAACCATCCCGAGCAACACCACCGACACAGAGTACCACAAAGTAGCGATGTTCGGAACCACCAACAGGTGGATTCCCATCAACGCCAGCCTACTCGGCGAGACCACATTCTTCAACAATCTAGGGTACGAGCCACCCTACAACGTGGAGGTGCTAGTTATCGAGGAGGTAGCCGTGGGACTACCAGCAACAACAACCGCATACTTCGACAGCTTCTCCATCCTCGACCCCTACAAACCAGGAACCGCACCCTCATACAACTACGCCAAAGCAGGCTACAACTCGACCTACACCTACACGACCCCCAGCATACCCAACGGAGAGTTCTACCTAGATGTTCCCCCTGGTCAATCGGTACTCAATGTGACCAGTCCAGAAAACACCGTACTCGCCACAACCGACTACACTGCAGTCCCAGCAGCGGGGCAGTTGAAAGTCGACATACCGGCCTCAACAACCTTCAAACACACGCCTCTGGGATCATGGCGGCTTTTCACCACATCGGCCAACTCACTAACAAGTCTCTACGCTGCTGATGCCATAACCGGAGCAGCGAAGCCAAACTATGAAACAGGGGCCTCGGTTAACCTATTCTCCAAGAGCGCTGACCCCATCGGAAACCCGCTCATTGGGGCACAGGTCAACATTACGCTTTGGACAATCGGCGGAGTCCTCGTCCAGACCTGGACTGGAACAGCAAACAGTCAAGGCTGGTTCAATGTTACAAACGCAGCGCTACCACTAACCCCTGGGATTTACAGGCTCCAGGCCACTGTCCAGTCTTCCTACGTCGGCCTTTCGACATATCCGATAGACGAACTCCTACAGTTCACAGTCAACCTGAGCCTGTCTGCAATGCAAGCGTCACAAGGAGATCACGTGGTCATATCCGGAGCGATCATACCCCTACAACAAGGTGTAACCATTACGCTATCATACCGAATAGCAGGCAACAGCCAGTGGGCAAATCTCACAACCGTAACGACGGACGCTAACGGAAAATACGCGTACACATGGACCCCGCCGCAAGGCGACTATGAGATAAGAGCCTCGATTTCAGGCAGCCAAGTCCTTCCAGCTCAAAGCCAACTAGTCGAACTCTCGGTCGGACCACAAGGAATTTCCTCCCCAGTAGGGCTCCTCTACATAGCCATAGCTATCGCAGGCAGCGCTATAGTCGCACTCCTCATAATCTTGAGATACCGAAAGAAACATTCGCCTAAAGCGGTACAGTAACCGAACCGAAACTAGCGAGGCATGCGAACCGTCAACCTATCGCTGAGATCCCTGCCCAAAATCTCAACTAGTTTCTCCAACGCCAACGTCGTGGAGAGGAGAAACTTCCCATCACGGGTGACCAGGGTAATGCTGACAGGTTCACCTGTACCGTCAAGGCTAACGCTGATCACCTCGTCATAACCAATGGCAAAGTTATCCTTGTCCATGGCCAAAATGTCAATCGGGTTGACAGGATCCGACTTTCTCCTCTTGACCGATTCCTTACCACTCTTCACCAAATCTTCGAAGGCTCCACTCAGCCTGCCGAGAAGAGTTGCGGCCATCGTAGCAGCGCCCCTCTTTCCATGGTGAGCGACAATGATTCTTCCCGATGTGAAGAAAATCTCCAGATGTTCCAGACCCACGGACAATCGGGCCGTCGCAGGAAACCTTGCCAACACGGCCTCCCCGCTATCGCCCATCGAAGCCAACCGAACACTCACTGAGGCGGCTACCATATATCGATCAGCCCTTCTGCTCCTAGGTCATTTAGTCCTGAACCAAGCCGGCGCGTAGGCATCGGAAGCGTATTCTCAATTAGCAAGACAAACGAGCAGTGAACAGCCGCATCAGGAACGAGGCGTTCCCAGTAACGCATATAACCCGTGGAACATCCGCCCCTCCCCCATGCCCCGGTGGCTCAGCCTGGTAGATGACAAGCTCAGCCACAAGCGTTGCCTTGGTAGACTCCTCAAAGAGGCAAAGGCCACGGGTTCAAATCCCGTCCGGGGCTCCATCCAAAAACCGTTACGCAGTGCTAGCGCCTTGTTTCATCTGGGCAACCCGATCCCGCCACGCAGGCAGCTCAGCCATCTGACCTAGAACATACTTCTCTGCCTGCTCACGGTTCATCCACCGCGCATCCATCGCCGTCTTCACCAATTCCTCGAACTTCTTCTCAAACGACAACAACTTCCCATTCATGTCCGTGCAATGAATACAGTACGGATTATTCGGGTTCTGAGCGCCATGCTCCTCACTAGTCGCCATGGGCATTCCACAGCTCTCACAGCGCAAAGCGAGAGACATTAGTCCGACAAAGAACATCATCCTAACAACAACTAATAACCTAACTGGACATCACATGAGCAAGCAGGAGTAACAAACAATCATCACGCTCTGCTAAACCTATAATAGTCTATAACCCAGCCTATCGAAGAATATCACCAGAGGAATGCTTCTATTGCGGGGAAAGGGCCCCGGAGCCCCGTTCCAACTTCTCACACAACTAATCCTATTCGGAAGAAAAAAACCCACCGAAGAAACGACAATAGCCCCATCACCGCCACCCTTGACGAGATTAGACCCCTTCCCAATACCCGACACAATCCGGAAAACAGTAACCGAATCAGATATCGCGAAGGCACGAAACAGACTCCGAGTTGCTAATCTCGAGAGAGACATCATAGGAGACGCCCTAACAAAGATCTACGAAGCAGAAGCCAAAGGCACCATCAATGAGCCCGAAAAAAACCAGATGATACAACCCTACAAGAACGATCTTAAACGGGTAGACGCGGAGATCGACACCTACAAGAAGACAGTAGACCTATACGAACTTGAAGCAGCGAAAGAGGATCTCTTCAAGAGATTCCAGGAAACATTCCTCGATATACAAGCCCGCATCGAAAAGATCCAGCCATCCCTCAACCTATCAGCCTCAACTGCGACCAAACCCGCCGAGCCAAAACCCGCCCCGGCTAAGACCGAACAAACAGAACCGACAGAGGAAAACACTACTCCAAAGGAGAAACCTCCGAGAGAAAAGGCGAGAAACAAGGCTGAAGAAAAGATCGAAACCATTCGAGAAGAAGTCCTCAAAGCCATGGAACGACTTGAACAAATAGAGACAGAAGGATAGTAGACGAAGATGAGCTGGGTAGAAAAAGCAAGACTCAGCGCAGCGGCACAAGCCGTCCGCGAACTGAGAGACCGCACAACAGTCGGGCTTGGCAGCGGAACCACCGTCCTCAAAGCACTAGACTTAGCCGCAGAGAGAATCAAGAAGGAACATCTTAGCATCAGCTGGGTCCCGACAAGCTACCAGATGGAGATCGCTGCAAGAAGACTGGGCCTCAAAACAACCACACTCTCAGAAGACATTGAACTCGACTTGGCCTTGGACGGTGCTGACCAGGTCCAGTGGAGATCACTCGACCTCGTAAAAGGCGGAGGAGCAGCTCTCTTGAGAGAGAAGATAGTAGACTCCACGACAAAGAAGCTCGTCATCATCATCGACGAAAAGAAACTTGCAAAAACACTCGGTGGAGAACAGGCCATTCCCATCGAGATTACACCGTTTGCCTACCACGCAACACTAGCAAAGATCAACAAAATGTCCGAAAAGGCGACGCTGCGGGAAGCACCGAGTGGCAAGGTAGGACCGGTAATAACTGACAACGGCAACCTCATCATAGACGCGTACTATCGTAATCTTCGGCGCCCTGACATCATCAACGAAAAACTCAGAAAGATCCCTGGAGTAGTGGAGACCGGGCTATTCTTGGAGATGTGCGACGTCGCGTACGTTGGTAGAAAAGATGGTAGAGTGGATATTCTACGACGAAGTTAGAGATCTAGATCGTTAATTCGAGTTTGTAAAACCCAATTATCCTTCCCTAGCATACTGCTCTTCTCTCGCGTCTTCATCCCCTGCGTCATAGTCACTCTTCTCCTCTTCGTCCTCAACATCTTCCCGATTAGTCCTGATCTCTCGAACTCTGAACTTGGTCCACTCCTTTCCGCAGTCGCTACAACGATACGCAAACCTTTCGGCGATGAAGGCATCTGGATGGTCGGCGAGTCTTTCTCCGGTTTCGATTGTTATTCCCATTTTGAAAAGGGCATCTTTCTCCTTGAGCGCCTCGGCCGTGTCTATCACTTCCTTAGACAAAAGCTCGGCGCCAAGGAACTTGTGGCAGAACGGGCACTCTTCTAAGACCAAGGAGAGATCCTTGGACACCTACACCAACTAGACAAATTAGTCTTCCTCCAAGAGGGAGAAGAGATGCCACCTATCCACCCCTGGGGCACAAATAGGAAGCAAGCAGAGACCGCTGGGCTTAGCGAGAAGGTGCAATACTTCGACGGTTCTGCCGACGTAACAGCCTGAAGTGCCGGGGGCGGGAGTCTCGGACAGAGGTGTTTTCGAACCCGCGACTTCCGGATCTCCCACATTGAAGTTATGAGTCCGGCGCTGTGGTTCCCCTTTCGGGGTCTGACCAGGCTGAGCCACCCCGGCAAAACTAGCCGCCGAGTATCTGCGGCTAAAAGCATTCCTGACAAATCATTAAACAAGACCCCGAACCCGGCCTTGACACCGCCAAGAGGATTCTCATCTGAAAAAATATGATTTTCTAACTCTTGACGATGTAGAGACGAGGGACAAACGGGTCTTCCTGAGGGTGGACATTAACGTCCCTCTAGATCCTTCCACACACCAGATCCTAGATGATACCCGAATCAAGGCTATCTCCAAGACTCTATCCGAGCTAGATGAGGCTCGCGTAGTTCTTGGCTCACATCAGAGCCGTCCCGGAAAAGACGACTTCACCTCGCTCGAACCCCATGCAAACCTCCTAGCTCAATACTGCTCTCAACAAATCAAGTTTGTAGACGACGTCATCGGCCCCCACGCCATCGAAAAAATCAACAATGTCCAACAAGGTGAGATCCTAGTCCTTGACAATCTAAGGTTCTGCGCCGAGGAAAACATCGACGACAAACGCGAAAAACTGGTCAAGACGCATTTTGTCCGACGCCTAGCACCCCTCTTCGACCTTTACATTGACGACGCCTTTGCAACGGCCCACAGATCGCAGCCCTCCATCGCTGGTCTGCCAGAATTATTGCCGAGTGTAGCGGGCCGCTTGATGGAGAAAGAACTGGACGCGGTTTCAACTCTCCTAGAGGACCCAAAGAGACCGTGCGTTTACTCTCTCGGTGGAGCGAAGGTCGAGGACAAGATCCCGGTTATCGAAAACATACTGTCGCGGGGGAAAGCAGACAAGGTCCTGTTAGGGGGAGTGCCCGCAAAGTTGTTTCTCCGGGCCCGGCAGATAGAAACGAAGATCGATGATGGAGAAATACACGATTTCAAACAGTACATAGACCGAGCCAAAGCCCTGACCGAGAAGTACGGAGATCACATTGAAGTCCCGTTAGACTTGGCGTACGAGGACAAGCAAGGTAAGAGGGTCGACAGACCTGTTGCCTCTACTCGCATTGAACAAGAAGCTCTTGACATAGGATCCAAAACCCTGGAGAAATATTCCAAGATTGTAATGGGTGCAGCCACAACAGTAGCCAACGGGCCCCTAGGTGTCTTTGAGCGAAACGGGTTTGACAAAGGTACAAGGGAGTTACTGGAGTCAATGGCCAACAGCCACGGCTACACCGTCATCGGGGGAGGACACCTGGTTGGTCTTGCATCCATACAAGGCATTGAAGAAAAGTTCAGCCACGTCAGCACGGCTGGCGGTGCAATGCTCTCTCTCTTGTCTGGTCAAAGTCTCCCTGGAGTGGACGCGCTTGTCCGAGCCGCCACCAGAATGCGTATGGCCAACCCGCTCGCCTAGAACACGGGCTTGCCGAGAGATTTTATCTGAGGAGGATTCCGACACGGCTCGATGCTTGCCCCGGTAGCTCAGTGGTAGAGCGACGGCTTTGTAAACGTCAAAAAAGCCGTAGGTCATGGGTTCAACCCCCATCCGGGGCTCCACTACTTTTGATGAGGTGCAGATTCTTCAGAGTCTGTTCTTGGTCCGCGGAAAAACGAGAATATTGCTGAGCCGAGGATCAGAAATGACAGGACGATCAGAGAGTGCTGTAGTCCGGCGAGGAAGGTTCCCAGGTCCCCGCTGGCTAGCTGGGTGACTCCTCCTAGACCGATATTTCCCAGGTTCACAAGCTTGGAATATGGAACGTCGGCGGTCATCAGCGCCAAGACGAGTGGAATGCTGGCGACGATGCTAGTGTTGATGATCGTGGCTCGGACCCCTGAGGAGATCCCTCTCTTGGAACTTGGAACGGATCCCATTACAGAGCTCGCGTTGGGACTACGGAATAGGCCGATACCGAACCCGACAAGCGCCAGCCAGAGCGCAATCTCAGGATAGAGTGTATTCAGATCGAATCGGGAGAGAAAGAAGAAGCCGGCAGAGGCGACGAGCAACCCCATTGTGCTCAATCCTCGAGCACCCCACTTGTCGGAGAGCCAGCCGCTCACCGGCCCGACAAGAATCAATGTCACATCTAGAGGGATGAGAAATATTCCCGCGTGCAGTGGATCATACCCTCTAACCAGCTGGAAGTAGAGTGTCATGACGAAGGCTAGTGCAGCGAAGGCCAGTCCACTGAGGAGATTGGCAATGTTTCCTGCAGTGAACAGTCTGATCTTGAACAGGGACAGGTCTAGTGCCGGATACCTTGCCCTTCTCTCGATCGCGATAAAAATAGCAAAGCAAAGGATGCTAGCGGTGACCACTGCTTGGTTAGCAAACTCCATTAGGCTCCCGAGGGTGAGACCCAAGAGTAAGAGAGTTATGGCGATGGAGAATGTTATGGCTCCTGTTGCATCAAACTTCTCTCCGACTGCGGGGGGCGAAATTTCCTTCAGTCGTTTTCTTGACCAGTAGGTTCCAAAGATTCCTATTGGAACGTTTACTAGAAATATGGAACGCCATGTGAATAGCTGGATAAGGACTCCGCTCAGTGTGTATCCGGTGATTGTCCCGGCGTTTATGGCCACCTGGTTTATCCTAATAGAGCCGCTCCAATTCCCTGGACAAGTCTGAAGGCAAGAAGGGCTTCAGCCGTAGGGGAGAGACCGGAGAGCAGGGAGCCAAGTGTGAAGATCTCGCAAAGCCCATGTTGTAGAGCCGGACGCGGCCGTGCATGTCGGCCCACCGACCAATCCCAACAAGAAGAACCGTGATCATGAGACGATAGATTGTGATAATCCATACACCAACCACCAGGTTGGTTTTCAGATCAGACACGACCTGCGGAAGTCCAACCACCACAATGATGGAGTCAAGGGTCGCCATGAAAATTCCGACGGTAGTGACAGTGAGAACAACCCACTTGTATTCCAAGAGAAACCGACACACAACAAGCAGTATTTTTCCGGAAGATCAGAAAAACTGGAATATAAACTCCGGCCGAAAAACCTCGAACTCACAACCGGATATTCCAGCGATGATTCCAGGACATGCTATTCTCGAAGCGAGATCTCGTCATTCCCTCGTCGAGATTATCGAGGATACCAACATTATCCGAAAAATCTCGGTGAGATTCGCCTAGAATCAACCCTGATCTCGAATTCAAGCAGACGATTTCTAGAACGGGACTTTCCACGCTGATCCCAAGGGGAAGACACGGGGATCGAAAAAAGGCAGGACAAGCCGATAACATGCCTGTCTCAAAGAAACAAACGCAAATCGGGTTCGGACAGCAAATGGGTCCTGGAAAAAATTACCCGCTTTGCGATTTTCTTCCCGCGACACAAAGGTGGTATGGGGGCATTCCGGTTTGCGAAATCGCCCGTTATCAGCCCTGATCTCGGTTCTAGATGATGCCCCCTTAATTGCATGGCAAATCCTTCTTGACGACTCGTAAAAACGCTAGTGCGTCTAAGCCCGGACCAAGCCCTGAATCCAAAGACTCGCCCGGAATCAACGCCAGACAGTGAGAAACCTCACCAAAAAGGGGGGGTCTTGCACAGAACACCTCATGACGCAAGAGTGGTTTCTCCAAGGCTTTCGAGACGAAGACCGGTTCCGTTCTCTCCACAAGAAAACGAAGCGCAAGAACAACAACCGGGAAACCCAAGGCTATACCATCCCAAAGCCTGCTGAAACAGCGAGGACATAATGAACCGTGCCGATACAGATTTACAATCCTGACTAGTCACACCAAAGGCGAAAGCATTTCTTTAGCGAGCATAACGGAGAAACGAATGATTCCAGCTTGAGCAGGCCCCAAACACGCCTCGTCGACGAACTATTCGCCCTAGACTCCCGCATCCGCTACGTTGCCCTCCTAGACCGGAACAGCAAACTCCTAGAATCACGAATGCGGTCCAACGTAATGAGCCTAACTCCCGAGACCTATGACAGGAAATTCATGGGAAGCGTCCCACCAATGATACTGGACACGTTATCCCAGCTCGAAAACCAGTGCGGACCACTCGCGCACATATCCATACAATACCAGAAAGTCGACCTAGTCATCTTCCCCCACAACAACCAGATCGTCGCCATCAGCCTCGAACCAGGCCCCCTCGAGCCAATACTGCGCAAACTCAGAGACAGTCTCAACCTGCACATCCACATCTAGGCAACCCCTAACAGCCAACCAGCCAGAACGCGTTCCTAGAAAGACGACCCCAGCTCAACCCCGGAAAAAGCCAGCTCACAGAACTGCCCGAGCCCACAAACCGGGCGCTAGACAGCAGACCCCCGGAAAAGAAGACCAGGCTTGCCAACACGAGGCGGTGAAAGGTTATACAAGAACGAGGAAAAGGCATCCAGCATGCTATCACAGCCCAAGGAATCCTACCAGCGAGTCTTCCAGCTCCTACAAGCCCACCACGAATGGTTTTCCGGAGCCATCCCCCTAATAGCAAGCGAAAACATTCCCAGCCCAGCGGTCAAAGAAGCAATCCTCTCAGACTTTGGTAACCGCTACGCAGAAGGCTGGACGGGCGAGAGAGTCTACGCCGGCTGCCGATACATCGACCAAGTAGAACAAATCTGCATAGACCTCGCCAAAGAATTGTTCCAAGTCGACTTCGCTGATGTCCGGCCAATATCCGGAGTTTGCGCAAACCTCGTAGCCTACACAACCTTCACGAGTCCAGGAGACACCATGATGGCTCTGGCAATCCCGGCAGGCGGTCACATCAGCATGGGAAAGAAGGAGTTCGGAGGAACAGCAGGCTCAGTACGAGGACTAAACGTCGAGTATTTTCCCTTCGACACGGAGGAGATGAACATCGACGTCGACAGTACAGAAAAGAAGATCAAGAAACTGGCCGCCGAGGGAAAGAAGCCGACACTGGCGATGTTCGGCGGTTCCGTTCTTCCCTTCCCGCATCCCATCAAGGAACTCACCCCGATACTCCAAGAGCACGGCGCCAGAAGCTGCTACGACGCAGCCCATGTCGCAGGACTAGTTGCAGGACGCCAGTTCCAAGATCCAATGCACGAAGGCGTCGACGCAATGACATGCAGCACACACAAGACGCTCCCCGGACCCCAAGGCGGAATGATACTCTCACACCCAGAAAACGCAGAGAAGATCAAGAAGGCAACCTTCCCAGGCAACGTCAGCAACCACCACCTCCACCACCTCGCGGGGAAAGCAATAATGTTCGCCGAGATGCTCGCCTACGGAAGAGAATACGCGGCCCAGATCGTCAAAAACAGCAAAGGCCTTGCTCAGGCCCTGCACGAGCTTGGATTCAAGGTCCTCGGCGAAAAGAAAGGCTTTACAAAATCCCACCTTCTAGTTGCGGATATCACCAAGTATGGCGATGGAAAGAGCATCGAGAAAAAACTTGAAGATGCCAACATAATCCTCAATCGCAACCTTCTACCCTACGACATCAAGGAGGGACGACACTTCGAGGCCCCTGGAGGAATACGGTGCGGTGTGTCAGAGGTCACGAGGCTCGGAATGAAAGAATCAGATATGAAAGAAATAGCCCAGCTAATGCATCGAGTTGTCGTTAAAGGTGAGGATCCAGCGAAGGTAGGCAGGATCGTCAATGAGTTCCGAAAAGGGTTCACCAGGGTACACTATGCTTTCGAGTCTACGAGAGACGCTTACGAGTATATCCAGCTACGATAAGCCACGCCAGCCTTATTACAGACAACGCTCTCCGAGCGCAGGACGCAGGAGAGACTAGTTGACCAAGCGGGAGAAGAGACGCCGAGACGAAGCACCAATGCCCGCTGCAAGCGCCGGGCTCTTGCGCTTTTTCGAAGAGGACACCCCAGGAATAAAACTGAGTCCCCAGCTCGTTGTAATATCCGGCGTAGGACTAGTAGTCCTAGCGCTGATTGCATATTTCCTTCTACCCGTTACCTGACCCAGCTGCGTTTTCGGTTGGAACCCTAGTAGTCCTCAAACAATTTTCTCTGGTTCATTGTGGGAACGGCTCTCGCATCAAGCCCAAGTTCGGATTTGACAGTTCGCGTCAACTCCTCAGCAAACCCTGTGAAAATATACACCTCTTCGGGTTGGCACGCTTTGATAAACGATACTAGCTGCTCGAAATCGGCATGACTGCTCAATGGGAAAGCCGCATCGCGGCCTCTCAACGATAGGGCCCAGCCTGTGGCAAAAGCCCTTGCCGCTTTCCTCCCAATACTCCTCCTATCGCCTGGAGTCGTAATGTAGACGCATGGATCTTTCTCCAAGACTTCTCTCCCGTCAACGGAGTCCCCGGACAACCAATTCAGCGAGTGACCGCCCTTCCGGTAGGCCTCATTCACCCCATCGAGACGCGGATTAACGATGACAGGTAGGTGAGTGTAGACGTTGAAGAGGCGAACCATCTCCTGCGCCTTGCCGGCAGCGTAGACGTGCAGACATGGAACGCAGCCTTGTTTTATCATCTCCACAGCCCACTCAACGACACCTGCATAGATGGTCTCCCGTGATGGAAAACGGTATATCGGCGAGCCGTATGTCGCCTCGATAACGAGAACGTCGCACCGGTGAGGCTCGGCCGCCTTTGTCGTCAAGGTATCAACGCAGTTAATGTCTCCTGTGTACAAGATGGAGGTCGCTGGCGTGTGGACAAGAAACTGGGCAGATCCCAGCATGTGTCCCGCGTTCAATGCTCTAATCTCGACGCCATCGATCGAGACTTTGCGGTTCAGGTCGATCGCGGTGAAATTGGATATCGCGTGGTTGTTCAGAGCACTGTGAATATTTCTCGTCTCGACGGTTGACTGTTTCAGGCCCTTGTGTCCGAATCCGCGGGTGTGATCGCTGTGTGCGTGCGACACGAAAACCCTAGCAGTCTGCGGGACTTTCCGAAGCTTGACGGGATCCATCACTATGGTAACGCCGGACGCGGCGACCAAGAGCCCGTCGAGCCAGGCTACCCTATCGCCGTGCGCTGGGCTTTCCCTCCGAAACCGACTCCAGCCTCTGAATAGCGTCCAAGTGCAAGAAAGTGTCGCCTTTGGGTTCCCGGTTCACGATCTGTGGAATGGGACTAACAACTGTAGAACGAAGAATCACGGCTTCAGATTCCGTCAGCCAGACTCCTGGTGGCTCATGAGAGACAACCGCGAGGGTTCCCTCGTATCCGAAGTCGCGGTTGATCACCGCCAGCACTCTCTTCCCGACAAGCCTCTCCAGCATGTGAAAAACCGTCGGATTTACTGAGGCCATGTGATGAGGATCGCTGCTCCGAAGAGGCGTTGATTCCAATGTTCAGTCCCTTAAAAGCAGGGCGGACGAGAGACAGAGACTCGAACGAACGCGCTACGAGCGAGTCCTCTCGCCAGACCCTCTCGGTTTGGCAAGGTTAATCTTGCAGGAACGAACTCGCTACAAACAATTGACACTGAGGTCACCCATGTCAAAGATACTTCCCGAGACAGAGATCGACGACGGATTCGAAGACGAGGAACCAGCTCCGAATATTGTGCGGATAGGCAAGAAACCGACAATGAACTACGTAGTTGCCTGCGTTACCCTGTTCAATACAGGACAACCCGAGGTCATGGTGAGAGCACGTGGCCAGTCTATCAACAAGGCTGTTGAGACAGTCGAGATGCTCAGGAGAGCTTTCTTCAAAAACGTCCAGATCCATACTGTAGATATCGGGACCGAAGAGGTTGCGCGAGAGGACGGTTCGATCGCAAGCCTCTCCACGATCGAGATTACTTTAGGAAACTGAGACGCGTACACACCAGGATGTTTTGCGCAATCTTATTAGTGGCAGAGAGGTGAGCACGTCGCCACCAATGCCAGCGGCGAAATATCCGAAGATCGTGGTTACTCCTCCGGGCCCGAAAGCCCGAGCCTTGCTGAAAGAGGACGAGGCTCTGATCTCTCCTTCTCTTGTTAGGTTCTATCCGCTCGCCGCCGACTCGGGTCAGGGATGCATTGTAAAGGATGTTGATGGAAATGAGTTTATCGATTTCAACTCCGGACTAGTCTGTCTCGCAGTAGGCCATTCCCATCCGAAAGTCGTTGGGGCGATCAAGTCTCAAGCGGAGAAACTGATACACTATTCATGGACCGACTTCTATTATGAAAAAGTTGTTCAATTGTCGAAGGAATTGGTCAAGATAACTCCAGGGAACTTTCAGAAGAAAGTGTTTCTTAGTAATAGCGGGACCGAGGCTATTGAGGCCGCGATGAAGCTGGCAAAGTGGCATTCGCGAAAACACAGTTTTCTCAGCTTCACAGGAGCGTTCCACGGAAGGACACTTGGAGCCTTGAGTCTTACCGCGAGCAAGCCTGTGCAGCGGAGACACTTCTTTCCGATGGTACCAGGTGACACTCACGTTCCCTTCGCGTACTGCTACAGGTGTCCGTTCAAGATGACTTATCCGGAATGCGATATGTACTGTGTCGACTTTATTCAGGAGCAAGTCCTGGACAAGTATCTCCCGCCGGAAGATGTTGCGGCGTTCTTCATAGAACCCATCCAGGGCGAGGGCGGATACGTTGTTCCTCCGCCAGAATATTTCAAGCGGTTGCGGAAGCTGCTGGACAAGAATGGGATTCTGATGGTCGATGATGAGGTGCAGGCTGGGATGGGAAGGACTGGACGCTGGTTCGGAATCGAGCATTGGGGCGTTGAGCCTGATGTTCTTTGTACATCGAAGGCGTTGGCCTCAGGAATGCCGATCGGTGCGACTGTTGCGAACTCTGACTTGATGGATTGGGAAGGTGGATCGCATGCAAACACGTTCGGCGGGAATCCAGTCTCGTGTGCCGCGGCCATAGAGGTCATCAATGCGATTAGGGATGAACACCTCCTTGAGAACGCGACGAAACAGGGAGACTACATGATCAAGCGGCTGAAGGAGATGCAGGAGAAGTACGACATTATCGGCGATGTCAGAGGAAAAGGACTGATGATCGGGGCGGAGATCGTGAAAGACCCTAAGACGAAAGAATCAGGGGACAACGAGGCGCACGAGATCATGATGAAATCCTTCCGACGCGGACTCGCAATGATCACAGCCGGTCACTCGACTCTCCGGATCGCACCGCCTCTGATAATAACTAGGGAGCTTGTGGATTCTGGACTTGAGATTCTAGAAGGTGCGGTAAAAGAAGTAGCGAAATCAAGCAAATAGAAGCCTTTTTCGAGCCCGTGGATACTCTGTTTGAGTTTTTTTCCCCGACGAGTATCGACTCCAAGAAAGGCACTTATGCGACGCGAGGCTCGGTCGCTAAGACCCCCTATTTTCTAGAACACCTGCCGTCTCGTAGCGAGAATGGGCTTGACAAGCGATTCAGGGCATGATCCGGGCTTAGATGGCACGGGAAAAACCGCCACTGTCCCGAACGAATCTTGGGGGGATCTTAGGGGGAGATTGGGGCGACCTCCCAGACTCGAGATCAGGGCTGATAATAGGCGATTCAGGCGCAATTCTGAATTCGGATGAACTTGGATAGAAGCGGACAATCCCGAACGAACTTCAGGAGAGTCTAGTGGGCGGTCCAAGATTCGAGAACAGGGCTGATAATGCGGGAATTCCCCGATCAGAGCATGAGTGCAGGCCTACAACCTGACACCGTCGGACCTACTTCTTCTGCGGCAATCATGTAAGAGCCTTGAACTGGACATAGTCCTGTTGCCATGTGCTTGTTCAAGCGAACTGGGCCGGTATCCGATTTGAAATCGCATACGCAGAACAGACAGGGACAATATCCTCCTAAATATGCCAAAAAGAGAACGTGGACTATGAGCGAATCGGTTCTCCCCATAGTGGAACCTGACCTTGTCGGAGTCTGGAAGAAGAATGTCTGGTGGTTCGGTCTCCGCTGGCCATTCAGCACGGTCCTCTTCTCCTGGGTCACGGTCGCGTCAACGCTGGCTCCCGAGTTTCACCTTGACCGTTATCTAT
>WNGG01002601.1_pt1 | contig 31282 bp, 19 predicted proteins | sample 5400661 | NCBI WGS metagenome assembly WNGG01 (sample SAMN13153372, study PRJNA577476) | soil metagenome | isolation source: 100 cm soil or saprolite under Garry oak tree replicate 1 | place: USA:California | collected 2016-06-15
GTTTCTCGTTCGCTCGTTTGTTCCGGGCACAGGCGACCTGAACAATGGCTTGGCCATCGGCACTGATCCGATCACTCCGAAAGGATACAGAACGACGCCGCCGATTGATTGGGAACCTCGTCTGGGGGTCGCCTTCGACATTTTTGGCAATGAAAGAACTATCCTTCGCGCTATGGGCGGCGTTTACCACGCTCCGCGCGTTGGTGGCGGCACGACTGGCGGCAACCTGGTCAACAATCCGCCCGCTTCTCGAAGTTTTGCGATCAATAATGGCAACATCGACCAGCTCGCCAACCTCGTGGGTAATGCGGTGAACTTTCCGGGCAGCTTGAATGCGGTCGAGGTCAGTTCGCATACTCCGACAACCTATAACTTCCACGTGGGCGTCCAGCAGGATATTGGCTACAAGACCCTCATGGAGGTCAGTTACGTCGGATCTCTAAGCCGACACCTGGGAGAACGACGCAACATAAACGGCGTGCCGGATACGGCGAGATTCGTGGACTGTACGGTCGCGGCTCTCTTCGGCGTTGTGTGCCACCCGGAAAACAGGGATCCGTTTAGCGATAGAGGCGCCAAGGACAGCGTTTACTTGCGTCCCTATCGAGGCTACACCGACATAAACAGAGTCAGCTGGTCGGGCACGTCAAACTACAATTCGCTACAGCTCCAGGTCACTCGACGCTACACACGCGGCTTCCAGTACGGCGTTGCCTATACCTACTCCAAGTCATTTGATTATGCCAACGACGATTCCGACGATGTAACGTTTTCGCGCCCTTACAAGGCTTTTAACTATTCCGCGTCTAACTTCGACCAGACCCACATTCTGACGGTCAATTACATCTACGATGTGCCTAAGCTCAGCCGACACTGGGACAATCGCCTGGCCAGACTCCTGTTGGATGACTATCAGATCTCCGGTACCACGTCGTACGCCAGCGGTAAGCCGAAGAATCTAAGTGTGAGCTTTAGCACCGGCACCGCCACAATCGATGCGGCGTCAACCTGTCCTCCGGGATCGTTCCAGTCGTCGTCGACGGCTACAACTAAGGTGTGCACTATGATCACCGACTTCACCGGCGGACAAGTTAACGCGACACCGAATATTCTTTGTGATCCGATGAAGGGAGCGAGCGGCAGCGATCCCACCGGCACGAAGTATGTAATCAACATCTCATGCTTTGCCAATCCGACCAGCCTAGGACAGATTGGGAACATGCCGAGAAACTCTGTGCGCATCCCCTCGATCTTCAACAACGACCTGGCGTTCTTCAAGAATGTAAAGCTGGGCGAGAAGCGCGAGATTCAACTGCGCTGGGAGATATACAACATTTTCAACCATGCCAATTTCAGGGACATCGACGGCAGCATGACTTATGGCATACGCGCGGTTCCTAAAGCGGATGGCTCGGCTGGTAGCGCGGTTGTCGTCCAGACCAACAGCCGGTTTGGCGCGGTAACCAGCGCTCGCGCGCCGCGTGTGATGCAGGCATCGATCAGAATCAATTTCTGATCGCTGGGGTGGCAAAACTTCTCGATATCCCGCGCCAGCTCCTTTTGCGGGACCTTTAAGTTGGAGGAAAGTCAAGAGAGCAAAGAACGAAACCATTTAATAGTACCGAGCATGGGGCGGGCGGCTAGCTACGCATATATCTGGCAGGAGGCAGGAAATCATGTACTCGCTCAAAGCAATGGCAGCAGCGTTGCTGTTTGTGATCATGTCGGCGTCAGCGCTGATTGCTCAGACGGCGACGGGCGAGGTTAACGGCACCGTGACGGATCCGAACGGTGCAGCCGTGCCGGGCGCAGTGGTGAAGTTGATCAACCAGGCTACGAAGATCGAAACTGAGGTTACCGCCAATCAGAGCGGCTACTTCACTTTCGTGAATGTGAAACCGGCTGCCTACACGCTGGGAGTTGAACACCAGGGGTTCAAGCGGTCGCTGACTCCGGCATTTAACGTTGGCGTCAGTGAGGTAGTCACGCAAAACGTCGCGCTCACCGTGGGCGAGGTGGCGGAAGTCGTTGAAGTGACAGCCAGCGCAGAATTGGTGCAGCGAACATCGACCGATCTGGGTACCGTAATCAATGAAAGAGCCGTGGAGGATCTACCGCTGAACGGCAGGAACTTCACTCAGCTCTTGACCCTGACGCCGGGGGTCACTCCGGTCTCCACTTCTCAAAACCGAAGCATCGGCGGAGTTGAAGGCAACGTCGGAATCCCCGGTTCCGGCTTTGCCGATCCGTCTTTCCACGGGCAGCAGAATCGTTCAAAGCTTTATTTCTTTGACGGCATCATCAACACCAACGTTCGTGGGCCGACCTACATCGTGATCCCGAACATCGATCTGGTTCAGGAGTTCAAGGTAGTCGGACATGATGCCAAAGCCGAGTTTGGCGGTGCCATGGGTGGGGTAATGAACATGGTCTCGAAGTCTGGAGGTAACAGTTTTCACGGCTCAGCTTTCGAGTACGTGCGCAACGACGCCTTCGACGCACGTAATAGCTTCGATGTCTGTACCACCGCCAGATGCGTGCCGGGCCAGGGCGTTCCCGATAAGCCGCTGCCGTTCCGGCAGAATCAGTTCGGGGCAGTTGTTACCGGGCCAGTCTTCAAGAACAAGACGTTCTTCTCTTTCGGATATGACGGCTGGCGTTACAGTCAGCCCAACCTCGGTTTGGCTTATGTGCCCACGGCGGCGGAAATCTCGGGAGATTTCACCAACACAATCTCGAGTGTTCGTAAGCCGATTTTCAATCCTTACTCGACCAGGCAGGTCGGTAGCAGCTTTGTTCGCGATCAATTCCGTTGCGATGCGGCCGGGAATCCTTTGCCGGTGAATGCTCAGAATCAGCAGAGCCAAACAACCGGAACTCCCTGCTTTAAGATTCCCCAGGCGCTGATCTTCGCGCCGATGCAGAAGTTCTTCCAAACCTATTCGCCCATCCCCAATCTGACGGGCGACCCGACTAACAATTTCGCGCAGAGTCGGCCGACGATAAACAATTCCAATGGTTTTCAAGTAAGAATCGATCACCGCTTCAGCGATCGCGACAGTATATTCTTTCGCTTTACCCAACAGGTCGTAACCGTTTTTAATCCGATTGGGACAGCCGGGTCCACGGGCGGCAGTGGGAAGGGTCGGAACTATGGTGGGGCCTGGACCCACACTTTTGGTCCCACACTTATACTCGATGCGCGCGCGGGTTACGCGGGCCGCCCCGGCGTGGACTCCAGCCAGCAGAACCAACATGAGGCCGGGCTTGATCCATTGAAGCAAGCGGGATTTCTGGATGTTGATAAGTATGGCGGCTTGCTGGTCTCAGCATCAGGCTGGCTCGCCGGCGGCAGTGGGAATTTTGGGATTCGTGGCGCCGCACTTCGAGAAAACCCGAACTGGAGTGCCGCATCCAGTTTGACCTGGCTGAAGGGTGCCCACAATTTTAAGTTCGGCGGCTGGTATATCGAAGCCAAGCGCATCCAGTTGAATACCTTCCAGACTTACAATTTCACCGATGAACAAACTCGCAACCCGTCGGCTTCTTCAGGCACAACCGGCTTATCTCTAGCGTCGGCGCTCCTGGGTTTCCCCAATAGCTTCAACGCCCAATTGCCAATCCTGCACGGTGGTCCCGTGCAATTCAAATATGCATCATGGTCTGCCTTTGGGCAGGACGAATGGAGGGTTAGTCGTAATGTCGTGCTTACTGTCGGCATGCGGTATGACTATCTGACCCAGCCCAGGACGATCGACGGCCGCCTTTGGAATTCATTCGATCTTCAGAATCAGCGCTGGATAATTGGAGCCAGAACCATGCCGCCGCTTTGCAGCGTGACCAAGGCTGCGCCGTGTATCCCGGACGCTTTTCAGAGCGATCCGCACTTTGCCAACGTAGTACTCGCCGGGAAGGACTTCTTCGCGCCGGCGCCGGTGAAGGATAACTTTGGACCACGTGTTGGCGTTGCCTGGTCGCTGAATTCGAAGACCGTGCTTCGCGCCGGATACGGGCTGTACTTTGATCCGCTGCCAGCTCGCAGCCAATATGCGCAGAACGATCTCGAAGCTGCTGTGTGGCCCGATGCCACGGCTTTTGCCAGCGCCTCGGGTACGAATGCGAGCGTCAACTTCACTAATGGGCAGGCCTTCAACATCATTCAGTTTCAGGGGCAGGGATTCGCAACTCCTCTGCCGACAACCAGTCCCTGGGGAGTCGGCGGCTTTAACGATGATCCGAAGTATAAGGATCCTTATTCACATCAGTGGCACTTCGAGTTTCAGCGCGAATTGACGAAGTCTACGATGATCTCAGTGGCTTATGTCGGCAGCGTGAGTCGCCGCCTGCCTTATTCCGGTTTGGCCAACGCAGCTCGGCAGGCGTTTCCGAATGGAACTCCAGCCGCGACAGTCGACGCAGCGCGAGCAGTGCCGTGGGTTGGTGCGGGAGTCAATTACACGCTAGCCACCGGTAGAGCGAACTACAAAGCACTGGAGACAAAGTTCCAGCGGCGGTTCACCAGGGGCCTGAGCACGCTGGTGTCTTATACCTGGGGCAGATCAAACGACACGGGCAGTGGCTACTTCAACGTGGAGAACGGCCCCGGTGGCAGTGCGACGATCCAGAACTTTTATGACCAAAGTACGGCGCGGGGCGTATCTTCCTATGACGTCACGCACTTTCTGTCATGGGCGACGCTTTATGAACTTCCATTCGGGCACGGAAAGAAATGGCTCAGAAGCGGCCCCGGTTCCTGGATACTGGGAAATTTGCAAGCGAACTTTATTGCCCAGACGCGCACCGGCGCTCCTTTTAACCTGGTAGTTACGGGTGACCTGGCAAATCTGCGTGGTAGCGGATCCAGTTCCCCGAACAACTATCTTCGTCCCAATCAGATCGCCGATCCGTTTGTGGCCGGACCAGTAGCCGCCAACCCGGATCCGAATTGTCAAAAGACGATTTCACAGGGCGGACGTGCCGCCGACGCCGTGCGCACAATCACCACCTGGTTCAATCCGTGCGCCTTTGGTATTCCTTCCGGCGCGTTTGGAACTTTTCCGCGAAACGCTTTACGCGGACCCGCGGTTTACACGGTGGACTTCTCAATGTCCAAGAGCATTCCAATCGGCGAGAGGTTCAAGATGCAGTTCCGGGTGGAGGCGTTCAACGTATTCAATATTCAAAACTGGGACACGCCTGCGAACGCGAACCTTACGATTAATTCCAGCGCGACAGCGATCGCTGCGGGTGTCGCGAAGATTTCGAATCTGGCGCAGGGCACGACTCCGAGACAAATACAGTTTGGCGCGAGGCTCGTCTTTTGATAACACCGGAAGCGCTCTAGAGGTATTGCGGCTGGCTGTCTTCAGGTTTGAAGTCATAGCTAAAGACAGTCAGCCATTTCTTTTGAACAGCCAGGTATCCATAGAGTAGTTTCGCGTTGGCGACGCGTCTGCATCTATTCAGTTGGGTGGTCTGGACGTTTTGCATGAAGACTGAACACAGAACGACCCGATTACCAGTCATGTCTGAACGGAGAGAGTCCGATGAAGGTTTCGATTGAACGCCGACTTCCTGATCGAACTCCATTCATTCTCGCAGTGGCCGTTTTGATGGCGGCTGCATTGCTCACGATTTCAAGATCGGTATCGTCGTCTGATCCCCAGGACGCAGACGCCTTGCGCGCATCTGATCCGCCACCGAATGGTATCTGGGTGGATAGCTTGGATCTGAACAGGATTGGCCCAAGCTGGCTGCGCGCTCGCGCGGGTAAGTCCGTGCGCAACAATCCGCTCAGTCTCAATGGTGTCGTGTACCCACATGGAATTGGATCGATCGCCATGAGCGAAGTCACTATTGATCTTAAAGGCGAAGCGATTCGATTCCTATCGATGGTTGGCGTCGACGATGGGAGAAAGAATGGCGTCGGATCGGTCAATTTCGAAGTTTGGCTCGACGGAAAAAAAGTTGCGGACTCGGGAATCGTGCGCAGTGGTGAGCCGCCCAGGCTAATGTCCGTTGACCTCACAGGCGCCAGGCAGATGACGCTCTTCATCGACAATGCCGGCGACGGCAGTAGAGACGACGATGCCGACTGGGCAGGTGCCGCAATCATTCTCGCGCCCGGCGCCAAGTCGCATCCAGAAACATTCAAACTGCCGGTCGAGCCCGCGCCGACGATCGCTTCAGGTGTCTCGCCCGAACCTGCGATTCATGGTCCACGCATCACAGGCGCAACACCCGGAAGGCCATTTCTTTTCCTGATCTCCGCGACCGGTGAAGGACCGCTTACCTTTTCCGCAAGGAACCTTCCGGCAGGAGTTGCTCTAGATAAGACTACGGGAATCATCTCAGGTTCGCTCAAGAAGGCGGGGGCCACCAGGGTTGACCTCACTGTGCGCAATCCGCGAGGTTCTGCGAATAGAGAGCTGGTAATTGTCGGGGGAGATCACAGTCTCGCGCTCACTCCACCGATGGGTTGGAACTCCTGGAACGTCTGGGCAGGCACGGTCGACGCAGAAAAAGTTCGCAAGGCGGCCGAAGCGATGGCCAGTAGCGGACTGGCGGCGCATGGCTATCAGTACATCAACATCGACGACACCTGGGAAGCAAAGCGCGATGCCAGTGGTGAGATTCAAACAAACGAAAAGTTTGGTGACATGAAGGCGCTCTCCGACTATGTCCACGGCAAAGGCCTCAAGCTCGGCATCTATTCGTCACCCGGTCCGTTGACCTGCGCGAAATTTGAAGCGAGCTACAATCATGAAGAGCAGGACGCGAGGACCTTTGCCAAATGGGGTATCGATTATCTGAAGTACGACTGGTGCTCCTATTCGCAGATCGCTAAAGATCGCAGTCTGCCGGAACTGAAAAAGCCTTATCACGTAATGCGCACGGCGCTGGATAAAGTTGATCGCGATATCGTCTACAGTCTCTGCCAATACGGCAACGGCGAGGTGTGGACCTGGGGCGCCGAAGTTGGCGGTAATCTCTGGCGCACGACGGGCGACATTACAGACACGTGGATCAGCTTATCCAGTATTGGCTTCAGCGAAAGCGGACATGAAAAGTACGCTGGTCCCGGGCATTGGAACGATCCGGACATGCTCGTGGTAGGGAGAGTTGGTTGGGGTCCGAATATCCATCCCACGCGGCTGACGCCCAACGAACAGATCACGCATATTACGCTTTGGGCGCTGGTCTCTTCGCCGTTGCTCATTGGCTGCGACATGTCCGAACTGGACAAATTCACGGTTGATGTACTGAGCAACGATGAAGTAATCGAAGTCAATCAAGACCCGCTCGGCAAGCCCGCAGCGCGAAGGACGCAGGACGGCAGACTTGAAGTGTGGTCGCGACTTTTGTGGGACGGTACGCTCGCGGTTGGCCTTTTCAATCGCGGCCAGGAAGCGACGAAGGTGACGGCCAGGTGGTCCGATCTTGGTGTTCAGGGCAGCCAACCAGTGCGTGATCTGTGGCAGCAGAAAGATCTCGGCGTCTTTCGCGATTCGTTCTCAGCATCAGTGCCGCAACACGGCGCGGTGCTGGTCAAGATCGGCAGGCCCAGTCGACGGTCTCTTTGATGGCCCAATCCTGCGTCATTCCGAACTTCTTGAGGACGGTTATGGTCATTGCCCATTCTTTGCCAGAGATCAGAAGGCGAGACGTAGTTGGTTTCGCGGCTCTGCCGCCTGATATGTGGAAGGTGCGGGGTCCCCAGCGGGGCAACCCCGCTGGGGTGCCAATCTCTGACCTTCCGGAGATGCCTCCCTTCTTCTCCTGGGGCTATGCCCCAAATTCGGGGCGCAGCCCCATCGAGTTGGAGGCCACCGACACGGTGGGGCAGAGCCGCCACCGCACATCAAGCGGCAGAGCCGCGCGAACGAAGCATCTCTTGGGAAAGTCGATACTTTGCTTGCTATTCATGCTCGTCGTTGTGATTGAACCTCTTCGGGCGCGGAGCGTGGTTGCCCCCGACAACTCGCTTAGAGTTTTTCTACTCGAGGCGAAGCAACTCCAATCGACCAAACAACGCATTCATGACGGTGATAAGACTCTTGCGCCCGCCTGGAGCAAGCTTGAACGAGATGCACAGAAGGCCCTAACTGTGGGGCCGTTCTCGGTAACCAGTAAAGAAGCAACGCCGCCGAGCGGCGACAAGCATGACTACATGAGCCAGGCGCCGTATTTTTGGCCCGACCCGAACAAGCCGAACGGCTTGCCTTACATCCGTCGGGACGGCGAGCGCAATCCAGAGATCAACAAGATCACCGACCATCGCAGTCTGGACCAGTTGGAGTCGTCGGTCGAGACGCTTGCGCTCGCTTACTACTTCAAAGGCGATGAAGCTTACGCGGCAAAAGCTACACAGTTGCTCCGCGCTTTCTTTCTCGATCCCGCTACCCGAATGAATCCCAATTTGCAATACGCGCAGTTCATTCCCGGCGTTAACACTGGACGGGGCATTGGTCTCATCGAGACGCGGAGCTTAACACAGGTCGTGGATGCGATCGGTTTGCTCGCCGGTTCAAAAGCATGGACCGAAACAGATCAGCGCGGCCTTGAAGACTGGTTCGGCAAATTTCTTCGGTGGATGCGCGAGAGCAAGAACGGACGCGATGAAGCCGCCGCGAAAAATAATCACGGAACTTACTACGACGTTCAGGTTGTCTCGTTTGCTTTGTTTCTCGGAAAGAAAGATTACGCCGCCGAGGTTGTCCAGGCGGCGCGGCAGAAACGCATCGCAACTCAGGTCGAACCCGATGGACGTCAACCGCTTGAGCTGGCGCGCACCAAAGCCTGGAGTTACAGCGTGGGTAATCTTGATGGCTTGATGCTGCTGGCAAGGCTTGGGGAAAGCGTCGGCGTCGATCTGTGGAATTACAAGACACCGGACGGGCGCAGCATCAGGCTTGCGCTCGATTACCTGGTGCCGTTCGCTTTCGGTCAACAAAAATGGGCCTACCAGCAACTCGGCGAGTGGCCGCCGCAGATGTTGTTTCCGTTGATGCGTCGCGCCGAGGCCAAGTATCAAGACCCGCAGTTTCGAGCCTTGATGGTCAAGATACCGAGAGTTGACTCGGCAGATCGTAGCAATCTGCTCCTCTCGAGTTTGGCCCAAGGCCATCAGGCAAAGATGAATTAATGCCGGATGGTTGATGCGGCTTTGCCGCCGCTCAGTGCGGTACGGCTCAGCCGTACCGGGCGCGGTACCAGTTATTCTTGGAGGCGCCTCCAGTTACGGAGGCGTCCTCAGACAAAACTAGCCCTTTACCGGAAAGGCGCAGCCTTTCCGCACTGAGCGGCGGCGAAGCCGCATCTGGCGCGGACGAAGGCCAAACTTCAAATAGCTTTGCCCGGCCTGGGATTCGGATCGAGATTTCGATGTCGATGATGAAGCTTATTTTCTTTGCTTGTGCGGTCACGCTTATTTTCTCTTCGCCGCTGTTTGCTCAGCAGCTTTCACGTGACCAATGGGGAGCCATGCTCGTCACGGTCTCGCGCGCCGACGGCAAGTGGATCATTGCGGGCCAGAAAAACAAAGTGACTCTTAACGAAGCAGACCTCGCCTTGCGAGTACAGGCTGGCCCGGCTCAATGGGCCATGAATCGCTCATCAAATGACATGCTGGTTAAGGCGAAGGGCGAAGAAATCTCCCTGAGCCTCGCGGACGCGAAGAAGATTTCTATTGTGCCCTACGACACAGGTTTCAAGACGGGCGTGAAGATAAGCCTGGGCGGATGGAAGCACAAAGGGAACGATCTTGATCTGGAATTGTTTTTGACGGTTTGTCTTGAAGGCAAAGATGAAGAGCTGATCTTCGACGCTGCCGCCAATGAGCATGAAGCCTCACTACGCCAATTGGACTGGCCGGCGGCGCTCGATGCGCGCGAAGTAGACTACACAGTGCTGAGTAACGGCCGCGGCACGCTGCTGCCGCGTCACTGGCCCAAAGAGTATTACCCGATTCGCACGATCACACCAGAAGGAAAGATCGCCGCTACTGACCATAGTTTGCTGCAAAGCCACGTCATCGAATCGTGGTCAATGTCCTGGTGGGGCTTTCAGAATGGCAAGTCGGCGCTAATGGTGATCGTCGAAACCCCCGACGATGCTGCTTATCAATTCAGCCACCCGGCCGGCGGTCCAACGGTGATCGGTCCCCGCTGGCGCGCGCAGCTTGGCCGCTTTGCTTATATGCGGACTGCGCGTATGTGTTTCATTGCCGACGGCAATTACGTGCAGATGGCAAAACGTTATCGCCGTTACGTGATGGATACCGGTCTGTTTGTCTCGCTCAAAGAAAAAATTGCGCGCACGCCGGCCGTCAACGATTTGATCGGAACGCCCCAAAGTCATCTGAGCATCCTGCGAAATTTGAAGACCGACAGCGATCGCTATGACACAAAAGACCCGTCGAAGAACTACAGTCTTACAACGTTTGACGAGCGCGCGCGCCAGCTTCGCGATCTGAAGGCAAAAGGGATCGATCGCGTGCTGGTTTTTGTATCCGGCTGGCCGCATCTTGGATACGATCGACAGCACCCCGATTCGTTGCCGCCGCCGGAGCGGGCAGGCGGATGGGACGGTATGAAAAGATTGGTCGACACCTGTCACGAGCTGGGCTACCCGGTGATCTTTCACGACCAATATCGCGATTATTACCTTGACGCGCCTTCCTATGATCAGCAGTTTGCCGTTCATGAAGAGGACACGAGGCTTCCGCCTCAGCAGTTTCCCGGCTCACGCTTTGGCGATTCCAAGCGGGGCGACATTCCATTCATGCGGCACTGGGACGGCGGCACGCAGGCGTATCTCAACGCGCGCTTCATGCTGGGCCACCTGCTGAAAAACTATCAGTTGTTCTTTGAGCACGGCATCAGGCCACAGGGCATTTACATTGACGTCGTCGGTTACGTTCCGGCAGACGAGGACTTCAACCCTGAGCACCCGACCACCCACACCGATGCCCTGCGCGGACAGGCAGCAATGCTGAATTGGTCGCGGCAGAATCTGGGAATTGTAGCGACCGAGGCCGGAGCCGACTGGGTGATTCCATATGTTGATCTAGTTAATCAATCGGGTGGCGGCAGCAAGGCCATTCTGGTGCCACTTTACAATCTGGTCTATCACGACGCGGTCATCGTCTCGTTCAGCGCGCGCGACGAAAAGAGTTTGCTGCAGGGTCTCCTGTTTGGCGGCGTTCCCGAATTACCAATCATGCAGACCATCGATGAGAAGACGATGGCCTTGATTCGGCAGATGGCTGCTTTGCACAGACGTGTCGGACTTTTGGAAATGACCCGACACGAGTTTCTGGACAGCAACTACCGTAAAGAGCGCACGACTTTTGCGGATGGAACGACAGTAACAGTTGATTGGGACGCGAAAACTTTCCGTGTCGATCCGGAGTTGCAACTGGCTAAGTAGAGGGTGAACATTGTGGAAGAGTCTTTATCCGTGAGTTGGTCGATGTTGCCTTCGCTTCCGTCATGAGCGACTTGGTCGGAGCTGCGAATTAGAAGTGCTGCGGCCGAGCGGCAAGTGCGCAAGGCCCGCAGGGCCGACATTCAATAGCCACGTCCGTAAGCGCGTGGACTGGTACTCGTCGCGGGATCGATACCCCGCGCTGACGCACGGGGCTACTAATTGTCGCCGCTTCGCGGCTGGTTGCATGGCTAGCTTTGTTGGCCAGAAGAATCGAAAGCCCAATGACTAGAGCTAGGAACTGCCAGCACAGAAGTCATTCGCGCCGCGAATTTCTGTCGGCTGCTCTGGCCGCTCCAGCGATAAGTCGTCTTCCTATAATCAATCGAACATTGATCTTTACCAGCGTTCACTCAGGTGCTACTGCCTCAAGGGACATTACAATCTCCAGCCCAAATGGCAAATTACACTACGATCTTCTTGCGCGCCGCCACCAGTTGAGCTACGGAATAACCCTGAGAAAACAGGCCGTGATCGAGCCGTCGGTGCTGGGCTTCATCGTTGATGGCGCCGAACTGTGCGAGGGTGTTGAGATTGGCAAAGTCGATACCTACCAATTGAACGACGCCTATACAACCCGCGGCGTGCATTCCGAGGCAGTCAATCACTGCAACGGCGCAAGAATTTCCGTCCAGCATTCAAAGAGCAACACCAACTACACGATTGAAGTGCGCGCCTTCAATGATGGCGCAGCCTTCCGCTTTATCTTGCCAGGCCATGACAGCCAACGCGTGCCCGACGAAGCCACCGCTTTCACGATTCCCGGCGGCAGTTCAGTGTGGTTCCACGATTTCGAAGGGCACTACGAAGGCATACATAAGAAGAAAGAGATTTCCGAAGTTAAGACCGGCGAGTGGGCGGCTCCTCCCTTGACCGTCAAGCTGCCGAACAGTCTTGGTTACGCGTCGTTGACCGAAGCCGCATTGATCAATTACGCGGGCATGGGACTTCAGGCTGACGGTCAGCGCGGTTTCAAAATCGTACTGGGCCACGCGCTGCCTGTCAGTCATCCCTTCGATCTCAGATACGGCGCTGCCGAAGCGAAACGTCTTGCTGTACCGGCGGCGATTGCCGGAACAATCACCACGCCTTGGCGAGTGGTGATTGCCGGCGCCGATCTAAACACGCTCGTTAACTGCGACATCGTCAACAACGTTTCGCCGCCGCCGGACAAAAAGATTTTTCCCGCCGGCCCGAACACGGAATGGGTTAAGCCCGGCCGCGCCGCGTGGAAATACCTCGACGGCGGAGAGAGCACGCTTGAAGGCATGAAAGAGTTTTCGCGCCTGGCTGGTGAGCTGGGTTTTGAATACAACGTCGTCGAAGGCTTCTGGCACAAGTGGACCGAGGACCAGATGCGCGAGCTGGTTCAATACTCGAATGAGTACAAAGTCGGAATATGGTTCTGGGAACACAGTAAGAATTTGCGGAGCCCCGAGACGCGCGAAAAGTTCTTCAGTTTATTACACAAGCTAGGCGTGGTCGGCGCGAAGATAGACTTTTTCGATCACGAAGCCAGGGAGATTATCGATCTTTATCAGGCTCTGTTGAAGGAAGCCGCCGAACACAAAATCATGTTGGAGTTTCACGGCGCCAACAAGCCCTGTGGCGAAGCGCGCACCTGGCCTAATGAAATGACCCGCGAAGCGATCCGTGGCCTTGAATACCGCAGCATGCAAACGAGATCGGTGCACAACACGACGCTTCCGTTCACACGCTTTCTGGCCGGCCACGCTGACTACACGCCGATGCATTTTGGCGAGCGCCGGCGCGAGACTTCCTGGGCGCACCAGATCGCCAGCGCCATGATCTTTACTTCGCCGCTGCTGATCTATGCGGCGCACCCACGGAACATTCTTGACAATCCGGCAGTAGAATTGATCAAGAACATCCCGAGTATCTGGGACGAGACCATTGCGCTACCCGTTAGTGAGATCGGCGAGGTTGCCGCCTTCGCCCGGCGCCGGGGCCACAGGTGGTTTTTGGCGATCATGAACGGTCCGACGGCGCGAAACCTCAAACTCCCACTAACATTTCTTGGACAAGGCAAATATCAGGCGGTGTTGGTACGAGACCAACAGGCCGACGCGGCGAGCGTGAAGATTGAAAACTCGACAATGAGTCGAAAAGAATTACTGAGTATAGATATGCGCGAGGGCGGGGGTTTTGTGGCCAGCTTTTCATGAGCGCAGGGAGTAAGCGAAGAGCGGAAACATGACAAACTCTGAAGAGGTGTAATTCGGATGAGGAGATCTTCGAGCGGACTGAAAGGGGCAGTGTTGATCGCTTTCGCTCTGCTCGAGCTGTTGTGGCTGGCGAGTGCCGGCCTGGCGCAAGCAAACTACAACCTGCGTTCGCCCGATCAAAGAATCGAAATCAGCATCCAAACGGGTGGACGCCTAAGCTACAGCGTTCTGCTCAACGGCAAAGCTTTACTACAAGGCGCTATGCTTTCGCTCAAGATCGATCAGACAACTCTGGGATTAGAGCCGAAGATTAAGGGCTCTAAGCAAAGCACGGTCGATCAGGAAATCGAACCGGTAGTGCGGCAGAAGTTTGCTCGGATTCGTGAGCACTACAATGAACTGCGACTCGAAATAGCAGGTAATTACGCGGTAAAGTTTCGCGCCTATAACGAAGGCGTGGCTTACCGCTTCGAGACGTCGCTGCCCCAAACGGAAGTAAAGGTCAAGCGCGAGGAGGCCAGTTTCAACTTTGCCGGTGACTATTCCGTTTACTATCCGCAGGAGGACAGCTTCTTTTCGCACAACGAAAGAGAGTTCATACATGTCTTGTTGCAAGACATCACTCCGCAAACGCTTGGGAGTCTGCCTGCGGTAGTGGATGTCAATGGTGGAGTGAAACTCGCAATCGGGGAAGCAGACGTTGATGACTACCCCGGCCTTTGGCTGCGCGGCAATAGCAACAATAGTCTTTCAGCAGTTTTTCCGCCGTATCCGCTCAAGGAGGAGCTGAGCAAAGATCGTGACTTCAAGATTACGCAAGCTGCGGACTACATCGCTATCACCCAGGGGACGCGCACTTTTCCCTGGCGGCTGATCGGCATTGCCGAGAAAGATGGCGACTTGATCACAAATCAACTGGTCTATCTCTTGGCCAAACCGTCGCCAGTGCAGGACACGTCCTGGATCAAACCCGGCAAGGTGGCCTGGGATTGGTACAACGCAAACAACATCTACGGCGTGGATTTCAAAGCCGGCATAAATACCCAGACCTACAAATATTACATCGACTTCGCGGCGAAATACGGCATCGAGTACGTCATTCTGGACGAGGGTTGGTACAAACTTGGCAACCTGCTGGACGTCGTTCCGGAGATGAATATTGAAGCACTGACGGCTTACGCTCGGCAGAAAAACGTCGGCATCATCTTGTGGGTTGTCTGGAAGACGCTCAACGATCAATTTGAGTCCGCGCTCAATCAATTCGAGAAGTGGGGTATCAAAGGAATCAAAGTTGATTTCATGCAGCGTGACGATCAGCCGGTAATCAATTTCTATCACAAAGTCTGCCGCGAGGCCGCGAAGCGCAAGCTGCTGGTTGATTTTCACGGCGCCATCAGACCAGCTACCATGACGCGGACCTGGCCCAACCTCCTTTCAACCGAAGGTGTCCGAGGGCTCGAACAAAACAAATGGAGCAGCTACTCCAATCCGCAACACAACGTCACCCTGCCGTTCACGCGGCTGTTTATGGGACCGATGGACTACACGCCGGGAGCGATGTTGAACGCGGCCAGGGCCAGCTTTGTGCCAATCTTCCAGCGGCCCATGAGTCCGGGCACTCGTTGTCATCAACTCGCAATGTACGTCGTCTACGAAAGCCCGCTGCAGATGCTGGCTGACAGTCCTTCGAACTACCTGCGGGAACCGGAAGCGATGGCCTTTCTCGCGCCGGTCCCGACGGTCTGGGATGAAACGAAAGTGCTCGAAGCCCGAATGGGTGATTACGTGGCCGTGGCGCGCCGAAACGGGCGCGAGTGGTATGTCGGAGCGATGACCGATTGGAACGCGCGCGATTTGGAAATCAATTTTTCGTTTCTGCCGGAGGGCGATTTTCAGATAGAGGCTTATCAGGACGGTGTGAATGCGAATCGTTATGGCAGTGACTATAAGCTGGTGAAAAGTCAGGTTAACAAAACCACCAGACTTAAGATCAGGCTGGCGGAGGGCGGTGGTTGGGCGGCTAGAATCTATCCCGCCAGGTGAGAGACGCGAAGACACAGTCGAGTCCGATTTGGCTGATGCAAGGTGGAGAATGTTAAAAGTCAGGCTACTGTCATTTGTGGTGATCGTTCTGCTGGCTGGTGAGACACTGGCGCAGCAACGTAGCGCGATTAATATTGCCGGGCTTGATTGGGAGCGAGTCTTGCAGGCAGCGAATCGTTATCTGTCCGAAGCTCCGATCACAATTACAGCGTCCACGTCCCCGCGCAGCGCCGGCGGAGTGCACGACTTTTTTTCTGAGGGTGATTATTGGTGGCCCGACCCGCAGAATCCGGATGGCCCCTACATTCAGCGCGATGGAATGTCGAACCCCAATAACTTTGTGGAGCACCGTCGCTATCTGATGCGGTTGAGCGTGCAGGTTCCGGCGCTGGTCGCAGCGTGGAAAAATACGCACGATTTGCGTTACGCCTATCATGCCGCCAAGCTGCTCGGGGCATGGTTTGTCGAAGATAGCACGCGGATGAATCCGAACTTGCAATACGCGCAAGCGATTCATGGCCGATTCACCGGCAGAGGCACGGGCGTCATTGATACGATCCATCTTGTCGAGGTTGCTCGCGCAATCGAGGTTCTGGAAAGTTCACCTGTTATGTCCCCGGCATTCGACCAACGGATAAAGCATTGGTTCGCGGATTATCTGGTATGGATGACGACCAGCAAGAATGGCATCGACGAACGCGATGCAAAGAACAATCACGGCACCTGCTGGGTAATGCAGGTGGCAGCGTTCGCTCATCTGACTGGCAATCAGGAGCTGCTGGCGTATTGCCGCGATCGTTTCAAGACCGTGCTGGTGCCGAATCAAATAGCGATGGACGGGAGTTTGCCGGAAGAGTTGAGACGCACCAAGCCTTACGGCTACTCGCTGTTTGATCTCGAAGCGCTGGCGACAGTTTGTCAGATTCTATCTAACCCGGCTGACAATCTCTGGACATTTCAGCTTCCCGACGGTCGCGGCATGCGCAAGGCAATGGAGTTCATGTTCCCCTATATAAAGGACAAGAAAACCTGGCCGCTGAAACCGGATGTGATGTACGACGCGGAGTGGCCGATGCGTCAAAGCAGTTTGTTGTTTGCCGGTTTAGCGCTTGGGAATTCTGACTACCTGAATCTCTGGAAAACGTTGAGAGCGGATTCAAATGTGGAAGAAGTGATTCGGAATTTTTTCATTCGGCAACCGGTGCTTTGGGTAAATTGATGCGTTGATCGTTGGTGGAAACCGTCGACTGATGTTGGAGGGGCTTGTGTCGGCAAGTGAAATAACACGCCGGGAAATTCTTCGACTGGCATTGGCGTCGCCGTTGTTGGCGGCGATGCCCTCGATCAGTTTCGCGCAGCGCGCCAAGTCGCAGGGTCTCAGTCGGGATTCCTTTCTGAAGGCTCCCAGCAGCATCGTGCCGGTTAGCGACACGTCGGCGGTCAAACAAATCAAGTTGGTCCGGCAGTGGAAAGGGCCGCTCTGTCAATCTCGCCTGGTTAACGCGGGAAAGGAAAGTGTGCGGGTAAAGGAAGTCGTCCTGTTCGATCTCGCTCCCTCATTGCCGCCAGAGACGCAGCTTTACGGCGAAGGTTTTCAGATGCTGACGCAAACCGGCGGCACGCTGGGGCAGCCCGCTGATCTTGGCAACTATACCGACGCCAAACACTATAAGTTGCCAACGCCGGACGGGGCGAGAACCTGCTACGGTCTGATCACGCTCGGGTCCCCGGAAGGCGGCAATTCTCTACTGGCGTTCACCTCGTGCCGCCGCTTCATCGGCCAGTTCTATCTGCGAGACTCATCATTGCAGGTTGTCATGGATACAGAGGGAAACGAGATTAAACCCGGTGAGTCGTGGGAGCTTGAAGAGTTCACTTTCCGCGCTGGGCCTGATCGCGAACAGTTACTAGCTGAGCTGGCCCGGCGTTTGGTCGTGAATCATCCGCCACTGCGTTTGCCGACGCCGCCAACGGGCTGGTGCTCCTGGTATTGTTTCGGGCCGAGGGTCACCGCGCAACAGGTGCTCGACAATCTGGACTTCATCGCGAAAAACACGCCGGGCCTTAAGTACATTCAGATCGACGACGGCTATCAGCCGGCGATGGGCGACTGGCTGGAGACCGGCGCGGCCTTCGGTGGGAACGTGCAGGGTGTGCTGAAGCAGATTCGGGCGCGCGGCTTTGAACCAGCCATCTGGGTGGCGCCCTTCGTCGCCGAAGAAAAGTCGCACATCTTCCAGCAACATCCGGATTGGTTTGTAACAGACGGTGAGGGCAACCCGCTGCGATCTGACCGCGTGACGTTTGGCGGCTGGCGTCATGGCCCGTGGTATGTGTTAGATGGCACGCACCCGCAAGTCCAGGGGCATTTCGAGACACTGTTTCGCACGATGCGGCGCGAGTGGGGCTGCACGTATTTCAAGCTCGACGCGAACTTCTGGGGTGCGATTCATGGAGGACACTTTCACGATGCGCGCGCCACGCGCATTGAAGCCTATCGTCGCGGCATGCAGGCGATCCTGCGCGGGGCGGGCGACAGTTTCGTTCTGGGTTGTAATCACCCGATTTGGCCTTCGCTCGGATTGATTCACGGATCGCGCAGCTCGAACGACATCAAGCGAAGCTGGGATCGCGTGGCAACCACGGCGCGCCAGAATCTAAAACGTAACTGGCAGAATGGGCGTTTGTGGTGGAACGATCCGGACGTGGTTGTGCTCACCGGAGATCTCAGCGAGAACGAGTTCCGCTTTCATGCCACGGCGATCTACGCCACCGGTGGCATGTTGTTGTCCGGCGACGATCTGACGAAGGTCAATGCAGAGAAGTTGGCGATGCTGCGCAAGCTACAGCCGCCGACCGGGGTGGCCGCGCGTTTCAGTGACGAATCGCTCCGCGTCGGCACGGTAAGATTTCCCGGTAGTCAGGCGGTGTGTTTGTTCAACTGGGATGACGGGACGCGGATTATCTCGTTTCGGTTGCCGCGCGCCAGTCACGTCAGCGACTTCTGGAGTGGAGAAGATTTAGGCAGGCACGAAGGGGAGTTGATGACTAGGGAAATGCCGCCGCACTCTTCCAGATTACTGATTTGCAGGGGAAACGGTTGACGCGAAAACATGTTTTGATGTTGTTGCTTGGGCGGCGGGCGACGCGAGCGAGGGATAATGACTCGGAAGACGAGATTTAACTTAGGAACTTGATTCAACGCAGTGCGAACTACTGCTGATGGAGAATAGACAATGACAAAGATGAATAGGCGTGATTACCTGATTAGTATGGGCGCGGGCGCAGGCGCGATTGCCGGCGCTTCCAGGTTCAACATTTTTGCGCAGGAGCCGAAGCCGGATACCGGCGCGCCCACTACTTCGACTGTTGCAGATCGCACGCGGCGGATGAAGTGGTGGCATGAAGCGAAGTTTGGCATGTTCATTCACTGGGGCCTCTATAGCGTGGTTGGTCGTCACGAGTGGGTGATGGAGCACGAGGGGATTCAAGTGAAGGACTATGAGCCGTTGGCGCAACAGTTCAAGCCTAAGCCAAACGCGGCGCGCGATTGGGCGCGTCTGGCCCGCCGCGCCGGCATGAAATACATGGTGATGACTACGAAGCACCATGAGGGGTTTTGTAATTTCGATACGAAGTTGACGGATTATTGCGCGACAAAGCGTGGCCCCGGGCGCGATCTGGTGCGCGAATACGTCGAGGCAGCCAGGGCTGAAGGGTTGCGTTTTGGCTTTTACTATTCGCTGATGGATTGGCACCATCCGGACGGCGCGCGTTGCCTGAAAAATGAGGCCGCGCGTCGCCGCTTTGTCGATTACATTCACGGTCAAGTCAGCGAGCTGATGACCAACTACGGCCAGGTGGACATTCTCTGGTATGACGTGGCCTGGCCCCTGGACGCGAAAGGCTGGGAGTCGGTCGAGATGAATCAGACGGTCAGAAAACTGCAACCGGAGATCATCATCAACAATCGTTCGAAGATACCAGAAGACTTCGATACGCCTGAGCAGCGCATCGTCGCTTCAAACGATCGCCCGTGGGAATCGTGCATGACGTTGAACGACAGTTGGGGATATCACGCCTCGGATAACGCCTGGAAAACTCCGACGACGGTCATTCGCAATCTAATCACGTGCGCGCGAGACGGAGGTAATTATCTTTTGAACATTGGACCGAAGCCGGACGGCTCGATTCCCGAAGAGTCAGTGCGAATCCTTTCGGCGGTTGGCGATTGGATGAGCAAGTGCGGCCCGACGATCTATGAATCCGATCTCTGTCAGCCGAGACGGGGCAGCTATGTGAGCTTCACCCGCAAGGGCAATACACTTTTCGCGCACGTCTATTATTGGCCCGGTGAAACGGTCTTTATCGGCAACGTGCTGAACAAAGTCACGTCCGCCAAGTTGTTCGCGACTGGTGAGTCGGTGAAGTTCGAGCAGGATGATTTTCGCGTCAAGCTTCTGGGCTTGCCCAAAACGGCCCCGTACCTGGTGACCACCTTCGCGCTCGAATGCGACGGCGAACCCAGGCAGGATCACGAAGCCAAGCGCGCAGTGAAACCTCGCGAGGGGATTTACAAGGTCGTGTAAGTCGACAAGTTAGCCACAGAGGCACAGAGGCACAGAGACAGCAATGAAACGCTTAATCAAATCACTTATCGTGGCATTTCCTGCTCTGTGTCTCTGTGGGGCACGCTTGAGCCCATACTGAAAGGTTGCGGTGTAGCTAAGACGGTCCTCGTGCAAGCGAGCAACAGTTTAGCTGAGACTTATTGGCTGTTGAGTTTGGCTGACCGTTACCATTTTATCGCTGGCGTCATTGGCTGGGTTGATCTAACCGATGCGCGGATGGAAGAGGAATTAGAGGTCTTGACGGCGTATCCCCTATTTAAGGGCATACGACATCTGGTTGAGAGCGAACCGGCGGAAGATTGGTTAACGCAACCGAGCGTGTTGCGCGGCTTGTGCGTGCTCGAGCGTCATCACGTGTCTTATGATCTGCTGGTGCATACGCGTCATCTGAAGCATGTTAAGACAGTGGCCGAAAACTGTCCCGAATTACGTCTGGTAGTTGACCATATGGCAAAGCCGCCGGTGGCCAGCGGTGAGGTCAAAGACTGGGCAAAGGAAATTAAAGCAGTGGCGGCTTTCCCAAACGTCCATTGCAAACTTTCAGGACTGGTTACCGAAGCAAATCACACTTCGTGGAGCGCGGACGACTTGCGACCCTTTGTTGACTGTGCGCTGGAATTCTTTGGCCCGGAACGATTAATGTTCGGCAGCGACTGGCCCGTATGTTTACTAGCGGCTTCGTACGATCAAGTGTTGGGATCTTTTAAGTCACTCCTGAACGGGCTGAGCGATGAAGAGCGAAACCGCATTTTCGGGGAAAACGCCACAGAGTTTTACCGGCTGAGGAGAGAATCCGCCAGCCGAGGTCCCCAGCGGGGCAGCTCCGCCGGGGTGTAAGTGCTGAACATGGCTGAAACCTATTTCATTACCGGAGCGCAGGGCTGCATCGGCTCGTGGATTGTTAAAGCACTCGCCGAGCGCGGCGACACGCCGGTTGTGTTTGATCGCAGCAGTGACACCCGCCGTTTGAGTGCAATCATGGAGACCGCCGAGCTTGAACGCGTGCGCTTCGTCACCGGCGACGTCACAGACCCCGCAGCGGTGCTGACGGCTCTGAACGATTCAACCGCCCGGCGCGTCATTCACCTCGCAGGCCTACAGGTGCCCGCCTGTCAAGCTGATCCGGCGATGGGTGCGCTGGTCAATGTGATAGGAACTCTGAATGTTTTCGAAGCGGCCCGCACGATTGGCGCGGAGCGCGTGGTCTATGCGAGTTCGGCCGCTGTCTTTGGCATGAGCGAAGGTGACGCGCCGCTTGATGAAACTGCCGTCTCTGAGCCAACCACGCACTACGGAGTGTTCAAGCGAACTAACGAAGGCAACGCTCGCGTCTACTTTTTCGATCACGGATTGTCGAGCGTTGGTTTAAGACCATTGACTGTTTACGGCGTTAACCGCGATGCTGGATTGACCAGCGATCCGACGAAAGCAATGAAGGCCGCAATACTGGGCATTCCATTTCACATACGCTTCAGCGGCTCAACCGATGTCCAGTACGTCGCGGACACAGCCGCCGCCTTTATTGCCTGCGCAGACACGGCGCCAGAGGGAGCACATGTCTTCAACCTTCATGGCGAGACAATCGAGGTGTCACGCATTGCAAAGGTGATCAATGCAGAATCCGGTCGCGAGCTGGTCACGTTTGGCGGCGCCCCGATTCCGATCGCACCGGCTATGAACGATGCAGCGATCAGACAGGCGATCGGCGATCTACCGTCGACTCCGCTCCAAGCCGGTGTGCGTGAAACCATGGGGCGGTTCACGATTCTGCGCGATGCCGGGCGTCTGGACACGAGCGACATCGAGATGGAACTCAGACAGCAAGCGCCCGTTACGAGGTAAATAAGTGAGCGCATCGGCAACCACGCATGAAAGAAGCATCCCGTCGCCTGAAGCGGCGACGATGAAGGCGTGCGTGCTGATTGATGTCGCACGGCTCGAAGTCCGCGATGTGCCGCGGCCGCAGATTTCGTCGCGCGACGTGTTGGTGCGCGTGGCGGCGGTGGGTATCTGTGGCACCGATACGCACATCTTTGCCGGGCATGCGAACTACAACACCGATGACCGCGGGCAGCCCATTCCGTTAACTGTGCAGCCTCAGATTCTGGGACACGAGATCAACGGACATGTTGCAGAGAAGGGAAGCGAGGTGTCTGATTTGGAAGTCGGTGACCATGTCGTCGTCGATCAGGGACTGAACTGCGTCAGCGAACGCCGCACGCCGTTGTGTGAGTACTGCCAAACCGGCGATTCGCATCAATGCGAGTTTTACCGCGAACATGGCATCACTGGATTGCCTGGTGGATTGGCTGAGTTTATCGCCGTGCCTGCCGTTAACGCCGTGCCTGTTCGCTCCGGACTGGACGCAGCAGAAGCGGCGCTGGTTGAACCGCTGGGCTGCATCATTCATTCGTCCGACGCGGTGGCCCAGGCGCACGCTCGCTATGCGATCAACGCCGACTCGCCGGAGCGGCGCGTTCGTACCGTGTTGATCTGCGGCGCGGGACCGGCTGGGTTGTTGTTCACACAATACCTGCGACGCGTGCTGAAATATGATGGCCTGCTGCTGGTGTCTGCTCCGAGTCAGTGGAAACGAAATTTCGCGAAGCGTCTCGGCGCGGATGAAGTGCTTGACTCCAGCGACCCCGATATGGCCAAAGTGATAAAGGAGAAATCCCGAGGAAGGGGCGTTGAATATTTGATTGAAGCGTCAGGCGCGGGACAAGTGATTGCTTCAATGCCCGGGTTGATGCGCAAGCAGGCGACGGTCCTGCTCTACGGCCACGGTCATGCGGGAGTTGATTTGAGTGTGCTGAATAATGTGATGTTTCGCGAGCCAACGCTCGTGACTCCTGTAGGCGCCTCTGGTGGGTTCGCGAGCGACGGGCGCCCGTCTACTTATGCGCAGGCGCTAAATTTGATCGAGGAACATAAGATCGACGTCGCTCCGATAATCACCCATCGGTACACATCTCTCGACGCCGTGCAAGGCGCGCTCGAGAAAGACATGCGCGCGCCGAATTATCTTAAAGGGGTCGTAGTGCTTTGAGTACTGCCGATTCAACTTCAGACAGCGCTCGAGACAGAACCGGGAGCGGTAGCGACCGGGTGCTAGCACCCAACGTTCCGGGCTCGTTCTTTACAATCAAATGTCTTCGGTTTTTTTGCCGGGTTGAATCTAGCATCTGGTCGCTATCGCTCCCGGTTCTGATTTGGTGAACTCATGCGCGTAGCTCTATTCGTAACCTGTGTGGTCGATCAAATGTGGCCGGCGGTCGGCGCAAGCACTGTTGAAGTATTGCGACGAGTAGGCTGTACGGTCGAGTTTGACGAGCGGCAAACCTGCTGCGGCCAGCCGGCTTTCAACACTGGCTACCGAACCGAAGCCCGCCAATTGGCGGAGCGTTTCATACGCATGTGCGAGGAGAGCGAGGCGGAAGCGATCGTTAGCCCTTCGGGCTCGTGCACGGCGATGGTGCATCACTATCCGGCCCTGTTTCCCGATGATGATGCGTGGCGCGAGCGCGCGCGGGTGGTTGCCGCGCGCACCTTTGAGTTGAGTTCGTTTCTGGTGCGCGTGCTGAAAGTTGAGGATGTCGGAGCGCGCTGGCCCGGACGCGTGACCTGGCATGATGCGTGTCATGCGTTGCGCGACTTAAAAGTTCAGAGCGAGCCGCGACGCTTGATTGGGCGTGTGCGTGACGCGGAATTTGTCGAGCTTGAAAACGCCGACGCTTGCTGCGGGTTTGGCGGCACCTTCTCGGTGAAATACCCGGAGATCTCCGTCGCGATTCTGGATCAGAAAATTGAGGCCATCGAGCGGGCAGGCGTACAAGCGGTCGTTAGCGGCGACGCGAGTTGTTTGATGCAGATTGGCGGGCGCTTGTCACGCAAAGGATCGAATGTGCGAGTAATACACCTGGCTGAGTTGCTGGCGTCGAACTAGGAGAAGCACTTGTAGGGGCGGACCTGCGTGTCCGCCCGCGGTTGATTCTTCACCGGGCTCAGGGCGGACACGCAGGTCCGCCCCTACAGACCATCGGCTGTTATGAATCACTTAACCACAGAGACTTTCGATGCAAACGCGCGCGCGGCGCTGGCTGATGTGCAACTGCGCGGGGCGCTGCGCAAGGCGACCACTCTGTTTGGCAAGCACAGACTGGCAGCGGCGCGAAGCTTGGAAAACTGGGAGGAGCTGCGCAATCAGGCGCGCGCGATCAAGGACGAAGTGTTACTGCATCTCGATCAGTATCTCGAACAGTTCGCGGGCAATGCTGAAAAGAGCGGGGCCCAAGTGCATTGGGCGCGTGATGCGGCGGAGGCCAACCAGATCGTTTGTCGTCTTGCGCGCGAACAGAATGCACACAAGATCGTTAAGAGCAAAAGCATGGTTACGGAAGAGATTCACCTGAACGATGCGCTCCAAGCCGAGGGGATCGAAGCGATTGAAACGGATCTGGGCGAATACATCATCCAGCTTGCCGGTGAAACGCCTTCGCACATCATCGCTCCTGCGATTCATAAAACGAAAAAGCAGATTGCCGCATTGTTCACCGCTAAGCTGGGGATTGAGCCGACTGACGACATCGCGAAACTCACCAGCGCCGCGCGTCGAGTGCTGCGCCAACGCTTCGCTGCGGCCGACATTGGCATCAGCGGCGTTAACTTTGCTGTGGCGGAAACGGGAACGATTCTCATTTTGGAAAATGAGGGCAACATTCGTTTGACGACCAGTCTGCCAAAAACTCATATCGCGTTGATGGGCATTGAAAAGATCGTGCCTCGCTTCGCCGATCTCGACGTCTTCTTGAAACTGTTGCCGCGTTCCGGCACGGGTCAAAGATTGACGACCTATCAATCGCTGATTACTGGAACGAAGGAGAAGCCGGAAGACGAAGGTCCAGAGGAGTTGCACATCGTCCTGCTCGACAACGGGCGCTCTCGCATGCTCGCGCATCCGGTGACACGTCAGTCACTCGCCTGCATCCGCTGTGGCGCGTGTCTCAACGCCTGTCCGGTGTACCAACAAATCGGCGGTCATGCGTATGGATCTGTCTACGCCGGTCCCATCGGCGCCGTCATCACGCCGCAACTGATTGGGTTAGGTAAAGCAGCGCAGTTGCCTTACGCCTCGAGTCTGTGCGGCGCCTGCCGCGAGGTTTGCCCGGTGAAGATCGACATTCCGGAGTTGCTACTGTATTTGCGCGCGGAGATCACGGAGGGCCGGCAGCAGGAGACAGACGGCAGGAAGCAGACGGCAGGAGGCGGACGGCAGGAGGCAGAAAGCCAGCCAAAGAAACGACGCATGGAGCGAATTGCTTTCAAACTTTGGGCAGCAGTTATGGCGCGACCACGACTGTATGAATGGAGCGTGAGGTTGAGTCGAGTGCTGCAACGCTTTGTTGTGCGCGATGGCAGAATTGGAAAGGTGGGCTCGCTGCCCTCGCGACTCGTGCCGCCCCTCGGAGCCTGGACCAGGGCGCGCGATATGCGACCACTGGCGAGCCTCACGTTCCGGGAGCAATGGCGTCACGAACTTGCGCACAAGAACCGTGAGGTGAAATCGTGATCGATCTCCAATGCAACATTGACGCGCGCGACGCGATGCTGAGATCGATCCGCGATCATTTGGGCGCCAGTGCTCCCTACGACTCGGTGCATGCGGAAGCGACTGCAGCCTCTGAAGACCATCTCCCGTCAGCGATCGTGCTTGAGAATGGCAACCGGCGGGCGACGCCCGCCTCTAAACCATCGGAAGGGGAGAGAGAAGTATCCCCTGCTTTGGTCGAGATGTTCGTTGAGAACCTTGAAGCCGTCGGCGGGCATTGCGTCGTAGCGCAGAGCGAACCTGGGATTGCGCTGGCGTTGACACGCATCATTTCCGACTTGCAAAAGACTAACTTGCGCGCGCGGCGGCTCGCTCTGTCGGATGCGCTGGCTGTCGAACGTTTGGCAAGAAAGATGGAGGTAGACGTTGACGAGATCAAGGTCTCTCCGAAGACTGCGGATCTATTCGACTACGACGTTGGCATCACGACGGCACAAGCAGCGATTGCTGAGACGGGAACCTTGGTGCTCGAATCGGAGGGCGAAAGACATCGTTTGGTTTCGCTGGTGCCGCCGGTGCATATTGCAATTGTCGACGCCGCAAGTATCCGTCTGACATTAGGCGAAGCATTGGCCGCCTTGCACAGCAACGGCTTCGCAGAAATGAGCCCAACGGTCACTTTCATCACCGGACCATCGCGCACCGCCGACATCGAATTGACGCTGGCCATTGGTGTGCACGGGCCGCAGGAGCTGTACGTGATTATTAATGAAGGACCGGCGCTCATAAGTTGAGCGGCACAAGACCTGAGTTTGTGATTGTAAGGTACACAGATTTAAGGAACGCACGAACAAGACACGGTAATGGAATCGCTTGATTGGAGTCGGAACGGCGGATAGTGTCATTCACACCGTGGCTTTAGCCCGGTGAGAATTAGCCGTCACCAGCGCGAAACCGTTTAAACGGTTTCCCGCAACTCCGGCTGCGTGCTGTCACCGTGCTAAAGCCACGGTGTGAATGAGAACAACCGTTAAGCTGACCCTGGAGCGAAGCTTCAGTATGTGTTTGAGAAGGCAACAAACTGAATAAGTCCTTGTTACGCGGATCAACTTATTGGAATAACTAAATGCAAATCATAGCTTTCACAACCGAAGACACCAACTGGGAGTCCCCGCGAATGGGTATTATCTTGAACGACGGATACCGTGACAGCGGATACCGCCTGGATTGTGAGCGCCTGTTTGAGAGCGCGTCCCGACCGGCCAGTCCCCTGTCCTGGTTTGACCTGGACGGTCGATGGTTCCAGAAGGCGCTTGAGACATATGAAGCACTCGTGAAGGATCACAACGCGCTCACGCGAGCGAATGAAGAAGGTTGGTTAATCAGAAGTGAAGACGCGTATTGGTTCGCTCCCGTCCCTCGTCCCGGGAAACTGATCTGCATCGGACTCAATTATCGCGATCATGCTGCTGAAAGTAATATGCCGATTCCGGAAAGACCGGTCGTGTTCTCGAAATTCGCTTCCGCCGTAATCGCGCCGGGTGAACCGGTTGTCCTGCCGGCTACGAGTGAAAAAGTTGATTACGAAGCGGAACTTGCAGTGGTCATCGGGCGGCGCGCGAAAAATGTGAGCGCCGCTCGCGCCCTCGATTATGTCCTCGGCTACACGTGTTTCAATGATGTCAGCGCGCGCGATTTTCAATTCGCGGACGGTCAATGGCAGCGAGGAAAATCCTGCGACACGTTTGCGCCGATGGGGCAAACTGTTGTTACCGCCGATGAAGTGCCAGACCCACACAAGCTTTCGATCAAATTAATACTCAACGGCCGGACCATGCAGGACTCCAACACGGATCAGTTGATCTTCGGTGTGCCTGAATTAATAGAATTCATTTCCCAAACCATCACCCTGGAACCTGGCGATGTTATCGCGACCGGCACTCCGTCCGGCGTGGGCTTTGCGCGCGAGCCGCCGGTGTTTCTGCGCCCCGGTGACATGATGGAAGTGGAAATCGAACGCGTAGGCAAGTTGGGTAATCCGGTGGTCGCGGCGGAAGAGGATGTTGCCAAGGTCGCTTCGGTCAAACGTCTAGAATAGGAGGTAGTGTCTTAATTTGATTTACTCTGCGTTAACTCGGCGTTCGCCGCGCGGTGAATCCTGGCCGCGAAAAGCTCACCGCTGAGAGGCAGAGGCCGCCAAGGCTGCGCAGAGAAGAACTGAACTCAAGACACCGAATAGGAAAAACATTATGCGAAGAATGTTTGTGTTGCTGGTCGGGTTGAGTGTGATGGGGATCGCCACACTCAGTTGCACCAAACCCGGAGGATCAACCGCTGGTGGCAAGAAGAAACTCACCATCGCGGTAATCCCCAAGGGTACGACGCACGAATTCTGGAAAAGCATTCACGCCGGCAGTCTCAAAGCAGCGCGCGAACTGTCCGCGCAGGGCACTGAAGTAGAAGTAATCTGGAAAGGTCCTTTGCGCGAAGACGATCGCGAGCAACAAGTTCAGGTGGTTGAAGGCTTCACTTCACAGGGCGTGAGCGGCATTGTGCTGGCGCCGCTCGACAACCGCGCGCTGGTGCGACCAGTGGAGGAAGCAAAACGCGCGAGCGTGCCGACCGTGATTATCGATTCCGCGCTGGCCTCAGACGCCATCGCGAGTTTCGTCGCCACTGACAATCGCAAAGGCGGGATGCTGGCCGCCGAACGCATGGGTGAACTCTTGAATGGCAAAGGCAAAGTTTTGCTGCTCCGTTATCAGGAAGGATCGGCAAGCACCGAAGATCGCGAGGCCGGATTCATTCAGCGGCTCAAGGAAAAGTATCCCGGCATAGAACTAATATCATCCGACCAATATGCGGGACCCACGCGCGACACCGCGAAACGCGCGTCCGAAAATCTCCTCAACCGCTTCGGTGATGAGTTGCAAGGCATCTTTACGCCCAACGAATCTTCCACCGCCGGGATGCTGCTGGCGCTCCAGGACATCGGTAAAGCGGGCAAGGTCACCTTCATCGGTTTTGATACGAGCGAGTCTTTTCTCGCAGCGATGCGCAACAAACAGTTGCAGGGCATTGTCGTCCAGAATCCCTTCAACATGGGTTACCTGGGCGTGCGGACGATGGCCGACTTTCTGCTCGGCAAATCAGTTGAGAAACGGATTGATACCGGAGTGACGATGGTCACGCCTGATAATTTGAATACGCCGGAAATACAAACGTTGGTTCATCCGCCGCTGGAGTAAATAGAGTTTAGCGTGAGCCTGGAGTAGCATCATGATTTTTTCTCTGCGCCATCTTTGCGTTCTCTGCGTCTCGGCGGTGAGTGTAATTTGAGGTTGAAATTAGAACAACCAAGGGTGAGTTTTACATGGCAATAAAGATTACAGACATCTTCGTCCGCGACATCCGCTTTCCCACTTCGCAGACGCTTGCCGGTTCGGATGCGATGAACTCGGCGCCCGATTATTCAGCCGCTTACGTCGTTTTGAAAACGGATCATCCGCGGGGGTTGGAAGGTCATGGGCTCACCTTCACCATCGGTCGCGGCAATGAATTGTGTGTCGCGGCGATTAATACCCTGAAGCCGCTGGTACTCAATCAGACACTTGAATGCCTGACGGCCGATATGGGCGCGTTCTGGAATCGCCTTACCGGAGATAGTCAACTGCGTTGGGTGGGTCCGGAGAAGGGTGTGATTCACCTGGCCACCGCGGCGCTGGTCAACGCCGTCTGGGATCTTTACGCGCGGTGCGCGGGAAAACCACTGTGGAAACTGCTGGTCGACATGACGCCCGAACAGCTCGTCGCGTGCATTCCGTTCAGCTACATCACCGATGCTCTAACGCCTGATGAAGCATTGGCAATACTGCATCGCCACAACGAGACTAAAAAGATCCGCGAGCAGGAGCTGCTGGCAGTCGGGTTTCCGGCTTACACAACCTCAGCCGGCTGGCTGGGTTATTCAGACGGGAAGTTGCGCAGTCTGGTGCGCGAAGGCCTGGCCCAGGGCTGGACGCACTTCAAGATGAAAGTCGGTCGCGATCTGGAGGAAGACATGCGACGCGCGCGTGTGATTCGCGAAGAGATTGGCGCTGAACGCACGTTGATGATGGATGCCAATCAGGTTTGGGACGTGGACGAAGCAATCCGTTGCGTTAAGGAGTTATCAGTTTTCGATCCGCATTGGATCGAAGAACCCACTTCGCCCGATGATGTGCTCGGCCACGCCACTATCGCGCGTGCAATTGCGCCAGTCGGCGTGGCTACGGGCGAACATTGCCACAGTCGCGTGATGTTCAAGCAACTGCTGCAAGCCGGCGCGATCAGTTTCTGCCAAATCGATAGCTGCCGGCTTGGCGGCGTCAATGAAGTGCTGGCCGTGCTGTTGATGGCGGCAAAGTTTGGCGTCCCGGTTTGTCCTCACGCCGGTGGCGTCGGTCTGTGCGAATATGTTCAGCATCTGTCTATGTTCGACTACATCGCCGTCAGTGCCTCGCTCGAGAATCGAGTGCTTGAATACGTCGGTCACCTTCACGAACACTTCGTCAATCCTGTCGTGATGAAAGGCGACCACTACCTGCCGCCGCTCGCCCCGGGCTACAGCATAGAAATGAAACCTGAGTCGTTGGCCACTTACGAATTCCCCGGTGGGGAGGCGTGGAGAGTGTGAACTTCAAATCGTGAGCAGATTGTTCAATGCATGAAGACCGGGCAATTCCCGTACAGAACCCGGAGCGGATAGCGACGGGATGTTACCACTCAACTTGAGTTCGCGATCCGGTCGCATCCACCACCCCGCGCGCGTTGCCCGCGCGGGGACCCCGGTCCGCTCTCGGTTCTGTAACGGGCTCTCTTGGAAAAGAGAGAGATTCAAACTGAGGCCGGCACCGCTGCGTGAACGACGCGTGCCGCACCTCCAGCGCTCCCCTCGCGGTCACTACCTCACCCCGCGCTGACGCGCGGGGCTATTAAATAACGCCGCTTCGCGGCTGGTTGCACAGTCGACCTCAGCCGCGTAGCGGCGAAATGTTTATAGCCTGCATCGCACGCACTTGATTCTCTCCGAGCTGAGCGAAATGCTGCATTTCGCTCAGCTCGGAGGAGTTCACATCGACGGAGACTGTGTCTAAAGACATTTCGTGCCTACGGCACTTTTTCTGACAGACTCCTAAAGCTAGGGTGCGAATGAGAAATGCATAAGCCAATACGGGCCCGACGGCGTTTTGGCTTTGTGTCTTCAAATCCTAGTTCTGATCTTTGCTGGCGACGTTCTTCCTCGGCCCTTGTAATTGTTTCAACAACTCTCCGACCGCTGCTTCGAGCTGACGATCGCGGCCGGCGAGATTATCTTCCGGCGCGTTGTCGACAAACATGTCGGGTTG
>WNGG01002889.1_pt1 | contig 31264 bp, 21 predicted proteins | sample 5400661 | NCBI WGS metagenome assembly WNGG01 (sample SAMN13153372, study PRJNA577476) | soil metagenome | isolation source: 100 cm soil or saprolite under Garry oak tree replicate 1 | place: USA:California | collected 2016-06-15
TCCTGCTCCGGCAACATGATGAACAGCCCCTCGGTGAGCGCCGCCGGCATCCAGGTCGGCCGCACCAACGCGTAGTCACCCCGGCCCATGCCGAGGTCGCGGACGCCGAGCTCCGCGACCAGCGCGCGCTCGAGCGCGCGCGCCAGCGCGGCGCTGCGCGGCTGGAAGTAGTACACGCTGGTGCCGCTGTTGGTGAAGGGGTTCACCCCGTCGGGGAGCGCGTTGGCGTGGATCGACACGAGCACGTCGGCGTCGTGCTGCTCCGCGAAGCGCGTGCGCGGGTACAGCTCCAGCGGCGTCGAGTCCGTGCGGGTCAGGAGCACCGTGGCACCCGCGTGCTCGAGCAGCGTCTTGGCTTTGAGGGCGACGGCCAGCGTGGCCACCGGCTCCCACAGGCCGGTCGGCCCCCTCGCTCCCAGCGGTGGGTGCCCCGGGTCGAGCACGATGGTCCGTCCCGCGAGCGGTCGAGCGGGATTGATGCGAGGGGGTCGGCGGATCTCGAGCAGCAAATCTCGCCCGTCGAGCCGGGTGCGATAGCCCCACAAGCGGCGCGACAGCTCGAGCGTGATGGTCACTTCGTCGGCGGCCGGCTGCGCGTACCGCATCCGTGTGACCAGCGGGTCGGTGCCGCCGTACTGCATCCAATTGATGTCGGACGCGGCACCGTACAGACGCAGCGTCACGCTCCGGTCTCGCTCGCTGACCTGGAACGGGAGCCGGGCGGGAAGCGGCACGCGCAGCGTCACGGACTTCGGCCCGGACGCGAGCCGCACGGAGCGCACCACTCCCCGGGGCGGCGGCGTGCCCGGCGCGAGCGTCACGACGTCGCTCGCGCTCACCCACGCGACCGCATCGCGCGACAGCTGCAGCCGCACCTGATCGCTCCAGCGGCCGGATACGACCGCCACCGTCCCCGTGGGGAAGAACCAGTTGTAGGTGCCGTGGGGCACGGCCCGCCCGGGCGTGATGCTGTCGGTCGTCCCGGTGTGGGCCGTGTCGTCGTTCAGGAGCACGACCTGCGGGAACGTCATGTCGACGGTGGTGATCGTCAGCGGCCAGCGTGCGGTCGCGCTGTCTCCTGCGGCGGCCACGACGAGCGTGGCGCAGGCGGTGCGGCCGTCGGCGCACATTGCCCCCGCCGGGAGCCAGCCCAGGTATCGCCCCGGCGCGGGGGGCAGCCGGTACGCGGCCGTGTCGGCCACGAACGCGCGCACGCTCCACGCCGGCTCCGCGGGCAGCGTGTCGGGCACGAGCGGCACGCTCGATCCCCAGGGCAGGACCAGGCGCAGCGACGCCCCCGGCGCCGCCTGCACGCTGAGGAGAACCCCTTCGCCGGCGGGCAAGCCAAGCGTCCCCACCGGCATGAAGCTGGTCGTATCGATCCACGCGGCGCGGCCGGGCGGCGGATGGAAGCGCGGCGCGATGTGGGCCGTAACGACCGTGCGACTCGAGTCGGGCCCCGCGGTCGCGGCGAGCAGAAACGGCGCTACGGTGTCGTCGGGGAGGGGCACCCAGGCGATCCAGCCGCCATCGGGGAGCACGGGCACCGATTGCCCGTTGATGCCCAGGTGCACGGGGCCACGCGCCCCACGCACGGCGCCGAACAGAAACGCGGAGTCGTGCGACTCGAGCACGTCGGTGGGCGCGGGATAGGCGACGGTGACGTGCAGCGACTCGGATGGTGCCGCCCCCGCCCCCGCCCCCGCGGCGGCCGGGACGGGCGCGCTGCCGGCGCGCGAGACCGCGCATCCGGCCACGACGCTCGCGAGCACCACGCCGACCGATCGCACAGGCGCGACAAGGTAGCATCGGCCCTTTCGACCCGCCAATTTGCCGAATAGATTGGCATTCCGTAACTTGTGCGCCCTGTGGGGTACCTCCGCCTGTGACCGCTTGTACCTACTGCGGCCGCGACAATGAGCTGGGCGCGCCAGTTTGTATGGATTGCGGCAAACCCATGGACCAGTCCACGGGCATGACGGGCGGGGCGACCTCGAATCCGGCGACGCGTCCCCTCGCCGCGGCAGTCGCCGTCGCCGCGGGCGAGTCGCTCCCCTGCCCGTTCTGCGGCGCTCGCGTCAGCGCGGCGCGGCCGTTCTGCCCCCACTGCGGCCGCCGCCTCAGCGCCCCGGGCTCCGGTCCGAGCTGCGGGCGCTGCGGCTCCGCGGTCGGAACGGCCGCCCGCTTCTGCGCTACCTGCGGCGCTCCCATCGGAGACACCGGGCTGGCGCGCCGCGTCTCCCCCGGCGCTGCGCCGGCCGGGGGCAGCATCACGCTCGTGCTGCTCGACGACGCGGGGACCCCCGCGCAGCGCTTCGAGCGCGCCGGACGCGACACGACCATCGGCCGGCAGGACGGCGACATCCGGTTTCCCGACGACGTGTTCCTGTCCCCGCTGCACGCCAAGATCTCCTGGGAGCAGGACACGCTCGTGGTGCGCGACCTGGGCAGCCGCAACGGCACCTGGGTGTTCCTCGAGGCGCCGCACCGGCTGCTCGACGGCGATCTGCTGCTCATCGGCTCGCAGGTGATCCGGTTCCGGCGGTTGGGCTACCCGGGGCCGCATCCCCCCGACGCCGACGCCACCCGGCGCATGGGCAGCCTGATCCCGAGCGCCGACATCGCGAGCCTGACGCAGCAGCGCTCGGACGGGAGCGCGCGCGACGTGATCCAGCTCTCGCCCGGCCGGGACGTGATGATCGGCCGGGAACAGGGGGACTGGATCTTCCCCTACGACCCGTCGATGAGCGCACGGCACGCCGTGGTGCGCTCCGAAGACTCGGACTTCGTCGTGGTGGACGCCGACAGCCGCAACGGCGTCGCCCTGGCGGCCCGCGGCGACATGCCGCTGCGTCACAACTCGCGCGTCCTGGTGGGCGACAAGCTCCTGCGCGTCGAGCTCTCCGCATGAAGATCTGTCCCGTCTGCTCGACCGAATACACCGACGAGGTGCGTTTCTGCCCCAACGACGGGCAGACGCTGCGCTCGTCGTCGCCCGGGACGGACCTGGTCGGGCAGGTGCTGGCCGACCGCTATCACGTGGTCCGGAAGCTCGGTGAGGGGGGGATGGGGCAGGTCTACCTCGCCGAGCACGTAAAGATGGGGCGCAAGAGCGCCATCAAGGTGATGAGCCCGTCGATGGTGCACGACCCGGACGCCGTGGCACGCTTCAATCGCGAGGCCGCAAACGCCAGCCGCATCAGCCATCCCAATGTCTGCGCGGTCTACGATTTCGGGGAGACCCCCGACGGCCTGATCTACCTCGCCATGGAGTTCATCGAGGGCGAGCCCCTCACCGAGCTGCTGGCGCGCGAGGGCGAGCTGCCGGTCGCCCGGGCGGGCGCGATCTTCCTCCAGGTGGCGGACGCCCTCCAGGCGGCGCACGACCTCGCCATCGTGCACCGCGATCTGAAGCCCGACAACGTCATGCTGTCGCGGGGCCGCGGCGGCACGGACGTCGTCAAGGTGGTCGATTTCGGGATCGCGAAGGCGGTGGGCGGCCGCGACACCCAGAAGGTCACGAAGACGGGCCTCGTGGTCGGGACGCCCGAGTTCATGAGTCCCGAGCAGCTGGCGGGGGACCCGGTCGACGGCCGCAGCGACCTGTACGCGCTCGCCCTCGTGTTCTTCAAGATGCTCACGGGCGAACTGCCCTTTGCGGGAACCACCGCGCAGGACACCATGGTCCAGCGCCTCACCGACGAGCCCGCCACGCTCGCCGAGGTGCGCCCCGACCTGCGCTTCCCCCCGGGCCTCCAGGCGACGCTCGACACCGCCCTGACGCGTAACCCGGCGGACCGCTATCAATCGACCGCCAAGTTCGCGAACGACGTCGCGGCGGTGCTGGGGTTGCAGCGGGGAGCCCGCTTGAGTCCGTTCCCACCACCGACCCGTCCGGACTCGGACCTCGACGCCAGAACCGAGCTGCTGCGGCGGTCCGCCGCCATGTCTTCCGCCCGGAGGCCGCCGCCGCGGCGCAAGCGCCGGTTGGCGCCGATCGTGGCCGGTGCGGTGGTGGTGCTGGGAGGGGCCGGGGCGGCGCTGGCGCTGCGCGGTGGCGGGAAGGCGGTCCGCACGAACGCCCGGGCCGACACGACGCTCCGCGTCGCCGGGATCCCGGCGCGCGACACCGCGCCTGCACCCTCGTCGGTCCCCGAGACGCCACCGCAGCGCCCGCCGGAGACCCGCCTGTCCCCTCCCACCGGCCGCCGCACCACGGGAGCCAAGCCGGGCATCGACGTGCGGCGCGCGGGCGAGCTGCTCGACAACATGTATCTCTATCGGCTGGCCCCCAAAACGGCTCCCTGGATAAAGGACTCGGCTTTCCACCTGTTCAACGCGCCCGGGATCAGTCGAGAAGACAGGGCGTACGCCGCCTTTGTCTACGGCATGGCCCTCGCCCAGATGAACGATCGTGCCGGGGGATGTGAATGGATTCGGAAGGCGGTGACGATGGCGCCGGCCGATACGACGTATCCGAAGATCGCCGCTCAGTGCGCACGCTGACCATGTTCGGACGCTCCCCCTCCAAGGCGATCAAGGTCGAGGTCTTCGCGAAGACCGACCTGGGCCGCACGCGCGACCACAACGAGGACCATTTTCTCGTCGCGGACCTGACGCGCCGCGACGCCTCGCTCAAGCCGGCGGTGCGCACACACGAGATCGGTGAGCGCGGCTCGCTGTTCGTGGTCGCCGACGGCATGGGCGGCGCCGCGGCGGGCGAGGTGGCGAGCGAGATGGCGACCGAGACGATCTACGAGCAGATGGTGAACGCCTGGGGGAGCGAGCGCGAGCTGACGCCGCAGCGGTTCGCCTACCGGCTGCGGGAGGCCGTCGAAGCGGCGAACCGTCAGATCCACACGTATGCCGCGGCGCACCCCGAAGTCCGCGGCATGGGCACGACCACGACCGCCGTGGGGGTGCTGGGCGACCGCTTCTTCCTGTCGCAGGTGGGCGACAGCCGCGCCTACTTGATTCGCCAGGGCCAGGCCGTCCAGCTCACCAAGGACCAGTCCCTGATGCAGCGCCTGGTGGAGGCGGGTGAGCTGACCGAGGAAGAAGCCGCCAAGAGCGAGCGCCGCAACATCATCCTCCAGGCGCTCGGGCCCGACGCGCGCGTGAAGGTGGATCTCACGCATCAGGAGGTCCGCCGGGGCGACATTCTCGTGCTCTGCTCCGACGGGCTCTCCGGCTCCGTAAAGAAGGAAGAGATCGCCGCCATCGCCACGCGCGAGCGGGAGCTGCAGGCCGCATGCGACCGGCTGATCGCGCTCGCCAACGAGCGCGGCGGGCCCGACAACATCACCGTCATCCTGGCGCGCTTCGACGGCGAAGGGCTGCGCCCGCCGGAAGCGAGCGCCGAGGTCGGGCACCAGGTGTATCCCCTGATCGACACCGAGACCAGCACCGAGCCCGTCCCCGTGTACAGGGGCAGCCGCCCGCCGGAGCCGACGGCACGGGCGCGCTGGCGGCTGGTCGCCCTCACGCTCGCCGCGCTCGCCGCGGCCGTCGCGCTCTATCTGGTCAAGCGGAGCCCGTGAACGCCCGGTTCACGTTCCTCTCGGGCGCACGCGTCGGGCAGGTCGAGATCTTCCGCAAGTCCTACATCGGGCTGGGCCGTCATCCCCTCTCCGACGTGCGCTTCGACCTCGAGCGCGACATCGATGTCTCCGCCCGGCACGCGAGCATCGTGCGTCAGGGCGAGCGCTTCCTGCTGCGCGACCTGGGCAGCACCAACGGCACGTTCGTCAACGGCACGCGCGTCACCGGCGACGTCACCCTCAAGGACGGCGACGTGATCGCCTTCGGGCAGAACGGACCTGCCGTGGAATTCCGCGTAGTCGCCGGGGAGCCGGGCGGCGACGCGGTGTCCGACGCGGTGCGCCAGGCGCCGGAGCGCATGTCCTCACCCCGCGCGCAGTACCCGCGGGCGAGGGCGTCCAGCACGGCGGTGCGGATCGCCGCGGAGGTGGCACGCCAGACGCTCCACCTGCGCCGCACCACCAAGCTGCTGATCGTTTTGCTCGCGGCGACGCTGGTGGCGTTCGGCTGGGTCCAGCGCAACAGTACCCGCGAGGCGACGGATCTCGCGCGGTTTCAATCCGAGCTCGCGAGCCTGCGGGATGCCCTGCGGCAGTCGCAGGAGGAGGTGGCGCGCTTGCGCGCAGCGCTCGCGGCGGCGGGCTCGAGCCATGACGCGGAGACGCTCGCCCGGCTGCGCGGGCAGCTCGACTCCGCCGAGGCCCGCCAGCGCGGGCTGGCCGGGGCGGCGGCCGTCGACTACCGCGCCATCGCGCAACAGAACCAGGACGCCGTGGCCCTGCTCGTCGTCGCGTTCTCCGAGCGGGAAATCTTCTCCGGCACCGCGTTCGCGGTCGATTCCCAGGGCACCCTCGTCACCAACAAGCACGTGCTCGTGGGGGAGGACGGCGGCCGCCGGCCGGAGCGGATCGCGGTCAAGTTCTCGGGGAGCCGGCAGTGGTTCCCGGGTCGCCTGGTCGGCGTCGCCGATTCCGCGGACGTCGGCGTCGTGCGCGTCGACATCCGGGGCGGCACGCCGCGGGTCGCGGGATTCGCGCCCGTGCCGGGTGCCCTGGCGCGCGGCGATCCCGTGGCCATCATCGGCTACCCGCTGGGCGAGGACCTCCCGATGGAGCGCCTGGTCGAGCGCGACGTCGTGGCCGACCCCACGCTGACTGTGGGCACCGTCAGCAAGGTGCTCGCCGGCCTGGTGCAGGTCGACGGCTACGGCGCGCCCGGCTCTTCGGGGAGCCCGATGTTCGATCGCAAAGGGCGGGTCGCGGCGGTGTTGTACGGCGGAGAACCAAATTCAGCGGGGAAGGTCATCTACGCCGTTCCTGCACAGATGGTCGTCGACTACCTGCGACGACTGCGTTAGCTACGTCACGAAGAGACGTCGCGAAAAAGCGTCGCGGACAGACGTCGCTCCGTGACGCCCTTCCGTGACGGTTTTCCGTGACGCCTTTCATGTGAACCAGCTCAATACTCGCCTAGCCGCGGCACGTTGCATGAGTAGCTGCCCGTGCCAACCGAGCAGGATCGGCGCCGTCCCCGGGATCTGGGCCGCGAGCCGGGGATGGCCGAACAGCACCACGAGCTGCGCGCCGGGAACCAGACGCCGCAGCGCGGCACGTGCAGCGCGGCACGTGAGCGTGCGCCGAGATCGGCGCGCCCCTTCCAGGACCGTGGCTCGGAATACACCAGAACGACACGTTTCCCCTTTCCCGTTTCCCCTTTCGCGACATGGACTCCCGCTTCGCGCAGTGTGGCGTGGAACACGTCGCGCGGCCCGACCGTATATGGTCCCCCCACGTCGTCGTCCACGATCGACACCGCGATGGGCCCCCGGATGCGGGGCGCATCACCCCGCACCAGGTGCGCCGCGCGGTCGGCGATGCCGTCCGCGAAGGCGGCGTGCGCGGCGAGATCGGGCTCCCCCTGGTCCGCCCGATATGATAGATCGCCCCACTGACTCACGGCTTGTTCGTAGCGGGCGAGCGCGTCCTCCGCCCGTGCCATGGGAATGTCGCCGCCCACGGCCCGATCGAGCGCAGCCGCGACGCGTGAGAAATCCTCCGGATAGAGCAGCGCGTCGCACCCGGCCGCCACCGCGCCCACCGTCGCCGCCGGCACGGGCTGCGCCGCGCTCGCGCCGGCCATGATCAGCGCGTCGGTCACGACCAACCCGCCGAAGTTGAGGGTGGCGCGCAGGTAGCCGAGAATCTCGCTCGAAAAGCTCGCCGCCCGCCCCGTCGGATCCCATTCCGGATAGGCGACGAACGCGCTCATCACGCTTCCCACGCCTGCCCGGATCGCGTGCTCGAACGGCGTACCGTCGACCTGCTGCAGCTCGGCAGGCGAGGCGCGCACGCGCGGCAGCGTCGCGTGCGAGTCCTCGAGGGTGCGGCCGTGCCCGGGGTAGTGCTTGGCGCAGCCCAGCACGCCATGTTCCTGCAGGGCTCGGATCCACACGGCCGCCTGCTCGCCCACGCGCACCGGGTCCGCTCCGAACGAGCGCGTCCCCACGATCGGGTTCTTCGGCTCGAGGTCCAAGTCGCACACGGGAGCGAAGGCCCAGTTGATGCCGACGGCGCGCGCTTCGGCGCCGGTGATCACGCCGCACGCCGCCGTTGCCTCGAGATCATCCAGCCAGCCGAGGGCGGCCGGCGGCGGCAGCTCGCTGAGCCCCTGCACCTGCTGGGCGGGCCCGCGTTCGAGATCCGCCCCCACCAGGAGCGGGCGCCCCGCCTGCTGCCGCAGCTCACGGGTGAGGTCGGCGGTCGCCTCGCGGGTCCCCCCGAAAATGATGAACCCGCCCACGCCGGCGGCCAGCGCGGCGTCGATCTTACGGCGCTCGTGCTCGAAGCTTCCATTACTTGGTCGCCAGCGGAGCGCCGGAAACACGAGCCGCGCGAGCGAAGACGTCACGCCGGGGTAATGCAGCCCAGCACGCGCGGGCCGCGCGCACCCGTCGCCGCGGGCAGGTTGCCAGCCTTCCCGAGGATGGTGAGAAACCCGAGGAACGCGAACACCAGGGCCTCCTTCGCCTCCCCGTCGAAGAACAGCTGCTCGAACGGCACCAGCGGGCGCGGGGCGACGCGGGCGGCGAGCAGCTCGACGAGCAACGGATTGCGGGCACCGCCGCCCGAGATCACCAGCTCGTCCTGCGGCCCCGAGCGGATCCAGCGCTCGATGCCGCGCGCGATGGTTTCCACCGTCAGGGCCGTCGCTGTCGCCACCGCGTCGTTGTCGGACCCGCCGCCGCGCTTCACTTCGTCGACCAGCCGGGCGGCGTAGTCGGGACTGAAGTGCTCCCGTCCCGTGCTCTTGGGCGGGGGGGCGGCGAAGTAGGCGTCCGCGAGCAGCGACTCGAGCAGCTTGCGGACCGGCTTGCCGCGGCGCGCGCGCGCGCCGTCCAGATCGAATCGCGCGGCGGGATCGATCCGCCGGGTCACCGCATCCACGACCGCGACGCCGGGACCGGTGTCGAACGCGACGGCGCCGTCGGTGACGCCCAGGCGCGGCGCGTACGTCACGTTCGCCATGCCACCGATGTTCAGGAGCAGGCGGCCGCGCTCCGCGTGGCCGAACAGGAGCACGTCGGCGAGCGGAACGAGCGGGGCGCCCTGCCCCCCCGCCGCGACGTCGCGCGCGCGGAAGTCGCTCACCACCCGGATGCCCACGCGCTCGGCGATCACCGCCGGGTCGCCCAGCTGCAGCGTGGCGCGACCCGGCTCGTGCCACACCGTCTGCCCGTGCGACGCCACGAACGCCACGTCGCGGGGCGCCACCTTCGCCGCCGCGAGCAGCTGCAGCACGGCGCCGGCAAAGCGCTCGCCCAGCGCGACGTGCAGCAGCGCCAGGTCGCGCGAGCCCCCGCGCGCGATCGCATCGATGATCTGGCCCCGCTCCGCCGCCGCGTACGCGTCCTGACGGAACGCCACGAGCCGGGCGTCGAGCGGATCGTCCGTCAGCCGCACCAGCGCGGTCGAGACGCCGTCGAGCGAGGTGCCCGACATGACGCCGACGGCGAGGAGGGCCGTCACGCGACCGGCGGCGGGTCGCCTACGGCGCGACGCACGAAGCCACCCGCTGCGGCGAGCGCCTGCTCGGCCTCCGCGCGTCCCGTCCCCTTGCGCACCATGACGATCGCGAGCTTCACGCTGCCGCCAGCCGCGTCGATCGCCGCCCGCGCCGCCGCGCGATCGACCCCGCAGCACTCCATCACGATGCGCTCGCCCCGGTCGCGCAGCTTGTCGGAGACCGCCTTCAGGTCGACCATCAGATTGCCGTAGGCCCGTCCCAGCCGGATCATCGCGCCGGTGGAGAGCGTGTTGAGGACGAGCTTCGTGGCGGTGCCGGCCTTCATGCGGGTGGAGCCGGTGAGCGCCTCGGGGCCGACCTTGGGGAGGATGAGCACGTCGCAGGTCGCGCGCAGCACCTGGGGGGGATCGGAGCACGACACCAGGCCGGTGGTCGCGCCGATCGTCTGGGCGCGCGACAACGCGGCGCGCACGAACGGCGTGGTTCCGCTCGCCGCGATGCCGAGCACGAAGTCGTGCGCCGCGACGCGCGCCTGATCCATCGCCTCCATCCCCGCGTTCACGTCGTCCTCGGCGCCCTCGCTGCTCTTGACGAGCGCCGCGTACCCGCCCGCGATCACCCCCACGACCATTTCGGGCGGCGTGCCGAACGTGGGCGGGCACTCGCTCGCATCCAGCACGCCCAGCCGCCCGGAGGTCCCCGCGCCCACGTACACCAGCCGCCCGCCGCGCCGGAACGCGTCGACCACCAGGTCGATGGCCCGGGCCACGTCCTGGCGGACCGCGTGGACCGCCGGAGCCACGGTCGAGTCCTCGGCGTTGATCAGATCGACGATCTCGAGGCTCGAGGCGACGTCGATACGCTGGGTGCGCGGGTTGCGCTGCTCGGTGAGCCGCGGGTCGCGGTAGTCGGGAGCGGGGACGGTCATGAAGGGGTTCGGATGGCCCCAAGTTAGACGTTGACCCGAACTCGGGTCAACGTGCACAATTCAAGATGCGCAGATCCCTCGCTCTCGGCCTGCTGGTGCTGGCGTGCCGCGGCGGCATCAAGGCGCCAGAGACGATCCCCGTGGCCCCCGGCGTCCTCGACTCGATTCCGCCGGCCATCGCGCCCCCTGCTGTCGACACGTCCGCGCGGGCCGCGGTGCAAGGGGGGCCGCCGAGTCGTGCGCTCATTGCGGCCGACTGGCCGCTCACTCGGCGCGTCACGCCCGTCACCGGTGAGCACGCCATGGTCGTGACGTCGCATCCACTGGCGAGCGACGTCGGCGTCGACATGCTACGCCGCGGCGGCAACGCCGTCGACGCCGCGGTGGCGGTCGCATTCGCGCTGGCGGTCGTCCACCCGGTGGCGGGCAACATCGGGGGCGGCGGGTTCATGGTCACCCGGATGCACGACGGCACGGTCGGCGCGCTCGACTTCCGCGAGACCGCCCCTACGCGGGCGGCGCGGGACATGTACGTGGACACGGCGGGCAACGCGATCAGCTCGTCGCTCACGGGCCATCGCTCGATAGGAGTGCCCGGAACGGTGGCAGGGATGTACGAGGCGCACCGCAGGTTCGGCCGGCTCCCCTGGAAGGAGCTGCTCGTGCCCGCCATCGCTCTGGCCCGCGACGGCTACCTGCTCGACGGCCCGCGCAGCCATGTGATCGAACGCGAGGCCGAGCGGCTCGGCCGCTTCCCCGCTTCCCGTGCGCAGTTCCTGATGGACGGAGCCGCACCGCCGCCCGGAACCCGCTTCGTGCAGCCCGAGCTGGCTCACACGCTGCAGCTGATCGCCGACAGCGGCGCCGCCGCGTTCTACGACGGCAGTATCGCTCACCTCATCGTGCGCGAGATGGCGCGCGGCGGCGGGTTGATCACGCGCCAAGACCTGGCGCACTATGTCGCCAAGTGGCGCGACCCCGTCGAGATCAGGTATCGCGGCTACACGATCTATACGATGCCGCCGCCGTCCGGCGGGGGCGTGACCCTGGCGGAGATCCTCAACGTGATGGAGGGGTACGCTCCGGTTCCGCCGTTCGGCGGTGCGGAGCTGATGCACCTCCAGACCGAAGCGATGCGCCGCGCGTACACCGACCGGAACGCAATGCTGGGTGATCCCGACTTCGTCCAGATGCCGCTCGACCGGCTGCTGTCGAAGCAGTATGCCGGGTCGTTACGCGCGGAGATCGATCCGCACCGGGCGACGCCCGCCGTACCGACATCGGGAGGGCGCTCCGAGGGGACGGAGACGACTCACTTTTCGATCGTGGATGCGGACGGCTCCGCGGTCGCCTGCACCTACACGCTGAACAACGATTTCGGCAGCGCGGTGACGGTGACCGGCGCCGGATTCCTCTTGAACGACGAGATGGACGATTTCACGTCGGCGCCGGGGCGGCCCAATCTGTTCGGCCTGGTGCAGGGCGAGGCGAACGCCATCGCGCCCGGCAAGCGCATGCTCTCCGCCATGACGCCTTCCATCGTGGTCGACTCCGCCGGGCGGCTCGCGCTCGTGCTCGGCTCGCCCGGGGGCTCACGCATCACGACGGCCGTAGCTACAAGAGCGAGGTGAACGCCATCGGCCGCACCGCCGCCGGCTGGGTCGGGGTGGCGGATCCCAGGCGCGGCGGGGGGGCAGCGGCGTACTGAGCTCGTCTCCCTTTCCCTCTCCGAAGCGACGCAGCCTGTCATCCTGAGCGCCGCAAGGCGCGAAGGACCTGCTTTCGGCCGTGCCCGACGCGCGTCCCCACAGCAGAACCGTCGCTCGCGTCCGGTCCGTGAGAGCAGAACCTTCGCTCGCGCGCGTGCCGCGCGACGACACTACCCCCGTGGCACTCTGCGGGACAGCAGGTCCTTCGCTCGCGCGCGTGCCGCGCGACGACACTACCCCCGTGGCATTCTGCGGGACAGCAGATCCTTCGCTCGCGCGCGTGCCGCGCGACGACACTACCCCGTGGCACTCTGCGAGACAGCAGGTCCTTCGCTCGCGCGCGTGCCGCGCGCTCGCTCAGGATGACAGCGCCGCGCGGCTTCGGTAGAAGAAGAAGGGAGGGTGACTTCTCGCCCCCCGAAGCGAGCGAGCCTGTCATCCTGAGCGCCGCAGGCGCGAAGGACCTGCTTTCGGCCGTGCCCGACGCGCGTCCACAGCAGAACCGTCGCTCGCGTGCGGTCCGTGACAGCAGATCCTTCGCTCGCACCCGTGTCCCATGCGACGACAGAACCTCTTCGCACTCTGCGGGACAGCAGATCCTTGGCTCGCGCCCGTGTCCCGCGCTACGACAGAACCCTCTGCGCACTCTGCGGGACAGCAGATCCTTCGCTCGCGCGCGTCCCGCGCGCTCGCTCAGGATGACAGCGCCGCGCGGCTCAAATATGAAGAAAGTGAAGAGGAAGTTAAGGAAGGCCCATCCGGTCGAGCAAGTGGCGGTAGCGTGGGTCGGCGCGGAGCGGCTTCAATCGTCCTGTCACGCGGAGCTCCATCCGCGTCAACATGCTCCACCGTGCGCGCTCGAGCCAGGCGAAGGCCGAGTCCACTTGGCCCTGCGCCGTGTACACCTCGGCGAGGTATACCCCGATGCCCGGGGCGTCGGGGCGTCGCTCGACCTCTTCGAGCAGATGTCGCATCTGCCCGGGCTTGCCGCACTTCATGTGAACGCCGACGAGGCTCAACAACATCCTGTTGTTATTGGGCGCGAGCTCCTGGGCGCGCTGATTCTCGGCATACGCCTCGGCGCACCGTCCGGTCTCCGCCAGCCGCACGGACCGGCTGGCGATGACCCCAGGGTCCGTCGGATCGCCCAGCTCTGATCGGTCGGCGACTGCCTTCCGAGGAGCCCTCACGCCGGCATAAGACTCGATCATGCCCCTCACGCTCTGAGTCGGTTGGGACAGGGGATCGAGATCATTCGCTCGCCGGATCTCGCGCAGGGCCTCCTCTTTGCGATCCAGCGTCACCAGGAGTGTGGCATACCAACCGTGGGCCTGAGCGTTGCCTGGTTCTAGCGCGATCGCTTTGCGGAACTCCGCTTCTGCCTCCGTCCAGTCGCCGTGACCCGTGAGAATCCCCGCCAGGGAGGTGTGCGCCTCCGATAGCGTGCTGTCGAGCTCGAGCGCGCGACGCGCCATCGCCCGCGCGCTGTCCCCGTACGAAGAACCTGGCGCATAGCCGAAGCCGTACATGAGGCGGTACGCGTCCGCCATGCCGGCGTAGCCGAGCGCGAACGTCGAGTCACGAGCGATCGCGTGTCCGTACAGGTCGAGCGCCTGTCGCAGCCCCACCGGGTTGCGACTTGCGGCCACGTCGCGCCCTCTCAGGTACAGCCCGTAAGTGATCGGATCCACGCGGCGCCTCGCCGGCCATGGCGCGCTGTCGCCTGCCAGCGTGACGCCGTGCACCCGCCCGGCGATCGCCTGGGTGATTTTGCGCTCGAGTCCGAGCATGTCGCTCATGTCACTCTCGTACGACTCGGCCCAGAGATGGCGGTCTTTCGGTCCCTGCACCAGCTGCGCGTCGACGCGCACGCGTCCACCCTGGCTGACGACGGTGCCCTCCACCAGGCCGTCGCAATTCAGCTCCCGCGCGATCTCGGGCAGCGGCTTGCGCGTCCGCTTGTAACGCACGATCGAGGTGCGGGAAATGACGCTGAGCCGCTCGTAGCGGGCCAGCTCCGTGATGATGGCGTCCGTCACGGCGTCGGCGAAGTATTCCCGCGCGGTGTCAGCCGACAGGTTTTCGAACGGCAGGACGGCCAGGCAGGAGATCGCAGGCGTTCCGCCGACACCCCGTCCATGTGACAGCGCGAGGCCACCGAGCACCGCGACGAGGACGGAGCCGAACCCAAGACCGACGCGACTCAGGCGTCGCCCGTTGCCGCGGGGCTGCGCCGGCTCACGATCGGGTGGCGGAGGTGAGGCTGGGGGCGGCGTGGAGGCGACCGCTCCTCGGTCGAGAGCCGGTGGCGGCGCGACGCGCTCGCCGCGTCCGCGGGACTGTAGCTCACGGACCAACGCGGCGACTTGCGGATCGGGTTGCGCTTGCAGCTCCTCGCGGAGCAGCGTCTCGTGCACGCGCGCGTGCTGAATCGCCGCCGCCGGGTCTCCGCTCGCGGCGAGAGCGCGCATCAAGCGGACCGTCACGCGCGAGCTGAAGGCATCCTGGGCGGCGAGCCGGCGCAGCCAGGTCACGGCACCGACGAAATCCCCCGCCGCCTCGAGCGCGTTCGCCGTCTGTTCCACCGCCTCGGCGTAGCGGCGCGCCAGGCGCGCGCGCTCGTCGTCCACCCAGCGGCCGAACTCCGGCGCGGCATCGGAAACGTGGAACCCCTCGAGCAGCGTGCCCCGATACAGCTCGAGCGCCTCGGCGGTCTTTCCAACGTCGAGCGCGACCTCGAAGGCGACCGCGTCGCACGACACGATCTCCCGGTTGAGCCCTATCTCTTCGTCGCCGCGACTGAGGATCGCGTCGGCGCCGAGCGCGCGCCGGAGAAAGTGAACGGCCTGACTGAGGGCGTTGCGGGCATGCTGCTCGTCCTGCTCCGGCCAAAAGAGAGCGAGCAGCTTGTCACGCCGGTGGAGGCCGCGCGGGGTTGCGAGGGCAAGGTAGACGAGCAGTGCGACGCGGCGCGGCTGGGCGAGAGCGGAGCGAAGCTCGTCTCCTTCCGCACCCTGGAGCTGTAGCGCGCCGAGTGTTCGTAGGCGGATCGTCGACCCCATCCAGCCTCCTGCGCGCCGGTAGGTGGGGCCCTTACGCGCGCCGTAAGCCGCACGAGAGAGGCAGGTAAGGCGACCGACGCAACTTCGGTTCTTAAGGTAACCGTCGTGGACCCGCTCGCAATCGGGGAGGCTGTATGGTCGCCGTATCTCGCTACACCGTAGGTAGTTCGCTCCTGGTGCTCTCGCTGCTGATCGGCTGCGACCACAACGTGGTTGAGCCGTCGTCCGTGCAGTTCCGGGTGGCGGAGCCGCCCTCGAGCGCCGGGGCCGTCGCGCTGTCGGAGGGGCAGATCGACGTCACCTGGCCGGACAACTCGTCCAACGAGACCGGATTCGAGGTGCACCGCTCGATGACGGGATCGGCCGGCCCGTTCACACTGCTCGCCATGACGTCAGCGAACATCTCGAGCTACAACGACACTGGGCTCATCGCCGCGACCCAGTACTGCTACGAAGTCCGCTCCTTCAAGAAGACCGGGAAGCAAACGACCTACTCGACGTTCACTGGCGCCGTGTGCGCGACGACGCTCCCTCTACCTGCGCCGTCGGCGGCGAACGCAGTCGCCGTGTCCGACACTCGCGTGGACGTGGGCTGGCAGGACAACTCCGCGAACGAGAGCGGCTTCGAAGTGCACCGATCAAGTTCGGGGCTGAGCGGCGCGTTCGCTCTAGTGGCTTCGACAGGGGCCGGAGTTACGAGCTACAACGACGCGAGTCTGGCCGCGTCGACGCAGTATTGCTACAAGATCCGCGCCTTCCAAACGAATGGCAGCAACACGGGCTACTCAGAGTTCTCGGTCGTCGCATGTGCTAAGACGCTCCCCCCTCCTTTCCCTCCGCAGGCGCCGCGGTTGTGGCCGCCCGCGCCGGACGGCTCCACAGCGATCAGCGTCTATTGGGACCCCGGCAACTGGAGCAGCGACCCTGCGGCCACCGAGGGCTTCCGCCTGGAGCGCTCGCTGGATGGCGGCGTGACCTGGACGACAGCTGGTACAGACGGGGCAAATGACTGGTACAACTATACGCATCATCTGGTAGACGGAGGGCGCACGCCCGAGCGGCAGGTGTGCTATCGCGTGTTCGCCTTCAATCGTTGGGGCGAGTCCGACCCGTCCAACGCCGGCTGTACTGCCCCCCCTGTCGGTCCAACTGGACTCACGGCGACGATCGTCGACTCGCAGACCATCGAGTTCGCGTGGTCTGACAACTCGGCGGTCGAGGACGGCTACGTGGTTGGCTACTTCGGTTATGGGGAGGGCGGATGGCCGGCGTTTTTCGAGATCTGGAACACCGGCCCGAATGCGACGAGCGCTCGTGTCACGGACTTCGATATCGGGTTGTCGGACTGGTACGGTGTCGCGGCCGTAAAGGATGGCGGCTACTCCGACTTCGCGGACTGGAACGTGCCCGCCACGGATCTTGGCGCCGCCACCGCAGGCGCCCCCCGGACCGCGGTAGCGCGGCTCCGGCCTGGTCGCGTCGGCAAGTCTCGCCTGCCAATTCAAAGGCCGCGCTCCGCGGTCGCTCCAAGGAGGTGACCTATGAGTCGTACTCGATCGACTTTCGTTGCGTTGATTGCTGTCCTCGCCGGCCTTGCGATCGCTGCGTGCGAGCGCTCGCTACCACCCGAAGTCACCGCGCCGACCGCCCCTCGCTTCCTCGCAACCACCGAGGCAACCAGTCCCTGCATCTGGGCCGAGCAGGTTCAAGGGGTTGCCGAGTCAGGGGCGCTGTACGCGATGTTCCTGCCGGACCGCTGGAACGGCCGCCTGGTGATCTTCATCCACGGGCTGGTCGACCCCGCGCGCCCGCTCGCCCTGCCGACGCTGGGAGCGGCGGCGGATACGCTGCGTGCGCATTGTTCCGCGCTGGCCTACTCGGGCTTCTCGGAAAACGGCTGGGCGGTGAAGGACGGCGCCCAGCGCACCCACGAACTCAGCGAGCTCTTCGCCGCGCGGTTCGGCGAGCCGAGCCACACCTACCTGTACGGCCAGTCGATGGGGGGCCTGATCGCCGTCGAGCTGGCCGAGGCATACCCCACGCAGTACGCCGGCGTGTTGTCCGAGTGCGGCATTCTGGGCGGCTCGTTCGCGCGGTTTCGCTACATGTTCGACGTCCGGCTGTTATTCGACTTCTTCTACCCGGGGGTGCTTCCCGGCAGCGTGCTCGGCGTGCCCGAGGGGATCAACCTTGTCGATAGCATCCGCCTGCCGGCCCGCGCCGCCATGGCGGCACGCCCGGAGGGCGCCCACAACATCTCCGCGATCGTGCAAACCCCGGTGCCGTTCAGCAGCGACGCCGAACTCGTCATGTCGATCGAAGACCAACTCTTCCGCCACGCGCGGGAAGTCAACGACATCATCGCGCGCGGACACGGCGAGCCGCCGGTCGGCAACCGGGACATCGAGTATGCGGGAGCGCTCTACCCCGAACTGTTGCGGGCCATCAACGATTCGGTGCCGCGATTCGACGTGGGACGCTACGCCGCCCACTACGCGTCGCTGTACTACGAGCCCAACGGCGAGCTCGCCGTGCCGGTCTTGACGCTGTTTACGACTCGTGATCCGGCGCTGCCGGCGGTCATGAATGAGTTGGTCTATCGGGAGCGGGTGGCGACAGCGGGGCGATCGGATTTCTTGAGGCGGCAACAGTCGAGCGTCGCTTACGGCCACTGCACTTCAAGGCTGGCTGACCGGGTCGCCGCTTTCAACAACCTCGTGAATTGGGTGGAGCCGGCGGAGCTGGTGGAGCCGTGAGCCACAGCGCCGCTCTCGTCCGCGTCGTGGCTCGCCTGGCTCCGCTAATGTTGCTCGCTGCCGCCTGCCGCGAGCCGATGGCTCCGCTCCCGTCCATCGCTGCTGTCACGATCGTGCCGGAGTCCGTCGACGTCGTTGTGGGCGGAACCGTGCAGCTGACGGCGACGACGTGGGACGCCTCCGGCCGCGCCGTTCGCGGGCGGGCGATGACCTGGGCGAGCAGCGATCCCGCGGTGGGAAGTGTGTCGAGCACGGGGCTCGTGACGGCACTGATCAGAGGCTCGGCGACAATCACGGTCACGTGCGAGGGCCGGCGCGCCACGGCTGTCGTCGTGGTGTTTCTGCCGATGGGTGTGTGAGATGAGCACCAAGGAAATCGTGTCGACCCGTTCAGCGCAATGATGAGTCGTCCACGCACTGCGTGAGGATCCGGAGGTCCAATGCGCGCTCTCTCAATCGTCCTGCTCCCGCTGGTCGGCGCCGCGGCGCTGCTCTCGGGCTGTGGCAAGGATTCCACAGGCCCCGTCACCCCGAAAGCGATCGCCATCGTCGCCGGCGACAACCAGACGGGTCCGGGAGGCGACGACCTCCGCGATTCGCTGCGCGTCGTGGTGACGGGATCGGACAACCGGCCCATGGCGGGAGTGACCGTCACCTGGGCGGGCGGCGGCGCCACCGTGTCGCCGCTCACGAGCGCCACGGACGCCAATGGCGAGACCGCGGCTCAGCTGTCCCTCGGCTCCGTCGGAGCGGTGATCGTGACCGCGACCGTCGCCGGGCTCGCACCTGCGACGTTCAACGAGACCGCCGTCGATCCGTGCACCTGGCGGCACCCTTTGAGCATAGGCGAGACCGTCACCGGGCTCCTGCACTCATACGACTGCCTGGACCGAGTGTGGTTCATCGATTACTACCTCCTGCCCGTGAGCGGGCTTCAGCGGACGCTCGTGGTCACGACGGCCTCAGACGCACTCTTGACGTCGCTGCTTGTCTGGAATGAGGCGGGACACGTTGTCGCCTTTGACGACTATGACGAAAGCACGAGCTACCGCAACGCGCGCGTCAAAATCGTCGCTGCCGGTGGCAATTATGTGATCGGCGCCGTCAGTACCCTTAGCGGCGCGTCGGGGCCCTATGTCCTCGCGGCGGCCGAGACGCCATCTTCGGAAGAGAACTGCGAGGACTTCTGGCTGACTCGCGGCGTGACGACGCAGCAGGTGCTGTCGACCACGGACTGCGCGGAGGCTGGCTCGACCTACGGTGACGAGTTCCTGATCGATCTCCACCAAGGCGAGACTCTGGACGTGACGGAGACCACGACGGCGTTCGACGCGCTGATCCAGCTCTACAGAATCAGGTCCAACGATTACTACCTCAGACTCAGGTCCAGCTCGGCTACGCTCGTAGCCTCCGACGACAGCGTCGGCGGGACCCACTTGACGTTTACGGCGGATTCAACCGCCTTCTATGTGCTGGTCGCCACGACCATGACACCCGGTGGTCAGGGCGCGTACACATTGACCCTCGCCCCGCCGGTCGGTGGCACGGCGGTTGTCAACGGGCCGCGCCTGCTGGTTCATCCGTCGCTCCCGTCTCGGTGGCCCGGCAGGCGCCTCAAGCGCGAGCGGCGTTGAGTATAGCACGTAGGTACAACAAAGGGGACGCACGACTCACCGGAGGTGCTCATGACGACCGACTCCGCTGGCGCATTCATCGGCATATTCACTCTAGTTGCTGCAGTCGCGTGCCGCGATGCTTCAACACCTGCCGCCCCCGCTTTGACCGCTGGCCTCACTGGGTGCGCCGACGGTTCAGCAATCCGTCTCGAACGGGCCGACCGCGAACGTTCAATGGTACAACACCGATGCGGCGGGAGCCCTCACGTGGGGAGACTTGGACGTTATCCGAGACGATGCAGTGAACAATCCGCAGACGATCCTGTTCTACGAAGTGTTCCAGTGCACGCCGAACTATGACCGTGCGGAGCGGTGCAGGCCGTGCTCGACTCGATAGCGCGCGACCTGACTTCCAACAATCGCACGGCACTGGTAGCTCGTTATGACAAGCGCGGGGCGTTCTTCCTGGGCAACTGGGGTGCCGAGCTGGTCCCCTTCGATTCTCTGTCGAATCAGATCTACGGGTCCGATTGGAAGCCGCCCGCTCGATTCGCGTGGCATAACGTACACATCGAGGCTCTCGGCCCGCGGACCTCCATCGTGTACGCCCAGTTCGTCTGGTGGACGGCGGGAGGCGATTCGGTGCTCACGTCGTACACCGGGGTGTTCGTCAGGGATGGGCGGAATTGGCGGATTCGGTCGGAGCACGAGTCTCCCGATCTGGCCCAGCTGAAGGGTGAACTCTGCCCCAAGCAGCAAGCCTTGCGGGCCCAGGCCGGAGGTGCTAGATGGAACAGACACGGGCAGACCCGAGGTAGTGCGGTGCTTCGAGGTCGCAGTGCAGTGAGCCGGTTCCTGTTGGTGTCGTTGGTGGCGGCGTGCGTGGCGTCGTCGCTCGGGGCACAAGCAACCACCGCAACCCTCCAAGGCACGGTCACCACGAGCGACGGCACCGTCCTGCCTGGCGCCGAGGTCGTGGCATGGAGCCGCGAGATCGGCACCGCTCACGTCGTGCTCGCGGACTCCCGTGGTGTCTACCGCCTGCTCGGCCTGGACCCGGGCCTCTACGATGTGACCGCACGCGCAGTCGGATTCCGGGCGCTGCGCCAGACGGGCGTCGAGCTCATCGTCGGGGACGAAGCGACCCTGGACTTCGTGCTCGAGCCCGGAGCGGTCGAGCTCGACCCGGTCGTCGTCCAGGCGGCGTCGTCCGTGCCGGTAGAGCGGCTCAACGTTTCCACCCCCGTGCTCGAGCGGGAGATCGAGCGCCTCCCCCTCAACACCCGTGACGTGCTGGCGCTCGCGTCGATCGCACCGGGCGTGAGGACGTTCGCTCCGGAAGCGGGGCGGTCGGCGCCGGCGGCCGGCGCGCTGTCCACGGGGCGCTTCGTGAACCTCTACGTGGACGGGGTCGAGTGGAAGGGTCTGGCAACCGGTGCGCTAGTGGGCGCGCCAGGCAGTGGGTCGCTCATGCCCCAGGAAGGCATTCGCGAGTACCGTGTCTCGTTGAACCCGTACGATGCAGAGTACACGCGCGGCGCTTCCTGGGTGATCAGCGCGGTAACCCACCAGGGGAGCAACACGCTCCACGGGTCGATCTTCGGCTTCGACCAGAATCGCGATCTCGTCGCCCAAGGGACCTTTCAGCGCACAAGGCCGGACTACCAGCGTAAGCAGGTCGGCGCCAATCTTCGGGGGTCGCTGATCAAAGACCGGCTCTTCTTTGCGATCAGCTACGAAGGACAGCTTACCGACAACTTCATCGATGTCGTTCCGGGGCGCCCACCGGCGGACTCAGGCATCTGGGATCAGTACGCCGGGACGTTCCGGGCGCCGTTCCGAAATCACATGGCCATGGCGCGTCTGACGGTGCCACGCGGACGGCATACGGTGGATGCGATCTGGACGACGCGACGTCTCTCGACCGAATCCGCCTTCGGCGCGAAGCTGTCGCGTGACGCTGGCGTCGTCTCCACCTACCGCGTGAGCAGCGTCCAGCTGCGGGACCGCTATGCCTCGCCCTCACTCGTCAACGAAGCCTCCCTCTACCTGCTTCGCAACGATGAAGACGACTCTCCGCTGGCCCCGGGGCCGACGTTCGTGTATCCGAGCATCCAAATCGGGCGCAACGATTTTCCGCTGACGATCGCTGAGCGCCATATCGGGTTCAGCGACAAGGTGTACGCGGGCGCTCGCTTCGGCGGCGAGCACTCGTTGAAATCGGGAATCGAGCTGACTCGCGTCGACGGGCGCGGCTATCAACCGACAAGCATGGACGGTTTCTTCCGGTTTCTGAGCGACACGAGCACGCAGCCGCAGCGCGGCACGATCGGGGTCGGGTTCCTCGATTCCATCACGACGAACGACGCCCATGGCACGATCGACGGCTGGCTGGTGGGCGGATACCTCCAGGATCAATGGCGGCCGATGCCCTCCCTCATCGTGACCGCTGGGGTACGATACGATGCCGAAATCGGAACCCTGAATCAGAACGAGGTGGCGCCATGGGCCAGCGACACCACCTTGCGGCGCGCCGTAGGAGAACGCTATCTCAACTCCGGCGACCGTCAGACCGATCTCGACAACATCGCGCCGCGCGTCGCGGTGGCGTGGGACCTCTTTAGAAATGGCCGCACGTCCCTACGAGCCGGCTATGGCGTGATGTACGATCGGGTGCCGGTCTTTGGAGCATTTTTCGAGAAGATCTCATGGGGTTGGCGGACATACACATTCCTCAACCCCGGCACCACGGACCCGGCGGAGCTGCGGCGCCGCGTGGTCGCCGGCACGGGCGGTGCCGCGGTCCCGCCGAACCTCGTGCTTCTCCCCGATCGCCTAGACACGCCCGCGAACCATCAGTGGTCGGCCGGTATCGGACGCCGCCTGTCAGCTCACGTCACGCTCAACGTCGACTACCTGCACCAGCACCTGCACAATCTCCCGGTGACGGTGAACGTGAATACCGTCGATTCGGCGACCGGCCAACGACGACTAACCGGCCGCTACGGTGACATCATCGTGTGGGGCAGCTTCGGAGATGCGAGGTTCCACGGCATCGTCACTTCGCTGCAGATCGATCGCGCGCCGACGCGCATCAGCCTGGCGTACACGTTGGGCTGGGCAGAGTCCGAGTTCGGCGGCCAGTCCACGAACGGCTATCCGGATTCTGCGGCGTACTCGATGCAGCGGAGCACAGGCGACGAGCGGCACCGGTTGGTCCTTTCCGGCTTGACCGATCTCCCACTCGGCCTCCAGCTCTCCACGATCGCCGTCGCGGCAAGCCCTTCCCCCTTCGCGGTAACCGTCGGCACCGACGTCAACAAAAATGGATCCCTCAACGACGACTGGCCCAACGGCATCCGTACGTGGCGTCGCGACGGGTGGGGTTATTGGTACCGCACGGTCGACATCCGGTTGGGCAGGGCGTTCTCGCTGCCGAGCGGACACCTGATCGTGACCGCCGACGTGTTCAATCTGTTCAACTGGGCCAACCACTCGGAGTACCAGACCAAACAGAACCTGCTCGACTTTGCAGAGCCCGTCGGCGACTACTTGCGCCGCCAAGCGCAGGTGGGCGTCAGATACGAATTCTGAGGTCGACCCCCCGACCCGCCCTAACACCAGATCCTTCGCTCGCGCGCGTGCCGCGCGCTCGCTCAGGATGACAGCGCCGCGCGGCTTCGGTAGAAGAAGAAGGGAGGGTGACTTCTCCCCCCTCGCTACGCCGTCCTGGCCGCCTTCACCGTCAGCGGCTTGTTCAGCTTGATCATGATCGCCGCACCCTTGGGTATCACGATGTCGATGTCTCGCGACGCGCGCGCCGCGGCCGCGCCGGCGGCGGCGCCCGCCGCGCCCCCGATCACGGCACCTTTCGTATTCTTCCCGAGCAGCTTGCCGACGAGCGCCCCGGCCACAGCTCCTCCGGCGACCTTAGCGGCGTCCGCCTTCGTCACGCCGCGACCCTTCATCACGGTGTCCATCGACACCACCGACGCGTCGATCGGATAGCTCGCACCCCGCACCGACACGCTCGTCAGGGACAACTCGATCTTGCCGGTCGCGTTCGGGTTCGGCGCGGGCTCCGCGGCCGCGATGGTGCCCGACACAGTCGCGCCGGCCGGAATCACCACTCGCCCGCTCGGGTCCTTCACGGCCTCGCTTACGGTGGCGCTGAAGGCGTCACCGGCCTTGGCCGTGCGGGTCGTGATCGTGTCGCTCGCGGCGAGCGGGACGCGAGCCCCGGCCGCGAGGGTGAGCGGAGCCGGCGCCGCGGGCTTCGGGGGAGCAGGCTTCTTGACGGGCGTCGCCTTCGCGGGCCCCGCTTTCGCCGGCTCGGTCGCCGCAGCCGGTACGTCCTTCATGGCCGCCGTGGACTCGGTCGGGGCGAGCGTGAGGTTGCGCGCCGTCGAATCGGCCGACCGGCTGGTCTGCTCGCCTTTGACGCAGGCGAGGAACGCCACACCCGCCAGCGCGGCGACCAGCAGTCCGTGCTTCTGGAGTCTCATCATTTCATCCCTCTCATTGAGTTTCGGAGCTTATTCGGCCCCTAATATAGGAAGGTGGGCCCTCAAGTTCCCAGGCTGACGCCTGGGCCCAGTAGGCACAGTGCTAAAGCACACCAGCAGCGTCCCTTAGGACGATGCCCTATCGGTAGGGGCGCAGCATGCTGCGCCCCTACACTTTACAGACGGCCCTTCAGCTTATAGTCGGCTCTTCAAGAACTCCGGCGTAAGCCCCTGCAGCCAGCCGGCGAGCAGTGTGAAGCGGTCGGTGACGAGCAGCAGCCCGAGCAGGATCAACAGGCCTCCCGCGATCCGTTCGACCCACACGAGGTAAGGTCGGAAGCGCTGGAACCACGCCAGGAACCGGTCGAGCGCGAGCGCGGTGACCACGAAGGGCAGCGCCAGTCCGGCCGAATAGGCGGTGAGCAGGGCGGCGCCGTGCCCCACGCTCGCCTGCGCGGCCGCCAGCGTGAGAATCGCCCCGAGGATGGGACCGATGCAGGGCGTCCACGCGGCGCCGAACGTGACGCCGACGAATGCCGAGCCCAGATAGCCGAGCGGCTTGCGGGCGAGCTGGACCTTGCGCTCGCGCATGAGCAGGGCCGGGCGCAGCACGCCGAGCAGGTACAGCCCGAACAGGATGACGACGCCGCCGCCGATCCTCCCGATCCATACCTGAGACCGGAGCAGCAGCACGCCGAGCGCGGACGCCGTGGCGCCCAGGGCGATGAAGATGAGGGAGAACCCGGCCACGAACCACAGCGCGTGGGCCAGGGCCGTGCCCCGGCGCACCTCCAGCTCCTCCAGTGTCAGGCCCGTGAGGAACCCGACGTAGCTGGGGATGAGGGGCAATACGCAGGGAGAGAGAAAGCTCAGCAGCCCCGCCACGAAGGCGAGGGCGAACGATGGCGTCACCCGCAGAAGCAGACCGCCGAGACCACGGTCGTCCAGCGGCCGTCGTTTCCGCACTCGGCGGTCGAGGTGATGTTCATCGTACGGACGATCTCCCCCGACAGGAGCCACTGCTCGCGCCGCTCGTCCCACGCCTTGTCCGAATCGAACGGAACGCCCAGTACGGTCGCGAGCATCGACGCCGCGAGATCTTCGGCGTACTCCCCCGACGTCATCTCGTTCTGGCCGTAGCTGTGGTGCTCGGAGATGTAGCCGTGATGGGTGGGATCGGCGGGCATCGCCACGCCGATCGACGCCGCCACCAGGCGGCTCGGCTCGTTGGTGGACGACTCGGCGATCACCGCGAAGACGACCTGGCCGGGCTTCATGAGCGAGAGGCCTTCCTCGCGGTCCACCAGCTCGCAGTGGGGCGGGAAGATCGAGCTCACCCGCACGAGGTTGAAGTTGGCGAGATGCGCGTCCCGGAGCGCCATCTCGAAGCTGGTGAGTTTTTCCTTGTGCCGACCAACGCCCTTGGTGAGGAAGGCCTTGGTGGGCACGAACATTCGCGAGTCGATCAACCGGTCACCTCCTGGTCAGCCTTCATACCATGTCGCCGGCCCGATCGCCACCGGCGGGTCCGGATCTCCCGAGCGCTCGGCGGCGGCCTGCATCACCTGCTCGATCACCTCCGCGGGCGAGAGGGCCGTCTCCTCCACGGTGACACGCGACTGGCCCCGCTCCTTCCCGCGCACGACGAGCATGTAGCGCGCCGTGTAGACGCGCAACCGGCCGCCGGCCTCGCCGGCGCGGCACGCCACCACCGCCGTCCCCCATTCCCGCCCCTGCCGTTTCCAGGGACGGAACAGATAGATCGTCTCGATCTCGGAGGGCGACACGTGACGGGCGACGGCCTCGGCCAGCTTCGCCCACCCCGGCCCGCGGCCGGGCGCTACCGGAGTACGGTCGCCGGGGCCTGCGCCTGCTCCCATCGCTCCACGTAAAACCGCAGTACGTGCATGAAATCCTGGGCGTTGGTGACCACGCCATAGGCCTGGTGCGTGCCGCGGTCCCGCAGCTTGTTGACCACGAACTCCGTCTGATCGACGCAGATCGTCGTGAGCGGTCGCAGCTCCTCCGGCCGCGGAGAGTCCACGAACGCCGGCAGCATGTTGCCGACGGCGATCGCGTGCAGCGCGGTGGCCACGAACACCGCGAACGTGGCCTGCGCGGTGCGCTCCCGCATCGCGTCCTGCGCCGCCAAGGTGTCCGACAGCACCTCCGGCAGCGGTCCGTCGTCGCGGATCGAGCCGGCCAGCACGAACGGCACCTGGTGCGTCACGAGGGCGTGCATGATGCCCGCGGTCACGAGCCCCTGCCGCACCGCGGGGGCGATCCCGCCCACGCGGCGCACCCGGTTGATCGCGCGCATGTGGAGCGCGTGGCCGCCTTCCACGCCCTGCCCCGAGCTCGTCATCCCGAGCGTGGTCCCGAAGATCGCCGCCTCCAAATCGTGCACCGCGACGGCGTTCCCGCCGAGGAACGCCTGGACGTACCCGTTCTGAATGAACCAGATCATGTCTTCGCGCGCCCGGGCGTGCACCAGGGCGGGGCCCACCACCCACAGGATCTTGCCGCCGCGGCGCTTCTCCTCGCCGAGCAGCTGCGCCAGCACGGCGTAGTCCACGGGCTTCTCGCGCGACACCTCGGTCTGCATGAACCCGAATTCGTTGGCGCTGTGCGCGCCGCCGAGGAAGCCCTCGGTATGGACGAAGATGCCCTCGCGGCCGTCCTCCTCGGTGCCCACCGCGACGAGCTGGCCCTGGCGCACGCGTCGGGGCTCGGTCACGACGAGATCCCCATCGCCGTGCAGCACGATGACACAGTCCATGCGCGGCAACCGCGGCCGACGCCACGCGCCCGCCGTCCGGACGTAGGTGGGGAGGTTGGTCGTCGAGAAGAACCGTTCGGGCAGCACGCCGTCGGCGGGAGCGGGCTCGAACCGCGCGTCCGGCGCTCGGGCGAGCGGCGGCGCCGCGAAGTCGGGCGGGCGGTACTGGAACCTAGGACTGGTCGTCACAGGGAGAGAAACCTAATGCGAAACGCGGAACGCGGAACAGGCGGGCCGACCGCCGTGTGCCTGTTCCGCGTTCCGCGTTCCCACTTCCGCGTTTCACAAAAGCGACACCGGATCGCGATCTACCACCACGCCCCGCGCCCGCGCGCCGAGGGCGCGCACCACGCGACCGATGGCGCGCGGCTCCGTCGCCTTCACGAGCACGTGCCAGCGCCAGCGCCCCTTGAGACGCGCGATCGGGCACGGTGCCGGCCCGAGCACGCTGAGTGCCTCCCCCAGTCGCTCCGCGTTCATGCGGCGCAGCCACGCGGCCACACCCTCCGCCACCTCCTGGGCCCGCGCCTCCACTTGATCCGACGCCACGAAACGCGCCAGACCGACGTGCGGCGGATACGCCGGATGCGGCGGAGCGCGCAGCGGCAGCTCGACCGCGGCGAACTGGGACACGGAGTGGGCCGCGGCGGCGCGGATCGCGTTGTGATCCGGCGCCCGGGTCTGGACGTACACCCGCCCCCCCTTCGGACCCCGCCCGGCCCGACCCGCCACCTGGGCCACCAGCTGAAACGTCCGCTCCGCCGCTCGGAAATCGGGCAGATGAAGTCCGGTGTCCGCGTCGACCACGCCCACAACCGTGACATTGGGAAAGTCGAGTCCTTTGGCGATCATCTGCGTGCCGAGCAGGATGTCGAGCTTGCCCTGCGCCATGCGCTCGAGCACGCGGTGATGCGCCCACTTGGAGCTGGTCGTGTCCAGGTCCATGCGCGCGATACGGGCCGCGGGAAACCGCAGCCCCACGAAGTGCTCGAGCTGCTGCGTGCCGAGGCCGCGCATGCGCTGGGTCTCCTTGCCGCACCCGCGGCACGCGGTGGGAATCTCCTCCTCGTGGCCGCAATAGTGGCAGCGTAACGCGGGCGGCGTCTGGTGCACCGTGAGCGCGATGGCGCAGTGGGGGCAGTCGCGTACGTCGCCGCAGGCGGGACATTGCAGGTAGGTCGCGAATCCCCGGCGGTTGAGGAGCAGGATCACCTGCTCCCCGCGCCCGAGCGCATCGCGCACCGCCTCGTCCAGGGCAGTAGTCCAGGGAACGCCGCGCGCCTCGGGCACGCGCTCGGCGCTCCGCAAGTCCACGACCTCGACCGGCGGCAGCGGGCGGGCCCCGATCCGCTCGGGCAGCTCGAAGCGCACCACGCGGCCCTGGGCCGCGAGATGCAAGGTCTCGAGCGAGGGCGTAGCGCTGCCGAGCAACACGCGCGCTCCCTCGAGTCGGGCGCGCACCAGCGCCACGTCCCGGGCGTGGTAGCGCGGGGCGCTCCCCTGCTTGTAGCTCGGCTCGTGCTCCTCGTCCACCACGATGGCGGCGAGCCGCTGGACCGGGGCGAACACGGCGGAGCGTGGCCCGACCGCCACCCGCCGCTCGCCGCGCCGTAACGCCCGCCACGCGTCGGCCCGCTCGCCGTCCGAGAGGGCGGAGTGCAGCACGGCCACCTGGTCGCCGAATACACCGCGCACGCGCGCGACGGTCTGGGGCGTCAGCGCGATCTCGGGGACAAGGAGAATGGCCCCGTGACCGGACGCTACGACGCTCCGCAGCACATCGAGGTACACCAGGGTCTTGCCGGAGCCGGTGACGCCCTGGATCAGCACGGGTGTCTCGGGCGGCGTGGCGAGGATTCCCGCTACCACGCGACGCTGATCGGCCGTCAGCTCAGGGGGCGGGGGCGACGAGAGCCCGGCGAACGGATCGCGTGGGCGAGCCACGTCGGCGTAGCGTGCGAGCCCTTGCCTCACGAGGCCGTCGAGCACCGCCGGGGAGAGGCCCAATCGCTGAACCAGGTGGCGCAGCGGCGCCGAGCCCCCCAGCGCCTCGAGCGCCTCGTATGCCAGCCGGCGCTTGAGCGACCGCTTGAACACGCGCTCCCGCTCGAGCAGCGACGGCACGGTCGCCACCAGCACCACCACACGGTCGGTGCCCTCGGCCGGCCCGGCCGGGCGCTGTACGCTCCAGAGGGCGCCCGGAAGCAGAGCGCGCAGCGCCCAGCCCGGCGGCGTCCCGTAGTAGCGGCTGATCCAGCGTCCCAGCTCGAGCATCGGCCCGGCGAGCGCCGGTTCCTCGTCCGGAGCGGCCACGATGGCCTTCGCGGTCACCGCCGGAGCGGCCACGTCGACCGCGGTGACCACACCCACCACCCGGCGTCGCTGCACCGGGACGACCACGCGCGCCCCGGGCACCACGCGGCCGGAGAGCTCCGGGGGAACCTCGTAGGTGTAGGGGCGGGGGACGGGGAGCGGGAGGACGACCTCCGCGAATCGCGACCCAGTGGTCCCATCGGGTAGGGGCGTAGCATGCTGCGCCCCTACGTCTTCACCGCCTGCTGACACCCAGCCCCGGCCCTGTCGGGAGTCGAATCTGCCCACCATCGATGGTGGCCCCGACGAAAGGATCGTTCGCGGTGAGCGCGGCGCCGTCCAGGTCGGCGGCGTCCACGAGCGGCGTGAAATGGGCGGCGGCCGTGATTCCGAGCGACGACTCGATCATGCAGCCCACCATCACCAGCATGCCGTGCGCCCGGGCGGTCGCGATCATGCGCAGCGCTTCGCGCAGCGAGCCGCACTTCGCGAGCTTGATGTTGATCCCGTCCACGGCGCCCGCCAGCCGGGGGATGTCCGCGGCCACGATGCAGCTTTCGTCCACCACCACGGGCAGGATACCCCGGCGGCGCACGGCGGCGATCCCCTCGAGGTCGTCCGGGGGAAGGGGCTGCTCCACGAACTCCACGCCGTATTCCTTCAGGATGGGCAGCATCTGCAGCGCGCGCTCCCGGGTCCACCCGGCGTTCGCATCCACGCGGAGCGGCTTATCGGTCGCGTCGCGGATGGCGCGCAGGATCTGCTCGTCGCGCTCCGTGCCGAGCTTGATTTTGAGGATCGGATAGGCCGCGGCCTCCGTCACCTTCTGGCGCATCTTCTCCGGGGTGTCGAGACCGATCGTGAACGAGGAGCGGGGCGCACGGGCGGGATCTAGCCCCCACAGCTTCCAGACCGGCTGGTTGAGCCGTTTGCCCACGAGGTCGTGCAGCGCCGCCGAGAGTGCAGCCCGCGCCGCGGCGTTCTTCGGCACCACCTCCGCAAACCGCGCCTCCGCCGCCTCGAGGTCGAACGGGTCCCGGGGCAGATGCGGCGCCAGCCGCTCGAGCACCGCCAGCACCGTGTCCGCCGTCTCGCCGTAGTAGCGCGACGGATCGGCTTCTCCCCACCCTTCCACCCCGTCGGTATCCGTGAGCCGCACCCACACCACCCGGTTTGCGTCGTCTCCCCCCCCGCGCGCGATCACGAACGGGTGCGTGGTCTTCAGCGTGACGACCTCGGCGGCGAGCTTGAGCGCCATGCGGACCCCCGTCTACGCCAGTGCCTGCACGTGCGCGCGGGTGCCCGCCGCCAGCAAATCGAGCCGGTAGCCCCCCTCGAGCAGGCCTACGACGGGCGACGGTGTCACTCGTTCTCGGAACGCCCGCGTCCAGGACGCCAGGTCGTCGGGCTCGAGCGTGAACCCGCCCAACGGGTCGCCCGCGAGCGAGTCGAACCCCGCCGAGACGAGCAGCAGGTCGGGGCGCCAGCCGGCGCGTGCCGCGTCCACGGCGTCCAGCAGATCCTGCACGTACCGCCGGCGCTCGAGCCCCGGCGGACGCGGCACGTTGAAGACGTTTCCCACGCCGCGCTCGTCCGCGGCGCCGGTTCCGGGATACCAGGGGTACTGATGCATGGACACGTACCGAATGGTGGGGTCGCGCTCGACCAGGGCCTGCGTGCCGTTGCCGTGGTGCACGTCCCAATCGACGATCAGCACGCGCGCGGCGCCCAGGTGTTGCGCATGCCGTGCGGCCACGACCGCGTTGTTGACGAAGCAGAAGCCCATCGCGCGGGCGGCCAGCGCGTGGTGACCGGGGGGCCGCGTGGCGCCGAAGGCCCGGCCGGATGCGAGCCCGCATTCCACGGCGCCGATCGCCACTCCCGCCGCCGCGAGCGCCGCGTCCCAGCTGGCGCGGCTCATCACCGTGTCCGCGTCGAGCGCGCCACCGCCCGCGTGCGCCAGCCGCTCCAACCCCGTCAGGTACTCCGCCGGGTGCACGCGCTGGAGCTGCTCCCAGGTCGCCGGTCGCGC